>Ga0213833_1002810_pt1 | contig 11003 bp, 7 predicted proteins | sample SWATP21_FD_160575 | JGI IMG/M metagenome (GOLD analysis project Ga0213833, IMG submission 160575) | Coastal seawater microbial communities from Marineland, Florida, United States - SWA TP2 #1 | ecosystem: Environmental > Aquatic > Marine > Coastal | place: USA: Florida | collected 2016-08-14
TTTCACTGGCCGTCCACTCGCTGGCAGATTCACTGCCTCGTTGCGTCTCGGCTTCCTTTTGGGGCCCAGCATCCCACGACGTGGCCTCCCAAGCCTTTTTCTCTTGTGGTTCGGTGGCTCCACTTCCACAATGGAGCAAAGCAAAAGCAGCAAACAAAAGTACGATATTCATCCAAAAAATACGTTTTAACATGGTGATTCCTCAACTTCGTCATTTTGAGCGCAAGACTCCCTTACAACAATTTCTTCAGGAATTGCGCTACCTTGTATAGTTTTCTCTAACTGACTTGCTTGACGCAGAAGGTATGGCAAAAGCGAACTTTTTATAGAGAAACCTTCAGGCTCCAGAAAAGATTGAAAAAAGCGAAGATAAGCCACTCAGATTGAAATCAATCAGGGATATTGTTACTCTCCCGAGGTCCAAGATGAGCACATTCGAACCCAAGTGGCTTTTTTGCCGCTCTTGCATTTGTAGGAAGCCCCCTTGAGTACATTTTCGATACTACGAGAACAGCTCACCCAGTCCCCTTCTCAAGCACAATTTGGTCGTATTCTCGAAAGTCTCCTGGCTTTGGAAAGCCCTGAAAGAGAGATGGCCCAAGATTATGCAAAAGAACATCTTAAAGATTGGCCAGAACACGCTTTTATCGGCGCAGAAAAGCAACTGGGCAAACACCCAGAACTCCAAGATCTGCTACCCACATTTGCTTTTACGGGGATGGAGTGCCTGGAGAAATGTCTGGAGTCATTGACCAACAATCGCCTTGCCATGGCCTTTGACTGGGCTTTAAGCGCTTGGAAACGTATGAGAAACAACCCTATTGCAGAACTCATATTGACTCTAGACGACAAATTTCCAGACCTCGAATTCTCGGGAAACGCGAGAGAACAACAGCGTCAGTGGTTGGAAATCGCAGCAGAAAGAGACACGCGACAATTGGGAAAATTGTTGGATTCCTTAATGGACCCCAGAGCTGTTGGTGCATGTACAGAACGACTCTTGGCCTTGCAAGGTTGGTGCGATGATCCTCGTACCAGCGCATTTTTGTGGAACACACTCAAAGAAATTCCATGGACCTCCAATTCAGCCAAGAAATTTTGGACCCAGGTGTTCAATCGCTTTGGTGAAGTGATGGACCCCAGGTTAAAAGAGGCCCCACAACTCTTTGAGCAATGGAATTTTCGGGAAAATATGCAAGAGTATCTCACCCAAAAGACCACCAAAGCCATTCAAAAAATCAAAGGTGCGACAGCAGAAGAACTGCCTTCTGGTGGTGCGGAACTTCTACAAAAGATCCAAGAGGCGATACTCCTGGTCAAAGAAGAAAATCCAAATGACGCTCTATGGGAAAAACTGGTCCAAGATCCAGGCAATCCATCCATTAGGCAAGAATTGGGAGAAGCTTTCAGTGCATTACAAGATCCAAGGGGCGAATTCATTCTACTCCAGCTCAAGAAAAAATTGAGCAAAGACGAACGTTCACGTATCAAAGCCTGGCAAAAAGAACATCGTGACGCCTGGCTTGGTGGCCTTGCGCCCTTCATCCTCAAAAATGAAAAGTACAAGCAGGGCTTTTTGCATGATATCAAGCTGCGCCAGCGCTTTACCACCATGGACGCTTATGAAAAAGAGTATCCTCTCTGGTCTACCATCCAAAAGCTGGAATGCTACTATGACGCAATTCAGGGACTTGTGAACCTTCCCACCTTGCACTCCTTGACTTCTCTTACACTCAAATTTGCCGAAATGGAGGAACTTCAGCTCTTAGAAGAATTGCTGCCTCTCCTTTCCAAAGGACATTTCCCATCTTTGGAATTGATCACACTTCAAGCCCAGTTCTCTTTATACACACATAGGATCGCTTTGGCCGCCTGGAAGGTTATCTCGGAAGCCTTTGAGAAGGTAGAGTACGTCCACTGGGATCAAAGCAAAAAGTTTATCTTCACTCGAGACAAAGAGAATAAACTTTCACAAATGACTGTGGAATTACTTTGGAAAAGTAGACATGTAGAGCACTTCCTTCAAGGTCTTCCTGAAGATGCACTCACCTCTTTTCGTGTGGAAGCCAAAGAAGATACAGATTGGCTTTCCCTTCCTCTCTCCTGGCAAACACAGCTTCAGGAAGTCGAGGGTTGCCAGCTCGAGAACTTTAGCCTTACCAAAGAGACTCTGGCACTCAAAGAATCTTTTGTAGCTATGGAGAACTACAGAGAACTCTACGCACTTTGGTACAGTGAGATTCCAGTACTTTCCCAGCACAATCCACTCTCCACTTTCATCCCTTATCACAAGTACATCGCGGAAAATACAGGGCCAGAGCACCGAAACTCCCTTGCAGTATCAGAAGATGGACGCTACTTCGCAGCTCTTCACCACTGGAACAGCGAACTCTCCCTTTGGGATCGACAAGATGGCACAGAGACTTCCATCCCTGCTACTGGCAATCGAATCAGTCGCATACTCTTTTTCTCCCTGGGTAAACTTTGGGTGGAGTTTGTTGGAGGTCTGGATGGAGAACCGTCTCCGACTGGGCGCACCGTCTTTCAAGCTTGGGATATCGAAGCAAAGAGCATGACTTCTGAGCAGATATCCATCCCCTGGAAGCCCGAGAGGCATTATATTACCCCTTGTGCTCTTCAGGCTCATCCCACTGAACAATCGGTGTACATCGCAATGGACAGTGAGCTTATCTGTCTAGATATCCCAACAGGCACATCCAAGCGATTCTCTCTGGACGAAACACACGATATGACGAAGTTAAATATATCCCCTTGTGGCCGGTGGTTGCTGGTTTATGGAAAAGATCAAAAGTGGAACCAACGATTGGGTATCTGGAGTACAGAGACCGAACAGTTGTCCCACACTTTCGATCAGGAATTCTCTTCTATTGTCCACTTCAGCAAAAACGGTAAACACGTGTACCTTGCAAGCAAGCAAACACTCTACAAATGTCATCTGGAATCTGGAGAACTGGAGGTATTCTATCAAGGCTCTTTCAGAGGTTATCCACTTTTGTCTCCAGATGAATCCCAAGTGGCTTTTTGCAATGGCGATCTTGGATGTGATGTTATCGAAATGAAAAGTCGCCAAAAATGGTGGGCTGTCCAAGGGCATTCTGGGAGAGACTCATAGGCTCACATTTGCACAAAAGCGCTTGTTTCTATTGCTTTCTGAAAAGCAAAAGGATCTCCTGAGACTTTAGCGCACCATTGTAAAATCTCACCTCGTCTATCCTACCTCGAAGACCCATTCCCAAAGAGATATCACTGGCAGCTCCCAAACTCAGCAAGTGAAATCCATTGGTCGCAGCTTTGGCCTGTTCCATGCCGTTTTCAGAGACCTTGATAGTTACACACGGCTCACGACTTATGCTGTTACAGCGCCCTTGAACACAAATGCCCTCATGATTCTGGTTGTTGCATTCACAATCCTCCTGACAAAGATTTCCATTTGGATTTATAGAGATAGGACTTATGCCATTGATACAAGCCATGGGTCCCGAACATCCAGAACCAAGCGCAGAAGACCACCCAGCAACAAGTACAATCAAGAGCAGTAGAATCCATTGTTTCAACATCTTTCTTCCTTTCAAAGCATTGTTTCTAAAGAGCCCAGTACAAAAGGCTTAAAGCTGAGCGATTTGATAATCAGCTTGTATTTCAAGCTTTTTCGCTTTTCAGGAAGTACAGAGTCATGGGGTATCTTGAGTGTGACCAACAAAATACATTTTTTTAAAAAAACATTTCAATCTTTATGGAAAGGGAATTTCCAAAGAGGTAAAGTCACCATTATTTTCCAGAAAACCTCTCATTACTTAACCATTAGGTATTTTCTCTGGCCTCTTTAATCTTATTGACAGCATTTTTAGACTTTATTATTCTGTTTAAGTGCATAGAAAAAACGTCATTCACCTTTGGGTATATGGCAATAGCCGTTTAGGGGTATTCTCCCCAACTCTTCTAAGCGTGTCATCGTGAATTGAAGGAGTGAAGCACTTTGTTTTTTAGGAATGTGGAGAAGTCCGAGCAAAGCTTCCAATCTCCAAAAAAGAACGTAGACTCTCAAAGAGAAAGCAAAATTCTCTATGAACAGGAATATCCACAGCAGATTTCTCCTTTCACACAATTTTTTCAAAAACCATTTTTATTTTCAACAAGTACGATATTTAAGGCATTTGCAGTTACAATCACATCATTTATTTGGTTCTGTTTGACTTCTTGTACAGGCTACATTTGGTACGGTCCATTTGAGGGAACCTGTGCTCCAAAGCAAATCTTTGGAGAGACCCATACAACCTGGAATCAAACCTTTGGACAGGACAAAGACTCATGGGGGTGTCTATGGATGTCCTGGAAAGAAGAGAGTGGCTCGGAAAGTGCAGAAGGTATCCCTGTCCTCATAACAACCAAAGGTAAACTTTATGGTATGAATGAGCAAACGGGTGATTTCACAGAATCTGCGACCTTTGGAGCATTGCAAAGGAATGGTACAGAGAGGCAATTCCGATTGTATCTTCTTCGTCCGAAGGCACTTCCCGAAAAAGAGAAACAAAAGCGCATCCAAAGCCACAAAAACCTATGCAAGACAGTGGGAACACCGAAATACAATTGCTTTTCGACAACAGAACGTGCACGTTGTTGGTTCTTTTACACACTTCGTCCCAAACCCAGCGCTTCAACAGGAAAACCTACGCCCTGTCTGGCTACTACAGCACCCTGCGTATCCAATCCTCAGAGAGGTAAAGCTTGCAAAGTGGGCCAAGGCGAATGCCAGGCAGAGGGAAAATGGGTCTGTCCAGAAGATGGCCACCAATTGCTCTGCACAGCCAAAGCCAGCGAAGCAAAAGTTGAGTCCTGTAACAAAAAAGATGATGATTGTGATGGGGAAATCGACGAAGGCTGTGATTGTGATCCAGGAAAAACAAGATCCTGTGGACAGGAGCAAGGCGCATGTCAAAAAGGGACACAGCTTTGCAACCAAGATGGAAAATGGGACACCTGTACAGGAGAGATCAAACCTCAAAAAGAGAGCTGCGACGGAAAAGACAACGATTGTAACGGCTCTATAGATGAGGGTTGTGATTGTGTCTCAGGAAAAACAAGACCCTGCGGACTCAGCAGAGGGATCTGTAAGCCTGGCACACAGCTTTGCGACAAAGGCGGAAAATGGGGTACCTGTCAAGGTGAAGTCAAACCTCAACCCGTAGAACTTTGCAATCACAAGGATGATGATTGCGATGGTACTGTAGATGAAGGCTGTTGGTTGGTCAAAGGCGGTGGAGCAGGCGAAGATAGCTCGTCCAATATGGTCATCGACAAACAAGGCAACGTCTATGTCGCAGGACAATTTGAACAAACGGCTGAATTTGGTACCCAAAAACTGACCTCATTGGGCAAAAAAGATATCTTCGTTGTTAAGTTGGATAAATTGGGTTCATTGATATGGGTCAGGCATATCGGGACCAAGGGTTCAGAAGGTGCTCCTGGTATTGGGCTGGACAACAAAGGCTTTTTTTACATTGTAGCCAACTACAACAACGAGTTGATTCTCGGAACCAATAAACTCCAACCGGATCCTGCTCTTGATCGGCATGCTTTCATTGCCAAAGTAGACGCTTCAGGGAAATTCATATGGGCCAGAAATCTCTCGGGAGGTACAGGCTTTTACATACACCAATCACAGATCAGCCCAACGGGCGATGTGTATATCGGTGGTATCTTCAATCAAATCAAACTGGCTCCCAAAAATACCCTTAAGTCCAAATCTGCAGCAGACGCATTCCTTTACAAGCTTGACGCCAACAACAATTTTCAGTGGGCCAAAAGCTTTTCAGGTCCAGGCAATGACAATATCCAAAGGATAGCCTTCACTTCCAAAGGGCACCCACTCATTGTTGGAGAATTCCAAGGGGCCATTACTGTAGATGGCACGAGGTATAACTCTGTGGGAGGCACTGATGTTTTTGTCACACAGATGGATTTATCTGGAAAAATCACCTGGTTCAAAACCTACGGAAGTAAAAGCGGCGACAAAGTCTATGGATTGGTGGTCACAGCTAAAGACGAAGTCATTGTTACAGGTTGCTTTGGAAATTCCATCACTTTTAAAGACACACATCAGTCAAAAGGAAAACGGGATCTCTACGTTGCAAAGCTCAACAGCAAACAAAAGTGGAGCTGGTCTCATACAGGTGGTGGTGCAGAAGATGACTGTGGCGACTCTGTGGCGGTAGGACCCAAAGGAGAGCTTTACATCTCCGCAAATTACCGCAGCAACGCGCAATTTGGAACACACAAACTCCGGTCCAGTGGTGTCAACGATCTTTTTATTGCACAATTGCAACCCAATAAGGGCACGTGGACCTGGCTAAAACATGTTGCCAGCTCGAAAAACGAAGGGCACATGAGTATCAAGGTAGATAGAGCTGGTGTGCTCCATGCCATGGGTAGATTCTTGGAAACCACCCATTTTCTCGGTTACAAAAGTCTGACCTCTTCAGGCAAAGGCGACGCTTTTATCCTTCGCTTTCCTCGTCCAGCAACGCCCTAAACTTCTCAAAGGCAAACCCCTGCCCAAGCATGACTTTTGAAGGGAGGGACTGCAGCCCCATCAAAAGCTGGATGCTTACATCACCCACAAGATATCCAATGTGTATCTCTACCTGGGTGGTGCGAACACAAGATGCCCTTCAAGCATTTGGATTTGCAAGACAGTTTGCTATTTTGAAGGGTGAGATTTGAAGGGAAAGTGTTTGGAGAGGGATTATTTGTTGGGTTGTGGGGTGGTGCGGAGGTAAGGTTTGATCACAGTGTGACCTTTAGGGAATTTGGCTGGGATGTCTTCTGTTGGGATGGATGGAACAACGATACAGTCATCACCATCTTTCCAGTTTGCAGGTGTTGCAACGGAGTGGTTTGCGGTCAACTGCAGGGAGTCCAAGACCCGAAGGATCTCATCGAAGTTACGACCGGTAGCTGCAGGGTAAGTCAGGGTCAATTTGACTTTCTTGTCTGGACCGATAACAAAGACCGAACGAACAGTTAAAGTGTTGTCTGCATTGGGGTGGATCATATCGTACAGATCAGCAACAGTTCGATTTGGATCTGCGATGATAGGGTAATTCATGGTGGTATTCTGTGTTTCATTGATATCACCGATCCAACCATTGTGGGAATCGAGATCATCAACACTTACCGCGATCACTTTGGTGTCACGTTTTGCGAATTCATCTTTTAATTTCGCAACGGTACCCAATTCAGTTGTGCAGACAGGTGTGAAGTCTTTTGGGTGGGAGAAGAGAATTCCCCAGCCATCACCAAGCCACTCATGGAATTTTACGGTTCCTTCAGTTGTTTCTGCTGTAAAATCTGGAGCGATATCACCTAAACGAATTGCCATTTTACCGGTCTCCTCAAAATATTTTGGGTTGGATGATAGTAGATCAGAATGACATGTCATTGAGCTGCGCATTCTAGTGGATACAAAAACCTTTTGTAAAGGGTCATCCTGACAAATTTGGTAGGAAATGGAAATTAGCCACGAACTCGGGCATGTGTACGCTTAACAATTTCCAGAGTAAGCATCTGGGCATAATTCCAGGGACGAGCCATCTCATTGATGATGGTGTAGAGCTTAAACCACTCTAAGTCCTCTAAATGCACCACACGTTTCCCATGAGCGTTATCAAACAAAACGCGCCCACAGATATAGCCCTGTTCACCTTCAATAAGCGAAGCTTCTCGTACGAGTAGCTGATTCATATCGTACTCTTCTCGAATCATGAACACTTCTCTTTCATCCAAGATTCGCAAGAAATAGTTTTTACTACTTTGACTTAAGTCGTATTTTCCAGCACCAGCTTCCACCAATAAACCATCCCCTGCCAGAGCATTGGTCACTTCTCGGATCACATCCAAGTTCAGGCTCGATACAGCAGGATCATCCTCTGGCAACAATCCAATAATGGGCAACGCCAAAGCACCGTTTTCTGCAATAGTGGAGCGAATATGTTGATGAATACCTTCAGCGCTGACATTTTTCTCTCGGGTCAGCTCAGCGATGGTGAGAAGCAGGACATATTCATAGGCAAAGAAGCTCAACTTGTTTTCACTGACAGGAACGCGACGATCCGGCAAGAGCGTGCGAAGGAAATTCACCAATGTCTGCTCAGCCACAGGTCCTCGGAAAGTGGGTCCTGGTTTTTCGCTATAACGAACGGTGTATTGCTTGTAGCTATAGAATTCTTGTTCAGGTGTGAGTTGGTGTGCTCCCTTAAAAACCATAATTCTGGAATTGGGAGAAAACACCGGAATAAAAAGAGTTTGCCCTTCTCGAGTCAGCTCTTCTTCGTGTGCTTCCCACAAACCTTTATGGTAGAGTTCCATTAATCCCTCTGTGGGATCATGATCTTGCCCCACTTGCTCCATCTGAAACTGGTAAAAGGGAGACAATTCATTGGGCTTTTGGAAAAAGGGCAAGCAAAGTAAAGCCAGTAATTCTTGTTCCGACAGGATGGTACTAAATTCCACGCTCTCTCTCCAGATAGGTCCGTTTCCCCATTGCACACAATGAACGCAAAATTGTGATACAGACCAGAAGTCGTTGGTTTTGGAGCTTCATGCTCCGAAGCACAAGAGGTATACATGTACCAGTCGAGCACCGATGGTTCAAGGGTCTTCGTTAAAATGAGAATGGGTAAAGGAAGTGGAGAGAGGGATTACTTGAGGCCTTTTTTAGAAGAACTGAGAAGACCTACACGTGGCAAATCTCCAAAGGGATCTCCCTCAAAACTGTCTTTCTGATGTACACTCGAAGCACCCGTGGCCTTTTCTTGTTGAGAACCTCCACCAAGGGTCATACGTCCTCGTGCTCTGACACCACGCGCTCCAGAAACAGCATGTGTACCACGCACACCACCCACAGCATCTGGACCACCTCCCAGAGCACTTCCGGAATTTCCAGATGACCCTCCCAAATTTCGGCTCAAGCGGCCTTTTCTCCGAAAGCCAAGGCCTCCTGCGGCCAAAAAAGAACCTGATTCTTCACTGCTTTCATAGCTTTCAAACTCTTCTTTGTCCGAAAGCTTTTCTGGCTTTTCAGGTTGTTGGACCTCAGCCTGTGCCAATTCGGCGATCTGTGGATTGGATAATACAGCCTCACCACCTGATAATTCAGGGTTTTGTGGTAGCTCCCCGGTCATCGCTGGTGGCTGTTGGCCTTGGGAAGCTTTAGACGAACCTGTCTTTTGCTTTCCTTTGGCTGTGGGCTGTCGAAAAACAGCTTGTTGAAAAGAGCGATTGATTTTTTTCACAGGTGAAACCTCAAAGGTTGGATAAGAATACATTCCCTACTCGCCCAATATCGGCAAGGGGGAGTCAAAAGTTGCTCACTTTCGAAAAAGAGCTTTTCTTTCAACAACCTAAAGAGAAATGGTTCCCATCAATATTCTGCACCTTCAATAAGATGCGAGACCCTTCATGCCATAGCATGCCAGAAGTATCGGAGAAAATCAAATAACTCGAAATGTTAGGGAACAAAGTGGAAAGGGATGTGGGCTCTTTTGGGAGGAAGGGGATGGGCAGAGGTGATTAGAGACAGAAGTAACCACCAGAGGTCAAACGTGAACATTTCAAGGAGGGAACCTTGCACTTGTCATTTGGACCGTTGCATCTTTGGATACAGACACCACGTGTACCAGCTCGCAAACAACCCCAACCAGAATCACAGCCTGCACCAGTGGTGGTGTTACAACCTTTGGTACAGAACCAACGGTAGTATGCAGATCCACCAACACAAATCAGACCTTTGGAACAAGGAGCGCCACCAAATCGTGGACACAGGCCATGCAGAGGAATGGTTTTTTCTGGCTGACAGGTGGATTTTCCTGTGCTGTGGTCAAATTCACAATTGTGCTCGGCTTCGCAGTAGGTGCCTTTGTTGACATCACAAGACTCACCTTTTTTGGCAACCTTACCGCAGATATTGGTCGCCAGAGTTTGGCTATACACACACTGCTCACCGGAAGGGCACTTGGCATTTGCACCAGGTGTACATCGTTGGACACAGGCGTAATCGACATTGTTGTAAACACATGCCAGACCAGGTCCACAGCGATTTCCATCGGAAGCGTCACCACTTGGGTTACACTTGTCGCCTTTTTTGGCAAATCCAGCAGCGGCTGTACCCGCTTGACAGATATTGATACTTTGGGTGCTGCTCAATCGAAGCGCCGCACATCTGTTCAAACCACTTGGACAATCTCGGCCGCCCTGTCTTGGGTCACAATTGTAAACGCAGATACCACCACCATTTCGCAAACCAAGGCACTGGGTCGCTCGGCTCACAGTGGAGTTCCAATTCTTGCCGCCATCGGTGGTGTAGAAAGCGTATCCAAGCGAACCGACTGCGATAGCCTTAGCACCAGCCATGGCAAGGCCGTAGAAAGGTCTTTGGATGTTGGTAGTGCCAGCCACCCATTTTCCTGCGTTGAGCGCCATGACCACGCCTTGCTCACCAGCTATCATAGCCTGTTTGTCATCGACGATAGCTGCTGCATTAAGAGCTGTTTTGATGGTCAAAGTCTCGGATTTCCAAGTTTTTCCATCGTCTGCACTGGTCAAGAGAGTGGGACCTTCACCAACGATGAGTGCGGAAAGGCCAGTGGTGCCCTTTTTCCGAACAATGGCAACGCCTCTGAGATTTTTGGTCACACCAGAGGTAATCGCTTTCCAGGTTTTTCCGCTGTCTTCACTTCGAAGAACAGTACCTTTGTTTCCAACAACAATGGCGACAGTGCCTTCGCGACCAATAGCCACTCGAGTCAGATCTTCAGTGACACCTGTGTTACCTTTTTGCCAGGTCTTACCGTCCGCAGTCCAGATCAAAGAACCTTTTTGACCAACAGCAATGACCAATTTACCATCGCTAGAAACAGCGACGCTGTGGAGGTTGACGTTTCCAGCAACTTTGCTACCGTCTACATAAGACCAGGCTTTTCCTCAAT
>Ga0213833_1002811_pt1 | contig 10999 bp, 15 predicted proteins | sample SWATP21_FD_160575 | JGI IMG/M metagenome (GOLD analysis project Ga0213833, IMG submission 160575) | Coastal seawater microbial communities from Marineland, Florida, United States - SWA TP2 #1 | ecosystem: Environmental > Aquatic > Marine > Coastal | place: USA: Florida | collected 2016-08-14
GGCGTCGGCAGCTCGCTCGGGGCTTCCAGCATCCAGGTCGGCCTCGGCAAGCCGGAGCTGGCGGTCTGCGGGTTCGATCTCGCAAGCCACTGCATGACCAAGCCCCAGCAGGAGCGCTACGGCCGCGAAGGCTGCTGTCGTTGTGGTCCGCACTCGTCACCGCCCGGGATGGGGCGCCTCACCCCGCAGGTCGATGTTAGGGAATATGTTCTGACATTCAACGGATACGTTCGATGTTTCTAGACAGCGATGCCGGGCACGCTGCTGGGGCATGGATGACCCCGAAATTGACAGTGCGCAGTCAATCGCGCGGACGCGGTTCCTGACCGGCGTTGGAGAGCGTGTGACCGCGCTACGCGGCGCTGGGCGCTGGAGCCAGGAAGAGCTCGCGGAACGTGCGGGTGTGAACGTCCAGACGCTGTCCCGCCTGGAGCGCGGGGTGGGGGCCGTGCGGCTAGACACGCTGGCAGCGGTTGCTTCGGCCCTGGAGACAACCCCTTCCGGGCTGTTGGCGGGTCTGGCAGTGTCGGCGCCGCCAAGTGAGACTGGGCTCAGGGAGGATCCCCGCGGCCGCGAACTGGAGCAGGCGTGGCCGGGTCTCGCACCGAGCGAGCGGCGGCTTCTAGTCGAACTGGCGACTGCACTGCGAAAGCACTGAGGCTCCACGGGGGTCGGGGCCGGTCTGGGATCGGCGCCCTCGTGGTTCGGCGGGATGAGGTTGATAGGGCAATGCTTGTGGGCTCCCCGCGCGGGATCCGCACATGGAAGAAGCCAGCCGGTCCAGCCCTGCCATTCCGAGCGAGGCCACGGCACTCGCGGTTGTGCGATCCAGGGTCAGCACCTCGGCCTGCGCGGCAAGGTCAATTCAGAGCGACGCCAACAGCGCGCACAGGGCGCGCACCGCCAGCTCAGCCTCCTTGCGGGTCCAGCCCTGAAAGTCTTCACCGTCTACGTGTAGCGCTGTGTTCACGGAGTGCCAAAGGGCACCCCGTAGCAGTTCGAGGCGCTCAACTCGCGATCGGCTGCGGTCCGACTTTGCGTCCAGAGCCGCCTTCTCCAGCACACTTAGTCGGGTGCCCAGTCGCGCGGCGTCCATCGCCTTTCGCACCTCTCCGACCGCGTGAACCGCGTCGTCGGGGTTCTGCCGAAGGAACCGCACCGCCCGCTCCAGGTGGCGGCGCACCGGAGCTGGAAGATCGAGGTCGATGGCAGGCACTTCAACCACCCATGTGGAGGTGTATCCCCAGGCGTCGAGCCCAAACAGCCAATCGTCGCGGCTCAGGGTGATCGTCGTGAGCGGCAGACCAGAGTGCTCAAGCTGCAGGCCGCCCTGTCTGTGCGCCCGGCCACCAACCTTCAGCAGAATGTGGAGCTGAACGGCATCCCTCCGGTGCTTCTCTAGAAGGTGAAGGGCTCCGACGTTCACCGGTACGTGCAGATAGCCACGGGTCTCTACGACCTGCGACATGGTGCCGAGGTAGACCGAGTTGTTGAAAGTACCGCCGCAGCCAAGAAAGAGCCGTGGGTAGCCGTTTGGAGTACTCACCTGGACCGTGCAGTCGAGCGAGACCAACTCCGCAGAGCCCGCGCCCCGTGGGTTCAGAAGCACTTTCCATCCGAGCAGCAGATACGGCGCTGGAACGGTGCCCTCGAAGCCGATTTCGCCAAATTCCACGGTCAGCGCGGCGCGAGTATCGGCGACCGGGGTCGTGCTTGAGGTGAGGTCAACGTCGATTGGCGTCTGGGGCCGGTATATCCGCGTTTTTGACATGGTTGATGATAGGCGCAAGAGCGGCGAGGAACGGCAACGGCGCGGCCCGCCACCAACCCTGTTCAAGCGATTTTTCTCGACCGCCCCAGAGACTGCGTGTAGAAGCATCCCCTCTCGATGTAGAGTATTTGCAACCCGCAAGCAAGGCGGTCGAATGAGTGCGGATGCCCAGAACGCTGAAATCGTCGCCCTCCTGACACAGGTGTTGGACCGACTTGGAGGGATTGACGCGCGCCTTGATGGGATGAACACCCGGCTTGAGACGATGGACGGCCGACTCAAGCGTGTCGAACACCTCTGCGTCGAGATCGCAAAGCGCACGCTCAGCCCCGAGGAGTGTGCCGAGCTGGGCATTGATCCTCCGACGATGCCGCCTGGACAGGCTTCGCCCCGGCTTTCTGCGGCGCGATAGTGGCCCGGCTCGATGAGTAATGCCTCTGACGAAGCAGGACCGCCGCTCTTCCCAGCTAGCGCCGTCCCCCGGGCCGACTCACCGGTCGAGCAGCTCCGAAGCATCGCGGGGCAGCTCCGCGACCAACGCCGCGAAGAGGACGCAACGGTGGTTCTCGCGGTCGCTGACTTCGTCTCTGAGGACGCAGTGACGATTGACGCGGCACGACTAATGGTCCTGCTCGCTCAACGACTGGTGATGTGCTAGCGCCTCCGCGCAGAGGTAGCCGATTTGTCCTGACGTCAGGACAAATCGAGCCTGACAAGATCGTCCCGCCACCGTAGTTTGCTTCAACAAGAAGCCACGGGGGTGGGGGATGCGAGAGCAGCCGATGGCAGTGGCGGGTCTAAACCCGCCGCTTCGAACGCAAAGCGTGCGCAACTGGGGGGAGTCTCCGAGACAGGCCAAACTGGTCGCCCGCCTGCGAAAGCGGGAACGCATCGCCACAACGGTCGATGACCAGCTGGTCGACGAGGCGGTGCAGGAGGTCCGCAGGACAATCGTCCTGAGCGCCAGCGAAGCGGCGCACCAACTCGGGGCCTGGCTGCTGGCGCACTTCTGGGGCGACTCCGCGGCGCAGTTCAGGTCGAAGAAGCAGAAGAACCTGAGCTTCGATGCCCTTCTAGCGCGGCCGGAACTCTCGGCTATGGGCGTGAGCCGCACGCGGCTGTACGACTGCGTGAGCATCTGCTTGCAGCATCGTGAGAGCGGGGTTGAGGCGCTGCTGAAGCTGCCTAAGAGCCACCAGATTGCACTCTTGCCGGCTCCACGGCCGGCGGTGGCTGACCTAGCTCATGACGCCCTCGAAGGCGCCTGGTCGGTCCGCGTACTCCGGGCGCAGGTGCGATTGGCCCGGCTCTCTGCGAGCCGCGGCAGCCGCCCGGGCCCCGGCCGGCCAATGCTCCCGGAGGGGGTTAAGGCAGCGCGAGCTGCTTGTTCTCTTCTGCGTGGCCTCGCGGCCCTTGACGAGGAGTTGACGCCCAGCGAGGCGACCTCGATCGCGGAAACTCTCACAGAGATTGAGTCCCATGTGGCCCGACTCAAGGCCCTGGTTCGCGAAGTTTCCGTGACCGAAAACGCTGGATAACGAGGCGGCGTGCCTTCCGACCGGGGTGTGACTAGCGTGACTTCGGGTTGGGGCGCTGAAGTCCCGCTCGCACTCAAGGGGGGCTCAATGCAGCTCATCAAGGTCGTTTCTAGCCGTACGTTCGGATGCAACGTGGACGGCTCCACCCTCATCACCAACCTGGACGACGTCCTCGTGGATGCCCTCATGGCGAAGTCCGCAGCGGCCTACATCCTCTTCGAAAGCATGAGCGGCGACGAGATGAAGGTCGAGGTCAACTGGAACCAGACTCCCGACGGTGTCAACTTTGCGGGTCCTCCCGGCGGGCCTCTGTTGTCGATTGACCCTGTCACACTCGGCCTGCACGCAAACCCGAGTGCAACGGACGTCACCACCGTTGCGAAGATGGGTCTCATCGTCGAAGTGACCGATACTGCAACATCTCCGGTGTATCAGTCGGTGACGCTGTCAATCTGGCTCGTCCTGAAGCCCTTCTAGGTATCAACCGCGGAGGATCCCCGATCGGCGGTCCTGAAGACCCCTGCTCGACCCAGATTCAGCGGGGGACTTCGGGTCCTGTCGGGATGAACCGACCGGCAGCCATCCTACTTGACCCCTTGGAGAAGCGACATGAGCTGCGGAGACAGCCACGAGACCACGGCCTCCTGCGGGCCGCGTCCGGCCCGACGCCAACTTGAAGCACCTCCGGCCCCTAAACCGCGTAGGAAGGACCCGTGCCGCGCAGCGGCCCCGTCTGGGGTGGAGTGCGGCTGTACCGGTGCGCCTAGCCGGCCAGCTTCCGCCACCGAGAAATCTGGGGCCGTCGCTTTGGGTCTCGCCGCCAACCCGCCGGGGGTTGAGCCGGCATACGGGGCCCCGGTGTTCGGACGCGCTCCTGAGTTCCCTTATCCAACCGGACCAGCGCTCCAGGTACTCGGCGCGGCAGTTGGAAAACTGCGGGGACTTGCGCGCATGGGGGCGTACCTCTCCATTGCTCCGTGGCTCGTTGAGATTGCTCGTCCAGAGTACGAGTTGGTCAGAGAGGTCCTGGCGACTGAGCGGGCCAAGGAGCAGCTCACGGAGGGGCCGTGCTCGACGACTTTGCTGTCCTACATCCCGTTCGACCCCGCAGAGATGGGGTGGGAGGAGTATGTGCGGCGAGCCTGGGGAAGGGAGTGGCCCGATCGCGAGTCGAGCAAGCTGCCAACCGCATCCGCAAAGAACGACGGGGGGCGTGACGAGGCACGAGACGTGTCGGTTGACGGTGACGTCGAAGTGGTCCCGAACAGCAACGACCCGTTCAATGACATGCTGACCGACCAGTTTCCGCACTCCACCTGCGACCGCGTGTTGGACTGTTGGGTTCGCCTCCCCGGCGCCGGGTTGATGAATGGCGCCGCCGCCCTCTCGACGGCGCGTGGCCAGCCCTCTCCAATGGTCAACAACGCCGGAGGTTCCACCAACCGGGGGCGCGGGGTGTTCGCTTGCTCCCAAACTCCGGGGATTTCGGCAGTACAGGAGCGTCCGCTGCTCCAGATTCTCTGTGACTACCTCCGAGGATTCTGGGTCCAGGAACTGCGGAGGCGGGGGGCGGGAGCCGCGTCAGTCGGGATCTCGACGTCCCCGGTGTTTCCGTACCGGATTGGGAACAACGGAAGTCGTGAGACCTCGTCAGGATGGCCAGCGCGCGCCGGAGGCCCTCTCGGCATCGCCCTGCCGCGCCCCGCAGGCTTTGGCATGTACTCAGTCTCGGGGCCAGGAAGCCAGTGGGTCAGGTTCGGCGCGAACATCTTCGTCCTCCGCCAGTCAGACGAGGATTTCAACCCGCACAACGCGGGCACTCAGCGCGGGACGTTGGAGGAAGACGCGATTGGACTAGCACTTGACCTACTGCGTCGGTCGATGCCAATGCTGCGTGGCTGGGAGGCCGATCTCCTCGGTGGGGGTCGGTTCGGATTCGAGTTTGCAGGGGACGGCGCCGCCGGCGGAACGGCCGACATCGTCGCAACCGGTCAAGAGCTGTTCACGGCGACGTCAAGGAAGGTGCCGCTGTCGATCATCCTCCGCTCGGGCTTGGCACCCGCGGCGCCTGACGCGTCTGGCCGCGGCCATCCAGTGAATGGGGCAATCACGCTCAACCGCGAGCATGACCGATTCCGCCGACTCGTTGACGCGTTAGGGCAGTTTCGCTCGGACGCCCGCGCCTATCTCAACACCGGCATCTGTGCGAGCTTCGGCACCGGTACCCTTTTGGAACTCGCGGAGACCCTCGTACGACTGTCCGAGCTTATCCTCCACGAGTCCGGCCACGCCTTCATCTTCACTCAGTTCGGTGAGGAGTCAGGAGTCGCTGCGGACTGGTACGACGGTCCCGAATACAATGCCACTGCGATCGGCTGGAACTACTTGTTCCCTTCTACAGAAGCGACTCTGTTCGCTCCCGGTCTCCACACAGCATTCGGAACGCTCGGAGGCGCAATGCCCCCCGTCCCGCCGGGGCCGGGCCCTGCCTTGTTGGGGGATGCGGGTCTTTCCTTCCCAGGACTTCTTGCACTGCCTCCACCGTTGGTCGTCTCCAGGCACTATGCCCTCACCATGTTTGCAGGTTGGTACGAGAGGCTCCTGAGGCAGAACAACTACTCGCTGACTCGGAACCAGAACGCAGCTTGCAGGTGTCTCGAAGTGGGTGGCTCTGGCACGCCGTACGCCGAGTACCCCGGACACTGGGGATGGTGGAGCCCGAATAGTCGACCTTGCGCTGGCTTCACTTCTAGGCCGTGCAGTTCATTCCCATGGGTAATCTGAACCCCATGCAGGTTCTCCCCAACATGCCCACGGCCCTATTCCTTGTGGCTGCAGCCCTCACGGCCTTTGCCCCCATCGGCTGCACCATCCCGCCCCCCGATGAGGACTGTGCCACGTTCACGAATCTCCAGCCCGCTATGGATGTCCAACGGGTAGGAGAACGGCTGGAAGCAAGACTCTTTATGACGGGCACCATCGAGAGCGTCACCGGCGGTAGCTGGTCCTGGTCTGCCGATGACAACTACGACATCGTTATCGTGGACTTCGGGGCGGAAGTGAGCATCGTGATCTTGGCAGCCTGTGACGGCCGGGACGGGTCTAGGGAGGAGCGCTGGCAGACGACGTTCGTGCCCCCGGACGACGGTGCTGGCTGGATTTCGCCCACATTCGAACAGGTTATCTGAGCAATCCTTCCTTGCTCATTAACAGCTGTGTCACATCGTGGCACTCCGGTACGTCCAGGAGCCGCTCAACGCCCGAGAGCGACGGGAACTGCTCGGTCCGGCCGTCTTCAGGAGCGCATGAGCGGTCGATGAACGTCGGCGGCGAGTGGGACGTCTGTAGTGCGCCCGGCGGGCCTGGCATGGGCCACGAGCAGCAGCCTGCCGCCCCTGGCCGACCGGATCTCGGCGCATTGCTCGTGCCGAACCAGGCGCTGGCTCCTCCCCTCGACCGTCGCCCTTCCCAACTCCCAGTCTGTCGCGAGGGCCGGCGCAGCTTCGGGCTAGCCTTCGTCGGCGTAGCCCGGTTGAAGCACGAGATACAGCGCCTTCATCAGGCCCCCTGTCACGAGCGTTCGTCGGAGTGCGTCTCCCAGCTCTCTCCCCTCGACAGGAGCTCGGTCCCGCAGCACCTGGAGGACCCCTAAGTGCATCTCGCTAAGCCGCGGAGCTTCGTCCACTGCTTGCTCCCAGCGAAAGACCGTCGACGGCGCTACCCCCATCAGCTTCGCGAAGCCGCGATTAGACATCCCGAGGCTCAGCCTCAGCTGTCTTATTTCTGTACCGGTCATTAGACCAGTATAGCTCCTTGGGCGACAAGACGCGCCCGCCTGCACAACAATTTGCACACAAGCACTTGTATGCGATTGCATACGCCCTATGGTCTCTCCGAACGGCGAAGCCCGCCGGAAGAAGGAGAAGCCATGACGAACGGGACCATCACGATCTCCCTCCCCACCACCGCGTGGGGTCACATCAACAACCTGACCTGCGACGAGTTGGGACTTGACCATCGGGCCGTGGTGGAGCAGCTCGTCCTCGACGGCCTGCGCACAGTGTTCGTCCCTCGCAGTGCGCCCGACCAGATCGGGCCGGCGGTCAACCAGGTGGATCGCATTGCCGAGGTGGAGCCGGCCCACGCCGAGGTCGTGGAGGGGAGGCTGGCCGAGGTGATCGAGCTCGCCGGGATGCGCGAGCGGCGCGTGTCCCAGGGCGGCGCGGGGCGCGCCTTCGCGATGACGGACGACGAGTTCGCACGCGAGCAGCTGGAGCTGTGGGGCGTCGAGGCTGCCTAGCTGCGGCCGCCTACAACTGGTCCAATAGCCACTGGCTGTGTTCGGGGGTGCCCACCTCTGGTGTCGCGAACTTGCGTTCGAGTTCGGCGACGCCAAGTACGACCGCTTCCCGCAGGACGTGAGAGTCGGTCCAGTCCATCCGGACCTGAGTCTCTTCGCGAGAGTTCACGGTCTCCACGAGTTTCTGGATACGCGAGTACAGCTCAGCGGAGATCCGAACTGACTTAGGGATGAGGGCCACGTCGACTCCTGGACAGGAGATTGCTGAGGAACGCTAGCAGGGCCGAACGCAGCGAATTCGACCGTATACGCCCGTAGACGGTCGAATTCGCGCACGGGAAAGCCCGCGGCGGAGGTCATGTCCAGCTGTGTGCCCGTGTGTGCGTTCGTCTACGGCGTCCGTATACGGGCGAATACGCGTGTCGTAACCGCGGGTGCGGCACCCGTATACGGGCGAGCACGCGCAAATACCTGAAATTACTTAAGTAACAGTCCGGACAACCCGATTTGGCCGCTACGGTCGTCCGAGAGAGCCCCCCGCATCTGCCGGCTCGCTGTCCACAACCAGCACTCCCTGGCGATCGGGGCGCCAGAACGAGCAAAGGCCCGGCGCGCCAACGCCGGACCCTCTTCTCGGGTGCATCGCCTAGGGCACAGGGCGCCCGCAGATCAACCACCAGACTCAATTGAGTCTGCGTGCGCCCGTGTGCTTTTGCAAGGAAAGCATGCAGACCATCGCCGTACCCATCCTCTGGAAGCTCGCCGCCGCGAGCGACCGCCTCTCCGCCACTGAGCTCACCCCTTCCCAGGCCAGTTGCCGCGAGCGCTTCCTGCTTCGCGTTCACAGGGAGACCCCCGTCTCGGCCGGGTTCCCAGAGAACATCGTGCTCTCACCGCCGTCGTTGGAGGATTACCTCGCGGCCTGTCGAGTCGACGCAGTGAAGCGGGAGGCGACTGATGCTTAGCCCAGCACGCCGCCTCGGGCGCCTCGTCGACTTCGTCTCCCAGCCGCTCGACCGCCCTGACCGCAAGCTCATGCGGGACTGCATCCTGGGAATGGCGCTGACTGCCAGCTGCTGCCAGACCACCTGGGCTGACGCCCTGGCAGAGGACTCTCCCGGGAGCACGCGACGGCGAATCAACCGGTTCCTCAACGGGGACCTCGACCTTCCCCGGCTGTGGGACCGCCTCCAGACTCGTAACCTCCGCACCCTCCGTACACGTCAAGGGCGCGATGTCGTCGTTGCGGTCGACTATTCCGCGGCCAATCACAACGCGGCGAGCATGGCCGCCGGTGCCGGCATGGATGGCGTGGTGATGTGCTGGCAGGGATCTCTCGGCCGCGAAGATCCTGGTCACCCCCACGTCACCATTCAGGGAATTACCGACGATGGCTTCCACATCCCGTTGCTGCTCCAGCCCTGGGATCGTGATGAGACGCTTGAGGATGGACGCACTCCGCGGTGGCCCAGCGACACGCGTGTGTACCTCGACGCGATCGATCGCGTGCGGTGGGCCGCCGGGGACGAGACCATCTGGGCCTTCGATCGCGGGTACAGCGCCCGCACCTACGCGCCGCACTTCGACCGCTGGGACCTGGCCTGGGTGGTTCGGGTCTCCATCGCGAACTCGATGACCCTCGCTGATCTTGACGGTCGGCGTGCGCAAGTCGGCTCGCTACTCGACACGGCGAAGGTCGTGGCGCGTGTCCAGCGGACCTCATGCACAGCCCGGCGCAAGAAGTTGGGGCCCCGAACCGACGAGGTGAGGGCCATCCCCGTGCGCCTCACGATGGCGAACGCCGAAAAGGACCCCATCGGCCCGGTTCGTACGTTGATCAGCTCGACCGTCGTCTCGAATCCGCGGATCCGTGTTGTGGTCCTCGCCGACCGCCTTCTCACAGATCCCGAGGAGATCCTCCGATACCGAGCCGCCTATCACCGCCGGTGGCCCGCCGTCGAAACGGGCTTGCGTCAGATGAAGAACCGCTCGACGCAGTTCGGCCTGAGTTACGAGGACGCCCGCGGGCTGAACTGGCCGACGATCGAGAAGATGGCCCTGCTGGTCTCCATCTACCAAGGATTCACCAGCGAGCTGGGCCGGGTGGCGCAGACGGCGCCAGCCTCCGCGGCTCCTGTGCTTGACCGCGTCTACACGTCGGCCAGCGATCCCTACGACTGGCGCTACCGAGTGACACGTGGAATGACGAAGTACCTTCAGGAGCGCATCTGGGCGGAGCGCGAGCGGCGACGTCGGAGCGGCCAGGAGCCGTGGAAGCGCGTCGCGGACTGCCTCTTCGGCGAGCTGCGCTAGATGCCCTGAGGGCGACCACCGCGCGCCACCGTGCGGTCCCAGGGTCACGACAAACACCCCCTCACGCGTGTAGCTCCCCCTTGTCAGCTAGGCAAGTAACGGGAGCAGCCACCGCCCAACGACCCTCCCCTTGCGTAAGGCGCGGGCTTGGGGCCGTGTGCTCGGAAGAACCGCGACGCGTTGACGGTCATTTCAGAAACTCGCCCGGGACCCTGAACGGGTCGGGGGCCGGCGGGCGGCGCCGAGGTGCGTGTCTGGGGGAAAACTCTCGGGCGTCGCAGCGCGAAGTGTTGACACGGCCGGAACCGCTCTATATCTTCCGCCGTCCCTGGATCACTGGAGCGAACGATGCGCGACAAGATCAAGCTCGTGTCGACGGCCGGAACCGGCTACTTCTACACGACGACCAAGAACAAGAAGACGACGACCGGCAAGCTGTCGTTCAAGAAGTACGACCCGAAGGTGCGCAAGCACGTTCTCTTCAAGGAGTCGAAGATCAGCAAGTAGCTGATCGTCGTCCCTCAGGAGCAGAAGACATGGCCAAGTGTTCTTTCACGGGCAAGCGCGCCAAGGTCGGGAATCGGGTCTCGCACTCGAACCACAAGACCAAGCACTGGCAGAAGCCGAACATCGTGAGCAAGCGTGTCTGGGACGAGTCCCAGGGCAAGTGGATCCGCGTGAAGGTGAGCGCCCGCGCGCTTCGCACCATCACGAAGAAGGGCCTGCAGGCGGCCGCGAAGGACGCCGGCGTCAGCCTCGACTGATCGCACGAAGATTTCTTGATGAGGCGCTGATCCGATGGATCGGCGCCTTGTCTGCTTGGGGCCAGCGCACCGCTGATCCCGGCGCTAGGGTGCGCGCCCCATGACCGAATCGTCCGTCTACGTCCTCCTCGTCACCGCGGTCAGCATCGGCTTCGTGCACACGCTGATCGGCGTCGACCACTCGCTGCCTTTCGTCGTCCTCGGGCGGGCGCGGGGCTGGACGCTCCGCAAGGTCCTGGCCATCACGGCCGCCTGCGGGCTCGCCCACGTCCTGAGCTCCGTCGCCATCGGCGTGGTGGGCATCGGAGTCGGG
>Ga0213833_1002813_pt1 | contig 10994 bp, 9 predicted proteins | sample SWATP21_FD_160575 | JGI IMG/M metagenome (GOLD analysis project Ga0213833, IMG submission 160575) | Coastal seawater microbial communities from Marineland, Florida, United States - SWA TP2 #1 | ecosystem: Environmental > Aquatic > Marine > Coastal | place: USA: Florida | collected 2016-08-14
TCGTTGCCCACACCCGCACCCACCCGCACCAACTAGCTATCAGCGTTTTTCTCAGTGTCCAGAATGGCATACTTTAATAGGGATGCCTGCCGGTCGATCACGACGTTCACCCAGCAAGACGATTGAAAATTGAATCGTTTGTCCCACTGTGCGAATATGACGTGACATGTTGGGCAAAACGGCTTGCTTCGGTGATCTTGCTGCTGTCGCGCGCCACCGAGTCCGCGACCCACTGGCTCGTCAAATGGTGTTGTTGGGAGACTTACGGGCGCAGTTGGTGGAGAAGTACTCAGGCTGAGTACCCTGTGAGGGAGACGACGGGGCCGTTGACGCCTGATACGAGCAGGAGACCTATCGCCATGTCGTCTGCGCCGACCATGTCCGGCACCATTCCGCCGACCCCGTCAACCATGGCATCTGGCATCACCCAGGGCACGACTGGCACCACAATGGGCTCCTCTGTCCCCTCTACACCCATGGCATCTCGTGCACGGATGGCTGCTGACGCCAAAGCGCAAGAGATCCTGCGCAACCTCGTGTCTGTGGCGGATCTCCAGAGCATTGTGCACTACCAAACCAGCGGGCTTCTTCGCGACCCCCGCGCCACAACAAACACCATCCAGGCCAAGATTAGCCGCCGTGGTGGTACTGGCATCAAGAATCGTGACATTCCTAGTCGTGGCGTCCCCATTCGGCATGATGGTCAACTTGTATCGCCCCTGATATTGGCGTCACGCCACCTGAACAAGTACGCTGGCAACACGCGCGCCGTGAACCCCGCAGACCTCGCTGCATTTTGCGAAAGTGGCTTTCAAGAGTATGACACAGACCGAGACGGCCGTGTGGCTGTGTCCGCCGCCCGCGAACTGCTGCAGCAGCTCGGACGTGCCCTGACCGGACGCGACCCGGACCCTGCCACGCTGCGTGCGTGGGAACGTCGAACGTCCATGACGCACGGCAGCCACCTCACCCTGCTGGGGCTCGTGGACGCGGTGAAGTACCTGTTTGGGGATCGTGTGTCATCCCAACCACGTGGTCGTGACGGCGGTGGCGGCACCCTGTGGCTGCCACCGCGTGCATCCGGTGTCTACCGCCCCGCGTCTGCGTTTGGGCCAGACGCGTACCAACACGGAGCCCCCTCCCAGGACGCAGACCATGCGGCTGCGCTTGTACATGGCGACGAAAACGGTGAACAGTCGAGTGGCGTGATGCCCCATGAGGCGCAGGGTGGCACCGAGGGCGCGGCGCCTGCGTTTCACCAGGCCATGCAGGGGAAGGGTCCGTTGGAGGATGGGGATGGGGATGGGGATGAGGATGAGGATGAGGATGAGGATGAGGATCATGGGGACGTGAACGACAAAGGTGCAAGCGATCCCGAGGCAGTGCACACCGCCTCCGCGTCACGGGGAGGCGCACACGGTGAAACGCCGTCCCCACAACAGCAACAGCAGCAACAACAACAACAACAACGGCGGCAACAGGCTCGAGAGCCAGAGACGGAACCACAACAGCAGCGCCAGGAACTGGGGGTGCCAACACACATGGGAAATGCTTCTCTAGAGTCACCACCGATTCCTTCGCCGACACACACCATGCGCACGATTGGGACAGTGTCTACGACAGTTGGGGGAACCCTCCGGCAAACCACTGAGCTTCCCGCTTCTTTTCAAGAGGCTCGCCATATTGGCCCGTTTGAGAAGCTGAACGAGCGCAGTCAAAGCCTGCGGCGGTTTTCTTATGGCACCGTGGCAGGAGCTGGAATCGAGGTCTGTGTTTTGTGTGGCTGTTCCTACTGTTGAGTTGAAAAGCATACTCTCCTCCCTCCCCTGTCGCCCTTTTTTTTCTGTGCTATCGACGATGGTTTATCTCCCTCACTCGCCGTGTATGCGTCTGCATGTGTGTGTGTGTGTGTGTGTGTGTGTGCATTGTACCGTCCGCAGACGCAGTCCGTCCATAGTATGGTGAACCGTGACGTCCAAACTGCCTTGGAGCTATCGCAGGCCATGCGACGCAAGGGTCAAGCCATCCGGCAATGGCAAAGTGAGCGCATCGGCGACGTATCAGCGCACGAGAGACTGCACCGAACCCCGCTGCAGTCCACAGTGCTGGCGTCACAGCTGCAACCGGAACTGTGTGCTTCGGAAGCCACCATGCGCCGCGCCGTTCGTCGCACCAACCGTGCTCGGCGCGCTAGACGCGCCAGGCAGCAGGCCGTGCGCGTGTCGTCGGCGGTGGTGTCCACCCACATGTCCTACATCTCTCGCCAGACCCGAGCCACCGCCCACAAGCACGACAAGGAGCGCCAACGCATGGATGCCGCGACGACTGTGGGTCGCCTGCGTGCAAAGAACACGCACGAGCAGGCTAAACTCCACGCCAAGCGGCGCATGGCGGTGGAGCGGAAGCGGCACCTGCGGAAGGTGCGCCAGCAGGTGACCGAGGAGCGCCTTTCGGAGACCGTGACACGGGTGAGCGAAGAGCGGAATCGAGTCAGCGCTGCGCGTGAGGTCCTGGTCCGTCGCTCGCCGCTCTCCCCGTCGCCGTTCCGTGGCCGCCAACGCCAGGTCGGCGACCGCGCCAAGTTTCCGCTCCCGTCGCAGTTCAAGGTGGGCAAACGCGCCGCCCGCGCCCGCGCCCGACCCCTCCCCGCGACGCCCATTGCGCTGGAGGTGGCGGACGACCCACGCTGCCCCGGCGCGTGGGCCACCCACTCTCCGGCGCGCACCATGCCACCCAGTCGTGCCAGCAAGGCGGCGCAGCAGGGGGGTGACTTCATGCGCATCATGAGCCACATGATGTACCAGGAGCGTGAAGCCATGGGGCAGGTGGCGGAGGGGTGGCGCGCCCCATCCAGGTCACCTGGATCCACCACTCCCGGTGGCTTTGCTGCCACCGGGACAACACCGTCCCTGCCCTCCCTCTCCGCCGCGTTGGCGGACGCTGTGACCGGTACCGGTGCGCATGACAATACCAGCGTGCCGGCGCCACCTGCTCAGCTATCCACACGTGCTGTCGCGTCGCGGGGCGCTTCACGGTCGGGTTCGCGTGCCGTGTCTCGTAGTGCATCCCGTGGTGCATCTCGGGGTGCATCCCGTGGTGCTTCTCGTGGCCACGGTGGCTACGGAGGCAGCGGTCCTGTGTCAGCAGCTGCGTCCATGCCGTCCCTGGGTGTGGGTGCCGCGGAGGGCGCACAGTCAGCCGCGTTTCCCATCCTGCCCATGTGTTCGTCCGACGGCGTGGTCCAGGCGGCACTCGCCGCAAGACACTCGTCGCCATCCTCTCCCTCGCCGACAGTGCACCGCCTCCGCCATGCTGCTGCTGGCGGGCTGTCGGGTGCCGTATCCACCGGCCGGCTAGCAACGCTTTCGGGATCACTGGGCGCGGCACCGTCATGGGGGGGTGAACCCACAGCAGCGGCTCATCACCCCCAGCATCCCTTCCACCACCACCACCACCACCACCACCACCCCATCGCCAACAGTGCCCCAACGTCGCCGGTTGCTGGTGCTGCGCGACCCTACGGAGGCGGCGCCGGTGGCGGCGGCAGCGGGTCGTTTGAACGTGGGCACACCGCGCCAGGGTCACACACGATGCCATCACACGCAAGCGGTATGATGATACCCTTGGTGCCACGCTCCACTGTTGGCACCCCCACGGTGAGTGCCGTGTCTCGTGTCGAGGCCGCCACCCAAGCTGCGCGGGCGGTCGCGGAGTCGATGCCCTCCGTCATGGGCGTCCAGAGGTTGCAGGTGCGGTCACCCGGGGCGGCGCATCAACCACCCCCGCCGCTTCCCACACGCGAGGAGCGCCGCAGCGTCAAGAAGAAGCTGCGGGAAATGGGGATGTCGACACAAGTGTTCACGAGCGGGTACGGGGTGAGCAAGCGAGCACATCGGGTACGTTCGGTCAAGCCGTTGTGGCGTTGTGTGTGAGTGAGTGTGTGTGTGTGAGTGTGTGGTGTGGTTTGGTGTGGTTTGGTGTGGTGTGGTGTGGTGTGGTGTGGTGTGGTGTGGTGTGGTGTGGTGTGGTGTGGTGTGGTGTGGTGTGGTGTGGTGGGGTGTGGTGTGGTGTGGTGTGGTGTGGTGTGGTGTGGTGTGGTGTGGTGTGGTGTGGTGCAAAGGTGCAGTGCAAAGTGAGAGTTCAGTTCGACAGTCGGCTCCCTCATCCGTGTCCTTGTCCTGCTTGTGGTGTCGCTCAGGGTATCCACAATGCTGCTCACCACACGGCGTCTGCGGCGGCATCCGTCAGTGGGGAAGGCGGCACGCACTACATCCCAGGCGATTCCGCCGGTGTGTTCGTCTTTCTCAATGAAGCCGGCGCGCCTGAGGAGTACACCCAACGAAAAGGGTTGGGCCGGTACCCGTGGGGCGACGCACCGGCGCAGCACCCTCGCTCGCTGCGCCGACAGTGGCAGCGTGCGTCCGAGGTTGGTGCCGACCCGGGTTCCGGAGTTGCTAATCCTTCAACACCCGCCTCTTCTACACACGCTGGCCGCCCCCTTGATGGAGTGGCGCCTCTGCATGCTTCCGACTCTGTGCCGCCCTCCACACAAACGACACTGTCGCCGTCGCCCTCCTCCTCCTCTTCCCCACACCGCGCCGCGCCCCCCATGATGTCACGGTCGACAGCACAGCTATCGCGCCGGTCGCTGCAGCCTGACACCGAGCTGCACGCTCGCGCAGCGCGAGCAGAGACAGGCCTGCCTACCCGACCTGTGCCAGTGCAGCGTGGAGCCTCTTCCCAGTCGCGGCTGGGCCTGGCACAGGATGGTGCCATGGGCGAGGCTTCGCTTGGTATGGTGGGGTCGCGGCGGAAGCTCGAGGGTGGGCACGCGAACAGCGCGGCCTTGTCCCTTGAGGGATCGCAAACTGGACAACGAGGGCGCACGCCGCCGCCGTATGGGCGCACTGTGCCCATTCACCGTGACCAGCCGCCCGCTGAGGCCCGTCAGCGTAACTACCAGCCGGCACCGGCGCACGGTGAGCACTACCACCATGCAGGTCACCATGCGGTGTCGCAGCAACAGCAGCAGCAACAGCCACACGGCGCTTCCAAACGCGAGGTACACCCCCAGCCACGTACCGCTTCGGGTTTGCCGCCACCCGTGCGAGGCAGAAAGCGGCGTGGTCCTCACGAGGTTGTCGACAGCCCATTGCCGTGGACACCACACGACGACCGCACTGGGTTTACAGAGTGATGATGCTCTCCTCACGACGCTCATTGTAGCTAGGCCTTGCTGTTTGTGGGTTCGGTAAACATCCATATCTGTGTTTGTCGGTTCGGCAAACATCCATATCTGTGTTTGGCGGTTCGGTGAACATCCGTATCTGTGTTTGGCGGTTCGGTAAACATCCGTATCTGTGTATTCCATATCTGTCTGTGTTTATTGCTCGTGTACCTGTCGGTGTAGCCAAGTCCAGGCACGCAAATGACGTACAGGAGAAATGTCGCTTCGCGCATTGTCGGAGGCCATGCAACAACTTCCAAAAAAAAAGTTCCCACACCGGGAATTGAACCCGGGCCACGGCGGTGAGAGCGCCGGATCCTAGCCACTAGACTATGTGGGATGTTGAAGATCGAACTCTCAAAACCAGTCTTAAACCTGAAGACGTTGCCCGTGCTACACACGTTTCGCCACCCACACTGCTGCTTTGCATCCAGCTTTGATGACACTGCTCATGGCATCGTACATAGGGGCCTGCAAACACAAACGGTGACGCATCAGGCCTCCGGCTTTAACTAGCAGTGTTCATTGTACTGCACCTGCTTCGCATCATGTTCCAAGCCGGTGTTCAGGTGGTCCAACTCCTCGTCCCGATGGCGCTTCAGTACCTGATAACTCTGCGGTGAGCCATGCTTCCCACGGGTGCACGAACGCCACAACCCACCATACCTCCAACAACTCGTCCTCACGGTATCCGTGCTGAAGCAACTCACGAATTTGGTCGTTGTAGTGCTCGCCGATCACCGTCTCCACAGCGACAGTGCATGCCATCGCAGCCTCCTTTCCTAGCAATGCAGACCCCGCACCTGAACCGCACCAAACGTTTATGAACGCCAACAGAAAGAACGCACACTCAACAGCTCACCTAACGCGTAGCCAGCCACATGCCAAAGCGGAAGCAATGCGGTCGGGCGAGCACGCCGTTCTGCCATCATTACATCCAGCGTTTCTAAATGCTCCACCTCTGTAGCTTGCATCTCCTGCGACACAAGTGGGATGAGACTGGCACGCTTCCTCCACACACACCAACGGTGCGTTGCGCTACATGTCACGTCAAAACGACGCACAGTGATTAACTCGGCAACAGACTTGTCCCCTTGCAGTACGTCCTTCTGACCCTGGTAGATGCGAACAGCGCCGTACTCGCCGGCATGATCCACCCGGATAATCTCATCAATCAACGCCTTGTGATCACGATCCCCAAAAATACGAGAATCTCGTCGGTCAGCCTCGCTACGGTAGGGGTGCGAGCGAGCGCTAGAGGAAGAAGAAGCACTGCCGGAGGCAGCGGAGCTGTCCGGTTTGACACCGTCACGGGCCGTGGGCGAAGCCCACACTCCAAACTGCCGACACCGCGGAAGGCTGGTGCGTTGGCCGAGCTGCGATGCCAGCGCTCGGGTTACGCGCGAAAAACTAGCACGAACGGCCATAGGGAAGCGACAGGCCCCAACGACGACTGCAGCACGTGGAATGAGCTGCCCGACGAGCTCCTGCACATCCGGGCATAAATGAAGCTTTGTGTTCGTCACGTATTCTTCCGTCAGTAGTTCCAATCATCCGTTGTAAGCCGAGCCTTCGGTACTGCGGCAGTGTCCGTGAACCCTGTCCAGTGACGGTGGAACGAGATACGAGAGGGTGCGTAGTAGTGACGATATGCCAGGGGATGGGGGCGTTGGGGAAGGGCATGGATTGATTCAACCACTGAGCGCGCTCACATCTCCACTGACCGTGTTGCTGGTTTCTTTGAACAGTGCCACTCTCAGCCCCATCTGCCTGAAGTGGAACAGACACAATGGCCGACGATGGTGCCTCGCCTGATGCAGGTGAAGAAGTTCCTGCCCTTCCCACTGTGTGTGCGACCGTGAATGTCAGCTCCGCCAACCTGGTCATCGAGGCCGAGGGCGGAGCCGCTCCTGTCAGCACCTTCGCCCGCGTGACGATGCAAGGCCCGCGTGCCAAAGACTGGTGGTGGGCTGGCGGCGAGCCTGATGAGGCAGATCCTGATGCACCTGCAGGCACGATTTTGTCTCAAGCAGACTCTGGCCCGGTTCCGGGCTACAGCTACACCCAGGCCACCAAGCCCATCACGCTGTCCGACGACGATGTGGGAGACCTTGCCAACTCGCTCCTTGTGGTAACCGTCGTTATTGGCGACACGCCGACTGCTACCGGTGGGCAAGTGCTTGGTACTGCTACAGTTGCTCTTGATGACCTTCTTTTTGACCATGTACGTCGCCCGGTGGGTGTGTTGGGTGCGCGTGGCGTGGTTTGCGAAGGCTTACCTGTGCACTGGATTCGGGCACGTGGCTCTGCACAGATCGAGGGTGAATACGACCTCAATGACATCCCTGAAGACCTCCAAAGCTTTGTTGGCTCCAGCATCAACGTCAGCGTCACGGTTCCGGATGCGCTCACCGACTACACTGTCGGTGCGCGCCTGCTCACAGTCGCGTCCATCACCACCCAATGCCTCCCACGCCAGTGGTTGCTTGGTAACTCGGCGCTCGAGGCCGACGATGCAAACGGCATGGAGGATACGTCTGATATCCTTGCCCTTGTTGCCGACCCCGCCGTGAACTCGGCGCGGTACGAGCTCAGCATCGAGACGCCGCCGGGAGACGGACCCCGCACACGCCCGTTGGTTGCCCTTGCGGCCGCCACAGCTTTCGCGACGACGGCCGCCGGAGGAGAGGGGAGTGGAGATGGCGAGGAGGCCAAGGGCTCAGATGAGAGCAAAGCCGGGGCGGAGGAGTCAACGATGGACGAAGAAGCCAAGGCGGCGGTGGTGCACAAGGCGGTGGCCGTGAAGGGTGGCGGCAAAGTGAGCTACGTTGCCGTTCCGCGCAGTGCCTCCCGTGGAAGCGTGCGCAGTGTGCGAAGCTCCAGCAAAGAAGACGAGGGAGATTGCAAGTCATACATGTGGCAGCTGCGTTGGACCGATGTCCACTTGTTCCTTTCCAAGTCTGCCATCTCGCAGCTGAAAGAGGTGTGTGTGTGTGGTGTGTGTGTGGAAATATGTGTGTGTGTGTGTGTGTGTCGCTTTCGGTGGTGGGCGAGGGTGCGCTGGGGAGTGTCGTGTGCTGCCTGTTTGCCAGTGTAGCTGACCCCGGTGCTCGTTGTCCTTTGTCCCTCCCTACAGGGCATTTCCCACGGAGAGGGGCTGCGCATGACCATCCGCCGGATCAAATGTGCGCCGTTGGGCGACGACGAGGAGGACTGTGGCCTTGATGGCGTCAAGCCAGTCATGGAGGACTTCCTTGGTCGTGGTGAGGTAGGTTCATACCCCCTGCCTTGGGGTGCTCTGTGCATGGCCTTCTGCTTTGTTGGCCACGACCCGTTCCTTTTTCTTGTTTCCTGACCTGCCTCTGTGTGTCTGTGTGTCTGTGTGTCTGTGTCTGTGTCTGTGTGTGTGTGTATGTTACAGTTCGTGGTTCCTGTGGACGAGTTGATGGTGCCGGGTGCACTTTTCGTGGACTGCGAGACGGAGGTCGCGCCGTTGGCAGTGACGGAAGAGGAGCGCAAGGCGGCTGCAGAGGCTGCAGCCAAGGCTGCCGCCGAGGCTGAAGCCGCCGCGGCCAAGGGGAAGAAGGGCAAAGGCAAGGGTAAGGCGAAGAAGGGCAAGGGCAAGGCGAAGAAGGGAAAGGAGCCTCCCCCAGAGGAGGAAGACACTGATGCGGACAAGCCGCCAACCCTGACGGAGTCACACACGCGTGTGTCATTCACTGTGGCCGTGAACGAGCCATTGGTTCTGCGCCCACCCACTCCGCCGCCACCAGAGCTCAAGCCCTCCGACTTGGTACGCCGTGATGACCCCCTGTGTGTGCTGTGTGTTTGTTCGGTGCCTGCTGTCTGCTTGTTTCTGTTTGTCCGTTTGCACCTTGCCATTTGTGCGCTCTCGCATGCGCGCTTCGCTTTTGTGCGCTTGTCCGCCAAGTGCGTCGACTCACGCAGCTTTTTGGGTCGTGCCTTGGCTTGCTTCCAGATTCCGCAACGCCCCAAGCCTCCGGCCGGGCCCCCAGGAATCGCAGCCTCTGCTGACTTCCGTCAGGAGGTGACGGAGATGGCGCATCAGGTTGCACAGGAGTTCGTGGTGGTGTGCCAGCAATTGGCAGAGGAGGAAGGCAGCATCGTGCACACGACGCCAGAGATGCGGCGCCGTGCCCTGCTGCGCCACCTGAACGACGGCGGCCACTACCGTGCGATGAAGGAGAAGCTGAAACGCCACGTGGTGCGCATCGTGCGGGAGCGGTTTGGCAAGAAGCGGCCGGATGCGGACAACTCAGCACGGGATGTGTTCCTGTCGGAGTTGTACACGTACCTCATGGGTCAGGTGCACCGCGCCATCAACCGTGCCTTCACCAAGGCGAACGACGGCGTGGCGGAGGCTGGACACGGTGCCGATGCCGCCATCCCTGTGTCACCCACGAAGACCCTGACGCGCCTGTTGAACTCCACGGGCAAGCGCGAGGAGTTGGCCGCCTCTGCAGGCGCCACGTACCCCACGGTGGTGCGTGGCGAAGAGTCTCCCGACGACCGGCTTCGGCGCATGGCGTTGGAAGCCGAGTTCCTCGGCCAGTTGTCACGCGCCGCCAAGCACCACCAGGATCGCGTCGCGAAGGCAGAGGTGGACGCTGCGGCCGGCAAGACTGGTGGCTACAACCTGGCGACCTGGTTCGACTACGCCATGTTCTGCCTGCGCACCGGGGACGTTCCCAAGGCGGGTGAGTGCCTCCGAGAGTGCGTCGCGATGGATGACAGCCACGTCCCGTCGCTGTTGGCGTTTGCGTCGGTCCTGACCGTCCAAGGCCAGTTTGATCGCGCGGCTGTCATGGCGAAGGGTGCCATCCGACTCGTTGACCCACCCCTTCCGGCCGAAGACGAGGAGGGCAAAGACAACGTGACGGCGCCGCCCCCGGAGCCCCAAAGCAACACCCAGGTGTCCTCCAACGACCTGGCCGTCGCAAACATCGTCCTGTCGGTCGCACTGGAGCGACACGAGGAGAGCAAGAAGGCTGGTGTGGCCGTCAATGACGCCATCGTCTCTGTGCAACGCGAGCAACCCGGCGCTGACGCCGCCACGGTACGTACCTGTTGTCCTGTTCCTGTTCTGGGTAGCCTCAGGGAGCTTGCCCCACATGTTTGACGCTCACCATGCGCTGCGCTGCGCTGGGCGACCTGTTTCGTGTTTTTTTTTTTTTTTTTTTGTGTGCCGTGTTTGCATCGCATCAGGCCTACCTGGAAGCGTCACGCTACCTCTTGACCCTTCACTTGACGGCCCTCGCGGAAGACACCCTCCGCCTCGCCGCAAGCGTCATGCTGGACTCCCGCCCATCGTCGGAGCAACGTATCGAGTTGCTGGTGCTGGAGGCGCGGGCGTTCGAGCAACACGGCGACCGCACGCGGCAAGCCGAGCGACTGGACGCCGTGGAGGACTTGGACTCGGGCTGCACAGAGGCGTGGGCGATGCGAGGTGATGCGCTGCTGGCGGCTGGCCGTGTGGCAGAGGCTCGCTCGGCGTACGAGTTGGCTGTGGGCGACTGGTCCAGCTCTGGCGGTGCCGCCACGGACCCTGCGATTCTGATGAAGCTGGGGCGCATCTATGTGGATCTCCATGTGTCGGGGGTGCGTGAGCTGTGTGTCTCGTGCGTGTCAGTCGCCCCCCCCCCACCTCACGTTTCGTGGCGCTGTGTGATGGTGGTGGTGGTGGTGGTGGTGGTGGTGCGTGGTGCGTGGTGCGTGGTGCGTGGTGCGTGGTGGTGTATTCTGCTGT
>Ga0213833_1002817_pt1 | contig 10988 bp, 12 predicted proteins | sample SWATP21_FD_160575 | JGI IMG/M metagenome (GOLD analysis project Ga0213833, IMG submission 160575) | Coastal seawater microbial communities from Marineland, Florida, United States - SWA TP2 #1 | ecosystem: Environmental > Aquatic > Marine > Coastal | place: USA: Florida | collected 2016-08-14
GGTACCTCTCCCCCCCCCCCCCCCCCCCCCTAGCCGCACATCTTTCGCTGGCCCTTCCCCTTTTTCGTAGAACGTGACCAAAATAAAAGTCCTTTCTTTCTCGATGCGCGGGCAGCCTGCAGCTGCTAGTGCGGCCACGTACTGTGCTGTTGTGTGGCACTGCACGCCCGGGTACTGCCCCTCCTTCCGTCTCCCACCTCGCATGGCTTCCCCACGTAGCAGCAGCGCGCTATCTCCTCGCGCCTCTGGTGATGTAGGACGGGGTTCCAACGTCACAACGGCACGCAACTCGCCGCTGTCGCCGAGTCGCAATCCACATGCCTCCCGTAGCTCAACCCCGTGGCGCCAAACGCCTACGCCAACATCCACCAGCGGTGTCGTCATGATCCAGCCCGGAGGCGTCGATGTTGGCTCGCGTAAGCACCGCCGTTCGCACATCAGCCACCACCGCGCACCCACACAAGCGTCAGGCGCAAGGTTGGAGTCGAGTTTCCCGCTCAAGCCGCATGCTTACAGAGAGAACACCAAAGCACAACGATTCGTCGCGGTTCTTCTGGCGTGGATTGCTGCCTCCGGAGTAGGACTGACGATCGCATTGCCTGTGCTGCTATGGCCCGAGCTGAATGACTCAATGACCACACTCTCCAGGTTTGGTGGGTTCATGGTTCCGCTTGTGATTGGTTTCGCCACGATGTTTTGGGCGTTTCCAAGCGTCGGCAGATGGTCGTACGTTACGGACAGTGTAGCAGAATAGTCCATCAACTCAACCTCACGTGTATTGTGAGCAGCATGCCGTTCTTGTTTGGGTTGCTTCTCACGACGATTACGAGCTCTGTTCTTGTGGAACTTATGGCTGAGGGCTTTCAGCGAGCCCAGCTCCCCTTTTTGAACCGAACCACAGATCTGTCAACTTCAATGCTAGGATGGCCAACCATGGCAGTGGTTCATGTTCGTGCCCTTGGATGCGTTCTTGTGCTGACCGTTCTCTGTCCCAACAGCTAACGTACTTGCGCACAGGATCTCGAGTTTCACGCTGATTCCATGGCAGAGGCACATCTTGATGTCTCGCACTTGGTACACGGGGAAGAACAAACCTTCTTGTGCGTGTATTTGACAAACTACGCCTCGCTGTAGCACCGAGAACTCACTTCAAACTGCAGGAATGTGTGCGCTTTCCCGGTGGGCGACATTGTCAATGGAACCGTGTCTTCGTGGACCTTGTGCATGCTGATGGGGAGGAGCCAAGAGTCGTGTTTAGGAATAGCATCTGGAACTGAATTGCAGGGATTCAACGCTCCTTGGTCTCTCAGTGCGTGTGTATGGAAAGCCAAACAGTTGTTCTCCAGACGCGACTGACCCAGTGGTGTGTGGCTGTGGTTCCAGTGCACCCATTCTGGTATGCATCAGAGCGAGCCGAGTGCATGCTGTCGCTGGTGGCGGGGTCCCACCGGTGGGGCTTTCAAAAAGATGTCCCTGTCTCCAGAATGCCCGCCGTGCAGGGAGATCTTACCTCGTTGGCCATCGCCGCCGCAGAAGAAGCTTTGAATGTCACGTCTGTGCGAGTCCCTGCGGCCACGATTCGGTCAAGGTCGTTTGCCACGCGCTCGGAAGAAGGTCCCTTGGTGCTCATGGTACGCTCTCTCCTCCTGTTCGTGCCCTTTGTTGCGGTAACGTGCAATGCTCCTGAAATGAGCAGTTTAGGAAGGACATGGGCACGAAGGCTTGGGATATCGGCGTGACGTTTCTGGTACGCAACACTGCTCTCAAGAAAAAGATGCTCGAGCTCACTGTTCCGTGGGTGTCTGTCATATTGTCTGTTAGATGGCTTGCCATACATGTTTTGGGTTACTGGGCATGTACTGGGCTTGGCGAGGATATCTTGGCTTCTCTGTTGTGCGGTATGACTCCACTGGACGGATCATTCAACCGCGAGTGTCTCACAAACGAGTCACACCCCGGTCCTCGGTCACAACCCGCGACTCTGAAGGCTCGTTTCGCTCCCACTCTGTGTTTCCGGACGCAAAGCATAAACAACGGCCACGGAATCATTCTGCATCGCCCACAGCGCGAGCAGTTGCATCCACCGCATCGCTGGTTGGAGAAGATGCGTCCTACTGCGTGAACCAAGAACTTCATTCCAAGGGGGCACGCGTAGGGATGGAGTGGCGATAGTTGTATTGCATAACCTAGCCTACACTAAGAGGGGTTGTTGCTGAGTCTTGCTTCCATGATTTAGCCGCCACAGGAGCAGGGCCGCCTTGAACCCATCAAAGGCCACAGGCAGCGACGCGACCCGTCGGACCTCGGCCACTTTTCCCGTCTTCTTGTCAAGCCGGACGGCCATGGCGCCCGTCACGAGTCCAGATTTGGCTCCTGGTTCCGCCGGTGCAACAACTGGACCATGACCTTCCATTTCGTTCATTGCAGCGACATAACTGTGTCCACGAAAATGTACCCCACTCGTCAATCCAACGTTCACTATGATGCGGGCAAGCGGAAACTCCACCCACGTACGCCGCGAGTTGGAACGCGTACGAATCATGGAGCGAGTTCGATGTCTTGAAGTCAATGACCAACCTCTCACCTGTGTTGCGATCTGTCGCAAGGGCATCCAGTGCACCAGCGTATCTGGGCGTACAACCACGTGTGAACTCGTGCAGTTCGACAATGCCGCATCGACGTACTGGTAGGTGTGACACACGACCTGTGTGTCACCACGGGGATCGATATCCAAGGAACTAGACCGGAGCCAAGTGTTCAAGCCTCGCACCACACGTTCCACTACAGCCACATCTGACTCATATTCAGCGCGGGCTGCGTCATCATCGCTATTCTTGCGACCTGAACCCAACGATCGAACACCAACATCGATGCCGGCGCGAATGATGGTTTCTTCATCCTGACCAGCTGTGGCGCGCACCACAGCGTCAATTCCTTCGTGACAGGCTGTACCAAGCTGTGCTGCATGCCGTTTGACACGCTCAGCACTGGAAGATGCGTTGTCGAACACGTGGTCCAGCCATTCACTGGCGATTTCCATTGTTGGTGTGGCACTCGAAGCACCTTCCACCCGCGAAAGAGCCTTTTCCTGAGCATGTACACGCCTGTTTGACCTCACAGCTGGACCACAACCCAGCAAAACAACGAACCGGAACTGTCCCGACGGCTTGACGTGCAGCGTTCACAGCAAGCTTCACTGCCCAAGGTGTTAAACCTGTGCAACTTCAATACATCAGGCGCCAAACACACACACACACATGGGCTGCCACCACCCACTCACCTGGCTTATCCATCACGCCAACCACTGATGCGATGCCAAGATGAGATTGTGTTTAGACTGTGCCACTACCACGAGCAACACACACACTCGCACCTGTTGTCACACTGGGGTACTTCCCTCCGCCGGGCACCACGTAGCCGCGCCCACCACCCAGCCGTTCCGTCCGCATGCCTGGTTGGGCATGCGGGTGCACCAAGGTGCCAACCCGCCGTTTGGAGGCGCTACGAACAACTGTTTGAGCGGCGTGCTGCCACCGACACGCGAAACCACGCGCGCAAGACACCACTTGCTGCATCGCGCCGACCAGTGCCAAAACCCTGACTCCTGATGCTCTCTCCGCGCCAACGCGAAATGTCATTTTTGCACCCCGACATACACCTGACACACACAGCGCGTGCGCTGTCGCTCCACGGAGCAAGCAGGTTGGACTGTTTGGGAAAACATGACGGAGACCTGCGCGCTTGTTTTCAGAACTTGCGTTCTGACCATGTGTGTCCGCTTGTATGGGCATGCATGATGACATGCCTGGCAATTGTGGCAGCAAAGGTCACCCTGCTTGACGCCGTTTCGTCACACACGCCACGTATCCTGTTCAGTTGCATGCGCGTATCCACAAGGTGCCTGTTTCGCGTTGTGTTTGTCAGCGTGGAAAGCTCCCACATCCTGCCACCCGGTCGCGTTGCTGTGCAAAGGAAACGTGCGTACCGACAGTGTGTGGCTGCCATCACGATGTCACATGGCTACCACACTTGGCTATGGAGCATTGTGTGCGCTACCGCAAAAACGAGGAGGCAACGCACAGTGGATGCGCAACGCGTCTATGCATCAGCGACATAACGTCGAGCAGCTCCACGTCACATCGGCTGCACGGTCGGGACAAAACGGCTGCCACCGGCATACATTTGTTCTTAGGAACTCGACTGGGTTACTGAAGGGTACTTGTCACACTAGATAATACCGTCTAAGGCCTTGTGAACCTTGGACTTTGTGACAGATGTGTTGAGGCCGTGGTCTCGAAAGTGACCTCCCAAAAACGTCTGCAGATGTAGATGCGCATGTCGAGTCAGGCACATGGCATGTCAGAATTGCATTTGTAACAATCACTCACGGGAGCCCGTACCTTTGTAAACGAATGTGGTCTGGCATTACACGGTTGCTTGTGTTCTGCCTTGGCCCCTGTGGGGAGGGTGCCAATGGCGTGTGCGGAAGTTTGATACATTGGGTGCTGCTTGTTCTGCTTTTGCTTCGCCTTGTACTCCGCTGAAACAGCCTCAGAAGAGGTGGCGTGAGCTCAGAACATTGCTGATAACAAGCATACAATACGCACCAAACCGGCGCGCCATTTCCTCTTCATCCATCTCTGGCACCTTCGACATGATGGCGTTCGGGAGGCACGACACAGGCAACAGTGCATCTCAGTCGAAACGGCCACCGACATGGTAGATTTGTTATGATCGAAACGCGAAGTGGCTGTTGGCAACCGGCGTCGCTGCGAGCCAACAGCGACAACCGCCGTGGTCGCGCGGTAAAGCGAAGCTCAGGACCACACTGCCAACTACTGGGTACGTACGCTTGCTGTGATGTGTGTTGGGTGCAGCGTCGGCACAAAACCTTGGGCGCAACAGCATGGCCGCGCCCGGGGTCTTCGCTGTGCTTTCTGCCCGTTGCCGCCAATCTTGGGCTGAGGTGACGAGTGTCTACCATGCTCCAGGGTGTGCAAGCCACACAAATCAAGCGAAGCAGTAACTAACTTGGCATTTCTGTGCTGAGTCTCGGCGAGTGCAGCGCGATGTCTCGACATGATCGCCTCGTGCGCAAGGTGAGTTCGTGTTCACCATTCAGCCACGAACGTTTCCGTCTAACATGGGCCTTCTCAGAGTGTCAACTCTTCCGCTGTCCGCGTTTCCGATCTAATGGACCTTCTGCATGAAAAGACAACAAAGATTCGGGTGCGTGAACTGAGCGTGTGCCATGGATACCAAGCCCCGCCAGCTGATAACGCTGTGTTTGTGGCATGCAACAGATGCTGGAAACACAGTTGCGATCCTCGGGGCAAGAACCTGCCTCGTTGCCGATGTACGCAACTGAAGCCATGTTTGCAAACTCGAAGTCGAGCAAAGTAAGCCAGCCAAGACCACCACGGGGTACCAAGAGAGGAAAGGCTTCCGGGCGAGGCTCCCGAGGACGCAACTCCTCGCGAGCTTCTCGAGCGAGCACACCCGCAAGTGTTGGCGATAGAGGTGCGCAGCCAGAACTGTGGGTGTCTCGACGCACAGCTGGATCACAAGTGCTGTGGTGACTCCAGGGATTCATGAATCTGCGTCTGCTGCAATGAACACGTCGAAGTTTCGACTGGAGCGCCGGCTTCGAGCTGTGATTGTACGCGTTTCGTGTTGTGGGATGTGGGTTCCCGGTTATGACCGCGTTTTACTTGACACAGCGCGAGACAGCATTCATTAGCTCCGAGGCACGCCTCAACGCGTTCTTGAAGCGCTGTCTGAGAGCCACAGACAGGTTGGTCAAGTGTGACGAGGTCAAGCTCTACTTAGCCTCTGCTCCTGGACAGACTCTACACGACATCACATGGTCCGCTCTTCGTTGCAGTAGTGGGGGCACAGACGTCCATACTGACACGTGCTTCACAGGTTTACACCTTCAAGCTTGCTCACCAACCCTAAGTTTGACTTTCAACATCTGAAGGATACAAAAGGGATGAACCAAACCCAAGCAGGCGCACTTGTGTCAGCTTCTGCTCTGCGCGCCCACTCCTCTGGAAAACCAGTTGTGGTAGGCGATGCTCGCGAGGACGCCACCATGTCTGGCGCAAACTCTCGTTCGGGAAGTGCCGGTGGGAGTCGTCAGAATGAGCGGACGCTGCTGGAAGATGTCATTGGCCCTGCAACCGGCAAGAGTGCGGACCTCGGGTGGCGTTCGTTTCTCTCGGCTCCACTGACTTTCGGTGGAGGGTTGTCGCTGGGAGTACTGGAGGTACGGAAGCGGCACGTGTTCAGTGTCGACGCTGTCTGACAGGGTTTGCTGAATCTTGCCCAGTGCACGGGGGTTCTACCACACATGTTCAGTCCCGCTGATGCCACCCTTCTCGAGGCGTTTGCGGAAGTTGTTGCTGGCTGCTTGGTGCGCTTTCGCAACCAGAACATTCTGGAGTACAGCACAGGAGGCGGTGGGGCTTTGCCAGCTACGCTTCGCAAACGAGGAAAAGCACGACGCCGTGGCGCCTCATCGAGCCTGCACTTGGACACCGACACGGTGGATGGCGACGAGACGCCCATGCCGGGCCCGTACACGCCGTTGCGATACTCCTCGCCCCACACTGCCAGGTTGGTTCGTCAGCAGCTGGCAGTCACAGACAATGCTGCATCTGCATATGGTCGGCAGACTCCAGTGGGCATGACCGTTGGAGGCCGTCCCATTGACGGAGCGGGAACGTGGGACCGTGCGGTTGCAGAACCGCATGTGGGTGAATTCAAGCAGCACCGGTTCCGCCCGTTCAGTGACAAACGGCCTTCGATGCCCAAACCTGTGGGTCCCAACGCCAACTACTCGCGATCTCCATACCAGGCTGCTCCCATTTGGCCGTACAACGTCAGCTCCAGGCGGGCCAACGGCAGCACCAGTGCACAGTGGCACCGACGGAGGTTGCGCCAGAGCACGATCGATGCAGTCACGAACATTCTCAAGCTGCAACCCATTTTCCGAGGCTATCGAGTCCGGCGTTGGATGCGATACCAGTACGGGGCTGCTGCTGTCATCCAAGCTATCGTTCGCGGGTTCTTGGTGCGACAGCGAATGCGTTGGCAAGGAGTCGCTGCACTCAACATGCAGAGGTCGTTCCGTGGCCACATTGCTCGTAACAACCTCCGTCGGCAGCGTCGGGCCAGGCACCTTATTCTTCGGGTCTTCCAGGGCCACAAAGCGAGAAATCGCGCGTGGTTGCGACGTGCTGCTGGAGAAATTGTACGCAAGGTGGCGCGTGGTGCGCTTGGTCGAATGCGAGCACGCAAGCGGCGGCAGGAACTTGCCGTTCTGCGCGCGGCGCTGAGAATCCAAGCGTTCCTGAAGGGAATTTCCACACGCCGCTTGATGGAAACTGCAACTGCGCGACAGAAGCTCATCAACCGTGCCAAGCAGCGCTTGAAGGATGTCACTGCGCTTGAGTGGGAAAAGTTTATCAACCAGAAGAACCCAAGTACTGCCTCAACAGTTGTTGCAGCGGCGGTGTGCGTGCTGATGAACATCCCTCGCCCGTCCTGGCGCAAGACACAGAAATTGATGAAGAACGCAGCGTTCGTACCCTGCGCTGCGTCGTGCGCACTAAACCTCCCCCCGCTCATGTTTCGTTCTTGAACAGGTTCCTGACAGAGCTCCTTCAGTCCAACAAAGAGGACTTGCCCGAGCGCGAGTTGTCTGCGTTGGAGGAAATTCTCAAGTACGAGGTCATCAAAGATGCGGCGAAGGATACGTCGCTCAAGGCCGGTCAAGCGCTGGCGCAGTACTTGCTTGCCCAGTTGTAGATGTCATCACGCACATGGAAGTTATGTTGAATTTTCAAGCCCGTCAAAATACCATAGCCATCTCACAACAGTACAATGTAATCAAAATATCCACCCGCCCTTCTTCCCCCCCGTCTTTGCTCCCTCTTGCTTGCTCCATTCCTTGTTAAGCCTTCCTGCAATCTTGTCGAGCTCCGAATCGTGACTCAGCATCATGGGTAGGCCGTCACGCGGATTGCCAATAAAAACGAGTTTTGAGTTTGGAGACTCCGCCAGCTTCTCTGTGGCCTCGATTGCTTTCCACTTCAAGACTCCCGGTGTGATACCTTGCGTCACAATTTCCTGAAACTTGGCAATGCCTCGAGCCTCAATTTCTCGTCGTTCCGCCTCTTTGCGTTCTCGTTCCAGCACAAAATGCATGCGCTGTGACTGTTTCCACCCGATAACCAATGTTACCAAAGCTAAAGGTGGAGACAAACACAACACACATACCTGTTGCTCCATTTCTAGCTTGCTTTGGATGGCTTCACTCAATGCAGCTGGCAGGGTGATGCGCTTCAGGGGTGTATTCTCGATGATCACCTGTTGAAGGCACAGGTGAGCGGAGCAGACAATCGGTGGACTCCATCCCGACGTACCCCTCGCTGTTGAAGGCGCGCCTGTAGGGCTTCTGACATCTCGGTGCTCATCTTTGTGCGCTCGCTTGTGTACAATGCCTTAGCTTCGTATTTGGCTGTCAAGTCTCGCAGCGTCGCGCGTACATGGGGCTTCAAGATTGTGTCGCTGTAGTTCTTGCCAACCTCTTTATACATCGCTGCTGCGCGGGAGGGGTCCAGTCGATACAACACCGCAGCGTCTAGATTAACCGTCAATCCCTCTGAAGTGGGGACATGAGCGGTTACAGGCAACAGCTGAGTCTTGAGCGACATTTTGTGGACTCTGGCGAACGGATTCAACACTGCACAAGGTTGTCAATGCCAGAACGAGGACCATATTCCTGTGGTGTGCGTACCGTGAAAGCCTGGCTGGAGAGTTTTGGAGCGTACGTTCCCAAAGACATCAACAACTCCAACGTGCCCCGCGGGGACGACTGACACACAGCAAAGGGCAGTGCTGGCCGCAACTGCGACGCCTGCTCCGATGAGGGCAGCCATCTGAAGAAGTGGCAGGGTTGTGGTTGTTGTTGTGGAGATGCAGGGTCGGTGACGATGAAAGGAATGAGTTGGTGGGTGCTGGTGCTATTGCAGTCCGGGGAAAGGGTTTCGGTGAATGAATGTGGGGAGCGGGGTTTGCAGGCGCCATCTTGGCAGCAGCAAGCTGCCAGGGTTGGAAAAATCCGAGGAAACATGTCAACTTGACGTGACACACAACCCATCAAGCATGATCGAACCTCCCCGCGCTGCTGTGTAACACTTTGTCGCTACAATGAGCAGCACAGAGTGGCTAAAGCAGATTGATGACGATGGAACTGTGTTCTACTATAACACTCAGACTCAAGAAAGTGTTTGGGAGAAGCCAGACGGATACGTGGAACCTGAACCTGTCGGCGACGATGCGAAGGTGCCGCCAGTGTCGTCGGCGCTTGGGCGCTGTTTCTGTGCTCAACAGTGTGTGGACGCAGGTTCGCGATGCCAACAAACTCATGGGAGAAGGGAAAGCTGAGGAAGCGTTGGCAATCTACGACGACATCCTGACACGCAGACCAACGGCTTATGCCCTTCATGCAAACCGTGGCGCAGCACTAGATGTGTTGGGCCGGTTTGAGGAAGCACTGGCGGCACTTGACAAGGCCATTGAGCTGAAGCCTTCATATCCAGAAGCTCACCACAACCGAGGTGTATTGTTGACAAAGATGGGGAAGTATGAGGAGGCAATGGCTTCTCATGTCAAGGCTGCGGAAGGACGCCCCAACTTCTTGGAGGCCGTTCGGGGAGCTTGTGATGCTGCCACGCGTGCAGAAAAGTGGGAAGAGGCCGCGGCATTCGCGACACAGGCCCTCGACATCAACTCAGAGTCTGTTGAGGCGCATTTGGATCGTGCGTTTGTTCGGTTCAAGCAGAAGCAGTACGAGGGTGCAGTGGAAGACTACAAGTTCGCGTACGACTCGGGTCGCACGGATGCCGCCACAAAGCATGCCTATGCGACCGTGTTGAGCCAACTTGGTGCACAGCAGCATGGCGCAGGCGATGGTGCCGGAGCTGTTGCTTCTTTCAAGAAGGCAGTTGCCATCGAACCGACGGAGGGGCGGTGCTTCAATCTGGGCATGGCACTCACCACTGTTGGGTCCAAGGAAGAGGGGTTGGCTGCGTACCTGCAAGCGACATCGCTGAACGCGAGCAACTTCCAGGCGTGGTACATGGTTGGCGTGCTCGGCATTCAGTTGGAGCAGTGGGACACCGCCCATCAAGGCTTCACGAAGGCTGCCGCAGTGAAGGTAGGGAATGAGCCGTGGTGCTTGGTCAGGGGATTGTGGTGTTCACGTCCTGTTGTGCGGTGTTGTTGTCAGCCGGGAGAGGTAGAATGCCTGTACAACGCTGGATTTGCACTCACGAAACTGGCGCGGAACGACGAAGCTCGGTCGTGCTTTCAAGCGGCCCTGAAGGTCGACAGCACATATGCCCCAGCCCGCAACGCACTGGCTGCTTTGGGTGCTCCGAAACCCAAGGGGCCAAAACCCCCTGCCCCGCCCCCTAAAACAGTGCCACAAGAAGCGCTGCCAAGTTCCTCCCCACCACAAGCTGCTCCTGCTGACGGTGCCGACACTGTCCCCGACGCTGCTGCTGCCCCCACTTCTGGTGGTGGTGCTGATACGTCTTCGGCCGCCGCCGCGGCGACCACTGACTCCGCAGCCACAGCTGCAACTGCGCCTGCTGCCACGGCCAAAACTGAGCCTGCCACCGCTACAACTGAGTCCGCCACCGCCGCACCCACAACTGCTTCCGCGCCCGCTCCTGCTTCGGCTGCCCCCCCTTCCCCTCCAGCCGTGTCTGGATCTTCCTCTGCTACAACTGCTTCGGCGCCAACTTCCTCTTCGGCCTCCACGACTGCCCCTGCCTCTGCATCTCCAGCTCCCACCGCCACCGCCACCACCGCCACGGCTGAGCCCGTTCGCAGACAATCCAAGAAATTCCGCAAGCCCAAGCCAAAGGCTGCAAAGTCGAGCAAGCCAGCAAAGGTGTATGAAGTGTTTCCGTATG
>Ga0213833_1002818_pt1 | contig 10988 bp, 7 predicted proteins | sample SWATP21_FD_160575 | JGI IMG/M metagenome (GOLD analysis project Ga0213833, IMG submission 160575) | Coastal seawater microbial communities from Marineland, Florida, United States - SWA TP2 #1 | ecosystem: Environmental > Aquatic > Marine > Coastal | place: USA: Florida | collected 2016-08-14
CCCAGTGTACAGGGCAGATCAGACGGCGCACCCCAGCACGCATCTCGCGAGCCTGCCCCCAAGCGCAACTGGGAGAACCTCTCGACCCTGAACACCCTGTCCGCGGTGGCGGAGGAGTCAGAGCTGGTGGAAGAGCGAGCGTTGCGGCTGACGACAAGCTTCACCGGCGCCCAGGTGATGGAGATTCTACGACCTCCAGAGGTGGGCGGCGGCGGTGATGACGACAGGTTGGTGGGGGTGGGAGAAGATTCGGAGGACGACATGGTGGCAGCCACCCTTGGCCGAGTGGACCAGGCGCAGCGCCTTGCGCGACACACAACCCCGACCATGGAGATGGAGGGGAGTTATCACCACCTCCCTACGTCCACCAGAGAAGGGTATGGCACGCCACGCACCGAGAGTGGGGTATCAACGGAGCGCCGGCGCCGAAGCATGGTGATGTTTGCGGACGCCGTTGCCAGTACAAGGCACGACGCCAGCTCTGACCCGTTCACGGCCCGTGCGACGGCGCAGCGCATCCTATTGCACTCGGGACGCAACGCGGCTGAGATACACTTGTTCAAGCAACAACTGGAAACCCTGGCGCAGGACTCCTATGAGCAGGATGAAATTCCGGTCGGCACGTCCACCCACGATGTCGAGTTGCTGGCACGGTTGGAACTGGAGCAACAGAGCAACGTTCTGGAGCCGGCTAGGCGCTGGTGGCTCCGCCCCAAGCCAAAAACCCGAGCAGTGGAACGTGCGATGTGGTTGTTCGCGACAGCGGCGCGGCAGTTTCGCCACACACCCGCAGAAATCGCCTCGGTCAAGATTGCATTCGCTGCCTTTGTCATGGTGTACACTGACGACGCGGGCATTGCGCAGCAAGCGCTCGATGCTGCGTACGCCTCGTCTCCCCCACTGGATCAGGAGTTTGAGGTGTTCTCTCGCATTCGTGTTCTTCAACAGCAGTGGCACAGCCAAACCATTGGCGCCGGTCGCCTGGACGCCGTAGCGCTTGTCGAGTTCCAGAAGCGCTTCAACGATGCCCTTCGGTTCCATGTCAGAGCTGTGAAGGCCATCAAAACCGTGTTCGCACAAGTTGCCAAACGCCTGGAGAGTGCCCATCGATCCCCAGCCCATTCACCACCACAAGCGCCGGGCGCACCTGTCAACTGCTGCATTGGCAATTGGGTACAGCGCGCAGCTGAGAACGCCAAACTCGCGCATGCAGAGTACAAGCGCCTACTGTCCACCCATGCTAACACTGCACACCTCGCTTTGGCCTACCGCATGTTCTCCACTGGTGAGAGCATTGTTGCTGCTGTTGCGGTTGCGGTGCGGTTGTTGGTGATGTTGTTGTGGTTGCTGTAGTTGTCGTGTGGTTGGAATATTCACGCTCCACGTAGATGCTTCTGGACCGCCTTTGCTGACCACCTGTCGACCTGTGTTGTCGCAGACGTGCTGAACAACCCGATGCTGGCTGCAGAGTACCTGGACATAGAAGATCAAGGCTCCATTGCAGCCCCTGTGCAAACTGTGGGCAAGGAAAAGAAGTTTGTACCCATCACTCGCACACAAGCAGTGAGCGTCATGAACAGTCACATCCGCTGGGGCCTACTGGCGACAGCTGTCTTGGCGTTGGTACTGTATGCTGTCACTGAACTGTGGTTCCGCACCGCCGACACCAACCTTCGCGTCATCCACACTGTGGCCAGCCTCGGGTCAACAACTGTTGCGGCAGCTGTGCATGCGCGTGAGTTCCATTTGCTCGGCACCGCGGATGTCGCGTCGATCTCCGGTGCGTCCGCGGCGCTGATTGCCCAACGCAACCTGTCACTCATGGACATGGAGGCCCTGCAACGATCAGCCCGTTGCCTCTTCAATAACAATGTGCAGCCAGACACCGCCGTCAACCCATGGACACAGCAGTCTGTCCGTTTGTTGAATCTCGTCCCGAGCGCCAGCGGCACGAACACCTGGATCAACACTACAGCCACACCTTGGGATGCCGTGACCATGATGGCAGGGCGGGTTGCCAGCCTCGCACGACTACCGTCTGCCACACTGGCGACGGCAACAGCATCTGCGGAATGGCATGTCGTGTTTGACAACGCCGTCACATCCGTACTCCCGGTGCTTCAGTCCGTTGCCACCGAGTATGGCACAACAGTGGACGGTCTCCCCGCGTCATGGCTTTGGGTTCAAGTGCCTGTGGTAGTCACGAGCCTCCTTGTGTTAGCGGCGCTAGCATACGGTGTTCTGTGGCGCGCACTTCGTCGTGTGGCTTCGGAGGACGAAGGTGTCATGGAGGTTGCCAGCTTGATCCCACCACTGGTGGTTCAGCACCTCGTCCGTCGCTATCGTAAGGCGTTGAAGAAAACAAACGCGTTGCGGGAAGCGCTTGTTCGCTCAGCCAAGGCCGATCAACAGTGGCTGGCTGACGACCACAGCTTCGTGGTCGATGGCTTGACTGGCACGAACTTTCCAGAGCAGGGCGTGTCTGTGCGACGACCGAATATGTCACGTGCCGCCAGCAGTCGCCGCCACAGCTTCCCACTGCACTCCAGCCCGACACACCGACACAGATGGGACCGCGTCCGTTCAGCTGTGGCCACTGGCCACCTGCGAGACGTTGATGCGTCTCACAAACACATGTACGGAGTGGGTCGTGCTGCTCAGCAGCGTCAGCGAGCGCTCTCTTCCGCCTCCACGTCGGCGTCTACTCCATCATCCCGCCATGTGCATCATCGCTCCCCGGTGCGCACGTCCCTACCACGGTCTCTGTTTCACACTTCTGTCTCCACGTCTTCTACACCATCCTCACGACGTGACCATTCCCACCGTTCCATGCCCCGCAGCACACCCTCCCGCTCGGCATCGGTGTCGCCGTTGCTTGAACCTATCGCCGGACCATTGGAGGTGTCGCGCGACTCGCGTCCCCCACCTCTGCACATCCCCGACTCGTCTTCATCTCCGTCTCCGTCTCCATCTCTGTTGCCCGCCATGTCGTTGCCCACGCCTCACCCCGCGATGCCGCTTCCTGGCGCCTCGACCACGATGGCAATGGGCGTGTCTTCGACAGACACTGTTCACGACCACAGCAGCCCCATTCGCATCACCGCAAACCAGGATGCACAGTACGTCGCTTCTGCTCGAGAAATGAGGGTACGGCGGTCCATGGCCAACGTGCGAGCTGGAAAGCTGAATTCAGTGGCATCCGTGCACGCCGTGAACTCGGTTGGTGCGCAGCGAATGCCGGACAGCCACCCACCCATCGCCCCCGGTGCGATACTCACGGAGTGCCCCTGCTTGGGCGAGACACTCGGGCGCGTGGTCAAGGGGGCAGGGGGTCACGGTGTGGTCCAAGACAGCACGGACCGAAACGATGAGTCTGCTGTGGTCGGTGCAGGCGCGGGAGTTGGTGCGGGTGCGGGTGCGGGTGCGGGTGCGGGTGGAACGGCTGCGTATCAAGACAATGGTACGCCACCTGTGCCTACACCTGTTGTTTCACCTTCCCACAGCGCATCCTCCAAGCTGCCAGGAACCGTGTTTCAGATAAACTCGCGAGCCGCCGCGCCTCGTGAGCTGTCCCCAATCGACGAGCACGGTGTCCCGCAACACCATGATCAAGTGTTGGTCGCCTACAACTTTGAAGAAGCTCTCCGCATGCCTGCTGAACACCCACCTATTCCCGCTGGGTGCCCTGTCGTGTCGTGTCCAGTGGTTGGCAAGACAATCCACGCGATGGGGACTGGATGGTGCCAAGCCAAGTCCCTCACTAGCATCTCCAATGCGGGACGAGGTGCCCCACGCTCAGGGCCATCGTTGGGGCTACTTCGTGGCATCTCGTCCGTGCATGAGGTTCAGGATACAGACTTGGACGATGGGGAGCAAACAGATGCCTCTCAAGGAGGAGCAGGGACAGCCGTTTCTACTCTGGCTGCACCAAAGTCACCAACGTCGTCGAACGACTCCATCGCATCTGGGGAGCTCTGGGTGGCACAGCGGTTTGGGGCCACCCCACACACCCCGCAGTCCAAGCAAAAGGGTGTCAAGGCCCTGGAGCCAGTTCCATCCGTGCACATCACGGTCGGTACCGTGCCATCTCCGTTGGCCGACAACACCGTGGATGAAACGTCCTTCCACCATGCCCAGCACTGCGCTGTTGCGGCTGTCATACCTCCTGATGAGCTGGAAACACTCCCCCTCCAGCACACCTTCAACTTCCAGCCTGTTGCATCAGTGACATTGGACGCTGTGGGTCGCATTGTGCGCATCAATGAGAACACGGTGAACCTTCTCGGATGGTCAGTGGAAGAGTTGCTTGGGCGGCGTTTGGAGACGCTGCTGGCGCCCTCTACCGTCAAGTCAAACCACACGTTTGTGAACGACATGTTGCACCATGAAGCGCTTGCCACCACAGGCAAGGCTGGCCGACAAGTAACCGCCCTGCACAAACATGGTTCCGAGATCCCCGTGCTTCTCGCATTGCAGCGTGTAGAGTACCTGGGCAAGTCGTTCTTCATTGGTGCGTTGTCCGACCTTCGTTTCCATAACGCCCAGCGGGATGCGGAAGACGTTCACACCGAGGATACGGTGGAGAAGGTTGATCACCGCGTGGGACTGCGCACCAGAGTGCTTATCGCCCTCTTCATTGTGGGCTGCCTGCAACTAGCCTCCGTGTTCGTGGGCCATGCTCACCTCTCCGACGTCACGAGTCGCGCCGTCGAAATCACTGCCGCAGGTCGTGCGACGGCACTGGCGCGACTCATTGCGTTCCAGTCGCAAGAGCTTGTCATTGGTGATGGCAAGGCTGGCTCCACACCCGACCTGATGAACGCCATGGACGCAGCGCGCACCGAGTTGGTGGCCATTCGGGCCGGGTTGCGGTACGGGGACGCTGTGCTCGGGCTACCTGGCAGTGCCAAACGGTACGGTCCACAAGATGATCTCCAGTTCGGGCCGTCCGCGTCAGCGTTTGCGCGCCAGCTGCAACGTGTTTCCCCGCGCCATCTTCTCCTTGCAGACCTCGCTCCGCGGTTTGTGCATGCCACATCGTACGGCCTTGACCTGTTGCTGTCAACCTTCGACAGTGCAGTGGCGGAGGTGCAGCAACCATACCGGTTGTGGATGGCGAACGCCACGGCTGTGCGTCCAGCGGCGTTGACGGCTGGTCCAAACATCACCGTGCTTGGCACGAATGGTGCGTTGGTGTTTGTGTTGCACGCGGATCGTGGAGCCCCCCTTCGGGATATGCTGGACAAGTCGGCCGCGTTGTACCTGGAAGAGGGTCTTGGTGATGTGTCAACGGCCCGACAGGTTGGCGCGGTTTTGCTCATGTCAAAAATTGTGGTGCTGGTGGTTCTCTTTGTGTCCGTCTTTCGCGGCATGGTCAAACGCCTGTACCAACGCGCGCGACGCACGGAGAACCTCTTGGAGATGCTGCCCCAAGAGGTTGCAACGAGTGGGCCGCTGGCCAAGTTCTTCCGGGTCAGTCAGCAGTGACTGCTAGTGGCACGAATGTGCCAACATGGTGATTTCGGGGAGGCAAACCCCTCCCCCACCGATTTCTATTTTGCTTTTCCTTTCCTGTTCTGTCGCCATTCCATTCGACACGCTTTCGCGTTTCAGAACGCTGTGTGGAATGGCGTTGCTTTCGTGCAGATTGTCACGTGGCTCTTCTTCTTCTTGTGTTCTTTGGGTTCTGCCGTTGATCCTGTGGCGTGAGTTATGAGTCATAACTTATGACTCACGGTCCTCACCTCCACGGTACAAGCTACGACCCAAGGTTTTCTTTTCCTTCTTACTTGGTATCATATTGATGCATTGCTCACCTCCTTGCTTTGCTGCGATTGGTGAATCTTTGCCTGTTGCTTGTTGTTTTTCGTAGTCACTTCAAAATGTATGGGTGACTTTGTTGACCTTGCTTGTTCGCTCCATGATTGGCGAACCCTTCTGCTTCGTTTTTTGATGAATCTTTCTTCTTCTGTCTTCGTCTTCTCGTGTTGTTGGGTTATGTGGTGTGGCCTATCGCTACTGCTCTGTGTCGAGGGCCACGACTCGTGGCCACTTCCACTGGGGCAGTGGTGAACACCAGCTTGAGATTCAAGCGATAACCCACGGCCTGGTTGTCCTTCTTTATGATAGTGATGCATGATCTCACATTACCTTGGTGGACCTGTGTTGTGTTGTTTGTGTCTCTTTGATTGCGAAGTCACATCGAATTGATGAGTGGATTCCTTAGGTATTGCTTGTTCACTTGTGCCTGCACACGTTTCCCAAAGGTTGAACGTGCAGAGCGTCTATAGCAATGCAGGGAAAATTGATTGTAACACACATGTTTGTAGCACCACGCTGACTGTCAGCCAGAGTGCGACAGTGTGTCCTGGTACAGCTGGTCCCTGCAGTTTCCCACGCAAGGTTCACCACAACCTCACGCCTGTCTGATGTGGCCCCTGGTTGGTCCAGACCAACGATGGGCCGCACTGCTGGATGTACCATGGCTTTTTAAATCTCAGACGGCAGTGGTTGTACAATGAAATGAACGAAATGCAGCGCGGCACGACAGAAATCACAACTGTCGATAGTAAAGCGCCACACTGCCTCTACACACCCTCACTCCGCTGGCTGCTGGCTTGCTCCTCCACCCATGCCGCTGCACACGCTTCCCCAAAGTGAAACAAGTCCCACAGAGTGCCGTCTGAGCCTGGAATAAACGCTGCCCGAAGCAGGCGTGGTATCGACCCGTACCACTCCTTCACCGGCGCCACCAGCTGCGGTGTGATGTCCGCCTTCATGAAAGGCAACATGGTGACCTGCAAAAACCCATCAATGCGTGGCACTGGCTCTGCCAAGCCACCGTCCACGTGCCACTTGTCTCGGAACCGTGTTGCAGGAGCGCCAGACAGGTACATCGGAACATAGCTTGAAGTGACCAACGCGTCCACAAGGTCATCGAGGCTGCCAAACTCGTCGATGTACGTGGGAAGGGGCACGGGAAGCGGCCGTTGCAGGGTCACTTTGAACCGCGCATGCGACCAGTCGTGGACGTTTGTCACCGCGACCCCCAATCGCGACCTGATTCGCGCGCCGGACGTGGCGGTGGCACCACCATCGTCCACTTGGTGGCCGTCACGCATCCCACAGCCGCCAAAGTCCAGCCGGCGCAGGGCGTCAGCGGGGACCATCTGGCGAATAGCATGTTCTAACGGCTCCTTCAACTGCCACACCACACCATGCTCGCGGCAGTGATGTGCCAGCGTCACCACCTCTGACATGCAACGCAGCGGTGACACACCGCACGCCAAGGCAGCAGCGATGAGTGCGCCACCTGATGCGCCCACAAACCGGACTCGCTGGATCTCGTCTGACTCAAGTGGTGGCATCACACCGGCATCTAACAGGCGCTGTGCTACACCTGCGTGGAATGGCAAAAGCCATCCACAACCAGAGAAACAGAACCCTGGCACCTTCGCACCATCACCTGTCGCAACTGATGCCTGTGGTGGACAGGTCGTCACAGTGCTGGCCCAGCGGCGCTGCACATAGCGTCCAACATGTTTGTGAAGCGTTACTGCACTCCGCCGTGCCATTGAAGCTCTCGCTTTGAATCACAGCGGCATCTCAACAGCAAGCTGCAGGTCTCTGCGCAGCTGAGCGCCACAACCACATGACACAACTCCATAAATGTACCACACACGACCGTGCTTGTTGCAAAAACCAGTTCTTGCGTGAAAGCTGGTGCCGCAAACAGCGAGCAGCGAACCATGGCATCCGTTGTGAGTGAGGAGGGGAGCAAGAGGGAAGAGTCATCGCCAGGGTCTGCGGACAGGGAGAAAATTCGTGTTGTTGTCACTGGAGGTACGGTTGGGCGGGGGGGGGGTGGGGGGGGGGGGGGGGGGGGGGTACAGCCCATGCCCTGCTGTGCAAGTGCAGCACAGCAGCTACCGCACACCACGTGGATGCATAACGTGCCCGGTTTGTGCTTAGCGTCTGGACTGCTAGGCAGATCAGTGTTGGCTGAGTTTGTCCGTCACAAGGATCAGTATGCAGTTGTCGGAACTGCATTCAGCCGTGCCACACAGTCGCTCCGTCGTGTTGATTTGTGCAACCCAGAAGAGTTGACATCGTTTTTGAAAGCACAGCGCCCGCAAGTGATCATACACTGTGCAGCAGAGCGTCGCCCCGACAAAGTAGAAGGTGATGCAGCCGGAACTGCCAAGTTGAATGGTAGGTTTACGCGAGCTGGGCTTTCTCTGGTGCCCCACACTGCAGCCTCACGAGGCACTGCGTGCATCAACAGTGTCAGCGACGTCAGTGATTGCACGAGTGGCCAAAGAACTTCAGGCATGGGTGCTGTACATCAGTACAGACTATGTTTTTGACGGCACATCGCCGCCATACACTCCGGAGTCCACTCCTAACCCGTTGAACAAGGTGGGGCTGGGCTCTCACTGTGCGTGTTTTTCCGTCCCGAAGTGCCCTGTGTTGATGCATGCTGCCTTTGTGCTTGTGTCTTGCTTTCCTTCCAGTACGGAGTGTCCAAGCTGGAAGGTGAACGAGCAATTTTGTCAGCATACCCAAGCCGTGCCGCAGTGCTCCGCATTCCAGTGCTGTTTGGTGAGTGTGTGGTGCCTGCTGCCTCCCACCCCCCTCCTCGTTTGTTCACTGTACCTGCGTGATGCCCCTTTCCAGGCCCCACTACCAAGCTATCTGAGTCTGCAGTCACGAAGCTTGCCACGCCGCTGGTTACCACGGACGTACCAGAGAAGCCGCTGACCTGTGACACATGGGCGAAGCGATACCCCACGTACTGCCCTGATCTTGCCGTCGTGATCCGTCAGCTGGCTGCCACTGCACTGGAACCTAGCCAACCCAAGACCGCCACCACTGGCATTTTCCACTGGTCTGCGTCGGAGTGCTTGACCAAGTTCCAGCAGGCGACCCTCATGGCAGAAATCTTGGGCGTGGACCCGACAGGCCGCGTTCTGCGCTCCGACGACCCACCGTCTGGCGCACCTCGGCCACAAGACTGCCGCCTCGACACCTCTCGCCTCACTGCCATGGGGATTGGCCATGAAACACCCATTCGCAAGGCACTTCAACTGACGTTGGCCCCGTTCCACGAAGAGTAGCAGCGAGACACGTTGCTACGCTCACACGCGCTGTTGGGCTGCGCGTGCACGTGTGGGCATGAGTGTTTGGTGTTGTTTCTTTCTGCTTTTTTGTTGGTGGGGCTTGCTGTGTTCCGTTTCAATTGTGACGTCATTGCCAGCTCAAGAACATCATCTCAACAGTCGAAAGTTGCTGAGCCAAACACCCACGCGGCGGCGATCGTTTCATGTTGGAAGTATGACCACAGCTGCAAGTGCCACATGCCACCACGTGGGACGCATCCTGTTCCATGCAACTCACACACGTTGCCATCTTGCACTGCACCTGCCCAAACAACGAAGGTTCTCACCGCAAAGCATAGCATCGTTCGCCCCGGTTGTAGTCACGATGGAGACCTCACGTCGCCAGGTGTCCCACGCTCGCCATGTCGTCCAGAACTCTGAGAAGCTCCGCGCATGTCGGGGGTCACTTATGCACATCACAGCTCGTGCCAGAAACCTGCTCGCAGGTGCTGTCGCTGTGTGTTGGAGCCATGGAGGTGCGTCTTCGATCCGAACAGTTGAAGCGGCTTCCACTGCCCTTGGAAGCGTTAGAGATTGCGCTTGGTTGTTCGACGGTGGGTGTGAGTGTGCACTCTTGTCTTTGTGTCTTGTCTACAAGCTGTGGCTCACACAACGTGGCGCGTGTGCATCAGTCGAGTTGGCGTTCTTTGTGTGCCCAGTACAGCGCCCCAGGTGCGTTCCTGCGCTGTGCAGGTGTGGCACCTCGCATGAAGCTCATACAAACGCGTCACCATTGTCACCGGTGGCGGTGCACACGCAGGTCGGGTTACACGAGCAGTGTCACCCAAGTTGCAGGCGCTGGTGAGTTGGCGGCCTACGTGTGAGGGCGGTGCGTGCACTGCTGCAATCGTTGCCATGATCTCACCACTTGTTTGGCGCCCGTTGCAATGCAACAGCACGTCCTTGTATCTCACTTCGCCGCCGAGTAAGTGGGTCGTCACTTCACGCATCAACGTCGATGCCACGGGCGCTGTTTTCTTTTTTGTTTGTTTTGTTTTGGTTGCGGGTTGTGTTTGCGTTGTGTGGCAGGTGCCAGTCACGCTGTGGCGCAGTTTTTGTGATCATCCTCTTGTCATGTGTGCCTGTTTCGTCGACCCCCGCCACCTTCCTTCAGTCCTCGCGCTGTCACCCATGAGACCTGCACAGCCATGGTGGTCATGTCTTCGCCACCGTCACTTACGCACAACCACGCCCAGGCAGATGCCAGCCAGCAACACCTTCAACATCGCAAGAAGAAGAAGACGAAGAGCAGGAAGAAGAAGGTGTCGAGGAAGTCCGGTTCGACGTTCCGGCAGATGGCACGGATCGTGGCCTGGCTGGTGCAGCAACCCACCAGCTCCAATGCCGTCGGCGAAGGCCTCGCTCACGTGGTCGCAACGTCTCGCGACAAGGCTGTGTGCGACCAGGCAGTGCGATTGATGGTGCGCGTGTGTGACGTGTTGCGAGCCAAGAGCGAGGAGACTGTGAAGCGAGGCGCCTCCTCTGTTAACAGCAGCGCGAAGCAAGCCCCTGCGTCGTTGGTGCAAGAAGTCCCTGATGGCGATGAAGCCGCAGGCAGTGTCGTCGACGGCACAAGTGGTGGTGGTGCTACAGAAGGAGTGCCTTCCACAGAAGAGGCACTGTATTGCTTCATTGAGGCTGTGGTTCCTGCCATGGTGGACGCTTCACATCGTCATAGCGTCTCGTGTGGTACGTCCTGCGAGTGGCTTGGGGTGGACATGCGTGTGTCGGAGCTGGAGCGAGCGAAGAAGGGGTTGATCATGTTCACAGGCCTGGGCCATCACATCCAATGTGCACGGTGTATTGTCTGTCGTCGGGCCGCTCATCCTC
>Ga0213833_1002819_pt1 | contig 10978 bp, 9 predicted proteins | sample SWATP21_FD_160575 | JGI IMG/M metagenome (GOLD analysis project Ga0213833, IMG submission 160575) | Coastal seawater microbial communities from Marineland, Florida, United States - SWA TP2 #1 | ecosystem: Environmental > Aquatic > Marine > Coastal | place: USA: Florida | collected 2016-08-14
AGTAGTACTAACAGGATTGAGTATGAGTAATGAGAAAGTAACAGGTGTACTCACACTGTCGTCAGTGTCATATAAGTTATATCAGGGTAACTATATGGATGCAGTTAGCGAGGTAAGCACGCTATTATCCTATAGAGCAATACTCTCGCTTGTATCGGAGTCGTATTTGTCTGTGTATCAAGGATTAAGTATAGGATATAATGTATATATGCTGGCGAGTGATTTGGATGCACTAGAGTCTGAGATAGAAGGTGCATCTAGAGGGCATTACGCAGCATTATGTCATGATATTTTCAGAGGAGCAGGGGCTACGGTGGTGCAGGAGTACTACGATTTTAATACAGTGGCTTTACTGTGTGAAGAATGGGGAGAGGAGCAAATACAACATGACGATAACAGCGACCTTACAACATCCGCTTTTGATAATTATGATTATAACGTTAATATAGATGGTCTATAATTCAATCATAAGCAGCAGAAAATGATCAAAAAAAGTACAAAAAATGCACCAAAATGAGCAAAAATGACACACTTTTTACTTGTTTCATCGATACATATGGGTGCCAGGAGTTGTAAAATCAATAAAAATACATCATAGTAGTAGGTCGTAACCAATGATTTTTTACCAAAATCCCCCCAACATACACAAAAATATACACATGTACACTAAAAACATATGGCATATTGCACACTTCATTTTGGTATCAACATGTATTTACGTTCCATTCTAAAGATGATGTAGTACTGTGTCATATTTGACTTATACTTGGCCAGCGCCCTAGACGCACCTCACGATCAATGATTTTGTTCATATTTTTCCAACACATCAAAAAGTGTACGCATATCATGGGGCATATCGCAGTTCACCGATATTGTTTCGCCTATCGTATCGCCGCCACACATATTGCTAAAAGATAGAGTGCTGGAATGTAAAGCTTGCCTACTGAACTCATTAATACTACTAACCAGTTCAGTATCATCTATGCTGTTGTAATTAAAGTTATAGCCATATCCATATTTTGTGTCACCGATAATAGGATGTCCTATATACCGCATATGCAGTCTAATCTGGTGGGTGCGTCCTGTTTCGAGTTTGCACCTCACAACGGTAATACCAATACCTTTATCTTTGTCAAAAATGAAGCGTTTTATGGTATGATAATGTGTAACGGCATGCTTAGCTGTTGCTGAGCGATTTGATGACATATTGTGCGGATTCACAGCTATCATTTTTGTGCAGTCTTGCCTACTTTTTGCTATATGCGTACGTATAGTGCCAGATGGTTGAGCAATGAGTCCATGCACAAATGCAATATATGTTCTATGTATTTCTCTATCAGCTATTTGCTGGCTAAGTATGGTATGTGCCCTATTATTTTTAGCTATTATCATCAGTCCGGAGGTATCTTTATCGAGTCTGTGTACTATGCCTGGTCTGATATTTTTGTCTATAGAAGAGAGATTGTTGAGAGAATATTGTTTGATTAAGTGATGAACCAGGGTGTCATGGTGATTACCAACTCCGGCATGGACAACTATTCCAGCGTTTTTATTGATTATGATAAAGTCTTTATTTTCATATTGTACGTCTATATTTGGTGTATTTATGTTGTTTTTATTTTGATGATGATCATTATTATCTGCAGTATCGTGGCATACTATGCGTATTTTATTTTCGTATAATTCCCTAGCTTTGTTAAGATCCACTTCGATTTTATCACTATTACTGATTCGAAAGTTTTTATCAGTCACGATATGGTTATTAACCATGACTAATTCAGCGCTGATAATATGTTGGATAGCGGCTCGTGAATATTGTAGATCGTGATTAAGGAAGTATGCTTTTAATGATTTATCTAGACGTTCTTTAGGCATTACCTGAGTCTAGATATCATCGTTATTGTGCAGGGTTTGGATACCGGCACCGATTTCGATAAGCTCTTTTGTAATATTGCTTTGGCGGGTTTTGTTATATATGATGTTTAGATCATCCAATAGATCACGAGAGTTACGTTTTGCATTATCCATAGCGATCATTCTAGCGCCGTATTCACTCATTAAGCTGTTGAGGAGCATCATGTGGAGCTTGGTAGCAAAGTATTTTTTTGCAACGTATTCAATGCTGCTATGAAGAGATTTATTATAGTTAAAAAGTGGATGATTTTTGTTATTGCCATGATTATGGGTGTCTGATGCTTGGATTGGGAATACATCAGCAGCAGTAACCGTGCATTTATTTGTTGAGATGAATTTATTATATACAGCTCTAATTTGTTTAATCTGGAACGGTTCTAATATAGCAGAGATTTGTTCCGTGATTTTTGATGCATATGAATGATTCAGTATTTTGGCGGTAAGATTATCACTATTAATCTGGTATAGCTTGATTAGATGTTTTACTTCTTCTTTCCCGAAAAGAGCATTGGATTTGTCTCCAATTAATATAACGATGGGTTTATCGTGTTGTTGCGTGTGATTATGAGTAGTAGAAATAGTATTATTTCTGTGTTGTTGTAGTAATATGTGTTTTTCGCAAAATGCATTGATGTGCGCATGAAAAGATCCGCACAATCCTTTATTAGAGTTAATGACGATCCATACGTCATGTTGTGTGGCATTGTTTGTAGTGTGTGTGTGGTTTGTGGTGGAGCGATGAGTGATATTATTGGAGATGGCGTTTAATAGTTGTTTCGGATGAGAGTGGAGAAAATGGTCAGTGAGGTGGTCAAAGGCTGTGAAATATCGCTCCACATCGGCATATTTCCTACGTGCAGACACCAGCATTGAAGACGCAGCAAGATACATAGTGGATGTGATTTTGTTGGTAGATTTTATGCCGGTGATACGGTTTTTTAAAGATTTTAGTGATTGCATAATCTATACATCCTCTATATTTATTATTTGTGCTTCGTTTGGCGATTATTTAACATTTACATTTTGTTTTAAGAATGTTTGTAATGCATCATGCAGCTTATCTTGAGTGACGCTCTCTATATCTTTGCGTAGACGTATATTAAGTAGTAGATCTTCCTGCTGCGATTGCATATATGATATCAGTTCCGCTTCGAGCCTTGCAATGTCGCTTACTTCTACATCATCTAGGTAGTCATTCATTATAGCAAACAGCACTACTACTGCTTCCTCTGTGAAGTATGTTTTGTGTTGATTTTGTTTTAATACTTCTACTAATCTCTCACCCCTATTGAGTAATTTCTTCGTTGATTTGTCAATATCTGATCCAAATTGTGCGAAAGCTGCCATTTCCCTATATTGAGCTAATCCTAGCTTGATGCTGCTGGATACCTTTTTCATCGCTTTGGTTTGAGCAGCAGAGCCGACCCTACTTACGGATAGTCCAACGTTGATGGCTGGTCTAATTCCTTGGTAAAATAGCTCACTTTCTAAAAATATTTGCCCATCTGTAATGGAAATAACATTGGTTGGAATATATGATGATACATCTCCTCCCTGTGTTTCAACTATAGGCAATGCTGTGAGGGAGCCTCCTCCTTTTGCTTCAGACATTTGTCCAGCCCTTTCTAGTAGCCTTGAGTGTATATAGAATATGTCGCCTGGGTACGCTTCACGTCCCGGAGATCTTCCCAAGAGTAGCGATATTTGTCTATATGCTATTGCTTGCTTTGTTAAGTCATCATACACCACTAAGGCATGCATACCGTTATCGCGGAAATACTCACCCATACAACAGCCTACATATGGTGCGAAGAACTGCATTGTAGCGGAATCTGATGCAGATGCTACAACCACAATTGAGTGCTGCATAGCGCCAGTGTCTTCTAAAGTTCTAATAAGCTTTGCGACTGACGATAGCTTTTGACCGATAACAACATATACAGAATAGACGTTGCAGCTTTCATCTTCATTACGCTTGTTGATATGATGCTGGTGTATGATGGTATCGAGAGCTATGATGGTCTTCCCGGTTTTCTTATCGCCAATGATTAGCTCCCTCTGGCCCTTACCAATTGGTATAAGGCTATCTATTGACTTTATGCCAGTTTCTAGTGGATTGGATACCGATTGTCTATCTATGATTGAGGGGGCATCTAGTTCTATTTCACGATATTCAACATCGTTGAGCTCTCCCTTGTTATCTATTGGTTCTCCTAGGACGTTTAACACTCTTCCTAAGAGCGATTTGCCTGTAGGTACAGAGAAAGCTTGGTATGTTCGTTGAACTTCATCTCCTTCCGCGACAATATTAGTATTGTCTAACAACAGAATGTCCACACTATCTTCCTTAATGCTCATCACTAAGCCTTTTGCCTTGTTCTTGCATTTTACTATTTCGCCCATCTTAACGCTGCTTAGTCCATATGCAGAGACCATACCATCAGCTACTTTGGTGATGTAGCCAACTTCTTGTAGGTGTGACGTATTGATTTTATCAAACTCAGACAATTGATCGCTTATCATAGATCCTACTTTAGATAATAACATTGTGGCAAATATTTTTTATTGATTAATAACAAAATTATGTAAGTTTTGTAGATTAGTTCTCATCGACAGATCCACTACCTTGTCGTCCCATTTAATGATGAAGCCGTCTAATATTGATGCATCCACTACATATGTGATCGATACCGCAAATGGGATTAAGTTTTCTATATGTTGGTGGAACAGAGTTGCATCTTTTTCCTGCTTTATAGTAACCGTGACATGTGTAATGCCTTCCTCCTGGAGCATCATCTTTTTGTAATGATGTGTAATATCAGGTAGTAAGTGTAGGTGCTTGCGCTCTATCAGAAGAGTGATTAATGCCTTCATTCGATTTGATATTGTATCGCATTGGATGGAAGACCAGATCTGCATCTTTACAGTTTTTGGGACTGACCTATTCAGAACAAAAAAGCCTAACTGTGTTTCTTTGTGAATATTATCGCATACTGATTGCATTTCTTCATAAAATTGAGTAATATCGCCTCCGTCTTTGCGAATTGCAGTGAAGAGAGAGTTAACGTAGTGCTTCAAGATAGTATTCATTGAATAGGCGTAAATAAGATGACAGAAAGCAAGAAGCTGTGCGGATGAATTATCATATTTTGATAAGAATGACAAGCAAAAATTGCTGATGACCAATTAACAAGTAATAAAAATGTAAATGAAAAAACTGTTAATAGAAATACTTTCTGAAGAAATACCTAGTTGTTATCAGATTGATGCAATGAATAAAATCGCATCTACCTTATCAAAAGAGCTTGGTAATGCTTTTGACATGCATACGGCAGTAGAGAAATTTGTTACACCTTGTAGATTAGTTTTTGTGGCGAAGATAGATCCCAGCAAGGTTTCCTTAGGTAGTGAATTATCTCAAAAAAAGGTACGTGGTCCAAAAATCACAGCTCCGGAAGCAGCAATTATAGGATTCATGAAAAGGCATGGCATAGAAGAAGTGTCGAAGATGGAAGTGGAAAGTGATTACTATTTTTATACTTCCGAGACGAGCCTCCAGGATCATTTATCATTGCTAACGGATATTGTATATAATGCGATTAATAGCTTTACTTGGCCAAAATCAATGAGGTGGGGAGAGTATAGTATGGAGTGGATACGTCCAGTTCATTCTGTAATAGTGATGTTGGATGATGAGGTGCTGCCAGTAAGGATTGGCCATATTCAATCAGGCAGATCTACAGTGGGGCATAAGTTCATTGCTCCATCTGAGTTACATGTGAAGAATGTCGATGATTACTTCAGTCAGTTAAGTAATGCATATGTGATGGTATCGCACGAGGAGAGGCGTAAAATTATAGTATCTGCTATAGAGGAGTTTGCTAAAGAGAAGAATTTAGTTACCATAGAAGATGAGTCTTTATTGCAGGAAGTGGTGGGGATGGTTGAGTATCCTGTTGTGTTATTTGGAGAGATTGAGGAGGAATTCTTATCTTTACCAAAAGAGGTGCTTATTACGACATTAAAAAAGAATCAGAAATATTTTCTAATGATGGAGCGGGACGGTAGCATTTCAAGAAATTTTGCTATTGTGTCTAACATTAACACTGATAATGGCAAGCAGATTATTTTCGGTAATGAAAAGGTTGCCAAGGCTAGGTTAAGTGATGCTGCCTTCTTCTTCAAAAAGGATCAAGATATACGATTCAGCGAGAGGACAGAGCTGCTTAAGACTTTTTCTTTTCACATTAAGGTGGGTACTATGTACGATAAAATGCAGAGAGTGGAGAAGATCGCATGCCGCATTATGGATATTATGGATGGAGAGAAGGATGTGGGAGGTGAGATCAATTTAGACATTGTGAAGCGTGCCATATGGTTGATGAAAAATGATTTAACAACAGAGATGGTGCAGGAATTTCCAGATCTTCAAGGGGTAGCAGGGTATTATTACGCTATCGGAAGTGGTGAGAGTACAGATGTTGCAGTTGCTATTAGGGATCATTATCGACCGCAGGGACCGAGCGATAGATTGCCGGAATCTAAGTTGGCTGCTGTAGTTTCTATTGCAGATAAACTTGATACAATAGCTTCGATGTTTGGTGCTGGCATTTTACCTACTGGATCGAAGGATCCATATGCTTTGCGTAGGATGGCTATAGGAATATTGCGTATGATACATCATTACAAAATAGTGGTATCAATAGAGGTGTTGAGTGGTGGTGATGTGAGGCAGTTTATAGAGCATAAGTTACATAATTTGCATTTATTGGAAGATGATGATGGATTGCGGTGCATTGAAAAATCTTTACTTTGTGAGTGAAACATCATACACTTTATATATGTAGTGTGATTATCTTATACATGCTATTCGTTTTGATTTTTTATATATGGTTCTTGGATTAATATTAGATGGAGAGGTGATATGGTGGCGTTTACAGTGAGAGGGAGTTTATTGTGTGTGTTGATGTGTTTTGTATTTTGTACTGCATATGGAAGTAGTACTTATGCGCAGGAAGATAGCGTTGCGGTAGATGATTCGCAACAGGTATCGGAGTTTGCTATGCGCATGAAGGATGATATTGTGTCAATTATTGATTCAGATGCAACTAAAGAGGAAAAAACAGAGAAGCTTACTAAGCTATTTGTGACTTTAGTGGATTTAGATTGGATGGCTAGATCTGCTGTAGGTCGTTATTGGCATGCTATTCCAGATGACCAATTGAAGCATGACTATGTTAAAGCTTATAAGCAGTATATGATTAGGACATATGTTCCTTTATTCAAATCATATAATAATCAGTCGGTTAAGTTGCTATCAACGAAGCCCATGGGTAAGAATGGATATATGTTAAATATGCAGATTGTATCTCCTAGTGATGGTCAGACAATAAGTGTCGCGTATAGGTGTAAAAAGCGTGGCGAATCAGTGCGGATTATTGATATCATCATTGAGAACATGAGCTTGATTAAGACGCAGAGAACCGAGATGCAGCCTTTGTTGAAGGACGGAAATATTAGTGCTGTGATCGGGAAAATGAGCAAGTGATGGTGGCTTGGTGTTGATGTGCAAGCTGATATGTGAATTAATTATGAATTCGTTGTAGTTGTCGCTTCATGGAGAGGGATATTAGCACGATATTTGCATTGTCTACTGCCTTTGGTAAGGCTGGCGTTGCAGTGGTGAGGTTGTCGGGCCCGAGGGTTATATCTGTGGTGCGTGCATTTGGATATGATGGTGATATTGTGGATAGGCGCGCCACATATGTGAGGCTGCATTCCCCATTTAATCAAAGAGAAGTGGTGGATAACGCTCTGTTTATTTATTTTGCGGCGCCGCGGAGCTTTACTGGTGAAGATGTGTTGGAGCTGCATGTGCATGGTAGTATTGCTGTTGTGAAGGAGGTGCTTGAGATATTGGGGCAGATGGAAGGCTTGAGGTTGGCGGAGCCTGGGGAGTTCACAAAGAGTGCATTTATGAACGGTAAGTTGGATCTGATTCAAGTGGAGGCGCTGAATGATTTGATTAGTGCTGAGAATAGATTGCAGAAGAATCTGGCTATACATGGTATTTCAGGTCAGTTGAAACAGCTGTATGATGGGTGGCGCAGTGATTTAGTGGGAATAATGACTACTCTTGAAGCATATATCGATTTTCCTGATGATGATATACCACTTGCTGCAATACAAGATGCTCGTAGTAAGATATTATCGCTGATGCAGGCAGTGGAGAATTATGTGGCTGAGAGCAAGCGCATGCAATCTGTGTTGGATGGGGTGAAGGTGCCAGTGGTTGGTTCTACAAATGTAGGGAAATCATCAATTGTGAATCTTATGTTGGGGAGGAGTTCTTCTATTGTGACTGAGATTGCTGGTACAACTAGGGATGTGCTGCAGTCATCAATGGAAATTGATGGCATGCCTGTGATTTTGCTTGATACAGCAGGAATGAGAATTAGCGATGATCCAATTGAGCGGGAAGGAGTGCGGAGAAGTAAAGAGGCTACAGCTAATGCGCACATAATTTTGATGGTGCTAGATATAAATGATGCAGATATATTTAATTTCGTGCATGAATATGGTGCAGAGATCTCACAGGATGCGTATCTGGTGGTAGCGCTAAATAAGAGTGATTTGATTGCTTGTACTGATGATATGGAAAAACAGCGTTATATTAAGCAGAAATCTTTAGAGTTGGATGCGGCGCTGAGAAACAATGGGGTGCGTAATGAGTATGTTGTTGTCGATGTGTCAGCGTACGATGCGGCAGATCGCCGTAAGCTGTGTAACGCACTAGCAGAAGCAATGAAGCAGTTTTCTTATAGTGATGAGGAAGCAGTAATTACAAATATTAGGCAAATGCAAAGGTTAGAGAGCTGTGTTAGATATTTGCGGTCAGCGTGTGAGCAGCCGTATATGGAATTGATGACGCAGGATGTGCGATTTGCAGCAGGTGAGTTATCAGTTCTAGTTGGTGATATTGATTTGGATGATATTTTGGATGAGCTATTTTCTAATTTTTGTATAGGGAAGTAAAAATATTTAGTATACATGAGGGATGCAGTATGAAGATCCAAGTATGACATTGGACGGTAAGCAATATGGATAAAATTTGCAGATTGATGCTCGATATATAGAGCCCATGCATACTTTAGTCTATGCATGCTCTTGCTCTCAACTATGGGGTGACACTATGTTTACGCATGGTGGAGACATATGCATCGCAGGTGCCGCGCGCCGGTCGCGGGGTCCCCGCTGTAGTTTGTTATCGTGTTTCTTACTCTTTATTTTTTGTAGCAGTAGCTTTTCTGGTAGTAGTAGTGCTCTTTTTTGCAGCAGCAGTCTTTGTGGTAGATGTCTTGCTACTTGCCGTACTTTTACTTGTGGTTGATTTCGCCTTGGCAGAGGATTTAGCAACTTTTGTCTTGCTCTCCGTTTTCGTGCCGGTTTTTTTCTTTGTTATCTCCTTCGCTGTAGTCTTTTTCTGATTTGCACCATCTTCTTTATTTTTTGGAGATGAAGTTTGTGATTTTGTTCGAGATGGCGGTTGATCCGCATTCACATTTGTCGCTGCATCATCGTTGATGTCGATATCATGGTCTTTAGAGTATACTACACGTTTAAACGGGATCTGAATAAACTTACCACCTTTTTCTTTAAGTCGTTCCTCTGCCGCTCTAGAGAAAGCGTGTACCTCTATGTTAAATCCTTGAGAGAATTCGCCACTTGCCAAGAACTTCAGGCGGTCTTTGGTATTGCTATACAAGCCCACTTCTTTGAGCAGGCCTATGGTGATAGTCTTATTAGGGGCTAGCTTTTTGTTATCAAATAAATGCTGGATTTGATCAAAATTAATAACAGCGAACTTTTTCCTAGTATAGTTATTAAATCCACGTTTTGGTAGACGCCTTTGCAATGGTGTTTGCCCACCTTCGAATCCCTTAATTGCTACACCGCTGCGTGCAGTCTGTCCTTTACCACCTCTACCGGATGTTTTTCCCTTACCGGACCCTATGCCGCGTCCCACGAGTTTCTTTTTATGTTTTGCTCCTTTATTATCTTTGAGTACGTTCAGCATGTTAGAGGAATTTTATTCTATGTATATTGTAAAAGTAAATTATGCAAGGCATCATACCACGTTATTCGGTAATATCAACCAATTTCTATTTAGTTTTTTTTCTGAAATAGAATCTAACGCAGTAAGCTATGAGTATTAGCAATGTAATGAATAGTAAGCCTCGTTCTATCCAAGCAATATGGTGACTTAATTCATCCTGAGTATGTTGCAGAGCGTATCCTGTAATAATGAGAACCGTACACCATAGTGCACCTCCTAGAGCGCTATATGTGGCGAATAAGCTAAAGCGCATCTTGGCTAAGCCAGCTGGAAAAGAGATGAAGTGTTTAATTCCTGGTAATATACGACCAATGAATGCAGATAACGGGCCGTGCGATGCAAAGAACCGCTTGATATGAGATAGCTTCTCTTCGGTGAAAAAAAAGTATTTGCCTGCATTTAATAGTAGTATTTCGCCGTATCTGTATGCTAAGAAGTAGCTGAATAAGGCTCCAGATAGTGTGCCTACTACACTGAATAAGATTACTAGATATAGGTTAAACTCTCCCTGCGCAGCCAAGTATCCAGCTGGTATGAGTGTCATTTCACTTGGGATTGGTATGAATGTACCCTCAATGAAGGTTGCAATCAGTATGCCAGCATATCCTAAGGATTCTACTAATTCTACTATGTAATTTAGGAAAGTTTGCAACATGGATTTAATACAGGTGATGTAATAGGAAGTGGCTGATAAACAGATATAATGTGATAAGTATGCATTATATCAATAAATTTGTATAACGAAAGAAATAATTTTTTAATTACCTCATTATTTATAAGATATAAGATCGGTTGCAAATCTTGTATTTTTATGACATCATTAGTAGTAATTCGTAATGATAATTTATGGAAGGTAGTGGAAAATGTCGGGAAAAGTTAATGTAAATATGCTATTCGTTGGTTTGACAAGACCGTCAATGTTATTTGGTGTAACTTACACATTTGCAA
>Ga0213833_1002821_pt1 | contig 10973 bp, 14 predicted proteins | sample SWATP21_FD_160575 | JGI IMG/M metagenome (GOLD analysis project Ga0213833, IMG submission 160575) | Coastal seawater microbial communities from Marineland, Florida, United States - SWA TP2 #1 | ecosystem: Environmental > Aquatic > Marine > Coastal | place: USA: Florida | collected 2016-08-14
GGTCTGGCTGAGTCCCCTCCATTGCACTTCGGAAGGGACCGTGGATTGATGGGTCCTCGTGATTCACTCAGTGCCATAATTTTTGGAAGCGGAGATTCGCGCCAGTCGCGATCTCCATCAACAACACAAACGAAAACACACAACCACAACACACGCCATGCCAGCACTGATTCGTCGATGTCTGCGCGCACTTCCGGATTGGCAGCGGGGGAGGCGATGTGAACAACCCAACGCTGAGCGCTTGGCGAGTGTGGCGTGGCTGACATGCAACCCAGATGTAGGCGGTTACGGAACGCTGTTGCACTACTTGCGCGCGCATACTTGTATCAGCAAGGGGCATGTGGGGTGGTGAAAACGCCGTCTGGTGCTTTGCACCTTCTTGGCACGGGTGGTCCAAGTGGGTACTTATGGCATTCGCCAGCTCTGGCTTTGGATCCCATACTTACCTGGGCAAGCCGATTGCTTCTTTTGAGGTGACGATGCTCAAGCAGGTCGTCCGGTGTTCACGTATAACAGCCTTTCCGCATGGTCTGGCTGAGTCCCCTCCATTGCACTTCGGAAGGGACCGTGGATTGATGGGTCCTCGTGATTCACTCAGTGCCATAATTTTTGGAAGCGGAGATTCGCGCCAGTCGCGATCTCCATCAACAACACGAACGAAACACACACTCAATGCAAAATGCTGAAATGAGAATGCACACTTCCCGTTTCATCACCCCACACGCCCCGAGCTTGGCAACAGCGCAAGTGCTCTCGCCAAGGTTTGGACTCCAACAACACAACGGGTTGCATTTCGGCGCCATGCTACCAAGAGTCTTGGTCCAAGACCGTCAATCGCAGGCTGGGTTGTTTGCACCCAACACTGCGCTTGGCCAGGAACCATGTTTGTTACCACCCTCTTGGCACGGGTGGTTCAAGTGGGTTCTTCTGGCATCGCCAGCTCTCATCAGGCAAACCGATTGCTTTTTGTGAGCTGCGGTGGATAGCACGCGACGCACCCACACCCCGCAAGCTACACTTGGCGATCATGGATACAACGAACTGCAGAACACCCGCTCGCGTTTTTCGTCCTGGCGCGATTTCGCCTTCGTGGCACGGGTGATCAAGGTGGGTACAAGACATTGCCCCCAGTCGCCATTGGATCCCATCGAAACGTACATGGGCAAGCCGATTGCCTCTTTGAGGTAGACGATGCTCAAGCAGGTCGTCCGGTGTTCACGATAAACAGCCTTTCCGCACGGTCTGGCTGCGTCCTTCCATTGCACGTCGGAAGGGGCCGTGGATTGGCGGATCTTCGATTCGTCGTTGCCCCATTTTTTGGAAGCAGAGATTCGCGCCAGCCGCGATCTCCATCAACACCACAAAATAACCACATCCAGCACCCAATGCTCGTTTCCACTTCGCATGATGAGTTCACCATCCTGGCAGCTGTAGGTCAACATAGTATGGATAAGTGTTCTCAACGCGCTCAAGCGACAACACTTCACGAAGGTGGGAGACCATCTACGAGGTTGCAAGAAGTAGCAAGGGCCTGCGGCAAGGCACGTTGTCCTCTTTGATATCAATACACGCAACCACTGTGCAATGAGGAGGCATCGCTTCACACCTTGTCTAGTGCACTCTGGATGCAGACCAGCTTGTGAGAAGATCCAGTCACTGGACTCCAGTGTCATCGAACCTGCACCAGAGAGAAGACACAGCTCTTTGTTGAGACGAGACACCAAGCTCAAGGTCGGCAGGCACCACAGACAACACAGCAACCCAAAACATACCGGCCCACGCGAACGGTACATTCTTCGATCATGTGGGTGGCATCGAACCGCCCTGACTGCCCAGTCCCTGCTACTCAATCCATGTTGGAATCACAGACGAGCGCCAGTCGTAGTCTCTTCCAAAACCACAACAACAGAGGCCATCCTCGACTCCGGTGCTGAATTGAAACACACTGTTGTTCTCGCTTTCGGTGTTGGTGCTGATGATCAAGCAGCTGATCTCAACTTGTACACCTGCAGAGTCCCAACCCCTTCTGGCTCAAGTCCTAAGTCAACGGAGAAGCACGCATGCACAGTTGCACCTTGATGACATGGCGTGTTGTGCAAGACGAACGAACACAAGTCCAATATCATTTCTGAGTGATCACTACTCCATCGACAATGCATGTTTCGGGGCGTGGGAGCTGTTGAACGACAGACTACAAGCTAAGGCTTGGTGGGTTTCTTGGGCCACCACGTGGGCTCCTTTGTGTACACTTGGGTGCTCTTCATGATGGCTTTCAGTGCCGGCGTATCAAACGTAAAGGGGACCGCCATGTAGTCACTGGCAACAAGAGGGTTTCGTCCAAATCTGTGACAGGGGTGGTGAGCGCATCGGCACTAACACGGTAGGAATGTCAGAGGTGCAGACGTACACTTTCACAAGGTGCTTGATGCACTCAGACCGGCCGGACGAGTGGCCAGAGCGGGTACGCAGTCCCGCATGGGCAGACTTTTGCTCGCGCACACTTTTCGTTGTGTGAGTGGAGCCAACAGCAAGTACTGGCGGCAGGCCAGTTGCGTTGGACATCATCATGTTGAAAGCAATGTCCTCACAATTGAAATGTTCGTCGACGTAGTCTCGAATGCTCCGCGGCAGCACGTTTGAGTAAATGTGCAGCCATCGTGAGTTGAAGAACGTTCCACTGCCCGTCAAGACAACGTTGTATTTGTACCCTTTCTTTGAGAAGTGTGGAATCACATACCTGCATCACAATTCACCGTGAGAACACAATAATGGCAGGAAGAACGAGCGCGGGCCACAGACGACATACCCGTACTTCCCCGTGCTCCGCTTCACAATTGTGCGGGGGAAAAAGCCTGTAATCTGCCACATGGTACGCGCATAAAGTGGGTGCAACCTGCACCTCACATCACCTGCGACACACCCTACCTGGGCTGGGTGTTGCTGCGCGACTCGAAAGGCCCACTCAAGCTCGGACACTTGCACCTCCATGTCATCGTCAATGGACAGCGTCCACTCCGTCTCCATGTCCCCAGGCAGCAAGAATCGATTGTTCAAACTATTCTTCTCGGAGAAGACCATTCTTACCTTGCGATTGCTGTTGGCCGCCGACACTACATCTTGGGGTACAGAGCTTCGGCCACCATTCACACGGATGTAGATGCGATGAACCAGGGCACTCTGACTCAGTCTGTCCATTTGCCACCTCAAGTGGTTCGGGCGCTTGTAGTTAATCATCACCACCGAAAACTTATCCTGGATGGGATACCGCTGAGGAAGCCTGGCCAGAGAAGGAAACGCCTGGAGGAACTTGTACATGTTCGGGTCGATGGCAACCACACGCACTGCGGACGCTGCCCGGGTTGTCGACGGCTGCTGGCGCCCCGGCTTCGAAGCCGCAGGCTTGCGCGCGGCTGACTGCGAGCCATCATCCTTCGCGAGGGGCGGCTTCGGGCCGTGCTCGGTGCGTGTGTCCGCCGTCAGGTCATCCAGTGGGGCCGCTGAAGCCCGCAGGGAAGGCGACGCCCGAGGCACCTCCTTGGTCTGCGGAGACACCGTGGGCCACGCCACCGGTGCCGGGGGCGATACACCAGGTGGCGCATGTGCTGTGGGAGGTAGTTGCTCGTACTCGCCGGCGTATGGATCATCAACCTCATGGGGAGAACCTAGGGGGCCTGGGCTGTGGAGTTGCACTTCAGTTGGCTTGTCCACTGACACATGGATGACTTGGGAGCCAAGCAAGACAATCAGTGACACTACTGGGAGAACGAAAAACAAGGGCGATCGAACACATGCAGCGCATCGCCGCAGAGGCGTTTCAGCCACGCGTCTCCGGCTTCTCGCCATTACGAGGCGAACCTGATTGAACGAGCTGAACATCAGAACTCGTGCGGTGCCATCGATCCGTGGCGAAGTAATAAACGTGGAGCGAATGTGCTTGGCGTCATGAACAGCGATCGTTATCTGAGATTCTAGATTCCTGCTGTGTGACGGTTGTGGCACGAAAGAGAGTGTAAGCACTGAAACTTTAAAGTGGAACAGCAGGCACACACTTGCGACAGCTGCAACGCTACTGCGCGTTCTTCGAGTCGAGTTGCTTGGGAATGCAGCTCTAAGTGGGTGGTCTACACGCTGGCGAATCAGCACACCCACTACTGTAAACAATGGTGTGGGCACTGTATAAATACATGGGGCCCATCGCCCAACGCCTCATCAGCGCCGTCACAGCAGTCACACACGCCATCATTAACCCTCGACACAGGGATGCTGGTTGCGTAGCCAAGTTCGAAGGGAAGCATAACACCACGATCACTGTCGGAGGGAACCCTGCGCTGGTGACCACCACGGCGGCGTCTTCCGGCAGGGGGTTTCGCAGCCCTGGGGACCTGCTTTCGCGGTTTAGGCTGTCGCGGGCACACGAAGGTTGCGCCCAGAACAAGGCCGGAGCACGCAGCCGTTGCCGGCTCATCGATTGCGTCGACACAGTCACAAAAGCCGTCGTTCACCGCTGCGCATGGCAGTGTCAACGGCATGCCGTCGAACGAAGTGCACTCGAAGGTCGTTTGTTCCGTCCCAGCCCCTCCTCGCAACACCTTCGGGGCTGCAGCGGTGCAACACGACAAGCTCGGGTTGGACCGCGCACCGCGTCTATCACGCTCGGCGATGGCAGGATCGACGCCGATAAGCATGCCTGAGGCATCACAGTGCCGCCTGCGCCACCGGGCCATGGCCTTGGCATCCACCACTTCCACACTGTCCGGCAGCTTGTCACCACCAACCTGCTCCTGAGCAGAAAGCGCTGCCGCTGGCTTCGCAGCACCAGGGACAACGTCATCTGGCGAGGGTGCGGCGATCCCTGGCACTGTGGCGTTTGCTCTATCTATGTCGTTCACTCCGATTGTGGCATCGACTTCAGCCCGACGGCCATCGGCGCTTCGAAGCAGCAGCACCACGCCGCCTGTTGCCGCTATGGCAACAATCACTGCCACCACAGCTTTCGCTGCAAAGCTTGTCTGCTGGCGAGGCAGCTTCGCATTGTCATCAGAACCTAGTACAACATGCACAGCATCGCGGGCTCCCGTGCGGTTGCGAATCATGTTGCTACGCTGATGCGTGCATGCTGTGTCGTGCTGTCACACAAGCTGAATCTGCAAAGCACGAGCAGGCTCATTTGTCACGCCAAATGAACAACGAGCCGGGCCGCTGAATCAGAGTTTCGCGGGACGCTGCTCGAACAAGCGTGCAACGCAGTCCTGCATGCCCATGATGATGTAATGCGCGCAAACACGCTCCTGCTGTTGGCTGGGAGGGGCATGTAAATGGTCCGAACGATTCCCTTTCACTTCACGCCCAAGAACCAAGTCGAAGCGAAACACACACATATTCTATCACAGATTCTCGTTTCGTTGTGCCGCAAAAGAGCTTGAGCTCTGAAACTTTTGAGTGGATCAGCTAGACTCGTGCTCTGGCGCCTAAACACGTGGGTGAACAGCACACTCACCACTGTAAACACCAGTCTGTGCACTCTACAAGCACAAGGGCCCTGTCGCCCAACGCCACCGTCTCATCCGCGCACTCACACACACTATATGAACCCTCGACACAGGGACGCTGGTTGCGTACCCCTGTTCGAAGGGAAGAGAAGCAATGTAATCCTCCCAAGAGCGAGCTACCCTGGTGGTGTGGGGGACGGAATACTTCACACCCTTGACTCTCTTCCGGCGCCGGCGTTTACGGGGCTTCGCAGCCCTGGGCCCACGCTCGTGGCCGAGGCCGTCGCGGGCACACGAAGGTTGCGCCCGGAACAAGGCCGGAGCACGCAGCCGTTGCCGGCTCATCGATTGCGTCGACACAGTCACACAAGCCGTCGTTCACCGCTGCGCATGGCAGTGTCAACGGCATGCCGTCGAACGAAGTGCACTCGAAGGTCGTTTGTTCCGTCCCAGCCCCTCCTCGCAACACCTTCGGGGCTGCAGCGGTGCAACACGACAAACTTGGGTTGGACCGCGCGTCGCGTCTATCACGCTCGGCGAGCGCAGGATCAACGCCGATAAGCAAGCAAATGCATCGCAATGTCGCCTGCGCCACCAGACCATGGCTTTGGCATCCACCGCGTCCACACCGTAGAAGAGCGCTTTAATTAACTCAGACCATCCACTTCAACCTGACGGCCATCGACATTCTGAAGCAGCACGAGCAGCGCAACGCCGCCTGCCAGGGCAAGAATCACTGCCACCACAGTTTTCAGGGTGCCCCGTGTGGCTCAAGACACTTGTACAACATCGATAGAGCCGTGCGCTTCCATGCGCTTGAGGATCATGCTGTCACGTCGGCGCGCGCATGTTGTGCTGTCGCACAAACTGCTGCAGGTTGTGCAATCACATCGCAGCACCACGGATCCGATCTCGGACTGACATCTGTGCTCAGCTCAGTGTCACTGTGTCAGTGAGCTCAGCAGTGCGGACACAAAAATGGTGATTTGTCACGCCAAATGAACATCAACCCGGGCCGCTGAATCCAAGTTGTGAGGGGCCCTCACTGAGGGCCTTGTGCGGCCTGCTTTGTCCAAAGCCTGGGGCACTTGGCTCAATGTGCGAGGAACATTACGTATTGGCATGTAGCAAAAAACCTCAACGCTGAACAACGAGCGAAACTGCGAAACTGCACTGCTGCAAGGCGGCAGGCGGCTTGGGAGAAAGACACACTGGATTGGCCCAGGCTTCGAATGATGGACAAAACGCCGCGAAGCAGCGACTGCCAATGGCATGCGATCGCTACGAGTACATCAAAACTTACTCGCAGTTGGCAGCGGGCGCAAAGCCAAGTTGGTTGTGAACTTGATCGAACACCACATAGAACGCGGACTGGTGTGGCGAACACGCAACACAACGGTGTGAGAGCGGGCGAGTCATTTGTTCGTGAGAGCGCACCAACTCACCTGGAACACGTTCCCCAAAATTGTGAAGCCGGATGGACCAGACGACTGGATGCCGAGGCAGTAGTGGCCGTCTTTCTCGGGGTGCTGGATGAGGTACTGCTGACCACCAATGCTCAACGGGCTGGCTTGGTCAAGTGTAACATACACTGACGGGAACGCATCAATGTCAGCTGCATCCATCGGGAAACAGGCGCCAGAGAACAGGTTCTTGTCCTGGGGCACATTACATACGCCTTGCAAAGGTTCCTGGTCACACTGTGCAAGCATCAGCTTCTCCACAGCGTCGAACGCCTCACCACCAATCACGAAGGTGTTGGTGCCACTGTCCAAAATTGTTCCCTCGGGGCTTCCAATTTTGTTGTAGTAGGAACTGGGAAGACCGACGCTCGTGCCGTCCACTCCCAGGTCAAGCATGTGCAGGACATACCTGAGACACCGACTCGTGATCATCAGCAACAAGCCAGCAGCGTTCCAAAACATCACGCTGCGCCTCAGCCAGTGGCCACAGCTCCACGCACCAAGCTTGGTCAACCACGGGTGTGAACACCAGGTCGCCAGTGTAGTAGCGCGCGTCAATGGCACCCAGCGTCAAGTGACCAATGGTGTCATTGATGCACATACCAAACACAGCGGCCAGATCCCCGGCCTCCACCCAAGAATTGAACACGGTATTGTTACGCCATACAGCTGCCAGGCGTGGGTACCCCATGCCCATGACACCCGGCATGTTTGTCCACTCGTTGTCGAAAGCACCCTGGTGCTCCTGGATTCCACCAAAGCCAACAGTGGCGGAGATGGTGCTGTCACCAAGCGAGGCAACGTCGTAAAACGTGGTGCCTACCAAACTGCAGGTCGCGGAGGGGTCACTGTAGTCGCAGGTTTCATCTGACCGGACGAGGCGGTGGGTGAGACTTGCCACGACAGCGGGGCACCGCGCGCGCACACACAGCCACAGAAAATGACATACACGTGTTGTTGTACATGCACATGTCATTGTCGATGCCGGCGCACCCCTTGCACACAAACTGGGAAGAGTTGCAGCGGACAGGGCGCGATGCAGACGAACGCGTGGGGTGGTACCTACACCCACGCGCCACAACACGAGAGGGCAATACAGTGCACAAGGAACAAGGTGATCATGTAACCCATGAGTTGGCAGCTGTCACCTGCGAAGACAGGGCGTACTTGGGGTTGGGACAGGCTTTGCATCCAGCTTGGGCGACTAGCAGATCAGCACTGCCAGTGTCAATCTGCACGAGCTGCTCCTGCGGGGGCACCCCCAAGTAAATCATGGTTTCAAATCCACCAACCGGCCACACAGATCCGTTGATGGGCAGGTTCTTCGTCGTGGGCACGCCGGTGAAGCCATGGCGGGCGAGCAGCGCGGCCAGAGGTGCTCGCACCGCAAAAGGAGGACCACCAGTGGTGTACTCGTGACCAAAGCGCCCCTGCGAAAGCCGGAGGTGGATGGGCTCAGCAGCGGCGGCACTGGAGCACAAGACAGCCAGTCCGCAGACTATCACGAGCAGGAGATGACGACTGTGGCGGAGCATGGTTGGTGTGGGTGGTCTGGCACAAGTGTCACGGCCGTGGCACCACGAGTCAGTCTTCGACAAAGAAGAAGCGCGGTGCAACTGTTTATTCAGTTGCATCCGCGTTTATCATGTAGAGTACATGACATCAAATCAATCACATGATTTCCGTCCGGTCTGCGAACGCCCGTTGTTTGGGCGCAAGGTGCCCGTGTCACACACCACCACACTGTGGCGGCAGTGCCTCATATAATCGCTGCTTCTGTGGGAACTCCGTCATCATGAGCCAGCCAGCTTCAAAGAAGTTGCCTGCTACACTTGCCTACCATGTGCGAGCCCAGTGGAAAGGTGCAGATCCTCTGGGTGAAGGGAGTGGCACTGGAACAGCCACAGCCACTGCAACTGCCCCCAGACCATCACGTGGAACTCGGAGCCTCAGAAACCCACCCCGCCCCGCGTTTCGATTTGTGCACTGGCCTAACAACAACGAGCCACGTCAACGGCCGCCATCAGCTCCCGTCGCCCCCCCTGCAAGGTAAGCAGTGCCATGTTGCTGCAAGTTGTGACCCCACCACGTAACGCGCTCGCGCGCACCCTGCCTGACCCCAGGCCCGAAAGCCCCTTTCGACCATCGAGGCGGTTCGACCGCATTTCTTACAGTGCGCATAGACCAAACCTGAGACTGACCGCCGACCACCCTCCGGCCTGGGCGGCAGCAGCCGAGCAGCGGGTGGTTGTTTCGCCTCGGCCACAGGCTCGCAAGCATCGACCAGGCTCTGCCAGTGTCCGAACACGGGCAATTCTTGACCAGGCCAAGAAGGCGGCGGAGATGGCGTCGCGCTCCAGTGTACTGCATGCACCCGTGTTGTACTATGTCCCGGAAGCTCTGGGCCGTGACATGGTGGGGGAAGCAGACGGGAATCGGCGAACCACTCACGGTGTGGTGGCTGGGAACGATCAAGTCAACACGCCTGGCACAGGGTTTCGCCTAAAGTGGGTTGTGTGCGCTTCCGTGGGGTGGAATGGGCATGGGAAACGCCATGCTGTACCTTGCTGGGCGCTCGGTTGCTGACCGGGCCAGTTCTGCGTGTGTGGTGTGATGCAGCGTCGATACGCTTCCTGAGTACCAACCTGAGGTTCTCGATGCGCGGTTGTTCGAAGAGGTGCGAGCAGCAGGGGCACCACACGTGGCCACATCCCCTCGTTTGCATCCAAAGGCCAGCAGGGGCGGTGCCAAGCTTGCCCGGCAAGCTGCCGAGTCATCGCAGCTGGTAGTTGGCGACAGAGAGATGGTTGCCGAGTTGTCAGCGCAACAAACATACCGTGACGTGTTGCGCTGGGTGTCATCTGTACCTCGGGACCGCGCAACGTTTCGAAGCACCGGAGTGGTGCGCACGCGCGCCGTGGTGTTGTGTGTTTGTGTTTATGTTATGGGTATTCGTGTGCGACGAATGTTCATCGCTCGCACGCTCACCAGTTCATTGCGCCGGGTGCTTGCGCTGACAGTTTTGCGAAATGAAGCTTCGACAAGCAGCAGTCATGGCCGGCACGGACGTGGATAGCATCATCACAGATGACATCGAGACAGCGTTTCGTGCGGTGGGAAACGGAAAACCCGCCCACATACTTGTGGCAGTGGCGATGTACTGCGTCATGACCATGGTGATCAAGGAAACAGGCTCTCACAAGTCCACCCTTGCAAGAGTGCTGCGCAGGTAGGGGGCAGTTGCAGCATTGTTGCTGTGGAGGTTGTCTCCCAAACGTGCTGACTCCTGATTCAACACCTGCTGTGCTCCCCGAACGTGTACTTGTGTGTTGCTGTTGGTGCAGAATCCTGTGCACGGCCCTGTATGCCAACTTTGACCCGGCCTCCAGCCGTTTCTTCCCCAGCACCCTCCACCCGATGCTTACTGGCGGCGCACCACTGCAGCAGTTGGAGGACGCGGTGACGGCAAAGTCTCGCAAGGATGCGGGGCCCAGTGCCGGGTTGCGTGCGGTGCTGGACGCTGCCGTGGCCGAGGTACATGAGGGGGAGTTCCTGCTCGACTCCTTCCAGCATGGCATGCCGTTCGTGCATGGCAATCGCGCCGCGAAGGATGAAAACCAAGACCCGACTGGCCAGGGCAGCAAAGGGGCTGACGCGCTTGCTATGCAGCCGTTGGCGACACCAGCCGGGGTGGCGGCTGTCAATGGGCAGCTGCTGCAGTCGCTGCAGGCTGCTCGGTCACAAACGGAGCAATTGGAACAGGTGGGTGGGTGTCGCGTCGTTCTGAGTGCTTCCTTGTGGCGGTCGGTCGGGTGGTAGCACTCACTCGAGTGACTCGACACTGCTGTTGCGTCTCTGGAATGGAATGGGTGCGCCTTCGGTTGTGGGTGGCAGCAACTCGCACGCCGCAACGCCATGGTACTGCGGTTGGCTGCCTTCAGCGCTGCGTCACGTCACCGTGTCCGCGCGTTGGAAGAGGCCAAGCTGTCAAAACAGGTGTGTAGCACACAGCTCGCATCCT
>Ga0213833_1002822_pt1 | contig 10972 bp, 15 predicted proteins | sample SWATP21_FD_160575 | JGI IMG/M metagenome (GOLD analysis project Ga0213833, IMG submission 160575) | Coastal seawater microbial communities from Marineland, Florida, United States - SWA TP2 #1 | ecosystem: Environmental > Aquatic > Marine > Coastal | place: USA: Florida | collected 2016-08-14
CGAAGGACCTGGCGCAGCAGTGCCAGCCTGACGCGTTCCCAAACCCGCCGGACGGGACGCACTTTCGGCCTCCAGTGATGCACGTGGTGGCCCGCTTGCTCGTGAACTTGCTGCAATCTGAGCTTGGTCCGGAAACTTGATAGTAACTGGAGAAGCTATGTGAATGTGGAGGTGCTAGAATGGCGTGTGCTGTTGTGTGTGCTAGAAGAAGCATAACCACACCACAGCACCTTGAGTTCTACCTACATTGCGTTTGTTACGAGGTCCTCCCCATGCGAGGACGGCATCCAAAACTACCGCGAGCCGCGAATCAAAGCCAAATCCTCCTCCGACTGCAACACACCCTTCGGCAGGTAGCCCTGCAACGCCGCAGCATGTTCCAACAAAAGCTTGCGGCGCGCTTCTTCCACCACGCGCTTCCGGTACTCCTCCTTCATAGCATCGCGTCGCGCTTGCTCCAGCTCCGCTTGGCGCTGCAACTCGAACATCTTTGCCTTCTGTTGCTTCTGCGCCTCCACACTGTCCATGTACTCCACCTTGGCCATGGCACGACGACGTGAGGCTTCGCGCTCCAAACGCTCGTCCTCGTCGTACTTCGCCTTGAGCAACCGCCGTTGCTCTTCTTCTTGGATGCGGTCCTGCTCGCGGCGCCACTCCTTGAGCTTGGTTTGGGCGGCGTTGGCTTCCATCATGGCCTTCAGGTCTGAGTCCTTCTTGGCGCGGCGCTGCAACACGTGCCAAACACACAACACGTCAAAACAGGACTCTCCACACACCACACACCCCAGCCACAGAGGAACACACACCCGAATGCAACGACACCCACAGGCACAACGACAACAACAACAACAACAACAACGCCCCCAAAGTGAGAACGTACAGCCCGCTCTTGGGCCTCCAATCGAGCCTCGCTCTCCTCCTCTGCCAGCAGCATGCGCAGGGACTCCTCCTCGTCCATCTGGCGTTGGCGCTCCTTTTGCTCTGCCACAAGCCGGGCGTACACTGCCTCTGCCTCTGCGTCTGCTTCCGCCTTGACAGCCGCCACATGTGCCTCGCGGGCCTCCTTGGCACGCGCGTACTCCATGATCTTTCGCTCCTCCTCCGCTTCCTTGTCCGCCTGCGCCTTCTTCCAGGCTGCTTGTTGCTGCTTGAAGTCATTGATGAACTTAACACTCTCTGCCTGGCGCCGGCGCTTGTCCTCACGATCGCGACGGTCCTCATCGCGCAGCTTGTTGACAATGCCGTCAATCATGGCCTTGTCACGGCGTGCTTCCTGCAACCATACACGCACAGCAGCGACAGGTCAAACACTAGCCTATGCAGTGCGCACTGCACACGAAGACTCCTACCATCTCGCCCTGGATGAACTTGGCACGCTCCTTCTGGAGCATCTGATGTTCAATGACCTTGCGCGCATCCAGTTGGTTCAGACGGCGCTTATACTCCTGTGCAGCTTCTTCTTCCAAGCCCAACCTACGATCGTGTTCCATTTGTGCTTCGATGGCAGCCCGTCGCTCTCCCTCCAACTGGCGCAGACACTCAGGTCAGTACGGCAGCCAACACCTGCACCAGTCTCCAACCACGCTTACCCGGTCAAGTTGCTCCTTCTCCTGCAATTGATCTGCTCGTTCTTTGTTCACGTACGCCGTCTGATGAAGCCATAATGCAAGACGCGGGGGGGGGGGAGTCAGTGTTGCATGCACCACCACCACCACACCACATACACACACAGGGGGGCGTGGTCATGCGTGGCGCGCACCTTAATCTTCTCCTGCAGCTCCCGCAGCATGGGGTCTGATTCACAGATTTGCTGAATCTCGCGCATACGAGCCTCCTCTGCTGTGTTGCGCTGGGCCAGTGCCTCCGCCAGCGCCTCCTCCTGAGCCGCCTGACGTTCGCGGCGCTTCAGCTCGTGCTCGCGCTGAGGCAACACAACACAGTCCATCCACAAACAGGTGATGAGTCCAAGACGTACAGCGGCGGTGACATTACGACGGCCCAAACAGCAGGCACGTGACACGTACAGCACGACGCTGGTCCGCAAACATCTGCTCGGACGCCCGGATCGCACTTTGATTGGATCGAATGCGTCCACCGATGTTATCACGGCGCGCATTTGCAGCAGACAAGTTTCCAAGGTCACGCGTGTAACGCATCAAATCACTTCGAGCATCACCCGCTGCGCGCTCCTTGTGGAGCGCTCGCTCGCGTGCATTCAGTCGACGGTTCCCAGCACCCCCAAACATACTGACGCTGTTGGAATGTGTGGTGGGAGGTCGTGCAACAACGGACGCTCACGCCCCCAATGTAGCAGGCACGCCGTCAGTGGTATACTGCTTGTGAAATGCGTCGGCAATGAGACCCCTCAGGTGCTCAACCAAGGTGCAAGGACAGGTGCAGCAAGGACGCCCAGGTTTGCACAGCCGTCGAGTGCGATGCAACGGCAAAGTTTCGCTTGAAACTTAGTCGAGAAAGTCACGTCAAATAAAACACAGCTGTTACTGCCCTTTGCTTGAAACGAACCCGTCCCAGGGTTTGACTGCCCCAAGTGTTGACCCGTCTCAATCCACCAGCTGCACCCTTTCCCCATTCAAGATCTGCTTGGCCACGCCTTGGAAGGTTTGAAAAACACTTGATACAACAGTTTCCAGCTCCAACATGGCTAGTGGCAGCAATATTGGTGCGCGGCGTGTTGGAGTGTGTCCCCGATGTGAACGTTGATGTACGGACACTCACGGTGGTTCTTGGGTCGCTTCAGGCATTATGGACGAGGCCTACTTCGTCGGACGGAAGGCCATCATCTCGTGGATCAATGACACGTTCGAGTTGAGCATTGGCAAGATCGAGGACACTGCGTCTGGTGAGGTGCAGTAGCGATCCAACAGCCGTCTTGTGATGGTTGCTGATTTGTTGTGGTGGCAGGTGCTGTGGCTTGCCAGATCTGCGACGCTGTGTTTCCAGGCACTGTACCAATGAGCAAAGTGAAGTGGGATGCCCGAAACGACTACGAGTTTATCCACAACTACAAGATCCTGCAGCGTGTGTTCCAGAAGAAGGTGTGTCACACAGTGCATGGTTGTTGTGCCTCAGCATGTGCTGTCGTGATGTGTTCCCACTGCCCACCCTCGCAGTCCACCTGGTTCTGCTCATCCGTTCTCCGTGCCGTTGGCGTGGTGTTTTATTCATCAGGGCGTGGACAAGCACGTGGACGTACAAAAGCTGATCCGCGGCAAGTACCAAGACAACCTGGAGTTTATGCAGTGGATGAAGCGGTGGTTCGAGATGAATAGCTCCGGCGAGGATTATGACGCAGCAAAGCGCCGGTCTCGCTCGAAGAGTGCCCCCAAGCGCGGCCCGCGGCCATCTGGACCGCGTACCACTGAGAACCAGGCGGCAGCTGCGAACCGCGCACGCGCTGCTCCACGCGGCAAGCCCAAGCCCAAGCCCAAGCCTCGCAACTCCCGTGCCGCCCCCGCGAATCGCAGTGGCGATGGTGCGATGTTGTGTGGTTTTGTTGTTTTGTTGGCTTTTCATTGCCGGGTTGCTGACGGGGGCACGTGCGTGTTGGCTGTGCTGAGTTGTTGCAGCCGACTCACGCCGCGCGCTGGCGGAGGCAAACGCTCAAGTTGCCGAGCTGCGGGTGTCTGTGGACGGTCTGGAGAAGGAACGCGACTTCTACTTCGGCAAGCTGCGTGATATTGAGATCCTGTTGCAGTCCTACAACGAGGAAACAGGCTTCCCGAAGAGCGAGGAACTGACACAGCATGTGTTCAAGATCCTGTTCGTCACCTTGGCTTGCGTGATTTGTGTGTGCACACTTGTCTAACTGGAAGCGGAACTTCAGGTATGCAACGGAAGACGACTTCGTGGTGGTTGACGAAGAGGAGGAAGGTGCCCCAGCGGCCGCCAAGACCCCTGCTGAGCCCGCGGCTGAACCCAGCGCCGCCCCTGAGGAAGACTTGCGAGACCTGGCTGATCTGAACCTGGGCGACGAGTCGGAAACGGCAACCGCAACGGCATAGAGGGATGCCCACATGACCATGTGGCGCCGTGTTCGTTCGGAGTGCTTGAAGCGCTGTCGTTGTGCAACACTGTCACTATACCACCAATCCCCAATCATCACACAGCACATGCTGACAGCATGCACATCAAACATGCAACGGGTCGGCAGGAAACTAGTTCCATGTTACTTGACAAGCGAAACTGTGTGGGCTCAAAAGAGAGTCCACACGTGTTCCACGCACCACCACCAACCTGGATACCAACTACGCGTACCGCAGCTGGGCCGACAAGTTACCAACACGGAGGAACTATAACCCAACGTGTCCAAGCAACCTGCCAACATGCGAGACTTGGCGTCGAGACGCGCTCCCGTCAAAGTGACGCATGACGCCACCAAGTCAAAGCAAGCGACAACATGTTCCGTCGCACGTCACACATTTACGCGTCCTTCTTGCGGAAGCTGGTGCCCTGGGCGAGCTTGGCCAGGCCGCCGGTGGGTGTGCACAGGACGTTGGAGCAGCTGAAAGAAAACAAGCAGCAAAAGGAAACGTAAGAAAGAGATGCTCTGACACGACACACAAGGTGAAACCAAGCGCAACACATATCACGTACCCAGAGCACACAACAACGGTCTGAGCGTGGCTGAACACGGTGGTGCTGTGAAGTCAAAGGGAGCACACAGGAGGCGTCAAACAACAAGAAGAACAAGGAACAGCGGACAGCCTGTCGTACATGTTGATGCACTGGTTGCATCGCACATCCATGAAGTAGCTGTTGGGGGCCTGTACGAGGCGCTTCAGCTTGTGGGTCTTCTTCAGATCCGCGGAAGTGGGGTGCAGGAGGTCCTTGAGCGGCTGCAGTCACGTGCCAACACAACAGCACACAACGACACATTTCACCCTCGTCAGCGCTGGCCCGTCCGCGGAACTCCACCCAACCTCGCCCATTGCGTCGACATAGGTAACCATCGACAGTAGCCAGCAAAGCAAACGCACCATGGTGACGGGGGAGTGTGAACAAAGGCAGGGAGTGGTGGCAAGCTAGGAAACCAAGACAGCACCACGCACTCCGGAATTGGTGAAGGAGGCAGATGGAAATCAGAACCTGTCTTTTCGTGGCGCGGCGCGAAACCGTCACGCAAAATTAACACATCTGTGCGACATATTTCGAATATGGTATCTTGCACCACGCAGGTGCTCTGGTTGCCAAACAGGCAGGTGGTACTGTGGATGGGAGAACCATGTGCGAAAGAACGTGTCCAACCTCCTCGCCTGGTGGTGGAAAAAGTGCATGGTATTGAAATGGGGCCAAGTACATGCTTCACACACGTTTCACACATCTCGTTTTCATGGAGCACACGCCGGTTGTAAGTCACAACTTGTGACACACGATGCCCAACCTCCGCTTCTGGTTTTGCGGAGACGCTAGCTAGCGACGCTTTGTTCGACTTTTGTGACTTTCGACACCCTCCACTTGGGAGGACAGCTTCGCCAGCTGCGCAGACATCCAGTCTCCCCCTTGCTTCGGCTTCGGCCGAGTCTCGGCGAGGCCACCCCCTCGCCGGTGCCCCGTCCAAGGCCCACCACCGCGACTGCGGCGGCGGGATGACGCCCTGCCGCGAGCGCCAGCACCCTCACTACCGCTGCTGCCACGCGCAGCACGTGTCCGCGTTCGCGTGTGCGACAAGCGACTCCGCCGGCTCCGGTCCGCCCGACTGTTGCGGGTGCCACCGCCGCGCCGAGGGTGTGACGCCACGGCTGCCGCGGCGGCGGCGGACCTACGTGCAGCACGGTCTGTCCGCGACAGTCGAGATGGGACCCCTTCCTCAGCCCCAGGCAACGCACCATCGTCGGTGTGGCCCCACTCTTCCCTCTGCGCCCCCGCCTCCAGCGCCTCCAGCGCCATGATGGCGCTGGCAGAATCCGAGTCTAGGATGGAGGTGGGAGACGCCGCGCGCACCACCTCCTTCTGACCTCCCCGTGGACCCACGGCGCTTTGCGGACGCCGTCGCGGGCGCCGGGCGGCGGACCCGGCCTGGGGAGCGCGCCCCGACGCCCCTCTCGCGACAGGGGTGGACCCGCGGTCGGTGCGGCCGAACCCGGGTCGCTCTCTGTCTGCGCGCGCAGACGCGGGGCGCGACCGGCGACCAGCCGCCCCGCTCCCCAGCCCGCTGCCCCCGCCCGGGGTGGCGGAGTGGCGGTGCGGGTGTGGCCGCAGTGACAGCGGCGTGCGCCCGCCGTGCAGCAGGTCTCCTGTGGAACGGGCGTAGGCACTGCGCGGGCGGCGGCGAGTGGTGGTGGCAGTGGCAGTGGTGGACGCGGCCGCTCGCTTGTGGCGACGGGTCTCTGCCGACGCGGTTTGGTACTTGAACACCATGGTTTGGTTGTCCTTCACCTTGCTGGTTTGGCGTCGGACATCAATGATGAGGCAAATGCCGAGAGATGCGGCGCTGGAGGCAGAAGCGTTGCTACTCACAGCTGGAGGCAACGAGAACAGACGGCATGAGTTGGGAAGGCCACGGGACAACACACAGAAGAAAAAAAGAAGACCGGTACGACAGCGGGGACTGCAATACAACACACTCAACACACACCATTGCGCCAAGAAGGTATGCCAAGCGCTTCAACTTTCCCGCCTCCCGTCACAACAATATGCTGTGCACTGCACATGAAAGGGGCACAAACACAATACGTTGGACGATGAGACAGGCGGCGCCAGCATCCACGACACCACAACACAGCAACGTCCAACCCACACTCGACGACAGCCCAGCTGCCTTCAGCCTGCATGAAAGCACGCACACACGCACGCACACACGCACGCACCGTGGGTTACACCGGGCAGCCTCCGCAAGAGACCGCAGGCCCTGCTCGGTGATGTAGTTACCGCGCAAATCCAGGCGCGTGAGCGTGGTAGACGTCCGGACAAAGGGCACCAGAGCCGCAGCCCCTTCGTCCGTGACTCCGTTCGCACGCAGGTCCACTTCGCCCACATTCGGACAAGAATACAGTGCCGCGGCAATGGCGCGCACCTCAGATGTCACCAAATCGCACCCAGCCAAAAACAGACGCGCCGCTTCATGGGCAGCTTCGATCGCTGGAGCGGCCGGAGTCGACGCAACCACCGGCTCCGCCGGCCCAGAAGCCGAGCCTGCTGCCGCCTGTTCTGCCGCCTGTTCTGCCGCCTGTGTGTCTCCCGCCGGCATGCCAGACGCAGACGGCGCGTCGAGAACGCCCGTTTGTGGTGGGGTGCCGTCGGACACCACGCCGCCCTCCACGTGGGATGCGGTGTCGTTGCCGTCGGCGTTCGTGTTCGTGTTCGTGTTCGTGTTCGTGGTGGTGCTGTCCGGTGCGCCGTGCGCAAGTGGGGACACGGGAACGCGCGTGTCGCCGTCCGGTGGGGGTGCGCTGCTGGTGGAAGGGGCGGCAGCAGGGGCAGCAGGTGGCGCTGTTGTTGTTGGGGCGGCAGCCTCCTTCAACTTGGATGCAACGCCGCCTTCCGGTGCCGCAGGGGGGAGCTGCTTGGGTGTTCGAGCACGTTGGCGCACTGTCGTGAGCTCAAATCCAGTGGAACGGCCTGCTGCGTTGACCGAGTGCATGCGGCGGACGTCTTCCGCTGCGGAAGAGGCCACAACAAACGCACGGGCGTCCACGGTGGACAGCTCTTGGAGCTGGGACGTCAGGACGGTGGATGACAGGTAGTTGACAAGCAGCTTCCGCTTGGCAGTTTGCCGCCGATCCAGTTTCGCCTTGAGGTGGGTTTGCACCTGGGTGTGTTCGTCGCGCTCTTTTGTGAGCGTGGCAATGGTCACCTCAGCCTTCTCTTTCTCCATGAGTCGCTTGGCGTGCATCACACGTTTCTCCCACAGCAGCTGCGCCAACTTCTTGCCGACGTGTTGCAATAGCAGCTCCCTCTCCACACTGTAGCCTGAAAAGCGCCTGTTGACCCTGCGAAGCCACGAGTTGACGCGCGAGGCTTTGAGCATGCGGCGCGCGGTGTCATCTCCCTGTGCACAGGACCAACGCGTGGAGGTAGGGGTGGTGGCCTCATGTGAGTACTCCCGACGGCCCGCCCTCACTCACGGAATGAAGCAGTGTAGAGCCCGCGCACATCACATCACCCTTGCCAGCAACCCTGCCCCACAGCAAAGCGAACACAACACTCACCTTGGGGGCAAGAACAGCTACCGCTGCCGTTGGGTTGTGTGTGGAGCCCACACGAGCCAACTGATACTCGCCAGTATTCACACCAGCGTCCACATCCACGGCCGCGCCCTCCTCGTCATCACTAATGCTGACCGCAGACTGGTTGTCGTCTGCCCCACCATCGCCTCTGTGCCCTGCCCCCCTCCCTGCCATCTCGTCAAAGTGGTCAGAGGCCGACGTGAAGTCGAACGTGGACAGGCGAGACGGCGTGGTGGCACCACGCCCACCGGGGCTCTTGTTTGCGTGTCCGCGCCCGCCCTTGCTCTTGGCAAGTGCGTGGCTCCGTGCACGGCCGTTGTTGCTCAGCGCCCGCAGCTCTTCGCGCAGCTCGCGCACTTGGGTTGATTTGGACAGCACCTCACGAGACAACCGTTCCCGCGCTTCCACCTCGCGCTGTGTTTTGTGTTCCAGGAAGGACACGCGTTGCTTCAGGGCCTTCACAGTCACCACGGCGTGCTTGGCGTCGCGCAGCGCCTCTTTCTTGGCTTCAGCGGCCATGTCCTGCGGTGGATGGCACGTCGCCGTTCACACAGATCAAGACACAGCAGGGACGATCCACAAGGCGGGTGCCGGTAGGCACGTTGACAAACACGTTCCCCACATCCAGCGCACCTGAGACCGTCCGAGCGCGTTGGCACGTTGCCTGGCCTCTGCCAGCTGATCTCGTAGCACTTTCATGGTGGAACGCTGGCGCTTGGCCTGCAGCAACGACCGGGTGGTTGGTGTCGCGAACACGTCAGACCCAAGACACGACATCACGCTTTTGCAAGAGGAGCGGGCAGCATCATCATCGCGGTGGCTTTCTACGCACCAGCTTGCTGAGCTCAGCGATGCCTTGCTCCTTTCGTTGCAACTCCTCGTAGTCTGCTGACACTTGCTCGAGTTCTGCCTGAGTCTGTTCCAACCGTTCTTGCACTTCGTCCCTGGCGATCTCCATGTCGTGTCGCAGTGCCATTTGCTCGCTGACGCGCGTTTCCAGGACCGGCACAATTTCCATTTGCTTGGCGTGCTTTGCTCGAATGCGTTCGATTCGCTCCTCCAACTCACGCTTGGCCTCCAAGCCCGTAATATACTTGGCGTTGGCACGGGTGAGCTGCACAAAGAGCGCACCCAGGGTGTCAGGCAGGACGGAGCACGCATACAAAGCGCCACACCGTTAAGTGGGCCATCACCCACCGCGTGGCGTTGTTCTTCCAAGGCGTCTTGCAGCTCCTTGATTTTGGCGCGGGTGCTAATGAACATCTCTTCATGAGCTTTCTTGAAGTCATCGTACGCCGCCTGGGAGAGAGAATACAGCAACATCGTGGCGACCGTCAGCGTTGCAAGCTCCAGACACCCAGTGTGGCTGCGTGGCACGAAGGGTGGGGGTTGCACAGCACACAACGCACGGCACATAACACACAGTACACACACCTGTGTTTCGGCCCGCTGGGTCTCTGTTTGGCTCAATGAATCTTCCAGCAACACACAGCGCCGCTCTGACACCAGCAGCTGCTCAGTAACTTGCTGAATGGTACTGCGGGCAGACCGTTCACGATCACGCGCATCAGCCAGGTCCTTCGCCGCCTTGGCAAGGCGCACGTTGGCCTTCTTCTGCAGGGCCTTGTACTCTGAAGTTTCGTGCATCTGTAACACAATCGACACGTGTTGGTCGAACTGTGAACCATGTCAAAGACATGGATGGCGCACTCAACGTACAGCGACTCGGCTCTCCAGGTCTGCAACAACCTCGTCCTTTGCATCGTTGGCAGCAAGCAGCTGCACCACCTCAGCCCGAAGGTCTGCAACTTGAGCCTCTGCTTCTTGCACCTCCATCTTGTACTGGACATCGGTTTTCCGTGCATTCAGCACCGTGATCTTCCCTTCCAGCTCACGGCAATGGGCACCGAGCTGGCAAGAGTCCATGGCGCCACAGGTCAAGTCCCAACCACACACACACACACATGTGAGCACTACGAGCGTGGCATGAGTCCCCCTCCCCTTGATGCGGCACCAACCTTGGTTTTCGCAGCTTGGGTGTTTTGCAGCGCAATGCGCGTGTTGTTGAGATCGACGCCCAAAGACTTGATCTCGTCGCGCAGCTCGCGATTCTGCCATTCCAGCTCCCGGATCTTGTCATCCCGAGGGTCGTCCGTGAGCGCACTGCCAGACGTTGCAGCGAAAGATGAGTGCTTCATCATATACAACAGGTGGCATCAGGACTCAACATGCGACGGCGCAAGCGTACATTTCACCGGCCTTGGCTGGCGTGCTCAACACTTGGTGCAACATGCTGCCAGACCGCTGCCGCAGGAACGACACACACGACTGTCACACCTGGCACCTATCGGCACGCCCCTACGGTCATATCAACAGCACTATCAAGTTCCCAATGCCGCAGTGAGAGGGGTTCCTTTCTCACAAGCTGTGCAGAAGGGGAGTTCAACGGACGCAACTGCGCACCCGGACAAACAATGACAAGCCAAAAACCAAAAACACGGGTGCTTCATTTATAATTGTAGTAAACTTGTCAACCACCCGCCCCTGCTGGTGTAGCGTCCGTCCCAGGTGGCTGTGCGTGGTTGCGCGCTTGGGCAGTATGATCACTGTCAAAACGTTGGTGTCGGGTATGTATCGCAGGTCCGGGGCGCGCGTGTTGTTTGCAGTTTGCTGATGCAATCGCGCGAGTGTCTGTCGCCCGCAGGCAAGCGAAACAGGTTCATCCAGGATGGCTACAACCTTGACTTGACGTACATCACCGATCGGTGCGACGGAACGCTTGTTCA
>Ga0213833_1002823_pt1 | contig 10971 bp, 8 predicted proteins | sample SWATP21_FD_160575 | JGI IMG/M metagenome (GOLD analysis project Ga0213833, IMG submission 160575) | Coastal seawater microbial communities from Marineland, Florida, United States - SWA TP2 #1 | ecosystem: Environmental > Aquatic > Marine > Coastal | place: USA: Florida | collected 2016-08-14
TGTTTGGTGTTGTCCCCCCCCCCCCCCCCCCCCCCCGCGGCCCTCCCGCCCTCCCTCCTTTTTGTGAGCGCCAGTGCCAAAAGGGTGGCGCTGACCGTTCTGTTTGCTTTGCCTTGATCCAGGCCCAAGCTGGAGGCCTCCGCGCCGTTCACAGTGGAAGCGTGGGCGCACCCCACAGCCATCGGTGGCACTCCCCAGACGGTGCTGTCATGTGGCGCCTTTGGAGTTGGCGTTAATGCGCAGGGCCAACTGGTTGGATGGCGCCGATCTGCTGTGCGATCCCGGGCGCGCAGCGGCGTTGCGTATCATGCGCACAACCTCCCGCCTGTGCAATGGTGGCTGGCCGAGGCCTCGTCCAGCACGGATTCCGTGTCGGTGGCCATCAGCACCGAACGCGCGCTGGCCAACCAGTGGACACACGTTGGGCTGCAGTACGTTGTCGGTGGAGCTTGCTGGTGGTGTTGACTGCAAGTGGACGTTGTTGTGTTCTCGCTTTGACGCATGTCTGGTGTTCGCGTTCGCGGCGGGTGTCTGATGCAGGTTTGACGGCACAACCCTGCGGTTGCTTGTGAACGGCAAAGTGGACAGCGAGGTTGCGTCCGGACCACTTGATGGCGCGCCCGACGCCCCAATGTTGATTGGCGCTGATCTGGAGCGCGCCGCGCTTCCCACCTCGGATGAAGTGTCCGCGCGCCTTGGGCACACTGACATGGCTGGCGGCTACCAGGCACGCCGCTTGCTCACGGGCCATGTCGTTGGTGTCCGCCTTTGGTCACAGCAGGTGGAGTTGTCGGGCGACGCCACGGCCCCTGCTGCGCGTGCTGATGCGCTGGTCGGCAACTGGCCCTTTGTGGGTGCCGCAGAGCTCATGGCAGACACGTCTGGTGCGGGCCGCCACGCGGTGCTGCGCTTCGCTGGTGTTGCGTCCGATGCTGCGGCGCAGCCCACGACTGCGCACACCCAAGCGACATCGACGTTGCCAGTCGTGCCGCTGTCCCTGTACTCCGTGTGCCACCTCACTGCGGCGGGGTTCCGCCTGTTTGGTGATGCCTCTGTGGACGGAGCGGTGCGTTGGCGCGGGTGTTGAACGATGCTTTGCGGGTGTTGGATGATGCTTTGAGGGTGCGCTTGTTTGTTTCTCGACACTTACCGTAGACATGCATCGTGCAGGGCTTGGTGCTCGGTCGCACGCGCTCTGCCTCGGCAGCTTGGCTGGCGTCGAAGTTGGCGGTGCGTGGTGGCTTCTCTGTGGACCTTGTCGCCAGCTCGCTCGGGTGGCAGGAGGGCACAACAGCCGCCCTGGCTCCAGAGGCGCTGTGGAAGTTTGCCGCTGGCAGCGGTGGTACCACCAAGGCGGTCACACCCACCGGTGGTCACACACTGCGCTTGGTTCTGCACAGTGGTTCCTTTTGGGACATCGAGCCCCTTGCTGGATGTGTCCCCACGGCGCCACAAACCGTGCCTGGTGCCGATCTGCTGGACGTTGCCATGGATCTGACGGGATCGGACCACGACCACTCTCCCATCCCCGTGACGACGGGTGCACGCGTTGCCAATCAAGGCCCAGGCGTGCAGCATGCTCACTACCAGCTCGTTGTCGAGATCTCCCTTTTCCCGGCGCGCGGGCTGTTCCAAGCCGTGGTGCGCGTGACCGACACCCACGGTGCGCAGCACTGCCACGGCCAGTCCTGGGCACGCTACAACCCCGCCGCGGACACGGTCGCACCCGGCTCTCACGCCATCCGTGTGCAATACGACGCCGACGCAGCGGTGCTGGCGGTGGGCCTGGGTGGCGTTCCGTCCCTCGTCATCCCCATGGACCTCACCGCGACGCTCCGCCTTCGATTCCCCCACGTGTGGGCGGGCTTGACCTCCGCGTCGGCCGCGGACATCAACCCCGTCGCCGTGTCCGCGTTCACCTTCCGCGGCTCCGCCGGGTCCTCCGACGCCACCCCGCGGGCGTGTGGCGCCTGCGGTGAGTTGCCGGGCGCCACGGCGCGCGCCGACCGCGCCGAGGCCAGTGCAAAGGCCGCCGCCGCCGCTCCCACCGTCACCCACCCCGGCGGCGGCGCGGACGGCTTTGGCGCGGAGGTGGCGGTGGTGTGCCCCTCGTGCACCCTCAGTAACCCCGCCACCGCCACGAAGTGCTCCGTGTGCCACACGCCTCTCACTGCCTCTGCGGGCACCGGCGCTGGCGCTGGCGCTGGCGCTGGCGCAGGCGCAGGTGCGGGCGCAGGCGCAGGCGCAGGTGCGGGCGCCGGCACCGGTGCCGGCGACGGCTCGTGGTCGTGCCCCTCGTGCAGCACCGTGAACCACGGCATGTTGATCCAGTGCACCATGTGCCACCGGTTGAAGCCCATCCCGGGCGAGCCTGGAGAGACGAAAGGGGGCGATGACGAGGAGCGGCAGCGCAGCCAAAGCTCCGCGTCTGCGCCCGCACCGGCGCCTGCCGCCGCTGCTGCGCCGGCACCAGCACCAGCACGCGCGCCAGCACCGGCACCGGCGCCTGCAGCAGCCGCAGCGCCAGCGCCAGCACCGCCGTCCAAGTGGAACTGCGTGACATGCACGTACATGAACGCCCCCACGGCGACGGCTTGTGAGATGTGTCAAACCCCGGCGCCGGTGCCAGCCCCCGCTCCTGCCCCAGCCCCAGCGCCAGCGCCAGCGCCAGCCCCAGCCGCCGCCCCCGCTCCAGCCCCTGCCCCGGCTGTGGCACCGCCCGCGGTTCCCAGTGGGCTCCCGTGGAACTGCGGTGTGTGCACCTTCAGGAACGGGAAAGAGGACACGATGTGCCAGATGTGCGGCTCACCCAAGCCGGCACCCATTTTGGCACCGCCGCCGGCGCCCGCACCTGCACCTGCACCTGCACCGGCACCGGCACCGGCACCGGCACCTGCGCCGGCGCCGGCGTCTGACTCCACTGCGAACCCGAACAGTGGGACTGCTGGTGCCGGTGCCACGCGTGCGAGCGAGAGCAAGGAAGCGCAGGGCCTGGACAACGCCGCACGCGACGCTCAACCCGCAGCACTCGACGTTGTGCGCGAGCGCGCCGACGAACTCGCGCGTGTGCTTGCCGCGCGCCTGGCAGAGCTCCCACCCACAGACGCGGCGACGTCGGTGGTGGCTGGGGACTGGGACACCACGTTGGGCTTCACGACGCTGGCGTGTGGCACCCCTGTGCTGGCCGCCGATGTCACTGGCACCTTCCGCGATGGGGCGGGTGTCATGGCGGGTGTGGCGTTCTTGGAAGACCGGAAGTGGGTGCTGCGTGGGTCCTACGCCTCGATGTCCCACCTGCCGCCGAACGCCGTGAGCCTCAAGGTGGACGTGTCCACGACGGCGGCGTACAACGCGTTTGACATTGCGTGGTACCGCGGTGACTCCAGTGGCGAGTGGCGGGCCAACCGGTGCAGTGACAGCCGTGGGTTGAAGCACGGCACGACCAAGGCCGGGCACTGCGGCCTGGTCAACATGGCGGATGGCCTCAGCAACGTGTGCTACCAGAACTCCCTGCTACAGGCCCTTTTCATGACCCAGGGCTTCACCCGCCGTGCACTATCCATGCCCCTGTGCCCGCGGTCAGACAACGCGACGGCCGCCGCATCCGCCTCGCAGAGGGGCGCATGGCAGGCGGTCATCGCAGAGGCGACGCTCCCGGCGGCTGAGGCCGCCGCCCGCATCCCCGACGCCATCGCCGCCGCGAAGGCGTCCACGCGAGGCCCGGCGGGCGACCGGCCGCTGATCGAAGACGGCAGCCCCTTCACCGGCGGTGGCGACGTGGAGTCCAAGCAGCAGGCGAGCGACGGCTGGGACGACTTGGCGGGGCTGGGCACCGTCGAGGTCGGGTGCCTGCCGACGGACGTGGGGAACCGCGTACAGTGGCTGCTGGCCACGCTGGCGCTGAGCCAGCGACCGGCCGTGGCGACACACGCGCTGCAGGGTGTGTTGCCCCACCGCTTCCGCACCGGGCGGCAGCAGGACATCGCGGAGTTCCGCACCTTCCTGATGGAGTCCCTGTCGACCGGCCTGGGCAGCTCCGACCAGGCCACGGCAGCGGCGGCGGCGGCGGCGGCGGCGTCACAGGGGGCGCCCTCCTCGCTCCTGCGGCGCCTGTTTGGCTGCGAGCTGACCACCGTGCGGCAGTGTCTGAGTTGTGGCCACCGCGACCACACGGTGGAGAAGACCACGCAGGTGAACCTGTCGTTCCCCACCAAGTTCACGCCCATCACGGACGTGCGCATCATGACTGCCGACCGACCCCTCGGCAAGATGCCCAACGTGCAGTGCCCTGCCGGCTTTGTGCGTGTGAACTTTGATCTCAATAAGGACCGCAACAAGTCACCGTACGTGCCTGCCCAGCGGGTGTTCGCTTGTCATCGTGGTGTGCGTGTGTGTATGTGCGTGTGCGTGCGTGTGTGTGCGTGGCCATGTGGTGTTGCGTTCGTTGTCCTGGTGCGGTGCGGCTGTGCGTTGACCATGGCCTGCGGCCGTGCGCACAAACAACACAGGTACATCTACTTGTGTGTTGGACGTGACCCGGAAGCGGACCCGATCACGGAGCTCCGTGTGATCACCGCCGAGCACGGAAAGGTTGTCACACCCCCGCAGGACTTTGTTCAGTTGCCCCAAGACCTGAACGAAGGAGGCTCGAACAAGGGCGACCATGTGTTCTTGTGCATTCGCAGAGAAAAGGACCGCTCGCCGATCACCGACATCCGCGTCATTGACGACGCAACCCCGGTGCCCGACGGCTACCGCAAGAACGCCACGAATCTGAACAAGCACGGCGGCGGCGCCTCCATTTACATCGTGTACAAGCAAGACAACCCCATCCGCGACGTCCGTTTGGTCAAGGAGGGCATCCCCGGGTTCGAGTTCATCGACCGCAACCTGCACACGACGGCCAACTCGCGGCTGCAGCTGGCGTTTACACATGGTGGTGGGCGCACACCAATCACAGCACTGGAGTTGGTGGCTGTGGAAGAGGTGGACGTCGCCCTGGAGCGGGGTTTGGTGAGGGTTGGCACGGAGCGCCTTGGTGGTAAAGTGTTGATGGCCAGGCACGGCAACGGCTGCCCCATCACAAAGATTGATGTGTTCCGTGGGAGCTACAGGGTGCGTGTGTGGCCGGTCGCAGTCGTTACCATGCTTCCCAGCCACTCACTCATGCTGTGGTGGTCATGTGTTTTGTCGCGGTGCAGATGCCAAGGTTTGAAGGGTATGAATGGATCGACGTTGCAGTGCCTCAAAACCCACCCACGTGCAATGGACAGTGGATTTCAGAGTGCGACAGGTTCGCCTTGCGCCGTGTTTTCCTCCAAGAAACATCCCGAGGCAGCCCATCGTGGACGGTCCGTGGTACATTTGAGGACAAAACGTTCGAAGGCGTGATGTACAAGATGCGACCGATGCCGACCGAACGCCCAGACGCGAACGGCGTGTACCGATTTGTTGGGCTGTATACCTCGCCTTCAGAGAAGGCGCCTCGTCCCATGCTGTTGCGCTGGTGCGCTGGCAGAATGGAAGGAAACGAGAACAACACAGTCTCCACGTGCGTGTCCCAAGCATGAGTGCGGTGGGGGGTTGGGTGTTGTGTCTCGTCGTGCTCACGCTCGCCGCTTTTGGTTGTTGGTTGTTGGTTGTCGGTTGTGGTGCCGTGATGTTGCTGTTCCCCAGCAAACCTGTAACTGCAACCCGCATCATGCCGGACGTCACTGTCGAAGGCGACATTGCGGAGATTACTGTGGTGGTCGGTCATGAGGAGTGCCCACCGGGTTTCACCATGCTCACGCGCACGCAGCACCACAAGACTGGGAACCTGAACGAGGTCGGACTCCCCGAGGCCAAGGTACACCTTGCTGTGCGCCGCAGCTTCACCGAGCCACCCATCTCAGACGTGGGTGTTATCTTGAACCCCGGAGAGCTGGAGCGAGTGCCTGACGGCTGGGAGCTTGTGGAGTTCACGAAGGCGGGGCAGCCCGCCAACCTGAACCACCTCACCCAGGGCCCACCCGTGTTCCTGTGCGTAAAGCACTTGGCTGCGGACGCGCCCCCCACGACACCGCGGCTGCACAACATCGACGTGCTGTGGGGCAACCAAAAGCCCGTGACCGGCTTCAAGAAGGTGGCCAAAACACTGGGCGCCGTGCGCTCAGTGGCCAACCTCAACACCGGCACGTCGTTTGACAGGGCCCTGCTCGCGGTGGAGTATGGCTCGCGTCGGTACGCCCCGCACCCGTCTTGCTTCCTCAATGGCACCTACGAGACCACGTCCCACGGCATGATGCAGCTGTGGGGTGTCGCGCCCACGGCCACCATCACAATGCTGGGCCAGCTGGATCGTGACCGTCAGCGGTTTCAATTGGCGGTTGTGCCGGTGGCACACACCCAGCCAGGGTCGACGAGCACCTCGTACCGTGGGTATGGGTTTTTGTACGACAACCCACGCACCGTGTACTCCCTGAAACCAGGCTACGCGGTGGAATTCACGCTGGACGACAAGTGGCGCACCATGAAGGGCAAGCTTTATGGCCCCAAGCCAAGCGACAAGATGGCATGGGACCTGTTTCACGACGACAGCGTGCGCATTGCGTTCAAGCGCGACTTTGGCACCATTTGGCAAAATGGCCGAGAGGTGTCCACGGATCGGGTTGCAGATTTCCACCTGCGGGGTCTCGTGCGCAACCTTTCCACGCCGCACATCATGGGTGGCTCGAACGAGGTTCAGTGCTCGAACTGCAACATGAAGTGTGAAAACGAACGCCGCATTGTGATGAGTCGCCCAGGAAACCACTTGATGGTCACGATCACGCGGATGAAGTACGACTCCAAGACCGCCAAAACCGTCAAGTTCCTTGACACGGTCCCCTTGATGCCGTGCATCGACCTGCCCGAAGTGGCCGAGCCGCTGCGTCAAGTGGTGTACCCGAACATGAGTCCCGCTGACGTCGGCCCGATTGCGGGGCGTGACGGTCGACGCTACGGATTGTGCGTTGGTGTGGCTGTGGCAAAGCCGCGAGCGCTGGGTATGCTGGTGGGCCTTGTGTTGCCAGCGGTGTGATGTTTTGTTGCTCTGTCGTGCGTGTATGTGCGTTGCTCGTCGTCCTCAGGTACGCCATCATTGTGCACACTGGCGCGACGGCCAATTCTGGGCACTACTTCTTGTATGCACGCAACTCCAGTGCCCCGGACCTGCACCTGCCGGACTCGAAGTGGTCACCTTGGATCAAGTTCAATGACACACGCGTCACCCGCACGACCTGGGCACAGCTGGTGGAGGCTACCTCCTCGTCCGTGACCGACTGTGCGTACGTCTTGCTGTTCCGTCGCTTGAGCGGGGCCCCCCAGCCCCCGATGCACGTCAGCACCAGCGCGGCGGAGCCTTTGGATGAGGACGAAGAGCTGCGACGCGCGATGACCATGTCCATTGAAGAGTCCAAGACGGGGTCTGAGGACCCTGCCGCTCGCGATGCGTCGGCTGGTGCCGGCGGGGCTCGTCTCCGCCCGTGGCTTCAGCGTGTTGTACACGACAATGCACGGTGCGTGTGCCGCGAGCTCCCTTGGATGCTGTGTTCTGTTCTGTTCTGTTCTGTTCTGTTCTGTTCAGATGCCACTTGCTAACGTGTCGTTGGTGGTGCGGCTTGGTGTTGGTTGTCCTTGCTTCCACAGCTACGTGTTCGGTGTGGTGCAAGCCAGTTCATCCCCGCTTCTCACGGCAGCATACAACACAAAAGCCCGCCTCGATGCCGGGCTCATTGGCGACGACGAGATGACTGGTGTGGTACCGTCCTTGCCCGTCACTGCTGTCACGGACACCTTCGCCGCCTGCCAGTGGTGTGCCGACTCCTTCCGTGACGCTGCCGCCTGTGCCGCACACGAGGCAACGTGCCCGTACCAACGCTACCGGCCGGCCGAGTGCAGTCAGTGCCATTCAATGGTGCCGGCAGAGCGCCTGGACAACGAAGCGTGTTCTGCATGTGCGATGGGCAGTGCAGGCACGCAAACAGACGGTGGTGTGGGCGTGGGCGTGGGCGTGTCAGCGTAGGCAGCGAGCGACTGGTGTGGCTCGGTGCGTGTGTCCGTCGTCGTGGCTGGAGTGCAGAGCAGCGTCACTGTCGCAACAATCTGACATCATTTTGGTTGCACGAAACACGTCTTGACACAATGGCGGCCACAACTTTTGTGACAGCTGTGGCACACTGCCAGCCCACCAACAACGCCAGACCAAACTATGGGGAACATGCTGCCGCAACGCAACAGCGCACCCCGAACAGAATCACACCTACGCACGCATGCCCACGCGCACATCGACACCCTGTTGCCACTCCAACAGTAGCAAGCAACACAACAGTTGCAAGGTCCGTCAACTCTAGCAGCAGCCGCCGGAGCCGCTGTCAATCTTGGTGCCCGATCCAGGCTTGATGGTGGCGCCGCCGGCACCGCCGTCACCCGCCAGGGGGTGCGCCATCTTGCTGTCCTTGATCTGGCCAGCCATGGTGGTGAACGCCTTCTCGACGTTGATGGCACGCTTTGCACTGGTCTCCAAAAACGGCATGCCGTTGGCATCGGCAAACTCCTTCGCCTCCTCAAAGGTCACGGCGCGCTTGTCCTCCAAATCACACTTGTTGCCCACCAACAGCTTGTTCACGTTGGCGCACGCGTACAGGCTGATCTCCTTCAACCACGTCTTCACATTGTTGAATGAGTCTTTGTCTGTGACGTCATACACGACGATGATGCCGTGGGCACCGCGGTAGTAGCTGCTAGTGATGGTGCGGAAGCGCTCCTGGCCGGCAGTGTCCCACTGTGCCAAGACACACCCAAAAGCCAGTCACATGAGATGCATGCAACAGACGCGGTCGCCACTCAACAGGCACGAGCGCTGCTCAACAGTACGTGGCGTCGCACAACGGAACGTACGATTTGCAGCTTGATTTGCTTGCCATCAAGGTCGATGGTGCGGATTTTCTGTGACAGAAAAGAAAAAGTGGGTCAGACGCCGCACGCAAAGGGCACGCCCACACCCAACAGTGACGCACGAAGTCAACACCGATCGTGGAGATGTAGCTCTCTGTGTAAGAATCGTCCGCGAAACGCAGCAGCAGGCAAGACTTGCCAACACCGGAGTCACCGATCAGCAGCAACTTGAACAGGTAGTCACTGCAGTGTGACGCACGGGTGTAAGGTCAGCACCCCCCAGGCAAGCAACGATGGCAGCACTACGCACTAGTCAGTGTTCATTGTGAATGGGTAGGGTGTGTCGAAGTGTGTTGAGCTGCAAGGAAACCAGAACAGGGCCACAGCAAAATACCGTCAGCACGAAACGCAGATTGCGCAGAAGTGCGGCAGGCATCACGCTCCGTGGCGCACAGCAACAGCAACTCACAGAAAGGGGGGGAACACCTGCAACTGAGGGACGCGGAGGGATGGGACCAGGTTTAATAGAGAAGAGAGGTGCACAGAGAAGGGGCGCAACATGATGACGTCACACACAGCAGGCGCACGGTGACAACAAGATCAAAGCGCGGAGCCGCAACATCCTCCGCAACACCGCGAGCGCAACGCGAGCGTCCGCGTAGGGGGCCGAAGCATGCGTGGAACAACAACCTCAAGCACACAAGCGCCACGCACCACAAACAACAACGGGGGCGAAACGGGTGGGGGCGGGTCTCTTCGACACAAGTACAGCGGTTGAGGAACGACGAAGGCTGCCACACACACGAGCCTGTTGACGTCGATACGAGCAGAGTTCTTCTCAACAACACGAGGCCCGGCGAATTTTATCTGTGCAACCTATTGAGTTCGTTCGGTGACATCACTTTTGCCCTGTGGTGATCGATACATGCACATGCATGTTGTGGTTCTCCGGCTTCTGATTTTGAGCACACTCGGCGCCAACTTCATGTTTGTGACACAGCAGAACTGCCCCGGCTTGCTGGACTTGGTGCTCGGGGACTGGCGTTGTTGCACACAAACCCAAGACGCTTGGAAGTGTGTTGAACGAAGCAACGGAAGGAGGTAGAATGCGCATTCTTCTCGGACTGGCGGTGCAGTGATTATCGCAGCACACCGGTTGATGCCATGGAGCGGTACCATGTCCTCGAGTGCATCGGTGTGTGTTCGGTGTCCATGCACGCAGCTTGAGTTGCCCGTTTCTCCCTTGGGTTTGAGTATGGATATTTCGTGTTGGGGCACGCAGGTAATGGGTCCTTTGGGCGTGTCTACAAAGGACGGCGCAAGTACACGGGCCAGTTCGTCGCCATGAAGGTGCGGCGTGTCTGGCCGGTTGCGCTATTGCTTGTCAGCTGGGGGCGTCCAGTGCTTCTCACGGGGCACCACTTCGCCCATGTGTTCAGTTCATTGCGAAGAAGGGCAAGTCTGAAAAGCAACTGCGTGATCTGCGGTCTGAGATCGAGGCAAGTGTGGCAGGGGTTGGGGCAGTCGGCAGTCACTGCTCATTCATGCGCGAGTTTCTACAGATCCTGCGCGGCCTGAACCATGACAACATTGTGCTCATGTTGGACTACTTTGATACGGACCGTGAGATCTGCGTTGTGACGGAGTTCGCACAGGTGCATGTGGTCGCGGTGAGCACAACGGAGAGGGACCTGTGCGCACTGACACTCGTGTCTGTTGTTGGGCAGGGCGAGTTGTTCCACATTCTCGAAGATGACCAGCAGCTGCCGGAGGAAGAGGTGCAACAAATTTCAAAGCAACTTGTTCAGGTGCGTTTCTTTCTCCATCTGCCCGCCCTTCAGCATTGGTGCGTGGCGTTGCGTGCGTGACACTGTTGTTGTTTGTCTCCAGGCGCTGCACTACTTGCACTCCAACCGCATCATCCATCGTGACATGAAGCCCCAAAACATTCTCATTGGTGCCAATGGACGCGTGAGTATTGATGGAATGTGTCGTGCTTTGTGTACCTTTGTTGTTGTGTAGCTGTGCGTCCTGACGAACCTGATCCTGCTGCCG
>Ga0213833_1002824_pt1 | contig 10966 bp, 7 predicted proteins | sample SWATP21_FD_160575 | JGI IMG/M metagenome (GOLD analysis project Ga0213833, IMG submission 160575) | Coastal seawater microbial communities from Marineland, Florida, United States - SWA TP2 #1 | ecosystem: Environmental > Aquatic > Marine > Coastal | place: USA: Florida | collected 2016-08-14
GGGCGCCCCACCCGCCCCCACCCCCCCCACCCCCCCCCGCCCCCCCCCCCCCCCCCCCCCCCCCCCCCAACAACAACAACAACAGGGCACGTACAAGCTTGTCAACGAAGGCTTGTGTGGCTGCGACACAGCCAGTACGAGCCGCAGCAGACGCCGCAGCAAGGCCAGCGGCGCCACACACGTCAGACCACGCCATGAGCACCTGCAGTGCCGCGTGCTGCACGGAAGAGCTGGCGCACACATCGTCACTCAACAAGCGCAGCGTGCGCTGGCGCAACTGGTCGACAGCCACACTGTTCAACGCCGTGAGCACCACGTCCGCGGGTGTGTGGGTGGTAGTGGCTGTGGCGCTGGTGGCAGCCGCGTCTGCGGCCGCGTCTGCGGCCGCGTCCGCGTCCGCGTGCGCACTGCCGGCAGAGCTGCCGGCGGACGGGCGGGAGGACACAGTTCGGTGCAAGCGCCGAAGGACGCGGAGCAGGTGGAGAAGCGTGCCGTGCACGGCGTTGTAGTCGGACGCGGGCACAGACGCCGCGCTAACGGCGGAGGTCGGTGTGGGGGTGTCGGTTGGGAGAGCCTCCACCAGCATGGGCAGCAGGTGGGACATGGCATCAAGCGGAACAATGGCGGCCAGTGCACGGGATGCCATGTTGCGGGCCATGTGTTGTCGCAAAAAGGCGCAGTTCAGGAGGCACGGCACAAAGTCCAGCAGGTGCATGACGGTGCGAGTGCGCGTGCGTGGCGCGCTGGCGTCTGAAGATTCGCTGAGGCGAGTGTCCAGGTCTGTCACCGCGGGGCGCAGGCGAGAGAGCAGGAGAAGAACAGGGTACAAGGACGGATGCAGCTCTGCTGAGGCGTCTGTGGATGGTGTGGATGGTGGGGTTGGGCGCCGGTATGTGGACCGCGATGGAAATCGAAAACACCAAACGCACACCCCCCTCATGCGATGTCAGACAGAGTCGTTTTCAGGCCACACGCACACGCATACCTCCCCCGTCTACGAACCGCTGGAGGAAGCTGCAAAGGAGTCGCGCAGTTGCGTCAACAGGAACCCAAACAGCTGCGGAAAGCGCGCAAACAATTGCGCAGCGGTGACGCTGTTGGCAGCAGCCTCTTCATCGTGTACAACCTTGGTGCCCACCAACCGTGCGACAAGGTTGGCGAACACCATCATGGAACTGTTGCGGACGGCCCACACAGGGCTCCTGTTGTTTGCCCAGATCGGAGGGACAACACAATCAGCGGGACGCGTGAGGTGAGGCAAAAGCAGGTGACACCACAACACAACAACCAGGAAAAGAAAAAAGCAACAACAAGAAAGACCAACCCCAAACCAAGAAGACAAACAGCTGCATCAGGAAAAACCACCCAAAACGCAACAGTTCGCGGAAGAGCCCCGACCCGACCCACCTGAAGCCAGACACTGCCACGGTGAACGCCGACACCAAAAAGGGGGTCAACTCATCGGCGAGCTGCCGGTCTTGGAACAGCAGCTTCAGCACGTTGAGAGCGTGCACGGCGGCAGACGTGGTCTCGGGTGACGCATCCCGGCCGCCGTCCACACCAGAGGAGGCCGCTTCCGCCAAACGCAGCAACTGCGGCACCGTGTGGCGCAGGAGCAGGCCTTGGCAGGACCCAGGTTCGGCGCGGAACACGGACTGAAACGCCATGGCGAACCCGCTGCTGCGGCGAAGGATGAACTGCTGCTCCGCCCCTGCCAAGCGACGCAGCAAGAACTGCAGCCAGCGACGGGGCAGTGCGCGCAAGCATGGGCGGAGTGACTGTTGTGACAGCAGGGTCGTGCACACCATCTGCGACAAGGCGCCCCCCGGGGGGGGGGGGGGGGGGGCGAGCGTGTCAAAAGGGGAACAAGGGGCACACCATACAGGCACAAGAACGGCAGCGGCAGTACCAGCGCCCACAGTAGCACCGACCAACAACACCAGGCGCGGCGCCAAATCACATCAGGCACCCTGCTGGAACACCGCGACTCACCTCCCATCCACTCGCCACAAAGCAGATGCCTCCGATGTGCTTCATGGTCAGCATGCTATGCACCAGGTGCTTGCACACCCGGAACACGGTGCAAGAGTCCAACAACCAGGCATCATCCACAGCATCACGTTGGCTGGGACCAGTGTGCATGTCGCACTCACCAGAGCCAGAGCCAGCGCCTGAACCAGCACCAGCTGCAGAACCACCAGCGGTGTTTGTAGACGTAGCAAACGCAGCGCTGTCGAACGCCTCTGCCACATGTTCTCCGTCCGCGGCGCTGTGTTGTGTCGGTAGTGGCGCGGCTTTGAGAAGCGCGCCCAACAGTAAGGTGCACTCTTTCACCACCAGCCAAGCCGCTGTGACAGCCAGCTGTCCATCGGCTTCTACATCTCCACTCGAAGCGTCGGCGCCATCCATGATCAGGTGCCCACGGCAGTCCACACGACCCTTGCTCAAGCCAGCGTCCCCGGGCGCCAACATGGATGACCCCTCCTCATTGAACTCCTCCGCGACAACGGCCAACACTGCTGTGAAGGCGCGCAGCACCTGGCGAATGATGGTGGCCACCATGTCACGCCATTGCGCGGTGACGCGGCCACCTTCGCTGGCCTTGCGCCTGAGGTCTACTTCTGCAAGCATGTAGCTGTGTGTGTCACGATGCACGAGGCAGGCAAGGTCGTAAGGCAGGGCATAGGAGCGGTATGAACAAGAGCGAGGCGAGATCATGCGCGCATGCATCCATCAGTCCATCGGCCCAGCCATGGCCAACCAGTGACATCAGTCCATCGGCCCAGCCATGGCCAACCAGTGACACGAAAACAAACACCAGGTCACGTTTGGTACATAGCAACACATGCAGCGACAAGCAACACCGCGGCAACGATCTCCAGCGCAAAACGCACCGCAGTGACAACAGTACACCATGAACCATGGGAGCGTCGTCGTCCTTTGCCATCTCTACCAAGCCCATCGCCACAGTCGTGCCCGTGGTTCCATCGTCATCGCCCCCAGCAGCGCTTGGGGCCGCGGCTGCCTCTGCCTCTGCCACAGCTGTGCCGTTGCCCCCGCCCAGGAGGCGTCGCAAACTCGCGGCCAAGGCGTCGATCTTGTGGCGCAGCAGCGCCGTGGTTTGCTCCACCGCAAACAGCTCCGGGTTTGAGGGTGCTGCGCCGCCGTCCGGCGATGGTGATGGGCCAGTGCCAGTGCCAGTGCCAGTGCCAGTGCCACCAGCGCCGGCGCTGCCACTGCGGGCTGGACTCGGTGCCAGTGGCGCGACGATGGCGGTGGAGCCAAGCGCCCATCGTAGCAGCGGCACCTTCCACCCCAGGTGCTGCACGTAGATGCGGAACGTCGCGCGCAGCAGCAGGGCGCCGGCATCACACTCGCGCACCCGGGGGCTGCACGTCAACCGCACCGCCCACCACATCACACGATGGAGGCCCGCCAAGTCCGTGATGCCGGGCAGCGGCTTGGGCATGGTGTTGAGCACACGCATGGCGTTGGCCCGGACGCTGTCCCAGGAGTTGATGAGCAGGTTCAACAGCGTGGAGACAGTGTCCGGCGTGTGCAACTCGCCCAGCATGCCCCTCAGGGGGTGGCTCCACCCTGGTGGAAGAGGTGCAGCAGCGGTCGGCGCCGTGTCACCGCCTTGCGGCGTGGCGTGGAGACCACAGTACGCGTCAAAGTCCTTGAAGGCGGTGGTGCCGGCCGGTGACCAGGTGTCGGCAAGGGCCAGCAGCACCTCCAGCGCCACACCCACGCGCTCGATGGGCGCACCGGGGTACAGGCAGCTCAGGGTGAAGCGCTGCACCCACCGCACAAAGGCGGCGGCAGCCCGCATCTGGCGCCACGCCACCATGTCCTCGCACCTCTCCACCGCCAGCGTGCGCGTCTTTTGGTAGCGCCTCACGGCGGCCACAAACTCACGGTGGGCGCCGTGACACGCGTCGCGCACGCGCTGCAGCAGCAGGGTGACCACCTGCGTCAGCAGCTGCTGGTACTGCGGAGACACGACCTTGAACACGGCGGGGAGGGCCTCGCACAACACCAACAGCTCCTTGCCCGTCGGCATGGAGGAGCGTGCCCGACTGAGGCACACAAGCTCGACCGCGGCGATGCGGAGGCGTGAAATGGAGTGGGTGGTGGCGTCCATGAGCTCCGCCGCCGTGATCAACACCGGCTCCGCTGTTGTTGGAGGCGCGGCCACGTCATCCGGGGAAGGGACGACGCCCTCCATGCCTGGGGCACACTCGACGTCTGGCTCCCTTGCCCCCGTTGAGGAGGAGGGGGGCGCCCCGGCCTCACGATCCCAATGCAAGACCTTCGCTGTGTCGTCGTCTGTGATGCTGCTGCCACCGGCCACGGCTGTCGCTGCGCTGGTGGGGCGACGTATGAACTCAAAGCTGCCGCTGTCGGCGATGCCGAGGGTGCGAGCGGTGCTCACCACCTGGATGACGGCCCACAGGCGCCGCGACGACGCGTTCCACACGTCTTCGTTCGTTTCCTCCATGCCGATGCTCCCGCGGGGCTGCTCTTTGGGGGCTGCCGCGCCAGATATGGTTGTGGTCGACACAGCACCCGCACCCGCGCCCGCACCGGCACCCGCACCCGCACTCGCACCCGCACCCGCACCCGCACCGGCACCAGCTTCATCGCTTGTGTCGGTGCCTGTGACGACACCGCTGGCGCTGGTACGACTGCCAAACGTACGAATGGTCTGCACCAGCGGCTCCACGGCCGTGGCGTCCAGCTTGAGCAGCGGTGGTACCAGGTAGGACGCAGCACGCGATCGCAGTCGCCACTCCCCGACACACAGTGCGTCCGCCAGGGCTGGGATCCAGACGTGGTGCCACTTTGCGCGGGCGGCCTGTTGCGCGGGTGTGAGGACGGGAAGGGCCATGCGTGGCCCCGCCTTGCGGCGAGCCTTTTGCTCACGACGACGTGAGCTGGCTGATCGCTGCTTGCGGTTCTTCTTCTTCTTGTTGCTGTTCGGCGCCGCCACAGAGCCCCCTTCTTGCTTGGATGTGGGTGCTGCGCCGGGTGCGGTGGCGGATGCAATGCCTTCCTCTGCCTCCAGCCTGGAACACCACGCGGGATGCACGGAACACACGGAACACACGGGACAAACGGAGCACACGGAACACACCCGCATGTTGCATTATTCACAATGCCACCATGACAAAGAGTACGCCACAACGACACAACCCCAAGGTCAAGCACAAGCACAATACGCAATACAATGCGCACAGAGGCACAACACACCAACGCCAAAGGTACCACCACTGCACCAGGACCCACACTCACTGTGTCAACAGCTCTCGCAGAAACGAAACTAGCAACGCTGCGGCCGAGGCTGCCACATTGTTCGCGGAAGCGACTGCCGTCATGAGTGACACAACCACTGTGGGCTGTGCGCGCAGAATGGATGCCGCACCGAGGCGTGGCAACAGCAGCCCAATGGCAGGGTACCTATTCACACCAACCACATTATGAGCACAGGTGAGAGGCGTGCACTGGGATCGCCCACACGCAACGCTTTCCACTGTGCTACGCACTTGGAGTGGCTGCCTTCTGGCTGATCTAGCAAACGCTTCAAAAGAGAGTGGCGCTCAGCCAACACCGTCTCTTTTGCCTGGGTACCTTTCGCCTCCGACAGTGTCGTTTGTGCTGTGATGGTGTCGTCTTCCGTGTCCATGAACTTCGCGAACAACACCTGCATAAAGCCCGAGATCTTGCGACTTGGGTGCTCCCAGTTCGTCAAGCACAACTCCACGACTTGGTGGGATATCGCCGTGGTCAGTAGCACCACGGACAGGCTCTGACCATCACAACATTCAATGTCGGACACATCACGCCCACATGAGGTGCTTAGCCATCGACAGAAACACACACACACGCGCGTGCGCGGGCGCACACACACACGCGCACGCATTCGCACACACAGAGCGCGCCCACCCACCTTGGCTACACTGCGGCATGTCTGGAGCCAACATTCCAGTGCTTGGAACGCGTACAACCGAGACGGCGTGTCTGGGACGCCACAGGCAGAGACGATAGCGTCGAACAGAAATCCTGGCATCAGGGCTGGCACGCCTTCCGTGGTGGGTGTGTCAGCACCCGCACCAGCACCAGCACCAGCACCACCCAGTGGAGTCAACAAGGTGGCTTTGTCCACGCACATCATCACGGCGCGACACAGAGCAAGTTGAGCCATGCGGGGTGCCTCCGGCGTCACGCCAAAAGGCGGCAGGGACAACACACTGGTCTCTCCCACAAGTGTCGGTGGTACGGGCGACGCGAGCAGGTCACGTGCGACAAACACTGCCAAGGGCACGCGCTGTTCAGGAGGGCAGGCACCTTCCACTCGAGGAAACTGCGCGTTCAGCAACGATACCACAGCGTGGCTGCAAACAACCACAGTACATGGTGTCATGACGTCCACCCACCTACCACACTCCACAGCCTTCAAACAACAACAACACATGACACACACGTACGCCGACTTGGTGTGAGCATCCAGCAAAACGTTGGGATTGGCGAGGATTGCACAGCATGCGTTCAGTACATTCGCACCCCACGCCTTTACATCGTCTGTGGAAACGCCTTCCAAATGCCCTTCAAGGGCGGTGGAGAATGCCTGAACGAATGTGTCCAGCTGCAGTGCCAGTAGCAGCGGTGCCAGCGCATCTGTGATCGCGGTTGTCATGTGCACAAGCTCCACACCAGACACTGGTGGGCGTGCTGCCGCGGTTGTTGCAGCTTCCTCGATCAGCGGGGTGCCTAGGTTGGACACAGTGGCGCCGACAGTGCGAAGAATGAGGATGATGCGAGAGGCATCGAAGGTTGGAAACACGGAGCGGATGGGGTTGAATCCCAGCAACACCTGGGAACGGAAACAGCGACAATCATAAATAAACCGGTGACACAACACACCACATGCGTCGTCTTCGCCCAGTGGGCACCAGAAACAAACCGCCACACCCACGGTGCAACGCAAACCAAGCCAAATCACGGAGCCACTGCGGCCGACACACGGAGCCACCGCAACGTACGCAGAGCGCACTGCATTGTTCCGGCAACGTCGGAATGAGCGTCCCATCCAATGCTTCGTACACCAAGGACGCCAACGTTGTGGCACACTCAGAATGAAGGTCTGCCACCCCCGACGTGCTGCGGTACAGCATGTCCACCATGGCCAGAAGCTGCGTGCGGAGCTTGCGACACACCTCCGGCACCGCAAGCACCACCAACAACCGAATGACAGAGGCAAAGCACAGCGTAGGCGCCTCCCCAGCGCCTTCTTCATGCAAGGAGGTTCGTCCGGCTACCACTGCCCGAGCGTGGACCAACATCTGGGCACGACATTGGGACACGATCTTGATTTGCGCACGCAGCGACGACGCCGCCTGCAACTGCTCGAAGCAGGCAGACAGCGGACCGAGCTGGCCAGCGCCACTGGACGCCAACGAGGCATACAGGGCGTGAACATACTCTGGGAAGGCAATGGGGCCTAACGTCGCCAAGCTTGGCTTGTTTTTACGACTGCGCTTCACCATGGTGCCGACACAGCGCTGCGTCACAAAGCGGCACACACACTCGCACACCGCGCGAAGAAGCAGAGCACAACTTCCGAAATTCAATGTGAATTTTCATCAAAATATTGATTATCAATACACCTACATGTGTGTTGTGGGTAACGGACCAAGCCTCGCTTGATGATCGCCCGAAGCTCACTTGCGCCAGGCGTTGTTGATTGAAAACCGAGCCGGCCAGCTTGGTTTGTGTTTCTGTGTGCGTGGTGCGGTTTGGAGTCTGGGCAACCCACTTTCCACGCGGCAGTGTTCCCACCACATCCCCGGGTGCACAGCCCCCACAGCCGCTTCCGTTGGCGGGGCCCCACGTGTGCTGGACGGAGTGGTTTCGGACGTGGAGGGGTCAAGGCGTCGCGCACCGCATCGTGAGGGAGCACACACGCGCAGGCGTGTGTTGAACTTGGTGCTGTTTTGTGCTGCATGCACATTTGTGTCCGGCGCGACTGTCCGTCACGCGCCCCCAACCGCCGCGACCACGCGGAGTTGGTCGTGTGGTGCCTTGAAGCTTGTCCCGCGCGTGCCGTTAGCCCATGCCTAACGTTTCCGCGCTCTGAGGCACGCCTCTCACCAGCCTGAGCTGTGCTGTCAGCACAGCTGCTGGCGTCACACCAAGCCGCCGCACCGCGTTCTTGGGTCCTGACCGCCCTGCCCTTCCGTGAGCAGACGTCAAATCAAACATGGCCGCCCCACAACATGTGTCGGCGGCACTTCCAGATGACCAAGCAGACGCCGGTGCCAGCTATCGCGAAAGCATCGCGGCTGACCAAGCCCTGTACACCCAGCGGCAACGCCAGCTGCACGACGCAGCGGGCATGCGCCACGTGGACAACGACGTGTTCACGCCCCACAAGCGCTTTCGCTCCGTGACGGCGGCGATTGATGAGTTTTGCCGAGAGGACAGCATGTCGGAAAGCAAGCCGCCGCTGGTGTTGGTGGGCGAGGTGGGTTCGGGGAAGTCCTGCATCCTTGCAAACTGGGTGCGACAGCGCCGGCAGCGGTCCCGTGGGGTGTCCAGCGGCGCCCAGTCCGAGTTTGTGTTCCTCCACATCGCCGGCTGCTCCAGGGACAGCACCACGGTCTCCAACGTCCTGTTCCGCATCGTAACGGAGATCAAACACCACTTTGGGCTGCAAATGGAGATTTCGGAGCGCGAACAGAAGCTGAGCTGGGAGTTCATTCGCGCGCTGGACACCGCGGGCCGCAAGGGCCGCGTGGTGCTGGTCATTGACGGCTTGAACCGGCTGCACTCCACCGGCTTTGCGGGTCTGAAGTGGCTCCCGCTGCACTTCCCTCCCAACGTGCGCGTCATCATCAGCACGACAGCGACGACAGCCGAGTTGGCGGCGTGTCGTGAAGACAACCAGCGCAGCAACAGCTCCTTCTTCCTCACGCAGCCCGCCAACCAGCCCCGGAAAAAGAAGCGCAAGACGAAGGACAAGAACCTCGCGGAGGTCATGCGCCGCAAGTGGCCGACGGTGCAGGTGGAGCTGCTCGAGGAGCAGGACCGCGCCGCCATCATCCGTCGTTTCTTGGACAGCCAAGGCGACGGCGGAATGGACGTGGCCGCGGCCGAGAACGCCTCGGCGTTGCGCAAAAGTGCTGGGACAGGCGCGGACGCTGGTGCGGCGAACACCGCTTCTGCTTCTGCTTCATCCCGAGCCCCGCCGCAGTCCCAGCAGTCCCTGTCCCAGCAGCAGCAGCAGCAGCAGCAGCAGCAGACCTCGGACAGTGGGGGTACCTTCATGACGGAGCTTGTCGGAGGCGAATCAGCCACGACCTCTGACGCCCTTGCCCCCGCACGTGCCACCGACACCGTCGCCGGCGGCGCCAATAGCGCCGCTGCGGCGTCGGGTGGATCTGGTTCCAAGTCGGCGGCTGCGACGCTGGCGTCGGGAGCTGGAGCTGGTGATGGAGCTGATGATAGAGCTGGTGATGGCGTCGGTGCGGGTGCCGCCGACTCGGGCGGCCTGCAACTGCTGCGCCACCAGCAAATGCGCCTGATCGACGCGCCCTCCGCCAAGAGCCCCCAGTTCCTCCGCGTGACGCTCGAGGCGCTGCGGCTGGCCGCGGCAGAGGGCATGGACGTGTGCGCGGTCATGGAGGACTGTGTCGGCGCGCGGTCCCTGTCGGAGCTGTACGAGGTCATCCTCCGCCGGTGGACTCGTGGCTGTGTGGTGCCGCCACCGGGCGCGATTCCCCTGTCGCCGCCCATGGGTGGTGCCAGCTACGGCGGCGCACCGACGCCGTCCATGCAGCTGCAGCAGCAGCAGCAGCTGGAGGAGGCCCGCCGCCGCCGGCACGCTGCCGCGGAGGCGACCAGGCACGCGGCTGCTCGACAGGCGGCCCTCGCGGAGCAAGAGGCCCACGCGGAGGCGAAGCTCAAGGCTTTGGATGACCAAGCTGACGAGGAGGAGGAGGAGGCGGAGGGCAAGCGTGGTGTGTCGTCGCCCGGTGTGCGTCCGCGTGCGCATCGCTCCGCCATCGACATGCTGGTGAGTGGTGAGAGCAAGGGACGTGACGACCACAAGTTGGACGACAACGACGCCGACCACCACAACAAAGGTGGTGCAGGTGGTGCTGGTGGTGGTGTGGGTCGGTCTGGGGACCCCCCCGCGGGCTTTGTGCCCTTGTACGGCGGCATCCCGGTGTCCGCCGCGGATGTGGCGTCCACACCCGCGCTTGCCGCCGCCCTGGCCCCGTCACCCGAGCCCCGCTCCCCGCGCAGTCCGGGATCGGCGGCGGAGGGCAAGTCAGCGGCGGCAGACGCCGCGACCGGCAGCGCTGATGTTGGTGGGGGCATGGCCCCTGCAGCTGTCGGCGGCGACGACGAGGTCGCGGCGCAAGCCAGGCCGCCCCCGCCGTTGGGACACACGCAGTCGTACCACTCGTTTGTGTCGCGCGGCCGCACCACCATGGGCGGACCGGGCGCCGGCTTTCAGACGGTGTTGGGATCCGGCCCGCGTGCGTTGGCGAGGGAGGCGGCCGCGGAAGCGATGCGTGAGCAGGCGCGGGCGCTGGGGGACAAGGTGCCGCAGTACCTGCGTGGCGGGCAGCGTGTTCCGGGATTGGGCCCCATCCTTGGCGCCTCGTTGTGCTTCTTGTACTCCTCGCGGCACGGCCTGCTGGAGGACGAAATGAAGGAGCTGCTGTTGGAGGAGGTGCGCATTGACAGTGACGCGTCGGTGCGGGTGGATGACCCTGCCCTGTTCCAGCGCCTGCGCCGCCTGCTGCGGGACGTGTTGGGCGCTTCCAGTGTTGGGAAAATGTTCTCGTTGCCGCCGCTGTGTGCCACGTTGCGCGGGCTTGTTCACAAGAGGTGCGTGTCGCTGCAACATGTTGTTGTTGTTGTTGTTGTTGTTGTTGTGTTGTTGTTGTTGTGTTGT
>Ga0213833_1002826_pt1 | contig 10963 bp, 3 predicted proteins | sample SWATP21_FD_160575 | JGI IMG/M metagenome (GOLD analysis project Ga0213833, IMG submission 160575) | Coastal seawater microbial communities from Marineland, Florida, United States - SWA TP2 #1 | ecosystem: Environmental > Aquatic > Marine > Coastal | place: USA: Florida | collected 2016-08-14
GGAGGGGGAAGGAAGTGTGAGAAGGGAAGGCGTGAGCACGGCATCGTTCCAACACCACAAGCCACAAGCCACAAGCCACAAGCCACAAGCCACAAGCCACAAGCCACAAACCCCCGGCACAAACCACAACCACAGGCACAACCACAAACCACAAACCACAAACCACAACCACAACCACAAACCACAAACCACAAGCCACAAACCACAACCACACGCACCGTTGCAAGCGCTGGAATTCGCGGTCCTTGCGCTGTCGCAGCGCCTCCATGCCGCTGATGTTGTCCTCCAGCCGCGCCAGCTCCGACTTTTTCTTTTCAATCTCCGCAAACACGCCCGCAAACTCCGCCTCCAGCTCCAGCTTCTTCTTCTCCCGCTCCGCCTTCTTCATGTGAATGGCCACCTCCAGCGCGTACGCATCTGCCGCGCGCTGTGCGGCCAACGCCTCTGCCGCGCTGCTGCGACGGCGTCCACCGCCACGGCGTCCACCGCCACCGCCACCACCACCACCACTGGACCGCGAGACGACGGCCTGTGCCTCCTGCGCCTCGTCCTTGGCCACCTGCGCGTCGAGCAGCCGCTTGTCGTGCGTCAGCTCCCGCAGGTCCGTGTCCAGCTGGTCCACCGCCGACAGCTCCCGCTCCAGCGTCGACAGCTCCTCCTCGTTCTCCTTCAGCCCGGCGTAGATCTCCGAAACCCGCGCCTCCGCCCGCTCCTGCGCCCGGTGCAGCGCGTCGATCTCCTGCCGCTGCCGCTCGAACGCCTCCTTGCTGCCCTCGATGAGCGTCAGCCCCAGCTTCAGCCGCTCCGGCCCCGGCGCGGCCTGCTCCCACTCGCGCTTGCGCTTCGCGCGCCGGCGCCCCAGCCACCCCCGCCACACGCGCTGCAGCTGGATGGCCGCCAGCTGCAGGATCTGCAGCTCGCGGTACTCCTCGAACTGCATCTTCATGCGCCACGTGGCCTGGATGACCGTCGCCGCGGCGCGCTCGCGCTCGGCCCGCTCGCGCTGCGCGCGCCGCAGGTGGGCGTAGCGGCGCCCGAGGTGGCCGCGGTACGCGCGCTGCAGCTCGCGCGAGGCGCGGTCTTCGCGCATGCCGCGCACGCGCTCGCGGCCGCGGTGGCCCCGGAACACGCGCTGGATTTGCTTGGCGGCGCCGCCCTTTTGCTGCTCCAGCAGCACCAGCGCCTTCTTGCGCTTGACCGCGCGGCGCCCCAGGAAGCCGCGCCCGGCGGCGTTGATCTTGGTGGCCACCATGTCCTTGTACATCCGCTCCTCCTGGTTCTCCTTGTGCCGCGTGAAGCGCTGGCGGCCCAGGTACCCGCGCCCCACGCGCTGCAGGTGGACCACCGCCTCCGCCTCGCGCCGGCGCTGTGCCGCGGACCGCGACGCCATCTGCTGGTCCAGCATCGCCTGCTTCGCCTCCTCCATCTGCGTCTTCACGCGCTGGTACTGCGCCAGCTGCGCCGAGTGCTCGGCCTGCACGGCGCGGTCCTCCTCCTCCATCTCGTGGAACATGGCCGTGAGGTCCGTGAACTGCTGCGACGGTTGCTCGCCCTCCACCGCAGCCAGCTCATCCGCCGTGGCCGCAGGCTTCTTCTTCCTCGTCCCCATCTTCTTCGCCTCCTCCTCCTCCTCTTCCTCCTCTTGCTCCTTCATGGCGGTCTCCGCCGCCGCTTGGGTGGCCGCCCGCGTGGAGTTCACCAGCATGTCCCGCGTCTGCGCCTCGATTTCCGCCTGCAGCGCCGCGGCCTCGTCGTCACGCTCGCGCGCTCGCGACGCCGTGGCCGCCGCGACGGCGGCTTCACGCGCCGCGTCTTCCTCCGCCCACTGCCGCCGCCGCGCCTCCTGTTCCGCCTTCAACATGGCCAGGCGCATGGCCAGCTCCTCCTCTTCCTTCTCGCGACGCGCCCGGGTGGAGGCGGCGGTGCCACTGCCACTGCCACTGCCACCACCTTGTGCGGGCAGCACGGAGCTTGCGTCACCGCCACCCGTGGTCACGTGGACGGGGCCCATGCCTCCGGCATCCAGAATCTGACGCGCAGCCGTGCGCGGGCTGGGTGGCTCAGACTCGGGCTGTGCTGGCTGTGCCTGTGCCGGTGACGTGGGTGCTGGTGACGCTGACGGTGATGCTGAAGGTGGTGCACGCCCCGCGTGTTGGGCCTTCGCTGTGCTGACACGAATCGGTGATGGCGGCGCCTGGCGTGAACCACCACCAGTGCTCGACGCTGCTGTCGCAGCTGCAGCAGCTGCTGCTGCTGCTGCCTTCTTCTTCTCCTCTTGCTGTTGCTTCTCGGCGGCTTGCCGCTGCTTGTGCTCTCGCATCGCGGCCTGGTAGCTGGCCTCCGTTTCCTCCAGCCGGGCCTTGCGTGAGGCCTCACCACCACCGCCACCGCCAGCATCGCTGTCATCCCCGTCCCCGCCGTTTCCACCACTCCCGGAACGACGGCGGGACCGTGTGGGACGCCCAGAAGATTTTTTGGCAGCTGCCGCCCGGCGCCGGCGCGCGTACTTGACAGGCACACGCTCCGCACCTGCACGTGCACCCGCACCCGCACCCGCACCCGCACCCTCACCCTCCCTCTCACCCCCACCTGGCTGCTGCTGCTGGTGGTGGAAGTCGGGGACGCCAAACTTGGGCGGCGCGGGGATGCGGGTGGGGGCCACGACACCGGGCATGGACTTGCCGGCGGCGATGGCCTCGGCCTGGGACAGCGCCGCGTCGGGGTCCGACAGCGACTCGAGGAGCTTCAGGAACTGGTTCTTGGCCTCCATCCGCACCTCGTGGCCGGTCTTGATCCACAGCACCAGCGCCGCGTCGGGCTTGCGCAGCACCTCGCGCAGGCGTTGGATGGAGCGCGGGCCGAACCACGACGCACTGGCGCCCGTGTCCTGCTCGTGGCTCCACACGTGGCGCGCCATGCGGCCCTCGATGAGCGCGTCCACGTTGCTGGGGCTGACCAACACGTCCTCGGTGCACTGCATGATGACCAGCGGCACGCCGACGCCCGGCAGCAGCTTGCGCAGGTCGGTGTGGTGCAGCGCGCCGCGGGTGATGCGCAGGCGGCCGTCGAGCGTGATGGGATTGGTGACGGCGGTGTACATGGACAGCGCCAGGTCCATGCTCACGCGCTTCACGTAGTCCTCCGAGAACAGGAAGCGCGTGAAGTACGACACCGGCAGGTCGGGGCGGCTGGCGGGGAAGCACGAAAACACGTTGGCGGAGGAGTGCAGGATGGATGCCAGCTGCTTGTCCACGTGCGCAAAGCCGTTCACCAGCACCACGGACTTGAGCATGGGGATGCGGTCGTTGCCAAATCGCGCCGCCCAACACGCCGCCACGTTGCCGCCGTTGCCGATGCCCACCATGTGGAAGCCCTGGGACGAGGTGTTGAACTCCAGCGTGCGGTCCGCGTTGGCCAGCAGCTCGTTCACCTTGGCGGCGTGGAACTCGTTGTTCAGCACCAGCTGCTTGTCCGCCTTGTCGTAGTCCGTGAACGCCTGCCCCGGCAGGTTCAGCAGCAGGAACTGCGACCGCGTGGTTTTCATAAAGTCCCGCAGCAGCACCTGCATGCCCTCGAAGGTGTCGAAAAAGTCCTGCAGCACCACAAAGTTCACCGTCCCCGCCGCCCGGTCGGGTGCGCCGATGATCTGGTACGGCACCGTCGTCACGCCGTCCGCGCACCGAAACATCTTCGGCCGCGACTCAATGTCCGGCTCGCCCGCCTCCACCGGCGCGTCCGCGAAGCTCTGCGGCCCCGTCGGGTCCACGGTGTTCACCTCGTGCAGGCGCTTGGTGTGGTACGCCTGCGCCCGGCGCGCCGCAGCGGCGGCGGCGGCGTTGCGACCCTTCGCCGGCCGACCGGTGGTGGCGTCCATGCCGCGGCTGCCGCCTGTGCCGGACAACCCCCACGCCTCGCGCTTGCCCACACCACCACCACCACCACCACCACCACCACCACTCTTGCCCTGCTTCTTGCCTGTCCCCCCGCCTCTTCCTCCGCGCCGCTTCCCCTTCCCCTTCCCCTTCCCCTTCTTCTTGCCGCCGCCGCCGCCGCCGCCGCCGTCGCCACCAAACTTGCCCGTGGCCGTGTCCGAGCCCCAGGGCGTGGCGCTGCCGCTCCAGTCGTCGCGGCTGTCCACGGAGGAGGGCGTCGCCGCGGCACGCTCCCGAGCGTGACGCCGCTGCTGCTGCCGCCGCTTGCGGTCCAGCTTCTGCGCGAACGTCATGCGCGCCGAGTAGCTGCTGCCGCTGCCGCCACCGCCACCGCCGCCATCGCTGACGCTGCCACCCCCGGCACTCAACGGCGGCAACACCGGCGTGGACGAGGACGTCGACAACATGTCGGTGGAGCCTTGCTGCACCCCCCTCCTCTTCTTGTTCTTCTTCTTGTTCTTCTTGTTGCCCTTGCCCTTGTCGCCGCCGTCGCCGTCGCCGTCGTTCGCCAGCGACATGTTGTGCGCCAGCGCCGCGTACTCCGCGACACCCAACACCCAGCCCGCCAGGCAGGCCGCGGCGCGGCACACCAGCTGCACCGAGTCGGGGTGGAACACCGGGTTGCGGATGATGGGCAGCAGCTGCCGCAGGCGCCGCGCCGGAATGCGGTCCGGGTCCAGGTCCAGGATCATGTCCAGCAGCCGGTCGCCGCGCGCCATGAGGCGCCGGCACTCCACCCACTCCAGCGGCACGCCCGTCAGCAGCAGCATGAGCGCCGTCGCCACCAGCGCCACGGCCGGCGGCGGCGACACAAACGACCGCACCTCCGCAATGTCAGACAGCGTGAGGCCGCCCAACGCCGCGTTGGCACGGGCCATGGCGGCCTCCTGCGGCGTCTGACGGCGCGGGTGCTGCCCCCGGCCGTCCAGTGACCCCGCCGACACCGCACGCGGCAAGCCGTCACCACCATGACCATGACCATGGTGGTGACCGCCCAGCCCGGGCGCCGTGGCAGCAAATCCACCACCACCACCACCACCGCCGCCGCCACTCAGACTCCCAGCGGTCGCCGATCGATGCAGCGACGCCGCAAGGCCTGGTGTGGACGGTGGCAGGCGCGAGTGGCTGCTGCTGCCGCCGCCGCCGCCGCCACCGTGACGGCGAGACCGCTTGCCAGACCGAGCCGCGCGGCGCTCGGCTTGTGCACGGCGGTGCAGGCTGCGGTTGCGCTCCACCTCCACCTTTTGGTACACCTGGAAGCACCGCTGGCACACCTCGACCTGGCGGTAGAAGGAGGCGGGGAACTTTTGCGCGATGCGGTCCGTGTGCTCCGGGTAGTAGTCGGAGGAGATGAACTCGCCGCGCTGGCCCTGCTTGTGGCGCTTGAGCATGAGCGCGACATAGTACGCCTCTTGGCGCGCCTGCGCCACCATGCGGTACGGAATCTGGTACGTCTCGCCGTTGTCCTCCAGCACCCGCGACACATCCCGCGGGTCGTCCTCCGACATGCGCCCCGCCACCTGCGCCCGTGCCGCCGCCGCCGTCCACGTCGGCCGACCACCGCCGCCGCCGCCGCCACCGCCACCCCCCTGCCCCGGCATGGCCGTCAGCTTGGGCGCCAGCTTGACGGCGCAAAAGTCGCCGCAGCAGCCGGCGCGCTGCGTGCTGCCCAGCGTCTCCTCGGCGGTGCCCGACTTGTACGCCACGTGCGGCGCGTCCCCGTCCACCAGCCCCTCCAGCACGTTGTCCGGGATGCGCCCCGTCGCACCCAGCGGCGTCGCCGCGGTGTCGCCCGACGCGACACTGCTGCCACCGACCCCGGACGCCACGCTGCCCGCAAAGGACGACACGCGCTCGCGGCGCGCGCGGCGACCCCGGGGCCACCGCCCCTTCTTCGGCGATTTGCGCTTGACCAGGTGGCGCGGGTACGTCTCCCCGGGCTCCAGGGCGTCACGCAGCGGGGACACCGGGCGCCGGTTCGCGGGAAAGTTGGCGGGCAGGTTCATGGCGCTCGGCGACAGCGCGCTGCTGGCGCCGTCCGCGCCGGCTGGGCCGGTCTTGTTGGCGGCGGCAGCGGCGGGTCCGCGCCGGCGGCTGGCGGCCAGCTTGGCACGCTTCACGGTGAGGAAGGTGGTGGTGCGCATGAACCACGGGACGTTGTCGGTGTCGACGCAGAACTCGGCGGTCATCTTGGTGACGTGCACCCGACGGGTGGCCTCGACGAACTTGACCACCGCCACCGCCATCTCCTCCAACGCCGCGTTCACGCGCGAGTCCTTGCTCCGCACCAGCTGTGGGCCGTCACCGGGGAGGCTTTCACAGTACTTGAACGTGTTGTTCACGGGCACCACGTCCTTGTTGCCGCCGTAGATGCTGTACTCGTGCCGGAAGTTGGAGTAGCCACTGGTGCCGCCGCGGGGGTGTGCATACGGCTGCATCGCCAGCACGGTGTCCAGCGGCGACAGCAGCGCCGTGTTGAGCTCGTCCGCCGTAAACACCTTGGAAGACTCTTTGTAGTGGAACACAGCGGCGTAGTTGTTCACGTTGCGCGGGTACGCAGCGGAGAATCGCAAAAAATGAGACTTGACGCGATCCCGACTGAGGTTCTTCTCGCTCTTGCGCATCACCTTGCCGGCCTTGGACGTGAAGTACCACTGTGCAATGCTGTCGCCCTCGACAATCACGGTGTCCAACAGGTTGATGCGGCATTTCTGCGGCGAGCGGGGGGGGGGGGGGGACAAAAACAAAAATGTCAGGAGACCCCCAGTCGACGGACACACACACCCAAGCACATTTCGTACACACCCACACCCACGCACACACTCACCTGCGAGCTGGACCACAGTCCTTGTGCAACCCAGTCCCATGTCTGAGAGTCTGGTTTCTCGCGCAGAAGTGGCGCTGGGGTTACTTCCCGGGTCAGCGCCATGGTGAAGCACCCGTCCGGCTACGAAGCGAACACGAAACAGCGGCTCACGGAACGGCCATTGGGCTGGTATGTAACACAGAAAACCTGCTTTGTGGGCCACAGCCGGCGCCAGACACGACTATTGGCGTTCGTGGGGGCGCTGTGGCAAGCAAACACCAGGTGCAGGAAGGCACCGCCGGCTCCAATGTGAGCTTCGAGAGACACGGCCAATCGGCTGTCGGTTAGCAGCGCTTGAGATCAACATTTTATGAACGAAGTTTATGATGCCATGCGGTGTTGGTGAAGTTTAGTGATACTAATGCGAGTGAATAAGATGTAGTTGTCCGCGGTTGCCACACAAACATCGTCACGAGTTGCCATGCAAGACCAATTTTTGGCTCGCAGCAACACTGCACAGCCCGAAGCAAGGCACAGCACAGCGCGCGGCAACAATGTCAGGTGCGTTGATTTGAGAACGAGCCTTTTGGACGCAGTTTGTGTGGGTGCTACTGTGAGAGTGCGCGGGTTGCTACTGTTGGCGGGCGCACTACACTTCTCACTTTGGTGGTGTGCGGCCGCAGCCGAAGCGCCATCCACAGCGCCATCCACAGCTGCGCCACATGGCGGCGACGTTGCTGAAACCAAGGCGACAGAGGCCACCAGTGGCAAGGAGCCGTTCGTGTTGACAGAGTTCCGGCGGCAACTGCAAGATCCGTTGATCCCCATCCAGGTGGCCGCGATTCGGTCGCTCACAGAGCTCATTCGCCGCACCAAGGAACGAACGGCGCAGGGCCTGTTGATTGAGCTCCGCGAGGCGGCTGACCAGTTGCAAACCTGCGACTGCGACGACGGCTTGTTGCGTGGCAAGACCTCCATTTCTGTTGTCGCGGGTTGTGAGTTGTTGGTGCGACACGTGACGCGGACGTCCAAGTTCGACCACAGCGTGCGTGTGCCGCGCAGCGAGCGATGCGCGTGGTGTGGTGGTGTTGCTTTTTCACACCCCGGTTCACCGAGCTGCGGCGTGGCATGCCTGTCCCGTTGCAGGACTACGAAGCCTTCAAGAACGTGCTTGTAGAAAGAGGGGAGAAGTTTGGCGAGGTGGCGCTGAAAGCTCGTGCCCACATCGCGTACCTAGGCACCCGTTTCATCGAAGACGGGGCAGTGCGTCACAGGTGGTTGGCTGCCTGCTGCGACGATGTGCGACGTGACACTTGGTGTTCTGGTTTTCCGCAGACGATTCTTGTCCACGGCTACACGCGCGTGGTGCTGGAGGTGCTGAAGAAAGCAGCGCAAAGCAAGAACTTCAACATCATCGTCACAGAGGGCCGTCCCGATGGGGCAGGGTACCGCATGTGCCAAGGGCTGAAAGCGGCCGGCATCCCAACCACCATGGTGCTTGACTCTGCAATGGGGTGAGTGTGCTGCATGTGTGTGTGTGTGTGGGGGAGGGGGGCGTGGATTGGATTGGCGCGGGAGGGGCCTTGCTGGCTGCGCATCACCTCTGCTGTGCTCACCGATGCCGTTACCTGGGTCTCCCTTACTCAGTTTCACCATGGGCAAGGTGGACATGGTGCTTGTGGGTGCTGAAGGGGTGGTAGAAAACGGTGGTATTATCAACAAGGTCGGTTGCGGCGAGAGAGCGAGAGAGCGAGAGAGGCCAGGCCTGGTCTTGGTGTGTGCCTTTCAGCCGGGAAGTGCTGACACGTGCTTTGGGCGTTGGTTTCCACACAGGTGGGAACATACCAGCTGTCCATAGTCGCCAGTGCTTTCAACACACCAGTGTATGTGTGTGCGGAGAGCTACAAGTTCGCCCGCTTGTTTCCGTTGAATCAACGCGACGTGGAAGACACGGTAACGGCGTCATCTGAGCCCGTGAAGTCTGCCCACAGTGACAACGACTACTCGACTTTGACTGTGCGTATGCATGCTCTTGAGTGCACTGCATCCATGCGTTGCACAATGCTGACACTATTTGCTGTTGCTACTGCTGCTGCAATTGTTGCCACTGCTTCCGCAGATTCACAACCCTACGTGCGACTACACTCCTCCCAAGTACATCTCCTTGCTATTTACAGACCTGGGGGTGTTGACCCCATCTGCGGTGTCAGACGAGCTGATCCGGTTGTATTCGTAGACCAGCACACAAGCAGACGATGAAATAGACACGTCCAACAACAACAATGGTTCTGAACGCAACGCAAAAACGGAAAACAAAACAAAAAACACAACGCAAGCTACGAAGTGCAACCCGATCCACGACCAACACCCGAGGCACAGAGGCACCACGACGGGGCGGCACTCCAACACAGAGGGGGCCTTCCACTGCCGTCAAGTCAAAGACCGCGCAAGGCAGCCTTGTGGCTCTTCTGCCTCTGCCTCTGCCTCTGCTGCTTGAAGCCAGACCGCAACAGAAGGTGGTCATGCAGGCGGAGAGAGCTGCCCGGTGGCGGGCAAGCCACCCGCTGCTTGCAATACAACAAAAACTTGGAGAAGGAATGGTCGGTGGGAAAGTCAACGGTCTCCAACAACGTCCACTGTGGTTGCGTGGCATTCACGATCGCTGTCACAGGCCAGTGCCGCACGTGCGAGTCCTTGTTCTCGCCGTCTTCCCTGTCCGACGACATGATGAGCACGAACCGCCGGGCGATGGTGAACAGGGACGCAAGGTACTGCCCCAGCACCGCCTCCTCCGTCAAATGAAAAATCACCTCGAGGGACACCGACATGTCAGCACGCAGCGCGTTGACTTTCGCCAGCGCCGACGGGGAGCCATCGTTCAGGACGAAAGACTTGGTGACGTCTTTGCGAAACTCTTGGCGCACACGCTCCACGATGGTGCGGCTGACATCGACACCCACGTACTTGCGGTAGTGCATACGTTTTAGTTGGGCACCGTCCCCACATCCCAGCTCCACAACCGAGTTGATGCGCAACACCTGCAGCAACGTGTTCACAACCTGCGCCTTCACCATGGCTCGATGACCATACGAACCTGCCCCAGACGTGCCACCAGCCTTGTAACGATCCTCCCAGTACTCTGCACTGCGCACCTTTCCCTTGGGTGCCACGGGGACTACAGCAACACTCTCGTCGCCGCGTAGTGATGCAACGGCCGGGTTCGACCACGTTGACACGGCCCACATCGACAGGGCAATCGCTACCACCACGCTGCCCACGACACATGCGGCTCGCCGTCGCCGCAAACGTTGGAGCGAACCACTAGCCCCAACATGCCTCCTTATCTTTTTCTTGGTCCTTCTCTTCTTTTGTGTGCGACGGGCCATGCACCACCACGCCAGACGGCCGAGACGAGCAGCACACATGTCATCACCACCAGGAATTTGAAATTACAAAAGTGATATTTGGAAAAGTAAAAGATCGAAGGCTGTGGCAGCGGCGAGACGTTGCGCGCAAGTGAGGATACCCGCACACAGCAAGGGGCATTGCATCGAGGAGCACCGCTTGGGTGCAGGTTTCACCTGGAGTGCGCCACACCCCAAGCGGCTGGGTGTACATAACAGCTGCCTCGGGCTGCTGCAGTGGCTGAAACCAGCCCCGGCGCACCAAGCCACCCCCTGCCTGGCCGCACGTTGGAGATCCGCACGGCCTCCAACCGCCGTCGGGTGTCTGCGTTTGCCACACGTTCTGCTGTGCAGTGCAGTGCTGTGCTGCGCGTCGCTTGAATAATGTCGCGGCGTACCGCCACACAACGCAAGCAAGTGCTTCGCTTGGAAGAGCTGCGTGGATTGATCGACGCAACGAAGCCGCAGCGACAGGTACGCCGTGCAATAATGAGGGCATGTTTTGTTTGTTGTTTGTGCGGCGCCTCAACGCGGAAGCTGTGGGGGGTCACCAGGCGTTCAAGCACGAAAACCAACGACTGAGCGATGAACTCGAACAAGCCACCCGCGCCGCAGAGGAGCTACGAGACGCCATCACCGCTGCAGAGGGCGACGCCGCCCGTACCGCCACGGAGCATGAGCAGGATGTGAAGCCGAAGCTCGCGGCAGCACAACAGCGCCTCCATGCACTCACACAGGTATGGTGCTGTGAAACATGCTGTGTGCCTTCCTTGCTCTTTTGTGTTCCTTTTCGTGGTACACGCGGAGGGGGGTGCGGGGGG
>Ga0213833_1002827_pt1 | contig 10960 bp, 9 predicted proteins | sample SWATP21_FD_160575 | JGI IMG/M metagenome (GOLD analysis project Ga0213833, IMG submission 160575) | Coastal seawater microbial communities from Marineland, Florida, United States - SWA TP2 #1 | ecosystem: Environmental > Aquatic > Marine > Coastal | place: USA: Florida | collected 2016-08-14
CCAGGCTTCTGCGCCGCAATGCGCTCATCCACAGCCTCCTCGCTCACATCACCACCCAGCGCCATGAACTCATCCCAGGTGTACACATCCACGCCAGTGCCAGCAACCAGAGACTCATCCAACGCGTCGCGGCTCGCGACGTTCCACACAACCACGGCCTTGAGCGTAGACACAGAGCCCACACCCTGGAAGCGGGCCAACAGATCGGGGCTGCCGATCACGGCCACGGAGCAGTCACTGTGGTTCAATTGGTACTTGATCTGTTCATGGCGCAAATTCAGTCAGCATGTTGACATCACACGACTTGTGGCAACAAACACACGCACCGCATCCGGACCACTTGATGTGTAGATACCAGCAGCCAAACCACCGGCTGCGATGCAGCCAAGATCCGACACGAACCACTCCTTCGAGTTGAAGCCCATGATGTTGACACTCTGGAACGGCTGCATGCCAATCGAGATCAAGCTCTTGGCAAACGATCGCACCTGGCCGTAGTACTCGGACCAAGTCCAAGACGTAAAGTCCTCGTCAGCCTTTGTCAATTTCCAGGACAATGCGGGTTCATCACCCCACTGTTCTGCGGCACTCGCCAGTACTGCCATGGTGGTTGTGGGTTCGTACGCAGTACCCTCGCTCAGATCCGGGCGGCGGGGCGCCTCGGCACTGGGCTCTGTCACCCACCATGTTCCACTCGTTGGTGTCTCAGCAGCCATGTTGTCGGACGAAGGGAGTTACAACGATGGGAGCTCAAGATCGCTCGCCACAGATCCGAGGACGGGTTGGATGCAAAGGTGCCGCGGGAAGAAGAGATCCGCAAAAACTTGTGGCTGCGTTTATGGTGATAACAATAGTACCATACGATGCCATAAAATAGCGCAGCAATTGTGCCGAAGTTCTGCTGTGCAGAAGACGAACGTGGCAGCGTTGTGCCTGTGACTTCAGCTGCCGTTGCCATGCGCGTGCGTCTTGCTCTTTGCGTGTGTACATGCCTGTTTGTGTTTGGCAGTGCCAGTGCCACACTTCAGGACTCGGCGGCCTGGTCTCGACAGCACGAGCTTGCGCTTGCCAATGGGTGGTCGGCAGTTGGGGTGAGCGACCCGCTCCGCACTGTCGCCATCACCCTCGGTTTGGCCCCTGCGTGTGGTCATGACAAAGTAACGGATGTGCTGTACTCAGTTTCGGGTGCGTTATATCGATGCATGTGTGCGAAACATGCTGGTGGCACGATGCACCTGTGGAGGGTCGTGTTGTTGTTGCTCACGTGTGTCCTGCGTCTGTTGTCACATTGCGGCATGGCACTGCACCACAGACCCTGCACGCCCCACGTATGGACAGCATTTGTCGCAGGACGCCATTGCCTCGTTGGTCGGTTCATCGCCCGATGTCATCGCCAAGGTTCGGGCGGTGGTGATGTCCATCTGTGCGTCAGCGGCAGGCGACCACCATGGCTGCATCGTCCGTTCCGAGCACGCGCACCGCGACGAACTCACGGTGACCGGCCCGGCCGCCGCGATCCAGGCGTTGACCGGGGCTCCATCTCCCCTCCATGTGTTCTCCCGTACAGCCGACACGGGCGCTGTGTCCGAGGTTGTTGCCAGTGTGGAGCTGCCGGTCACCCCGGCCCCGCTGGCGCCGTATGTGGATCTGGTGTCGGGCGTGCAGCTTCCATTTGATGGCGTGGCTGATGCCGCCACAGGAAGTGACAAGCCGATGCCCATGACGGGAATGGCTGCTGATGAGTCCATCTACTTCATCGTGCTGCCCAGCTGTCAAGATGGGGTCTTGGCCAGCAACGCAACCGATCTGTGTGACGGCGCGTTGGTCGGATTTGACGTGCTTGCCAACACCAGCAGCGGCAAGAGCACATACACCACGCTTCCTGCGTCAGCAGCGCAGTGTGTCCCTGCCATCTACTTCCCTGGGGTGTTCTGTACCATCAACGTGAACCACAGCGTCATTGACAACGTCATGAACCAGATCTACGTGCGCTCGGTGTTCAGCGACGGCTCGAAAACGGCGTGGGCGTACTACCAAGGCCTGACGCCCACTGTTTGGATCACGCCTGATGACTACTTCAAGCTGTTCCAGATCCCTCAAGGCACCACAGTCAAGTCAAACGTGTCGCAGGTAGGGCCTGTTTCGGTTGGCTCTCTTTTGTTTTTCTGTTGTGCTTTTTCGCTGATGCCCTGTTGTTGTTGTTGCCCGCAGTCCATGGTTCAATTTTCGCGTGCCAGCTACCGCCCGTCGGACTTGGATGCGTTCTGTGAACGCTTCGGCGTGCCGGTGCCCAACGTCCACGTGGTTGGTGTGAACAACGCTAGCTGGGTCAACTTCGAGCCGCAGCTGGACATGCAGATGCTCGCTGGTGTCGGGCGCGGAGCCGAGTTGTGGGCTTGGATCAATGAACCCTCCGCTGCCGTTGAGGGCATCATCGGATGGGCTTCTGCTGTCAACACTGCGAGTGACGTCCCCGATGTGCGTCGGTAGCAGCAGCGCCTTTTGTTCCGGGTGTGCGGCACACGTGTCTGACCCGCGGTGTGTCTGTTGTGCGGGGGGCGTGTTGCTGTTTCTATGTTGTCTCGTGTTCTTTTCTTTGCTTTCATGGGCGACAGCTGTTTTCCATCAGCTACGGATCGCCTGCTGTCGTGACCACGGCGGCCCAGCGTGCTCGCCTCGACTATCAGCTCCAGAAGATTGGCCTGCGCGGCATCACTGTCATGGCTGCCACTGGTGACAGTGGGCTGCAGGGCGGCGTCAACATCTCTTGCTCTCGCTTCACGACCACTGTGCTTGCCACCAGCCCGTACATCACGGCCGTGGGTGGCTCCGCCATCTGGACTGAGGGTCAACAGGTGGGCGTGCAGTCGGATGTTGGCATGTACTACACCGCCGCCGGTGGTTTCAGCGAGTTCCGTCCCCGAGCAGGGTTCCAGGTGTGTAGGCCCGCATCGAAGGAAGAGAGAGGAACTGTGTGCGTCCCGGTCTGACTGAATGTGTGTGTTGCCATGTTCCCAGGCGTTGGCTGTGGCGCGGTTCTTGAACACCAGCAGTCACTTGCCGCCTTCCACTGCCTTCAACGCCGCTGGACGGGCGATCCCGGATGTTGCGTCCATCGCGTTGAACGCCTGGACGATTGATGGTGGAGAGCTGCAGCCCACTGGAGGCACCAGCACTGCCAGTCCCTCCTTTTCAGGAGTGATTACGCTGCTGAATGATGCTCGTGTGTCCCAAGGCTTGTCCACGCTTGGTTGGATCAACCCGCTGCTGTACGTGCTGCGTGTGTTGTGCTCCACTGCTCTCTGGAACTTCCATTGGTATTGACGGCGTATGTGCCATTGTCTTCAGGTACGCGCACCCCGAAGCGTTCACGGATGTCACAACCGGCAACAATCGCTGCAGCACGTGGTACCAGTGCTGTGAGTACGGTTTCTATGCTCAGAAGGGTTGGGATCCAGTGACCGGCCTTGGGTCTATTCTCTACCCTGCCATGAAGGACATTGTCTTGTCGCTTCCGTAGAGAGTTAGCGCCTCCAACCAGTGTGCTGTTGTGGGATGTCGTGTTTGTAGCTATCCAAGACACGCATCCCATGGTCTTTCTAACTAAATACACCGCGCCCTCACGTCACAACCACATCACCCCAGCCCATCCTGCGACGATCTTACACACACCATTGATCACACTGGGCTAGGCTGTCGCTGCTCCATCCCATCGCCTTTGGTCGCAACGACTGCGGTTGCTGAGGCGTCGTTGGGAGTGCCAGGGGCCCCAAGGCCACTTGAAGGTCTCTCGACTCCCTGATCTGCTGTGGCCTCGCGGCTGTGAGAAGGCGCTTGCACACCCGGTGTGGGATCTGCACTTCCCTCGCCGCTGTCGCCATTGTCTTCTGCTGCAGCTTGCACACCCGGTGAGGCATCCGTTTTTCCTTCGCAGCTGTCGCCGTTTTCTTCTCCCACGGCACCAACGTCGCCAGCAGGCGGCTGCGTGGGGGCCACAGCAACAGCAGGCACAACCGGCTGAGCCACAACTCCCGAAGGTTCCGCCGCTGTGTCGGACCCTTCCTCGGCGCAACCCGGAGGCGGCGACTGGGGCTCACTGCCCGCAGCCAGGGTGGTGTCCACCGTCGCTCCAGCCTCGTCTGCGGCGCCAGCACCACCAACCGCACCCGACGGCGACACTTGCGGCACCGCCAGCCGTGCGTCTGCCCCAGGTTGTGCGCCCTCAACGCCCGACACGCCGCCGCTTGCTTCCCCACCCGGGCTCGTGTCGCCATGCGCCCTGGGCTGCGGGGTGTGCAGCGCAGTGGGCTGGGGACGATCGCCTGCGCCGCGGCCCGCCACTGCCGGCGCGGGGGGCGTTGCCCTCGTTGTCGGAGAGGATGGTGGCGGCAGTAGCGCCTCGCCTGCCAGTGCCATGCCCGACGTGGAGGTGGGAGACTGCGGTGGAGTAGAAGGCAGGGTGCTTTGGGTGTGGGCGCTCGCACTTCGGGACCGCGAGTCAAGAGGAGGACCCCCGGCAAGTGGAACCGCCGCGTCATCGGAATCGCCACCACCATCACTGCCACCACTTGCCGCAGTGGCGGCGGCGGTGGTGGTGGTGGTGGCGGCGGTGGTGGTGGTAGTGCTGTTGTGGCGCTCCCCACGCTCGCTTGTGTCTTGGGCAGGAGCGTGTGCCGGTGTCGCCTGTGCAGCAATGCGCACAGGTGACACCGCCGGCACCGCTCGACCGTGCGGCCCTCCGCGTCGTGCCTTTCTGGACCGCGACGCATGTGGTCTGCTGCCCGCGCGCCCCTTTCCCTTCTTCGATCCAGACCGTGCAGGGGCGCGGTGGCTCCCAGCCGGAGGGCGAGGCGGGGGGCGGTGCGCCACTGGTGCTGCGGGGGGTACACCGTGTCCCGCGGCATCCGCAGCGCCGGTGCCTTCAACGGGGGCCGCTCCTGCGCCAGCGCTGGCGGCCCCATCACCCACGGGAGTCCCGCCGTCCTGCTGTGTTAGGCCTCCAGCGGTGCTGGGGACGTCCGCGCCCCTGTCGCTGTTGGCGACGCCCTGCTGCTCCCCGGAGCCCGCCGTCTCGTTGTGACCGCCGTCAGCGGCGCGTTTGGGCGTGAGACGCATGCTCCCTGACGTTTCCCGCAGCCGCCGTCGTCGCTGCAGCGGTGCGGGCATGGGAACCTGCCCCATGTTCAGCCCACCAATGTCCAAGCCGCCCTTCGCCTTGAGAGCATGGTCGATCGACACGGCGTACGCCCCGTACGTGCTCATCCCCACCACCTGTGGCTTGCCGGGGCCCTCACCTTGCCCCTTGCGGCGCTTGCGGCGTGGCCGTGACGACGACGCCGCCGACGCAGTGGACGAGGTTTGCCCGCCGACGGCAGGGGGTGCGGTGCGCGCCGTCAACGAACCGGCGGCGGCGGCGGCGGCGGCCACACCACGGCCGGACTGGCCGCGGCCGCGGCGACGGCGACGGCGCGCCGAGTGCAGGTGCGGCACCTTGCTTCGTCGCGCTGCGCGGTCTTCCACGTCACTAGGTGCGCTGGTCGTGGTGGCGCTGGCAGTCGCTGCAGCAGCCCGGCGGCGCGCGCTCCGTGACTTGGGCGCAGTCGCAGTCGCAGTCGCAGTCGCAGTCGCAGTCGCGGACGTGGCAGCTGCGGCTGCGGCTGCGGCTGCGGCTGCGGCGTGGGTGCCGTTTCCGCTTGTACCGTGCTGCCCACGCCGACCTCCCCGTTTGCGTGGCCTGGACCCGCCACCGGTGGCACGGCGCCGCGCCTGCCCGTCGGAACCACGGCCTTGGTCTGGGCGGCGTGGGTGGCGCAGTGCTTGGTGAGGTGTGGGTGTTGCTGTCGGTGTCGTTGTCGATGTCGGCGCCGGCGTCTGCGTGGAGGTGGCGCCCGCCCCTCCGTCGCTATCGTCGTCTTGGGCCTCCTCGGTGATGGACGGCCCCACCCCCAACGCCGTGGAGGGGAAGGGGGGCAAGGTGTACCCCGACGCTTCCTCCTGCACCGCCTGCGTCTCTGCGGCGGACAGCACCTCCGCGTCCAGCACCAGTGGCGGCACCCGCTGCAGCTCCAGCACCTTGGGGTTGGACACCCGGAAAATCCCCCCAAGCCCCAGCCCAAACCCGAAGTCCGTGCCGTCGTCCCAATCACCGTCGGCACCCCGCGCTGTACCACCACCGGCCGGTTCAGAAACATCCTCCCCATCATCATCCTCCTCCTCCCCCTCCCCCTCCTCTGACCTTCCTCCACCCCCACTTCTGCCTCTGCCTCCACCCCCACTTCCACTGCCACCACCGCGCTTCTTGCCCGACTTGAACGGTGAGAACGCCGCAGGCAGCGCCACCCCCGACCGCCTTCGCCGCGCAGCCGACGCGTCCACCGCCCCTCGCTGCAACAGCGCACGACGCCGCAGCCGCGGCGCCCTGAACCGTGGCGACGCCGTGGCAGCGGCTGCGTCGATACCGGCCAGTGACGACGCCGGAGAGACGGCCCGCATGTCACCGCCCATCGAGTGGTGACTGGACGTCAACCGCCCGCGTGGAGTCTGTGACAAGCCGCCCGCGGCACCGGAACGGCCTGTGACGAGCGTGCGTGCCTTCCCTCTCCACGTGCGACTGCGTGTGAAGACCCGCGGAGGTCGGCGAGGTACCGCGCTGGCACTGGCGCTGGCGCCCTGTGACGTGGTCGCGTCCGCCACAGCGGCGGGGTTGTCCGGCAGTCCACGTGAGGTGGTGGTGGATGCCGGGTGGGAGGAGTGGCGTCGCCGCAGCGCTGGCGGCGTGTGTGCCGCACGTGCGCTAGTGGTGGCTGCGGCGGCGGCGGCGGCGGCGCTGGTGTTCGCGCTGCCTGTTGTGCCACTGCCTACATCGACATCGACATCGACATCGCCTGCGTGGTGGTGCAAGGCTGCGGGGGCGGTGTGGTGTGACACGGTCCCCAGACTCGTGGACGGGTACTGTCCAAGGTCGGGAGGTGGTGGGGCGAGTGTTTCGCTTTTCGCCGGCAAGTAGTGGGCGTCGTCGTAGCCGGAGTACAGTACTCTGTGGGCACAGGCAAGCCAAGACAGCAACAAAACGCAAGCCAAAAAGACAGTCAGCACGGCAGATCATCAGACACGACGCCCAGAAACACGCAGGTAGATGGTGTTGGCCATCGAAGAGTGGGGAAAGCACAGCACACAGCACAGCACAGCATCGCACAGCACAGCACCGCACAACACAACACACCAAGCAGCCTACCTCGTGAACGACTCTGCAGCACGCCCCTTCTTCCGCCGCCGCCGGGCTTTTCGACGGGCCTTGGCATCGGGTCCCTGGGCGCGGCGTGCGTGCGTCTTGCCCGTCAACACGCGATTGCGGTCGCGCTTGGTCGTGGTCTGCAGCGCCGAGCAGTACAGGAAGTACACATGCCCGTCCCGCCCCCGGCGAAAGTGCAGCACGGCAAACACAACCTTGTCCTCCGGCACACCCACCAAGTGGGACGCCGCACCGCCCGAGTGCCCTCCGGCTGCCTTGGGAGCGCGCCGCGACTGAGACCTGCTGCTCGGAACACCCGCCGCCGGCGCCGCGGCTGCGGACGGTGGCGTGGTGGAGTCAGTGGCCGGGCCTGCCTGCGGGTTGGCCAACTCCGGCTCGCCATCCCCAACCGTCCGACCGCCACTCACACCGCCGCCGCCGCCATCAGCGCCGTCGCCTCCCGCCGTGCCAGACGAAGAAGGACCGCCAACAGGCGGAAGTCCCGACCCGGCTGCATCCGTGATGGCAGGGGGCGAGCCGGAGGGTGGTGACGCAGTGGGGCCACGTGGGGAGGTGGCGGGGGCGGTGGTTGTGCCAGAGGCGCGGGACTGTCGGCCACCACGGTTCGTCGGAGACGACTCGGCCGCTTCCATGGTCTCCAGCGCAGCCAGCAGCTCATGGGCTGGCGCGTTGGCGTTCAGGCCCGCGGCCGACAGGCGGTTGGCGCGTCGTTGCAGCGCCGCTTGCTTGAGCCGCCGCAGCGTCTCTGTGCGCACACGCTCGGCCATGCGCTCGGCTTCGTACACCTCGTGCAGCGCCGGAAAGTAAAACCCGGGGCCTGCCGCGCTGGTGGTGGTGCCACCGTCTGCGCTGGCCGTGGCGGTGCTCGCCGCGTTAGGTGAGGACTCGTTGCCCTGGCCCCCTCGTCGCTGCACGCTGGAGCGAGGTGACCCGCCCCAGTCTTCGTCGTCGCTGTAGCTGTCCCCGCTGTCCCCCCCCTGACCAGACCCCCCACCCCGGGGGCTTGCGGCGGGCTTGCTGCCCTGCGTCGTGATGGCGCCGGTGGACGCTCGCGTGGCGGTCGTCGCGGCGGGTGCCGGTGGGGGGCGTGCGGAGGCCACAGCCTGCATGAATGCCTCGTCCGAGTCGTCCTCCGACGCGTCAGACTCGGAGGAGGACGACGACACGCGCGATGCGGCTGCCGAGGACAGGAACTGAGACGCCGTGGCGCGCCGCTGGAGCTCCCGCTCACGGCGACGGCGGTGCTTGTACTTGAGCTGGCGCTTCACCTCACGCTCCACCTTGCGGGGCAGCGCCCCAAACACCTGCATCGCAAAGCGTGTCGCGGGGGACGCACGACCGAAGGTCCTGGTGACCGGCGGCGACGACGGCTTGTTGCCGGCGCCGTCGCCCTCCACCCCCTTGGCCTCGCCGCTTCCGCCCTCTGACGCCACCGATGCCGCGTCGGACGCGTGCGCGCCGTTCAAAGGGCTGGACGCTGGACCCGTGACCACCCCCTCCCCATCCGACTCGTCGCTGCTCCAGGGCGCCGCCAGGCGTGTCCCAGGCGTCTCCGTGCCCGCCAGCACCTTGCGCCCGCCCCCAAACAAGTCGCCGGGCGCGTGGGTCAAGTCGTGCAGCGGTCGTGTCGCAGCCGGGGAAGGCGCGGGGGACGCACCCAATGCGGACGCAGATGGAGAGGCCGACGGCGTGCGTCCCGACGTGCCAGCCTGGTTGCCCACACGCACACCGCCACTAGCACCGCCACCACCACTAGCACCGCCACCACCACTGGCACCGCCACCACCAGACACGGCGGCCGACGTTGTGCTTCTACCGGCAGCTCGACGCCCGGTGCTTGCAACGCCTTGGCCGCCAACATAGGAGCCGGGGTGGCCACCCTCCGCAGCCGGCTGTTGGAGCGCGCCGCCGCCGTCACCGTGACCGTCCCGGCGCCGCACATGGTCGTCGTGAGCCTGCTGCCGCAGCGCCTGCATCTCCCGCGCGGCCTTGGCCCTCTCCCGGCGCCGCGCCCGGTCTCGGCGCCGCTTGGCCCGCTGGCGCTGCTTGTTGGCCGTCACCTCCTGCGTCGTGGCCGCCACCTCGTCGGCGAACACGCGCGGGATGTGGGAGAAGCGGAGCAGGGCGTGGCGCGGGATGGTGGCGCGGCGCCCGCCGTTGGAGCCGACGCCGCCGGCGGTGTCCCGACTGCCGGGGTGGCTGGGTGGCGACGAAGACGGTCCATGGGACACGCGCTTGTTGTGGCGGGCCAAGCGGCGCTCCCTGAGGGCAGAGGCGGTGTTGCGGCGGTTGGGGTGTCCGGGGTCACTATCCTGGTCGTCGCCGGCGCCGTCGCTTTCTTGGAAGAAGGTGGTGGGGTCCAGCAGCCGCTCCAGGGCCTGTTGCTCCTTGTACTCCGGAGAATTCAGGAATCGGTGAAGCAGGCGGTTGGCTGCGGAGGTGAGGCGAGGCACACGCGCACAGTGGAGATGAGATGAAACCACAGCGGGCACCCAAGTGAGGAAGAAAGGCCAGCCATGCTCCTGCCTCATCGCGCTCACCTTTTGCAAGCCAGGACAACCGCTGGAATCGCACCACCATTGCTACACACAGAGACTCAATGATTTGCTGGATTGCATGGACGCGGGTATCATTCGACACATGGACAACACACATGCAGACACAGCTGGGGTGAGAGAGCTTGTCCAGGCGTGGAGGGCAAGACACACAAGAGTCGTACGCCGGTGTAGGATGTGTGAGGCAAGGGCTCTAGCACCGAGTCCAACGGCCGATCAAATGTTCCCAACCTCTCACGAAACATTCTCTGTTCGCATCACCACACATGGATGTGGTTCAGAGCAGGTCCCAGCGCTCATCGCGAGCGCCAGCCCGTACCTTGCGGTCTGTGATGCTGTACCGGTTGGTGCGCACCTCGATGCGAGTGACACAGGGTGACCACGTCGCACGAATGGTGTTTGCAAAGCTGCCTTGGGGTTCCACAAACTCTTGCAACATCCCGTCCGGCTTTCCCTCTTCTGTGAACAGAAAGGCGTGCAGCTGCTCCGCGTTCATGTATCGAAACCCCGCGTGCTGCTCCACCCATGGTCACCACAATGCGAACAAAGGACACCCCACGCCCCGTTAGCGCGACCCAAGCTGCCGTCCTACGCGACCCGAAACCGGCGTACTGTGTCGGATGGCGACGGTTCCGCAGCAAAGTAGGCCACCACCGCAGACTTCTTGCCACGGCGCTTGTTTTTCGACGTGAGGGTGCGGTACACCTCCTCAAAGTTGCAGTTGCGGCGGTTGCGCCGCCTCAACCGCCCGTCCACGATGGACGTGAAGTACCACGCGCTCGCCACGCCCGTGCGGATGATGATGGTATGCGGCACTCGCAGTTGCACGGCCGTGGTGGCCCCAAGTGGCGCCACATTCGCCTCCTTGCTGTGCAACCGTGACAGCAGGTTCAGCACTAGCCTGTTTCGGCGGGGGGCACAAGCATACACACCATGCGTCACCCACCCCGCGCCCACGGATGCATGATGCATTTATTCACACACCCAAACACAATACACACGTGCATACGCGTGAGCCAAGCACAAACTGAGCGTCCAGCCGCGCACGTTTGCGCACCCTTGGTCATCCACATCCGCGATGGGCATCGTTTCGTCAGCTGGGGGCGGCTTTCAATCTGCTTACCCGTGCCCGCCAAGGCACATGCCCTTCTTG
>Ga0213833_1002829_pt1 | contig 10959 bp, 6 predicted proteins | sample SWATP21_FD_160575 | JGI IMG/M metagenome (GOLD analysis project Ga0213833, IMG submission 160575) | Coastal seawater microbial communities from Marineland, Florida, United States - SWA TP2 #1 | ecosystem: Environmental > Aquatic > Marine > Coastal | place: USA: Florida | collected 2016-08-14
CCGGTACCTGTGAGAAGCGAATGAAGGCAGATGGAACACGCGCAACACACGGCATGAGGGGAACCCATGGGCACAGCGACAGCAACACAGACAACAACTCGCGCGATGCTGCATGCACATGCGCGAACCCCCAACAACAAACAACAACAACGACACGATCCAAAACGCACAGTTGCACAACCCCCGACTCCGTTAGATTCTTTGGTGCTGTGGCAGCAAATGGATCCACTGCGTCCGCTCGGGTCAGCTGCGCGTGTGTGGGGACAGCCGGCGCACTTCGACTGTGACGACTCACACGGCGAAGGACGTGGGGGTCTGCCTGCGCTTCCTCTTCCAGCAGAGCAACTGTGGCTGCCGAGGGGGTCGGCAAGTCAACAACCGGCGCCTCATTCAACAACAGACCACCACCACCACCACCACTGCCACTGCCACTTCCTCCCCCACGGCCACCACCGATGCCACCGTCGCCGCGTGACACACCGCCTACCATGCGCCGCAGCGTTGCTTGGCGCTGGATGGACTTCTCCATTGCAGCCACAGCAGCGTCACGCTGGGCCTTCAAACGAGACTGTTGGGCAGGCAACTCGACGAAGCCCGTGGCTCCCAGGCTGTCGGCTTGTGAGGCATGCGACGGCAGCGTGCGAAAGCTCTCGGGCTTTGCCATGCGAAGGGACACCTGCCGTTGCATCACCCCACGCCCACCGCCGCCCATGATGCCGGCACTGCCACTTCGCCCGCTGCCGGTGCCAGCGAAAGGCGTCTCTAGTGGTGACGACCCGTCCGAGTAGGGCAGTTTGAGCTTCCCTGCCTCGCTTGGGAGGGTCGACGCCGCCTTGACAAAAGTGGCCAGCACGCTGCCCCCCAAAGGCGCGAACGGTCGCTTGTGCTGGCCATGCGGCGTCGTTGGTGTACCAGTGTCACGTGAGCCCGGAAACATGGCCATGACGGGCGCATCGCCGGCACCACGTCCACCTCCGCCGTCGCCACTGCTGCGTCTGCGTTGCGCTCCATTTCGCGCACGCCCGCTGCTACGACGGCGACGTTGGCGAGAGTGACGATGGCGGCGCGCCTCACCACCACCATCACCTGCTGCTGTTGAACCACCTCTGCCACTCCCCACTGTTTGGCGCCGCTGGTGGTGTGCACGACGATGCGGCGGCGCTTGTCGACTGCCAAGCGACGTCATCACGGGTCCTGCCGTGGCGGCACGGTGGTGCTGAGGTTTGCCCCATTCCAAACTATCGTCGATGCTCCTGGTGATACTCGTGCCCTGAATGAACCCAGGTCTACCTGCTGCTGTTGTTGCTGCTGTTGTTGTTGCTGCTGCTGCTGTTGCTGCTACCGCGGTTGACGGGGCTGGATGTGCGTGAGCTTTACCGTCACGCCCTGTGGACACTGGTGGTGGCCTGGCATCAACAAGGTGGGGTGCCGTGGCTGTCGCTTCTGCGGTCGCAGTGTCAGCTCCACGGGGCGCACGCATGGGGGAGCCAACAAACGTGGACTGTGGGGTTGCGGTGGCGTCTCCGACGTCCTTGTAGCCGCTGCCGTGGCGTGCCTCTGCGGCGATCCTACCGGCGGGGGCGGGCCAGTGGTCGGGCGAGAGCACCGCGCCAGCCACACCCCCCCTGGGATCGGCGCGACCCTGGACAGTCAGGTGCAGTGGCGGGGACGGTGTGCGCGGTGGCAGTGCGGCCAACGCCGGATGTCCGGGCGGCAGGCGCATGGCCAGGGGTGGTGGACGGGCGGTAGCATGCGGCTTGTCAAAGTGAAACAGGGCCTGTGCCTCACCCTCACGATATCCGTGCCTGCTCGCCGAGAAGCCAGATGTTTTGCCCACGCACAACCACCAGAACCATACACACGCACGCGCGCACGCACACGTGCGCGTGTATACAATAAGAGGACACCGTGCAGCACACGAGCAAGCGGGGTGAGGGTGGCGACCAGGACGAAACGAGGGCGGAGGAGCGGTGATGTGCACGCACCCCGCGGCATGTCCAGAAGCGTGGTCATCCGGGTTGTACGACAGGTGCGGCCACAGTGGCTTGGGGCCCATCACAATATCACCTGCGCGCACACCGATGATCGTCGGCAAGAGCGGAGAGACGTTACAGCCACTGCTCACACCCACCACCACCGTCCCAAAAACCATCCCCCTACCTGCAGGGCCTCGACGTTCATCGCCGTCGAACACTATGAATGCCTGCGGGTCCCCGTGTACCGCCCCATGGTTGTGATACTCGCGCATTGTGGCGATGTGGGACACGACAGCGTCCTGTGCGACCGGGCGCGTCAGTGACGAACAACACCAACAGTAGCAACAGCGGCAGCAACAGCAGCAGCAGCAGCGGCAACAGCAACAACAGTATCCCCTGAGGTAGCCATGCTGCACACGGCATGCATCGCACAAGGACGAACCGGTTGTCGTTTCACACCAGTGGTCAGTTGGTGGCTCAGCGCAGGCATCCGGACAGTCAGTGAGTTCACCTTTCCCTGCTGGGGAAGGGGATAACCGCACACCGCCACGCACACCCCAGCAGCACCAACAAAACAACTGTGACCTCGCCATGCTTTTGCGACGGCGGTACACACCCCACTTGCCACCCGCCACGTACCTGAGCTCCGGCATCATGGAAAGGAGGCTGCACCGGCGATGATATCTGTGACGCTTCGCCGCAGCGCGCTGGCGACGCTGGGGAAGCTGGCGAGGCGGCCGACGCCGACGCCGGCGATGGGCGGGGCTTGGCGGGGGTGTGCCCACCCGCGCTAGCGCTGGGGCTGCCTGCCGGTGAGTGTATGGCGCTGCGAAGGTGCTCGGAGAACTGTTGCCCCGTCCCCGGGCGATGTTGAACGGGCTTGGCACCCACATACACGGGCGAGTCCGCTTTCAGCACCTCCAGCGGCAGATGTGACGTGGCAGGCGCGCCGCCTCCCGCCTGCCCCATGTCACCACCGAAGCTGCCGCGCAAGACACTGGTGCCCAACAGTGACAGTCGCAGCAGGTCTGTGGCCGCACTTTCTGTCGGCGTCCACCCACTGTGGCCCGACTCCCCGACGCCACCAGGCACAGAGTGCTGCCCGTCCTGGCGCACAGACCAGCGACTCGGCGTGGCGTCCCCCACACTGATCGGCGCACCGAAGGAGTCGCCACCCCCACTCATGGGCGCCACCGTGCCGACGGCTGCGGGTGCGGGCGACGGGCTGCCACCCGTGTCCTTCATGGACCCGCGACTTCCGGGGCGGTGCAGTCCTGCGCTTTGCAGGAGGACGGTGCGAGCTGTGGCACCCGCGGCGGTGCGATGCGTTGAGCCGTGGCGAGTGTGGGAGCGAGAGCCCGCAGCCCCAGCTGCTCCTGCAGCTGCGGCAGCCGCTGCAGGAGCGTCAGGGAGCCACGCCGCATCTATTGGTGGGGGGCTCGCACGGGGTACCCCCGGCCCGCCCGAATGGTGTGGAGCCCCACGGGCTGGACTCAGGGAAGGGTGGATGTTCATGGCGCTCCCAGGTGCGGGAGACAACAAGGCCGGTGGCACTGCGGCACCACCAGGGGAGGCAGCTGCTGTCACGCGGGTGTGGCGAGAGGGAGACCCGTCGCTGGCATGCAGCATGTACTGGCTGCGGTCATCATGGTGCCCTGCTCGCCGCGCGGCTCGTGCACGGTCCTGCGCCGCGAGCGCTGCAGCTTCAGCTTCTCGGGCAAATCGAGTGCTCCGTACGTGAGACAGTGCTGCGGGGTGCTTCATGGGCGCCCCTGAGCGGCGTGTGGAGGCCTGGTGCAGGTGGGACGGCTGGTGGCGCAGGCGGTGGAGCAGCACCGTTAAGAACCGCGCGAAGCGGTCCGGATCCGCGCCGTTGACCCATGCTTCAGCCAGGTCAAACATCGAGACAAAAAAGCCCAGGTACCTGCGCACACGGGCAACACAACAGGCTATGTGATGGGGGCTTTGCAAGGTGTGCACAGCACTCGACCATGCATGCATGCACCTACAGCAATCGGGCTTTCGATCCTGGACCAACACTCGCACCCTCTCGATCATTGACCTCGTGTTCATGATCGACAAGTGGAACAGCCGGACCAAGTGTGGCACCCGATCCAGACGCGAACATGGTTCGGCCCGTCAGTGTCTCCGTGATCGTGTTGGAGTAGTCATGTGCAACCATGCTCAGGGCATGGCCAGTTGTCACTGATGGGGCTGGCGACAGCGGATTGCCGGGCGTTCCTGGTCGGCTGGAACCCACACTGATGCTTGGTGTATGTGGCGGTCCCCGCAGTCCAGAGCCCGTGGAGCCAGTGTCGAGACCCCAGTCCGCCAGGGCGATATCAAACGCTTGCTTGCGCCGCTGTGCCATCAAGCGGTTTACGCAATCGGGTGAGCGCCACGATGAAAGAATGGCAGTGGCACGGGAGAGGTTGTGGTGCAGGCGCAGACACAAAGTGCGGTGGTACGTACGAGGCGTGTGGAGCACAGGGACTTAGCGATGCGCATGTTAACGTCCACGTACTGAGAACGCGTGATGTACCTGGTGCAATGGTGACAAACACGTCACCACGCCGCATCCAAACTCGCCGGTGTGCCTGCCAGCGTCATCACACGGTATTCAACCTGTCACTTACCGCTTTCCAGATTTGCGGGTGACAAACTCCCACCACATCTTGATGATGTTGCGCACTTTCGGGTCCAGGCAACACCGTTCACGCGCTGCAACATCAAGCACTGCAACCGGTTCCGATGCACTGCCCCCACCGCTGATATGACTGTAGTCACTACTGAAGGGCTGAAAGATACTTGGCGACCCCGCAAACGCAACGCGTTGAACATCATTCAGGATGCCCCCGGCCAGCACCAACTCTCTCTGACGTGCAGCGAACGTTGGGTTGCGCAGGCTCTGTCGGCGCCACTCCCGCCGGACCTGGGGCAGGTACACTGCCTGAGGCTGCATGGTGGGACGAATGGACCCATGAGTTGCGTCCATCTTGTACATTGTGGCCTGGAGCCCCGACGCGGTTGCGTGTTGATGGGTTTCGGCGCTCAACGCACACACCGGGAACATTTTTGGAAATAGGCAGGATCATGGGCCAGTGCACGCTGTGTATTGCGCGGTGGCTCCTATCGAGCAACCGAGAGTACAATCAAAGAAAAAGTCCGACAGAGGTACACAACGACGCTGCAACACAATGGGTTACACCACGTCGAGACAAGGACGAACCAAGAAAGAAATGCTAGACAAACAAACACACAAAATACACAAACAGGGGACACACGGCGTGCTCAACAACATCACTTATCGACCCGTCGAGCAAAACAACACCGCCACGCATCCACACAACACAGTAAAGAAAAACCCATCGTTCCCACTCCTCCCTGTAGCTACTGCTGTGACTGGCTTATCACTGTGCTTGCTCGACGCATGCTCGTGACCCGCTGCGCCCGCTTCGACTGCGCTGCTTCGCGGGTGCCTGTTCCACTGATGCCACCACCAACAGTGGACGGCGCCAACGGGTTGAGGAAGCGCGTTGTGGGACTGGAGTCGCTCCGTTTGCTTTGTCGATGACCACGCGATGGACGCGCTGGGTCAGTCATCTCGATTGCACCCGTCGCGTCTGGTGTCTCAGCATCTTTGCAGGACGCAGACGTCGTTGTGTTCCCGCGTCGACGCCGTGACACGATGCGGCGACAACACACGTCATAGCAAGTCCCCCCACACGAACGATCGGTCATCGGCAACCCAACCAAGGCATAGAATCGAGACCGACGCGACGCTTGCGGGTGCTTTTGCGCCAACTCACGCCAAGGCAAGACTGCATGCTTGACGACGATGAGCACGACGCCAATGCAGGGAACCAACAAGTTCACGACAATGACCAGGACATCTACAACATCGGCGTCATATGCACTGCGTGTCGAATCTCGTGCAACCGTCAGTACACCACCAAACAGAGTCAGCAGCATGCACAACTGTGCCATTTCGCCGAACAGGTTGGTTGAAGGCTCAACGAAAGGTTGCAGTCGCGTGTACAACAGCAGCGCAAAAATCGTGATCAAGCAGCCGATCGATACTTGGGCAAGTGTGCCACGCAGAATGAGCACCGACACTCCCGTGAGCAGCACCTGGATACATTCACACGAAGAGCCTGCGTTACAGACCTGGCCAATGACCGAGCCTGCACTGCACTGTGACCTACCTTGCGCACAAGCTCCACCACTTCCATGAACCAAGCCTCTGGGCGGTAGTTGCTGAAGAGGAAGGACAAGTGCTTGATGTCTGGGTGGTCCTCTCGATCAATAGTTGGGTCAGACAGCAGGTCACGGTGGCGATTCAGGACAAACAAGTACCAACAAGGAATGCCGATGGTGTACAGCGCTGCCATGGCAGCTGCATAGACCACAGCAACGTCGTAGGCTTTTGTTTGACAGCTCACAGACAGGTCGGCCTGCAAGAACGAGGTGCCATCGTCAAGTGCGACGCAGGCGAAGGTCTGGAAAATGGTGTTGCATACGGTCGGAAACACAACGAAGATGGTCAAGAGCATGCCGCTGAAACAGTTGGCCTCGATCCAGGCCGATACTCCAGGGCCTCCCACTTTCTGATGCCCGCGTTTGTGCACAGATCGAGCAAGAAAGTACGTCGCTGACAAAGCGAGCCCAACCACAATCGGAAAGACCGTCCAAAACACGAGACGATGATAGTGGTTGTTTCCGTGGAACACGCAGGGGACGGAGAGAGACGAAAACACGTTCAGATTAGCTGTTGAGAAGGACGACAGCACAGATGCGGCTGCATCCGGAAAGCGGATGTCAAAGCTTAACGGAAACAGCGCGGCGACCTGAAGCAGCAACCACGGTCACAACACGCTCCAAACCCGTGGCACCCAAACACCCAAGCAAGCCCCACACAACCTTCCATTCACAACACGTGGGAACACATAGCGTTGCGTCTCACGCCGTTACCTGCATGTAGCTGAGTACAATCTTCACCTTGGAGCCAATGGATCCAAGCTTGGAACTCAGGCGCTTCACTTCTCCCACAAGCGCCCCATACGCCTCGCGTGCCGCCTCCGATTCCATCTGCTTGTCCAACACGACGGACCCGGTCCGCTGCAACATGGTCACCCGCGCCTCTTGTCGCAGCATGGCCACGCGCCGTCGCCCCCACACCGCCCCAGCCACCACCACGGCCGCGGCAGCGACGAGGGCGAGGAGTTGCAGCGCCAGAACCAGACCAGACGCGGACTCGCACTCTTCGCACAGCCCAGAAGCCTCGGAGGGCTGCCACCCCGGCAGGCACACGTCACAAAACGGGCCCGAGCTGCCTGCAGCACACAGCGCCAGCGGGGATGTGTCATCCACGACCGACGTCATGGCATCTCCGGCACCAAGCCGCCGTGGGTGGTGGTGACGGGAGGGGGACGAGAGAAGTGCTCGGCGGATGGGTACGTGTGAGCGCAGGGCTGCAACCGCTGCTTGCTGCGGTTGGTGCCTCGCAACCAGCACCGTTGGGGTTCCCAAGCACCTGGCCGGATTGTAGCACTCCAAAACGATCTCGCTGACATTGCTGGTCCGCCAGAAACCTGGTGCGAGTCGCAGGGTTGCTGTGGTGGTGCCGGTCGCGGGACACGTGATGGGCCCCTCACATGCGGCGCACACACCACTCGCCTGCATGTACAGCCCCGGAGTGCAGCTACAATCCGCCTGTGCACGGGCGCCGTCAGTGTCTGTTGTTGCCCCGTCCACACACGCACGACATGCTGCGGAGGAGGTGGCTCCAGTGGTGGGGAGGAAGGTGCCACGGGGGCACTTGGTACACTGCATCTGACCGACGTTGGACGCGTAGGAGCCAGCCTCACAAAGGACACACGACGATCCGTTTGCAGACGCACGACCGGCACTACACGGGGTACAGCTCGTGCCTTGGGGCGCACTACCTGCGGGGCATGGCGCGATGTGCATAGTGTGCAGCAGTGACAGTACGCCAAGCTCGTCTGGGGAGCTAAAGCGCAGCGTCACGTTGGTACCCGGCGCGGCCAGCAGCACCACACCACGCAACGTGGCACGCGTTCCATCAAACGTGGCGGAACGACTGCCCGCTAGCTGAGGCGTCGCCACGCCCGGCCCACCAGTCCAGGAGGACACTGACACTTCCACGGTGACGGACAATTCCAGGGGCACTGACAAGATCCCGGCAGCATCGGCCATGCGCAGCCACAGCTCGGGGAGCGCCACCCCAGTGGTGTACTCCCTGGGTAACGCACGGCCAGGCCACTCTGCCAACGTATGAGGCGCGGAGCCCACGGCAAACGACGGCACGGTTTCCTTCAGCTCGTTAAACGTGCCCTGCGGAGCCTCTGTCTGCCAAAACACGCTGGAGGACGGTGGCACCAGGCGCGCAACGTTGTGCTGCCATGCCCACGCAATGCCTGGGCCGGGCAGCTCGGTGGACACAAGCGTCACGGCTCCAGACTTGTGGTCTGCCTCGGCTCGAGAAACCGTGGCAAGCGCGCCGCCAACGGGCGCGGAGTTGTTTTGCCACACGAGACCCAGCACGCACCCGGTTGTTTCCTCAAACCCGGACATCACGTTTTGCACGCCGCCGCCACCACCCAGAATGCTGCCACGGGGCATGTCGAACGCGTCTGCAATCCAAGCCGTGCGGGCCTCCACAGAGTTGCCCACGACGCTGGAGTATCGAAGCTCGACGGAGCAATCGTGGTAGAACATGCCGCCGCCGCCGGCAGCAGCGGTGTTGTTCACCACCGCCAGCCCAGCAGAGGTCGTTTCCTCTTGCAAAGTCCCGAGGGTGCACGCCACACCTCCACCCACACCAGCGGCAACGTTGTTGGACACAGCCACGTCGTGGACGACGGCCTTGCATCCCTCGCCAACAAATAGGCCTCCACCCAGCCCCGCTGTTCCGCTGTCGAGGGCAACGGCGAACAGCCCAAGCTGTGCGGCAGCGCAAGCGATATTCCCACCGTGCCCAGAAGTCGGGCGACCACTGCCTGAGCATGCCCCAGCACTTACTTCACCAGCCGTGTTGCCTCGGTAGTGGCTGTACGCATCAACCGGCTTGAATGTGGTGAAGTAGGCGCCGCCGCCATGGGACCCCGCGCAGTTGTTCTGGATGAGGTTCGATTTAAAGTACAGCTCCGCGGACACATACATCGCACCCCCAAGCAGAGAGGCGGTATTGTACGTCATGACCGTGTTTCGAACAAGCATGGTTCGGTCGTTGTCGTCCGGCATGATGATGGCCAAGGCACCCCCGTTGGGAGCGCTACAACGCGTCAACAGGCTTGCAACTATGTAGACGTGGCCATTCCCCTTGATGTCTGAGATCGCCACGCATCCGCCATCTGCATACGACGTGACGCTGGACACTTCCGAGTCAAGGAGTACCAGACCAGAGGTTCCAGTCACCGTCACACCGCCTTCCACAACCCGTGATCCTTGCACAAAAGGCCAGAAACAGGAGGCATCAAAACTGATCCGCCCTTGCACTGTGCAACCAACCACATGCGTGGCGGCTGTCCCCGCCGAAGCTTCCGGACAGGAAAAAAACGCAGGTCGGATGACAACACCCACACCAGCAAATGTAGCACCCCAAATCCCGCCGTCAGCGCTGGTTTCCAGCTTGAGCCCGGTTAAACCGAAGTAGAGCTCTGTTGTAGCCCCCACAGGCGTCACAGACGTCGAGTATGCAAGGATGGTAGGTGCTTGCGACGACGAACCCAGCCACACGGCCGAAGCAATCGTGGCATACACGGCAGGGGCCAGGTTGGGCAGGGACATCGGGAAGTAAAAGGTGGATGTGGGGTCCAGCAGCAGTGGTAGCGCATACGGGGACGATATGCCAACCTTGGAAACTAATCCACGGATGGCCATGGCATCAAACAGGGTCGACGAAGGCCCGTTGGGTGCACGTACAGTGAGGGTCGCGAGTTCGAAGGCGAGCGCCTTGCCGTACCCGGACATGATGATGGATCCATCGGCACTCACGCCCACGCTTGGACCCACATAGTCGTTCCAATCAGGCGACAGCACAGCTGCAAGGCCCCACAACTGTGTGCGGTTGCTCGCGGCAGAGCGCACGAAGACTTGAGTCATGGCGTCCATTCCAACCACGACCACACTTCCAACCAACGAAAGCACTCCTCCACCCGCGTCGAGCGTCGCGTCCGCGTGGAACCCCCGAAACAATTGCTGCGCGAGCCGCCACTCGCGGTCAGAGGCGTGGTACGAGAACACAAGCACGGTCTCGTCGCACCGCACCATGACCGTGTCGTCAAACACGGCAATGGAGCCACCACAGTTGTCAGGTGCTTCGTCGGGGTCGTTGTCTAGGAGCATCGTCATGTCGCGTGACACCGTGTCGCTGGCGCACGTGTAATTGCCGGGGCCTCCCGACACTTCCACAACACGATACACTGCCATCACGGCTTCGTCGCCGAACGTGGATTCGTCGATGCCAACTGCAACGATGCGTTCTCGTTCCTGTGAGTGAACTGCCACTGACTTCCCAAACTCGGAATCACCCACAAGCAAACATGCCTGATCAAAAGGACCACAAGCGCGGCGGCTGTCAGGTAATTGCAAATGCACACAATCACACACACAAACGCCGTGCACATGGTGCTAGTAACTCACTTGCTGCCACGATGCAGCGTTGTCGGGCGACACAAACACAGACACTGCGCCGACGTCGGATCCTGCAACCACCGTATCTTTGCTTGCAGCCAAAGCCGCGACAAAGTTGCCCGTGTTCCCAGAAGGAACAGAGGCAGTGAGGTGCGTCAACCACACCCAGTCAAAAGCCTGTCGCTTCACATTCCAACTGTCCCGACGATACAAATGAATGGCGCCTTCATCCAAATCATTGCCTGGATCAGCAACCGCCAAGGTTTTGTTGTCCAGCATTGACACCACCGCGCCAAAATATCCGTTCGCCCAGTTTCGAGCTGCGTAT
>Ga0213833_1002834_pt1 | contig 10951 bp, 13 predicted proteins | sample SWATP21_FD_160575 | JGI IMG/M metagenome (GOLD analysis project Ga0213833, IMG submission 160575) | Coastal seawater microbial communities from Marineland, Florida, United States - SWA TP2 #1 | ecosystem: Environmental > Aquatic > Marine > Coastal | place: USA: Florida | collected 2016-08-14
AAAAGACGAGGGAGGGGGGGGGGGGGGGGGGGGGGGGGGGGGGGGGGTGGGGGGGGGGGCGGGGGCTGGGGTGGAGGTAGGAACAGCAGTAGGAGCGGGTTCAGGCGCGGATGAGGAGGCAGACGCAGGCGTATGCTCGGAAGCCGGTTCAAGTTCGGAAGTCGGGTCAGGCGCAGCAGCAGGCTCAGGGACAGGACCAGGTACAGGCTCGGAAGCAGGTGTAGGTGCGCAAGCCAGTCCCGCAGGAACCTCACAAGCTGCAGTGCTTCCCGAGGCTTCGGCAGGCGGCGGCGGCGAAGCGGGTGTTGTGAGAGCCTGGGCGGCTGGCACATCAGTCGCGACAGAGGAAACAGCTGTGTCAGGAGCCTTGTCATCTGGGTCGTCCACGGGTGAGTCCACGGGGGTTTGAGCCATCGCTGCCTGGGCTGTGGGACGCGCCTCTGGGGCATCCTTCTGTGCCTTGACAGCAGAGGCCGCAGCAGGCTTGGCTGGTGGTAGCACCGGCCCAGCGGTTTGGTTGCCTGTTGCAGCTGCAGCAGGAACCGGTGGAGCACCGGTTGCACCGGTGCCAGAAGCCTGTTTGGGTACCGTGGGTGTTGGCGGGGACGGCTGGGTCGGTGGTGGCACAGCCTTCGCAACTGATGAAGTCGTGGCAGGCTTGGCGGTCAAAGCAACAGATGGGGCTGGGGTGCCGCTGGTTGCTGCGGTGGCGTCAGGGAGTGCGGTGGCTGGAGGGACTGATTTTGCGAACGGGGCTTTCGGCTTTGAGGCAGCAGCCTTGACGCCGGGTGCTTTGGCAGCCGGAATCGGCACCCGTGGCTTCACAGGTGGCTTCACAGGTGGCTTCACAGGCGGGTTCACAGACGACTTCACAGACGACTTCACAGGCGGCTTCACCGGTGGCTTCACAGGTGGCTTCACAGGTGGCTTCACAGACGACTTCACAGGCGGCTTCACAGGTGGCTTCGCCGGTGGTTTCACAGCAGGTGGCTTCACAGGAGGGGACTTCTTCACTGGAGGCAACTTCACCGGAGGGGACTTTGCTGGAGGGAACTTCACGGCTGGTTGGCCTGGGGGCTTCACAGCTAGCGGCTTCACAACCGGTGGACTTGCAGCAACGGGCTTGGTCTTCGAAGCAGCAGGGGCTTGGCTACTGGTTGGTGGCATTGCTTTGGAAGCCGGTGGTTTCAGCTTGGGAACAGGCTTCGCTTCTGCAGGCACTTTGCTGCTTGGTTTGGGCGCAACCGGCTTCGCGGCCGACTTTGTGGCTGGGTTGACCACTGGGGTCACATCCTTGGTGGATGCTTTCGCCTCGTTGGCAGCATCGTTCGCAGCAGTGGGAGCGGCAACACCAGCAGCTTTGGCGGGAGCGCTGGCTTTGACACGTTTTGTCGCTGGTTTGGCTGGAGGGGGCTTCAACCGGGGAACAGACTTCGACACAGCAGCAGGCACTTGGCCACGGGGCTGCGGCAGTCCGGGCTTCTTCCCAGGCACCTTCACCTTCCCCGGTGGCTTCACGCCTGGAGGAGGTGTCGCCTTGGCTGATGGCTTCTTCGCTGCAACCGAAACTTTCGCGCTAGGCGGGGCTTTGGTGGTGGGTTTGGCTGGTCTGCCGATAGCCGGCGGCAGTGTGGGCTTGGTTGCGGTGGACTTGGCGACGGGCGCCTTGACTGATCCCGGCGGCTTGCGCCCAGGTGGAAGCACAGGAGCCTTGACTCTTGGTTTAATGCCTGGCTTTGGTGGTGCCTTGACAGTGATAGTGGGCTTCGCTGCACGTGGTCGTGGCGCTGCGGGTCGCGGCCGTGGTGGAGTCGCCCGCACCGGCGGTTTGCGGGGCAAGGACGGCTTCCGCGGCGGCGGCGGGCGAACCAACGGACGTGCAGCCCTTCCCGGACGCACACGAGGTACTGGTGGGTGTGTACTGCGTGTGGGGGGCTTCACGACTGACGGCTTTCTGGGCGGTGGCGGGCGAAGCTTGGGTCGTCCAGCCCCTGCCGCCGGCACTGGCGTCGGGCGGCCGGCGGCGGAGACGGGCGGCGCAGGGCGTGGTGCTGGACGGGGAGCTGGTCGGGGAGGGCGTGGTCGTGGTGCAGCCATACCTTCGGGCTTGGTGGTCAGTCAAAGGTGTGGAGGCGGGGGTGGGGGGCTCAACAAGAAGATCGCAACGGCCCCGACCCCATCATGACATGGAACTCGGCGGCAACGCCACACACACGAACGAGAATATGGAGTGCTGCGACGAGCTTAGCACTTGGTTCGAACAATAACAGTGCTACCTGCGGGGACCGCAGTCCGGACTACCAAGCTTCGTGGCCCAAAGCGTGGGTGATAGGCTGACGGGCTGACAACCAGCACCGGTGTGTGCGGGCTGATGCGTGAAATTACCCAATTAAAATTTCCTACTGCGGTGGGTTTGGGGGTACGGGTTGTTGAAGTTCATGATGGAGTGGGAAGTTCGATGAGAGGATCTTGGCCTCGAGGAGTATAATTCCTGTGACCGCATCACATGACGCATTTTGCCGTCCAACAGCAGCATCCGCGAACACTGCATATTGGACACCCACACGATCAGTCCAGTCATCACTACATTGTATGGCGCCATTTTGCGCATAAGTCTGCGCTCATGCCCCCGCCACGTCCTAATTGCAGATAATTAGCCACCTTGGGTCTTGGGGGCAGCAAAGGTCGATTCACGTGTCACAGACAATGACAATCGTTGGTATCCATCCATACAGGCGACATGCCACCTTCCTGTGGACAGTCTCTCTCTCTCTCTCTCTCTCTCTCTCTCTGAGTTGGTGCGCCGACGGCATGAAAGACTTATGTACATAGACATGTCTGTCACGGCGTCACAATTTGATGGCTTTGTTTGCAGTCATGATGACGCTGTGTGCAGTAAAGGTGTCAGTTCGATCAACACGACTGTACTTTACAAAACGATGCCAAGCTTGCGAGTTTTCCGGACTTTGGCAGACATGTTTGGCGCGAACGTCACGGGTCGTTGTCTGACGCCGTCATCGTCCTCAGACTCAGACGAAGTCTCTGTGTCGTGTTGCACATCGTCGCCGTGTTCTTCGTTGTCATTGGCGTTCTCACCCCAGGCAGCAGCCGTGGTGGGAATGGCAATACATGTACCATGCGTGGCAATGCTCTCTCCACTGGGCAGCTCTTGGTGCATGTGCTTGTCATCGTTGCACAACATCCACTTGGACTGTGACTTCATGAAAGGGCTCGCGGCGCGCGGTGCTCAATCGGCGAATCGTGTTGATGGAAAGCGCCAAAGCATGGACCACCACAGAGCGCTGTCCCGCGCTGCTTGAATTCCAAAAGCGTGCAGACCTTCTTTCACAGTCGATGCTGTAGCGGCAGCCATGGACAACGAGCACCAGGCACATTCGCCCTGCTTGTGCTTTTTGGCTCGCACCTCGTTGCGGTGACTCGGGTAGTGGGCACTATGATGGAAGCGACAGGAGCGCACAACGCGGCGTTTGCCGGCGTAGTTCTAGGCCACGTATGTACTCCAGCAGACGCCGTTGGGCTTCTTGATGCGGCATCCGCCTGCCCCCGCTTGGGCAGTGCAAGCACAGGTAACGAGCAGCAAATACGTAGTGGAAGAAGTGCAGGGGCCAGCGTTGAGAGTGCACGACGCGGCTGTTGAAGGACGAATGGCGGAGGTTGCGGAGCGCGATCCTGCCACCGAGTGGGTTCAAGAACTCAGTGGATATCATGTTCACGACAACACAGTCCTTCGTGCTGGTCGCCAACATGGGCCCGTGCGTCAGCCAAGCAGTGTGTCCACGTTCCACGGACTTGTGAGGACAATTTCTATCGGAAAGCCGGCAAATGCAGTTGACTGTGCATGTGCAGTGACAAAGCTTCAGAAGGTCCAGCGCTTCTCGTGGGCGCCATAGAATCGGTCACAACAGATAGATGCTGTTGGAGTACTTTTGCCTGGCTAAGAGCCAGTATGGTGGAACGTCGTGACGTTTCTTAGTGACGGTGATGTGCCATGGGTGTCCATTCGTTGCATCGCGCGTTTGATCGATGCGCAACCCTCGTCCACCACAAGGCTTGCTGCTTAAAAGTCCCAAGCGTATCTTTGTGCAGCCTACAGTGCCTGCGAAGCGAGCTCTCATCTTGTGACAGGTCGCGGTGAGGGCTGCACCGCTTCTTGATGATGGTATTGACATGTGTGATCCGCCAAAGGCCATCCGTGCTGTGAGATGGGCACAGTGAGATGGCGATGGAAACTTCTGAAGCGCTTGAAGGACATACACGACGTGATGTCGCGGACGTTGAATATGCCGTCGCCCGTGACCCAGTAGCTCTCAAACGAAGGCAGCATGACGATGTGTATCACGACTCGTGATTCACGAGGTGGTAGCGAGGAAGGCTACCAACGGGAGTTTCGTTGATGGGCCGGATCAGCGTGCAGGACGATGACAATGTTGAAGTGGCTGGAGTTTTTTCATGCCAAATGAAAGGCAAGAAGATGCTCCAACGATGCACTTGGATACACAAGCACAAACTGCTAGTGCCACCACCTAGGTGTACCAGTGTCGGGAGAACGCATCAAGAACACGAGTTGTTACAGTGGAGCAAAAAAGTAACTTTGCTGCACAACCATTGGGCTGCAAACAAACAAACAACACACCACAAGGACTGAGAAAACGAAACAAAAACTGAAAAGAACGCAAAACAGAAAGCAAGGCCGGAGTGCCTAGGCGTCATGAGAGCGAATCGCGTAGTGCGGTGTGATAGTTTCGCCAAAACTGGGCGCACATCTGTGTTCTCCAGACCAAGAACGGGCTCCTGCGCCGGGGTCCTGCAAACAAACACAGAAGCCCGGGTGAGTGGCTGTCCCGGCCGTGCCAGCGATGCAGCTGACGCACCGGTTGGTGTTGCTGCTGGTGCGGGGATCTGACACAGTGACAAGCACGTCAGTGTCGACATCTTCTTCATACACCAGAGCACTACATGGTACGCCAGTTAAAGGGACTACGCACGTGATTAGGGCAAGAGACGCCGGAGGCTGGTACGGGGCGGAGTGCTCTCTGGACAGGCGCTGTTGGGGGATGGGGGGCAGTGCAACAACACACCAGCCATGACGAATCGCCACCACTACGGAGGAAGCAGCAACCACGGTACCATTAAATTTTGCTTCGCTACAGCCGTACGTTGCTGTGAAATACACTTGCAGCACCAAAAGAAGTGGCAAAATGCGCCGCACCACTGCGACAGTCATAACAAGCACACCAGTGTTACACCCCGCCTTGAACGGACTCGGTGCATCACTCACCCGACACATGTAGTTACACTGCAAGCACAATACACCACCACGTGAAGAGGCATTGCGGCGAATGCGTGGAGACTTTGGGTGAGCGACATGGGGAGAGTTGACGAAGCAGATGATGCAGCCGATGATCAACATGAGCGTCAGGCCGCCCAGGCAGCAGTATACAACAAGGTCAACGCGGCCCGAATGGAGCCATTGATCAAAGTCATCAGTGGAGGTGGAATTGTGATGACCGTGACTGGCTTCTGCAGTCATGGAGGAGCGCTGGGCGCCAGACAGGCAGCAACCAACCAACACCACTGACACCAGCGAAAGTTGAACCTGCGAGGGTCGGACCCAAGAATCTCCGCTGTAGTTGTAGTGTAGTTCGAAGACACTTCTCAAACCAGCGGAATGGCGCAGAGGTCAGCGTGCTGGGCCCATAACCCAGAGGTCACGGGATCGAAACCCGTTTCCGCTAGCTTTTTTTTTTTGTTGTGCTTTTTTTGTTGGCTCTTTCGTTTGTTGTGTTGGTGTAGTTGATGTGGTCAAGACGATGGGTTGTGACACGTTTCTAGTGGTTGCAGTACTTCTAGCCTGCGCTTTGGGTGCGCGAGCGTGTCCTTGTACTCATGCGTCCTTGTGTGGGCCATTATCCCAGCCACCATCCGGCCCAGAGCTGTTTGTGTTTACTGTGAATCCGGCAGGGTTTCAGGGCTTCAACTGGACGTACATCACCACGGTTGCCGCTTTTTTCCCGCTGGAACAGCATCCAGAGTTGCTATGTGCTGCTCATGCACGAGGTGTGCGTGTTGTCACCAAGGCAAGCCCCTTCCCGGTAGCCAACCTGTCATCGAGCGCTGATCGAGCGGCGTGGGTGCAATCTCAGGTGAAAACGATGCAGGCTGTTGGGGCCGACGGAATCAATGTGGACATTGAGGAACCCATTATGATTTCCTCGCAGGCCAAGGATCTCACGTCACTGGTGTCAGCCTTGCGCGATGCTGCACACGCCGTGAATCCGATGGCTCAGGTTTCCTTTGACGTGGCGTGGGGACCAGGCGGTGTAGATGAGCGTGTCTACGACTACGCTGGGCTTGCGAAAGCAACAGACCTGTTGTTCGTCATGGGGTATGATGAACGCAGTCAGGTGTGGGGATCAGGCCCCTGCGTGGCAGGGGCCAACGCTGGTTTGAAGCAGACCGAAAGTGGCTTGGATGCGTACCTCCGCCTGGGCATAGCCGGGACTCAACTAGTTGCTGGGTCACCGTGGTATGGTCGCCTGTATCCATGCCTTTCACTTGATGGAAGCACATGCACGGTACAGAGCGTCCCGTTTCGTGGCTGCAACTGCAGCGACGCTGTGTCAAGTGAAATTGGATACTCGGGCATTCAACCGCCGCCGGGTGCCTTGCAATGGGATGAGGCGTCCTCATCACCGTTCTTTGATGTCAATGGAACTCATCAGATGTGGTACGATGATCCACGGTCACTGCGCTTGAAGTACGCTGCGGCTCGTGCCCGAGGTGTTGGTGGTGTAGGGATGTGGACCGGGGATTTCAGCACTGCCACCAGCATGTGGGCGGCTTTCGACGCATTCTTCAAAGATTGATCCCTGCGTCTCTCTCGCGTTTGTCGTGTGGAGTGGGGAAAGAGCATCACACCTCGTGTGCATCGGCGCGGTGACTATGTAGGCTTTGTCACGTGGTGCGCATGCAACCTAGCGAATTCGAAGATTCTTTTTTGTTTGATGACACCACTCTACGGCTGCGTGAACAAGTGGGCAACGTTCTGCGTCCAGTTGTCCTGCCACCGCATTGCCTGCACATGCAGGTGATAAGACAGGGGCATAAAATCCATTGCCAAACACGACATACCTCGGCACGCTTAACTCCTTCACGCAGGCGAGTCAAGAGAGACCCGTCCCCTTCTGAAGCAGGGTGATCTTTCATCAACAGCACGAGCTGGTCGGCCAACTCCATGGAATCAGCGAACACAAGGCCGTTTCTGGGAACAGCCACGCTAGCCATGGTCACGTCCCTGTACAGTCACCATCCCTGCAGCCACCATCCAAACGTACTCTTTGTGTCGAACCAACTCCGAGAGGCAATCGAACTCTACTGCACACACCTGCCACAAGTTGTACGGAAGCGTCGGGATGAGTGAAGAACACTACCGCGCGAAGGTTGAATTGAACGTGTGAATACGCACTGGAAGGTGGCACCCGTACATGTCTACCACCTTCATGGGAAGGTCAAGGCCGCTGGAGGACTTGTGCAGACATACACCTAGGTCAGCTGATCCAAGCAGCAGCGGATAATCTGCCGCTTCCAGCCAACTGAAGCATGCCAAACCGGAACACCAAGGTGAAACTCAATGATGCAGCAAAGCCACCAACACGGAGGCCTACACAGTCGCACACGCACATGGTATTGATGGAAACACGCTGCAAGTTCAACGACTGAATTTTCTTTTCGTAGTGCTCACGTTGTGGACCTGCTCAGGAAGCATGGTGAGGTGTCGTTCTTGCACATGTCAACTTGCATGTTGCACCACACTACCTTTGCCAGTGACAACAACCCACAGCCGAGGGAGAGGCACCGAACCCTTCCGAGCCCTGAAACCAACATGATGAGAAAATAAGCACAATGTCTTGGCAAGGTGTTTCTGTACCTACCGTTGGTCATACACGACAAGAGCTTCCAATAAAATTGAGAAGTCCTCGTCTGGTGTCCAGCTCGTGGAGCTGTGTGCCAAGTGACAGATACATATATATGAGCCTCCGAGCGCCTGAGTCCTTCGATTCACGTACCTAACAATAAGGGGGGGCCGGTCTGGCCGGGCAGCAATTTCGCCCATGTCTGAGCAAGTCGTGAACAGGGTGTCGTACACACCGCCGGTGCCAGCCTGGAGGAAGGAGGTAAGAAGAAGGGGTGGAAGGGAAAGGAGGGCATGGGGCGACAAACCTGCGGGCTGTGTGATGCAAAAACTAACTTCACTTACCCATTGAGGTGGAAAGAACGGTTTCAGTCGAGTGAACAAAGCATGGCGGTCCACAACGTGCGTTGGATGGAAGAAATCAGGCGCCTTGTCATACACCACTGACGCCGTGATTCCCCAGTTGACTTTTAGCCACGCCTTCATCGCCTTGGTCACACAAATGTGTGCATCCGCCTGCAGTGTGAAGAGTTCAACAGCAAATCAATGCCATCGCAGCAGAACAGCGATCGCAGAACGAGGTGTTGTACCATTTGACCAAAGAAACGTTCGTACAGTCGGGCGATCTGTTTGACACAGCAGCGAATCCTACGTCGGCACCAGCCTTGCGCGACTACTGCACATGCATCAACGTACAGTGACCACAGGATGCGTTTTGCCCATAGTAAGTGCCAGGATTGTGTAGCCAAAGTTGTGCCAGTCGATGATCACTTTGCTACGTCGGACCCAGGCCGCGTACAGAACGACCATCAGTGTCGGGATGCTGGCTCGCGATGAATGCTTGTCAGCAGAGGACACGGACAATATGCATGAAAGCACGACACACCTTGGAGGATTTTGGACCAGAAAAGCCGTTGGTTGGGGGACTGAAACAAGGGTCCACGCGAGTTGAAGCATCTAAAAACACACGGGCGCCGTGAGCATCAAGCCAGAAAGAGGCTCCATGAGTGTGCGCACAGAACAAACCTGAAACAGGGCCTTAAGGGGCGCATAGAAAAGAAAAAATCGACGGTTCATGCCCACGAATGGTGACGGTCGCAGAATGACCTTGCGGATGTTTGCGTTGTCCTCCACTGCTCCAATACACTTCTCGCCGCCATACCCAACAACGCTCACCTGTGTGTGTTGTTAGCGCAGCTGTCAAGGCCCCGTGTTCCGCACTGACGACCACAGACACAGCATTCAACTCACCGATGTTGCTGGAAGTTCAGCGAGTGACATGCAATGGTATTGCATCCGTGGACTACGACCGATATCGCCCAACACAACCACCACCACGTGCCGTGGCGAGTGTGATGGCCGGCGGGTGCACAAGCGTAGCAATGCGGAGAGCAAGACGAGTCCCACAGTGACCACAGCAGCTACAATGCTTGCCTGAACAATCAAGTGTTGCATCCAAGCCACCAGCGCTGAGCTCATTGTCACCCAATATCGCAAACGTCGGTGCACACCGTTTGCACAGATGCGCTTTGCTGACAGTAGGGACCGAGTGGGACGTGCACCCAGCACATGCACACGTAAGATACCAAGGATGGCGTACGCGTGCGACATAGCGCGACCGAACGTTTTGACAGTTTGTTCTCGGAACTTTCTCGCAGCACTTCATCAAGGCAAACACTCTTCTGGCGAGAGAGAGCCAGATCAGCGGAACGTGACCAGGTGCGGGCTTGAAAAAAAACCAGCACTCATCGGTCTACACGCTGACGCTGACTGACGCTCATGGTTGAGTTCAGTTGAGCGCTGCCCAGCCTCGCGCAAGACACGTCTTGTCGGACAAACCCAACATCCTAAACCATGTGGAAGTCGGGATCACAGTCTTGAAGCGCAGTGCAAGGTACCGCGCACCCTGAGCCTTTCCTTTTTGTTGCGTTTCGTGAAGAGGTGCGCCAAGCCTTGTCCTTTGGTAACGCGTCGCGCCCAGCCAGTGCTGGAAACTTGGAGCGCGCGAACATTTCCGCGTCTGTGATCGACGATCACTGATCGTTCTCCAGAGTGGGCTTCAGACGGATCTCCCAGTCCTGTTGGTCACAGATGTTTGAATGGGTGACATCGCCCTGCAAGGCAAGCGTGACAAATCAGTGCATACATCACATTACACACAAGCACAGTCGTCACAAGTTGTGACTCACAAGATGAGTCACAGTCCGCTGCAAGTTGCGGATGCTAAAGCTCTCACAGAACAAGCCCTCATGGATTCACAGTCATAGCGGTTTCGCACAACGTTTACACTTATCAAATAACTCCACCACTTCCATTTCAAAAGCAAAGCGCTCGGCTCTCGCTTTGATATCACTGATGCCGACAACATTGGCACGTGAAACCGCACGCCCGCTTTGCTCTTGCTGCCATCCAGTAAGTCATCGTTGACACCAGTGACTGCGACAAATGCCAGCAGTGAGCATGCGCACTCACAAACAGCTTGATCGCACGTGCTGCAGCACTGTCGTCACACACGCCGAAGAATCTTAGAATCTTTGGCAAAGGTGCGACACTGAACCTTTGAAAGTTCTTCGGAACTTTCTCGCAGCACTTCATGAAGGCAAACACTCTTCTGGCGAGAGAGAGCCAGATCAGCGGAACGTGACCAGGCGCGGGCTTGAAAAAAGCAGCACTAATCGGTCTACACGCTGCCGCTGACTGACGCTCAATTGAGTTCAGTTGAGCGCTGCCCAGCCTCGCGAAAGAACCGGACGGACCCAACACCCCAAAATGGTAGTCGGGCCCAAACCAACTTGAAGCGAAGTGCAAGGTACCGCGCACCCTGAGCCTTTTCCTTTTGTTGCTTTTCGCAACGTTAAAATGTGCACCAAGCCGTCTCGCTGTAACAATTCAAAGCCCAAAGTTGTTGGTTTGAGCGAATGAACTCAACGGGCGATCGGCCACGACTCGTGGCCCACGAGTGAAGGTGGCTGCGAATGTGCTTCGCATCAGTGACGTAACGTAACGTCACCCCGCCCC
>Ga0213833_1002835_pt1 | contig 10950 bp, 15 predicted proteins | sample SWATP21_FD_160575 | JGI IMG/M metagenome (GOLD analysis project Ga0213833, IMG submission 160575) | Coastal seawater microbial communities from Marineland, Florida, United States - SWA TP2 #1 | ecosystem: Environmental > Aquatic > Marine > Coastal | place: USA: Florida | collected 2016-08-14
GGCGGGAGGGGCGTCCGGCCTCGGCCAAACCTCAACTAGATCCTCAACTTTGTCCTCGTTGAGGCCCGCGGAACTGCGTTTATCCTCTCATGTTCAGTGAAATCATGGCACAGACCTGATTGCTTGAGATTCATCGCACTGTGCGCCGTCCGGTGCGGGCACCTTCCGGCTCACTCGACCCTGAGGGGTTCGGCCCACACCGGTACTCATGCATGGGGCCTGTTCCGCGGCTGCCCGAGTAGCGCCTCTTTGCCAAGCCGGCGCAGCTCCCCCTTCAACTCGTCCAGCTCCTGCTCATGAACGAGTGCCATCCAGTTGCCGCTTCCAGGATGCGAGCCCTTCAGAAAGGACCTGCCTCCCAGTTCGACAAGAGAGGCCCCGCCGGTTCCCAGCACTTGTCGCAAGAGTCGTTGCACCTTTGGCGAGATTCGACCCGGACGGCTACCACGCCGAAACCGATGGATCTGCAGACCACCCTCGAACTCACCACAGTCACCGCGAACCCGCTCCATCAGTCCGTCCCAGGGGTGCCCAGGTCCGTCATCCTCGTCGAAGTCCCAGCTGTCATGCACCTCCCCCCTCCACGGTCGGTCTCTCATCGCGCCCCCTGGCTCAATGTCGAGACAGCGGGACTGGAACTCAGGAGAAGACTCGTTTCCGAAGAACCCCACGGAGCGCACTACGACCTTCTTGCTTGCGCACCTGGCGAGGCCGAGTCCCAGACTTACCGCCTCAACCTCCGACGACTCAGTGAAGCACCACCCCATGCCGTCTCGACCAGCCCCGAGCTCAAATGCGACATCGCCAGCAAGAGCGCTCCCACTTGAATCCGTCTCGGCGAAACCCAGTTCTGCAAGGTGATCTGCCACCGCCTTGCGGACCTCGTCCACACTCCCCACCAGACCGACCGCGATTGCTTCTGCCTTCATACCTCTCCCGAACGCGCCTTTGGCGCTGCCACGGTTGCACACTGGCCGCCGTAGAGAAACGCCGCGCGACTAACAGCAGATTGAGGGCATGGGCTCATGTGGGAGAAGTCTGGTCTTCTGCCTTCGGCCCCGCGTCGGGCCTCGGCTCTCCCGGGTCGCGCCCGGACCTAAGGAGAGAGCCTGGTCTCAGCTGCGGACCGTCGAGATGCACTCAGGGAGCGTATGGTGACCCACTATGGCGGCGCGATTCGACCTCCCCCCACTGCTCGCCCCTATCTCGAAACTGCTCTCATCCCTCGTTGCAGCTGACGCGCCCATTGAGCGAACCGAAGACTGCTGGCGGGTTCGGGGCGTGGGAGCCGAGCCTCCATTCCTTTACGACCTCACGGTCTTCTACGGTCTCGAGGACGGTGAGATCGACTCCCACGTCGCTATTCACGGACGCGAGCCGCACCCGGCATTCAGGGAGTTCCTCCGCCACGTCAACGGCGCCCATCTGTACGACATCGACCTTGATGGGATGGCGGCCTCCATGCGAAAGAGCCCCTCGCTTCTCGACCGGTCAGCAGACATGCCGCGGGACTGGTCCTTCTCAAATGCTGAACGGCTTCACGGGGCCGGCCCAGAGTGGCACATGATTGGCGGGCGTGATCTCGACTGGTCCGGGCGTCTGGTCTACTTCATGAGTCCATCGGGCAGCATCACTACAGCGGTTCGAGGCCAGCCACGAACCGCTACCCACGAGAACCTCACAGCGCTCCTGGAGCATGAACTGAAGGACGCACCAGCGCGGCTCACTGCCTCTCGTCACGAGTGGAGCCAACGCGCGCAGAGCAAGTCTCGGTGGTGGAGCCGCCTCCTTCGCCGCCGCTGACATGAGACTGTCGAGCTCAGAGCATCACCGCCTGGGGGCAGGAGCGAACACCCTGTCTCGTGATTGAACGAACGCACTCGCTGCCAACAGGAGAGAGCCCAGCACAGCGGCCCCCACGCATCCTCCCTTCCAGACCCGCCAGCAGACATGGCAAGTCTCTCCGCCTAAGAGCTCAGCCAGTTCGAGACCCTGGAGCGCCGCGAGCCGCAGAAGGCCAGCGGCTCCTGCCACCCCGAGTGAGATGCCCACGCCGAATAGCCCGCAGGGAGCAGTCTTCCTGGTTTCACCCAGTAGCAGCACCATCCCCGACAGGGATGTGGCCACCGCCGATAGGACGAAGGCCACTCCGGCGTCGAAGGCGATGACGCTCAGTACTAGCCTGGGGGTAGTTTTCGGGACTCGTCGGCAGAGGCAACCCAAAGAGGTGCCGCAGCTGCAGGAGCGAGGCGACGAAAGCTGCCCAGCAATAGGCCTGCAGCCATTGAGCGGCGCGACCATGCAAAGTGCGTCGGGCGGCCACCACACAAGTACACAGTGCAAGTACAAGTGGCGGCAGCAGTTCCGGCATGCCGAGGAAGTCAAGGAAGAGTGTCCCAAGTCGCACTTTTTCTGTCCCTCCTTCTATCATCTACCGTGCCTCACCCCATAGACTGTAGCTCTCACCGCCCGCTTCCCGGCAGGCCGGGCCGCGGTGCTACGAACTGCGAGATAAGCGCCATGACTTCACCGAACAATGGATGAAAGCAATTCCGCGGGCCTCAGCTCACGGCGTCCGGTCGCTTCCGGCTTCCAAAACCCTCAACTAGATCCTCAACTTTGTCCTCGTTGAGGCCCGCGGAACTGCGTTTATCCTCTCATGTTACGTGAGATTCGCGACGAACCGGTTGCCAGTGCTCATTGCTCTTGAAGCCGTCCCGGGCAGGCCCGGCCCGGCATCTCGACCGGATTTGGCGTGCTCTCCGCTCCGTGCGGCTCGACACTCCACCTCAGCGTCCCACCAGCACCTCACCGAGCCTTGAAATGAGCTCCGGTGCGTTCTCAGCCAGATAGTCCCGAACCAAAGCCAGCGCCGAAGGCTGACGCCCAAGAAGCTCCCGAACGTCAGAGCGGTCCCGCCCTCGGTTCGCGTCGAGCTTCATCAGCACCAAGGCCTCGAGCGACACCACTGGAACATCGCCTCCTCGCTGAAGCTCTGCCCGCAACGCCGGGTACTTCGGCGGAACGCTCATGATGTCCGTTTCGCCCACGCGTGCTAGCTCTCGGAGTTCCTCGCGGTACACCAACAGCGGGGAGTCGGGAACGAAGGCTTCTTCACCGACCAGGAAGTCGACATCCTTCGTCCCACGGGGATAGCCGTGAACCCCCACCGCCAGACCACCAATGAGCACGTGCGGAACCCCGAGCTCCTCAAGCCTCTCAGAGACCTCCTTCGCGCGGGCGATGATTGAACCCGAAACTACGTCTCTAAGGTCATCGACCCGCATCAGTCACTACCCAGGAGCGCGAGCGAACCGTTCTCGAAGCGCACTTCCCGCACTCCGGTAGGCGAAGACGCCTGTGCACCATCCAGCTCGGCAGGCTGATTGGCACCGACACCAACCTGCTCCGGGTGGGGTTGCAGCGGGGGCGCAGTCAGATCGAGGACGCCATTTGGAGTGAGGAGCACCGTCTTTGGGAGGTTCAGCGGCTGGACCGTTGGCACGGACCCGCTCTCATGGAGCAGGGCGACGTCGTAGTCGAGCTGCATTTCAAGCCACCAGCGAGGTGGGACATCGAAGTACTGGCCCAGGCGATGAGCCAGTTCGGGCGTCAGTGATTGGGTTCCCGCAAGAAGCCGGCTCACCGTCGAACGGTGGACCCCCACCCCCCTTGCCAGCGCGCTCGCACTCAGTCCCAAGGGCTCCATGAACCCTTGCCGAAGTCGCTCTCCAGGATGCTCAGCCATCAGACCTCCTCACACATGTTGCGCCCGGCGCAACGCGCGCGCAACTGTCCGTCGGCCTCAGTGGCCTCCGCTACCCTCCCAGGGGTAGTTCCCGGCCTACCACCGTGCCGTGATTGGTTCCGCTCCCTCATCATCTGCGGGTCCCACTCCCGCTAAGTGGCGAACGGCGCCCAACACCCTCCAGAAGACACCCAACTCTCTGGCCCCAAGGTAGCGCCAGAGGCCCGCCCAGCCGACCGCTGCGTCGACTCGCGAGTAGCCGCGACCAACCTGCCGGGGTCGTGTTCTGATCAAGGGTGCGAGGAGTTTCCGAGGTCATTTGGGCAGCATCCTGGCGCCTCCCCTCTTGCGGCACGCTACGCTCGACAGGGCTGCGAGCACGCCATTCAGGCTCCAGCCAGTGAGAGTGCTACGTGTTCGGAGGTGCGATGAACGAGTGGTTGGACGGCCCCAACGAGCTACTCAAGGCAGTGCAGGAGTGCGCGCCGACATTCCCGATGGATGACCCCGCCTCCCTTGTCCTTGTTGGTGAGGTCGCGGTTGCGCTGGAGATCTTGTGCGACAACCTTTACGAGTTGGACGTTCAACTCTCCGACGCAGTCATGTCCCGACTCGTGATCACCTGCCAGGAGTGGGCTGTGCCCGAGAACTACTGGCGACGCCACGACATCCGGAGTCGCAGCAGGACCTCGTCAAGCGATGAGCCCAGCCACCACTGACTCGGTCTGCGCAGCGACGGGCTCTACCTTCGAAGACCCGAGCCGGTTAGGTCTTCGATGAGCCGGCTGCTTGCCACGCCCGCTTCCCGGCAGGCCGGGCCGCGGTGCTTCGTCCAGCGAAGTAGCCGCGAACCTCACGTAACAATGGATAAACGCAATTCCGCGGGCCTCAGCTCACGGCGTCCGGTCGCTTCCGGCTTCCAAAACCCTCAACTAGATCCTCAACTTTGTCCTCGTTGAGGCCCGCGGAACTGCGTCTATCCTCTCATGTTCAGTGCAATTCCGTGCTCGCGCTTGGAAGCTTGTGGTCCATCGCTCTTGAAGCCGTTCCGGGCAGGCCCGGCCCGAGCTTCTTGCCCCCCGGCGCCTGGCACAACCCTCACCTCTCCTCAACGTGTCCACCCGACGGACTCGAGCAAATCAACAGCTACTGACAGCCTAGCCCACGCCCTGGAATCGGCCCCGTTTGCTCCCATCCACTCGGAATCCGGACTCATCAACAGCTCAAGCCGACCCACCGAGTCTGCGAACCCTAGGTCATCTCCCGCGGCCATCTGGAGGCAACCGATAGCGGCGTTCAGGAGAGGGCCGTCGATGGACAGGTGTTCGCTATCTCGTTCAATGCGCAGGCGCGCGACTATCGGCTCGTGCCATCTCTCCGGAGCCGAAGCATGCAGCCCGCCCCCCAGCGTCGCCGACTCGCCGCTCGATTCGACGCTGACAATCGCAGTCGGATCACGAACTCGCTGCGCTCGCATCAGCGTCAGCGCCTCAACGACTGGGTGCTCAAGGCTGAACGGTGGAGGCGCGAGCGCACCGGTGAAGTCACTCGGGCCGGGACACCCTGACAGGTCCATGGCGAACACATGATTCTGAAGACGAATCCACGCCTGTAGCTTCAGCCACCGGAGCTCTCCCCGCAGTACGGGATCGTGAACCGATTGCTCTCCCCACAGGTGAGAGTCAGCCTCGGTCATGACCTCCTTCAGGCGGTCTGCCGCCTCGCACTCATACCCGCGTCGAATCTCGAGCTCCGACCATCGCAGGAGCACGAAAGCGCGGTTCGCGGGCTCCAACTCCGCAGCCTCGTAGGCGCTCCACAGAAACACCCTCCGCTCCTCGGGGTCTTGGTCGAGCAACGCTGCGCAGCTATCGGTCAGCAGGAACTGACCTGCATCCGCATCTCGACTGCCCCTCCCGCTCCAGCTAGCACACCATCCTTCGCTCAGGCCCTCTGCTGCAACGGCCAGTTCGAGGAGAAGCACTGAGGTCTGAGCCCGTTTCGCCGGAGCAGATTGACGCTTGAGAACCTCTCGGAGCACTGCCTCGGTGCTTCCGACCGCGTCCTTCTGCGCATCAGCCTCGATGCCACCATCGGCCCAATAATTGTTTGCCCGAAGGAAGTGAACCCCAGCCTCCGCCCAACGGATCGCTTCCTCAAGCTGTCGTCCGCTCCGAAACACCAGAGGTCTGTCATCTGGGCTCCAGATCCCAATCCCCTGGCGTGCAGCGCGGCGTTCGAGCCAGAGGTCCCAACGCGGAAGCTCCTTCTCCTCGGCTTGCGGAGCCAGCTCATGTGCTACCCGCTCGACACAAAGGAGCTCGCCCGCCGCTGTCGCGATGCCTGGACCGAGTACCGAGCAAGCGAGCAAGACGAAGGTGAACCCACGACTTCTCAGCCTCATCTGATTGACCTCCGCACGGGCAGTGCTCCGTCCCGCCGCCCTCGATCACACCACTCCAAAGTCAGGGCCTGAAATGGCACCGTTCGGGAACACACAGTGATGGGAGCTAGCACCGCTGCCCCACACGCCTCACTGTTGAGCTATGCGAGAGTTCATTCGGCACGCAGGCTGCTTCGCCATTGATGGCGCCCTCACCGCTGACGAGTGCCGTCAGTGGATCCAGCGCGCCGAACGGATTGGCTTCTCCGAGGCATTGATCAACGGACTTGGGGGACAGGTGAGGGTGCCGGAGGTCAGGAACAACGACCGCGTGCTCCTCGACGACGCGGATGCAGCGGCCGCCCTCTACGAACGACTCAAGCCACAGCTCCCAGAGGGCCAGCATCTAGAGCTTCCTGCCGGGCTGCCTGGACTGAGGCGAGGGAGGACTGTCGGCGTGAACGAGCGGCTGCGGCTGTACCGCTACCACCCGGGTCAGCAGTTCAACTGGCACCGAGATGGCTCCTGGTCGCCTTCACCTGATGTGTGGAGCGTTTGGACGGTCATGGTGTACCTGAACGAGGAGTTCGAAGGAGGTGGAACAGGATTCGTAGGATTCGAGGTCACCCCAAGGACAGGCACCTGCCTCGTCTTCCTACACGAGCTCGAGCACTGCGGGGCCGTAGTGACCCGCGGCGTCAAGTATGTCCTTCGCACCGACCTCATGGTCCGGGCAGTGTGACCTTGGAGTTGTAGGCGCGGCCTGCTGCTAAACCCGCCCGCGCCCCGGCAGGCCGGGCCGCGATGCTTCGCCCAGCGAAGTAGCCACGGAACAGCACCGAACAACAGATAAACGCAATTCCGCGGGCCTCAGCTCACGGCGGGAGCGGCGTTCGGCCTCGGTCAGGCACTGCCAGGATCCTCAACTCTGTACTCGTTGAGGCCCGCGGAACTGCGTTTATCCCCACATGTTGGGCGTAATTCGGGGCTCGCGCATTGAGCTTTTTAGTCATCGCTCCTGCACCCGTACCGGGCAGGCCCGGCCCGGCCGCCCAACCCCGTAGCCAGTCGTGGACCAGCAAGCGTCGTCCCACCGGGCTTACTTCCTCCGTGACATCTTCAAGGAACGCCGGAACTCTTCTTCCCCGCCAGTGAGAGCCGCTTCGGAGGCGACAGGGTGCCAATCGGTCTCACCAGTCAACCCCGCTCGACCCACCAGGCCCGCCACCATCCAGGTCGGGATGGCCTCCACCCCCCACTTCAGCGCTGCCAGGCACCCGGCCATTGCTCCCACCGTGTCCGTGTCACCCCCACTCGAGCACACCCTGACCAGCGCATCCTCGTAGCCCGAAGCTCTCTCTACGGAGTGCAGCACCCATTCGACCCCGCCGAGAGCGAAACCATCAGCTGCCGAACGAAGCTGCTTGTGCGACCCGTTGGCCATCGCGAACGCGATCAGAGCCCCCTCCCCTTCCTTCTCGAGTATCGCTCCAGCTCGGTCGCTCACACGAAGGGCTTCCCTGAGCAGAGCAGGGAGTTCGAGCTCCTCAATGACCTCGACTGCGCGTTCACCGTTCGCCTCGGACCAGCACCACATTGCGAACTTGAGAGCCCCAGCGAGAGCCGTGGGGCTAGATGTCATCGCCTCAGAGGCCGCAAGCACCCACGTCGCCGCGTCGCGGGCATCAGGGAAGCAGCACGAAACCGGCCCGACCCGCATGGCTGCTCCCAGCCCCGCCGTTTCGACCGCGAGTCCTGTCGTCACGAAGTTGCGGAAGTTGCGCCCCGTGCCCCTGTGCACTCCGAACGAGGACTTGCAGACGCGCAGCTCGGCCATCTCGGTACACCATCGATGGAAGGACTCAGCACTGCCCGAGGCTTCACAGCCCTCCCGAGTCCGCATGTGGACAAGGAGCATCGCCTGCTGAGTGTCGTCGGTGTACAGCCCCGGCTGCCGATAGCGGTACGACGGTTCTTGGCCCACGTCCCGCGAAGCACAGAGGTACCGCCTCTGCTCGATGGAGTTCCTCGCATGCCGAGAAGCTCCCGCCTGATACTCGAACGGTGCGCCAAAGGCGTCGCCACATGCTTGTCCGAGGAGTGCTGTCACGGTCGGAGTGTCCATCCTCAGACAGTGGGCTCCCGACTCATTAGTGTCAAGCACACACCTCCATACAGCATCGTTGGTGCCTTCAGCGCCACTCCACGTTGAACAGCGCGAATCGACGGCTTAGTGTCCAGCCCACAAGATCGGAGTCAGCATGGAGAGACGTACACGAGAACGGGAGGACGCTTGCCTTCGTTCGCTCAGAGGCTTGGCGCTCGGCGACGCATTCGGGGAGTGCTTCTTCTACATCGCTCCGAAGGAGCTCGTGGACTGCTACCTCGAACAGCGCCCGCCAGAAGGAAAGTGGGTGTGGACCGACGACACAGCGATGGCCTTGAGCATCGTCGCCGTCCTCCGGAGCTCCGGCTCCATCAATCAGTCCGAGCTGGCTCGCAGATTCGCGTCTTCCTACAGCGCGGAGCCCTGGCGTGGATACGGCAGAGGGGCAAAGCGATTGCTGGCCGAACTCGCCCACGGGGAGGACTGGAGAGCGACCGCAAGCTCGCTGTTCGGAGGTGAGGGCTCGTTGGGGAATGGGGCAGCAATGCGGGTGGGCCCCTTGGGCGCGTGGTTCGCCATCGACGGGCTCGAAGCTGTCATCGAACAAGCGAGGCTCTCGGCCGAGGTCACCCACACTCACCCTGAAGGGGTCGCTGGCGCAATCGCGGTAGCGGTCGCAGCCGCACTCATTTCCGAGCAGCCTCAGATCAGCGGCACTGAGCTTCTCGAGAGAGTCCTTGCAGCGACACCCGCTGGTCGAACTCAGACAGGCATCGCGGTCGCGCTCAAGCTTCACACTGCCGACACGCCAGCCGCGGTCAAGCGGCTGGGGGCGGGAGAACAAGCCACCGCACCCGATACCGTGCCGTTCACTCTGTGGAGCACAGCCCAACACCTCGGAGACCTGCGGTCGGCTCTTTGGAACACCGCCATCGCGGGTGGAGACATCGACACCACCTGTGCGATCGTCGGTTCTCTGGTGGCGCTCTCATCCGGCGCGAGCCTCCCGTCCGAGCTGGTCTCGCTGCAGGAGCCTCTTCCCGAGTGGACTCTGCGGTCGACCAACGCCAGGGAACTGGGCGACAAGCCGTAGAGCTCCATGGCTGAATTCTAGGTACTCCCGCCCGCTTCCCGGCAGGCCGGGCCGCGGTGCTTCGCCCAGCGAAGTAGCCCCCGAACTACGCCCAACAATGGATAAGCGCAAACGCCTCGAGGCCCCACACTGCAACGCCCGCACCCTCAGCCCACGGATGAAGCACATTGGCGGCGTTGCTGGACTTCCACCAACCCCCTCAACTCCGTCCTCATCGACGCCCACGGGACTGCACCCCCCACGTGCGCTGCGATGCAGACGAACACCAAGCACTCCAGTCACCGGAACAGGGTCGTCCCGACGAGCGCTTGCCACGCTTCGTAGGCGCGCAGCCATTTCACCTGGTCTGCTGTGTCCGGCACCGGCCTGCCTCGCGCGGTCTCGATCATGGCCAGCGCCTCGTCAGTTGTCGTGCCTGCGGCTGCAAGCACTGCGGCGACGACCATCGTTGAGCGCCCGATTCCCGCGCGGCAATGGACCGCCACTGCTCCCACGTGCGACTCGGTGTGCAGCCTGGTTGCCAGCTCTCGCATCTCCGCTGAGGACGCGGGCAGCCCTCGGTCCTTGATTGGGAACTGCTCGAAGCGTCCGCCGATGGAACGCCACAGGGCCGCCTCGTCCTCGAGCCCGAGCTCGGCTGCCTCGTGACCTTCCAGGCACGAGACCAGTGTCGTCACGCCCGCATCGCGCAGCGCCTGCAGCTCTGCGGCGAGCCACTCCCCTCCCCTCGGGCGGAGCATCGTGCCGATACGGAGCCCGGCGCTCGGGAGCCAGAAGACCCGCGGCGGCTCCATACGAGTCCCAATGAAGCCGCGCGGTCTGGCCCCTCGACCGGCCACCATCCACTCGTCGTGCACACCCTGCTGTTCAACGCCCTGGTCTGCCTCCTCGATCTGCTCGGTGCGACGGCGATCGCTCGCCGCCCCCTTGCGCGTACGGTGTTGCTCGTCGCGCTGGTTGAAGGCTGCACTGCATCCGCGCTCGCGACGCTCGTGGCGCTCAGCTCCGACCTGAGGTTCTTCGGTCTTCTCACCCTGCTCTCCTGGCTTCTCTTTGCTCATCTGCCCCTGATGCTCCTTGTTGCTGCGGGGTTGGTTCGTCGCGGAGCCCCAGCCGCCGCCCGGACGTTGTCGCTGGCGGCGCTGGGGCTTTTCCTCTTGGCTGGCTACTGCTTTGGGCTCGAACCACGACGCCTCGTGGTCTCCGAGCACACGCTCGTCTCACCGAAGGTCAGTCGCCCCATCACCGTCGGCGTCCTTGCGGACCTGCAGACCGACCGCATCGGCCCCTACGAGGCCCGAGTCGTCGAGACCCTCCTCGAGCACGCCCCTGACTTGATTCTCCTGCCCGGTGACTACCTGCAGGTCAGGACGCGCACGGCCCTCGAAGAGCAGGGCGACGCCCTTCGAGCGCTGCTCCTCGACTCCGGGCTGTCGGCGCCGCTCGGGGTGTTCGCGGTCCGTGGTGACGTGGAGCCACCCAGCTGGCCTGACCACTTCCGCGGCCTGGAGGGCTACGAGGCAGTCACCACGTCACGCACCTTCGAGCTCGAGGGGCTCACGCTTACGGCGCTCGACCCGGCGGCGAGTCGCTCACAGACCCCTCCGGTCCCGGCATCA
>Ga0213833_1002836_pt1 | contig 10949 bp, 9 predicted proteins | sample SWATP21_FD_160575 | JGI IMG/M metagenome (GOLD analysis project Ga0213833, IMG submission 160575) | Coastal seawater microbial communities from Marineland, Florida, United States - SWA TP2 #1 | ecosystem: Environmental > Aquatic > Marine > Coastal | place: USA: Florida | collected 2016-08-14
TGCAGTTTCCTGGCGAATGCTATGCCATATCTGGTCAGTGGCACTGGCCGCTCTGAATGGTTCGGCGCTCATTGTCTCGACCCCGATAGTTAATGTACTTTCATTATAGCGGTGCAGGCGGGGTGCTTGGCAATTCACAATGCAAGCGCCAAAGGGATTGTCCTGCCTCGCTGTACTTGCGTTCAAAGGCTGTGACCGGCGGATTTGCAGAAAATTCCGTTACTTGCGCGTTTATATTGGCGACACCCAGCGCGGTGCAGAATTCTTCTGCGTAGATGAGCCAGTTGGTGCGTAACTCCAGCTCGCCACCGAGTGCAAGCAGCGAAGGGAATAAAGGGGAGCCGTGGCAGCGACGCTTCAGGTGCTCGGACTTGGGCCAGGGGTTGGGGTAGAAAATACAGTGTTTGTCGGGCCGAATGCCGGCCTCCACCAACAGGCGCCAGAAGTCGTCCGTATCGCTGCGCAGCAGCAGGTAGTTGTCCCTGCGTTGAGATTGATGGCGGGTCAGCCGCACGGCCGACTTGTCGACGCCAATCACGGCGTGCTCGGGGTGCTGGGTGGCAAGCCAGTGCGTGCTTTCGCCGGTGCCACAAAAAGAATCGAGTATAAAAGGGCAATCGAGTAACTGCAGCCATTGCCGGGCCTGCTCGAAAGCCTCTTTGCTGCGAGGTGTCAGCGGCTTTTGAAAGTGGCTCTGCAAGTGCTTGCGCACCGTCGCTTCCAATTTTTGGTGCAAACCAGGCTGATTGCTACTAACCGCCCGTACTGAGTTGCCCTTTTCAAGCGCAGTTGTCACACTTTCCCTTCCATAACGAGAGATTTGCCATGCGTCAGGATCGACGCCCGTACTGGGTAAAAAAAATCTACCTGTGTTTTCGCCGCTGGTATACCAATCATTTTCTCAAACCGGCCTGTGATTACATGGGCGATTATCACACGTGCATGAAGCCCTGGTACATTTCCATTTCCGGGCCGAATATTTCCATTGGTCAGTGCGCGACGATTATTGGCGAGCCCGACAACCGCGTAAAAATAGGGGTTTGGGGGCGTGAGCCGGAATTGGGGCGTATTGAGATTGGGGATTATGTATTGATCAGTCCCGGCACGCGTATCTCGGCCAGTGACGAAATAGTCATCGGGCACAGCGTGATGATGGCCAACGGTGTCTATATTACCGATAGCGACTGGCACGGTATTTACGACAGGACCAAGCGCAGCGACCGGATTGCGCCGGTGCATATTGCCGACAACGTCTGGCTGGGCGATCACGCCACGATTCTCAAAGGCGTGAGTATTGGCGAAAACAGTGTTGTCGCAGCGAATGCAGTGGTGACGCGAGATGTGCCGGCGAATGTTGTCGTGGCGGGTAACCCGGCGAGAGTTGTCAAACAGCTCGATCCGGAACATGACATGGTCACGCGAGAAAACTACTTTGCCAGTCCGGCCGAGCTGGAAATATTTTTTGATGGCGTCGATAAAATGGTGCTTGGCAGCAACGGTTTCTTCAACTGGTTGCGCGCACTGGTTTGGCCGACACGTCGCGATTAAGTCTCACCCGGCGGGTACCGCTTGATATCGCAACCTTCGCGGTGGCGGATCTGCACACTGCCGGCAGGGCGCTCAGAAAATCTCCAGTGGCGGCTCATTGAGCAAGGCAAGTTGTTCGCGCAATTCCAGAATATGTTCGGCCCAGTAACGTTCGGTGTTAAACCACGGGAAGGTGCGCGGAAAGGCCGGGTCGTTCCAGCGCCGCGCCAGCCAGGCACTGTAATGCATAATTCGCAGTGTTCGCAGGGCTTCTATCAGCGGTAACTGTCGCGTTGGAAAATCGTTGAACTCATTGTAGCCCTCCACCAATTCGGAAAGTTGCCTCTGCTGCGCGTCGCGACTGCCCGACATAAACATCCAGATATCCTGAATCGCCGGTGCCATTCGGCTGTCGTCCAGATCGACAAAATGCACATCGTCCCCGCGCCACAGAATATTGCCCACGTGGCAGTCGCCGTGTACGCGCTGATAATCCGGTTGAACCTCGTCAAATTGCTGGCGAATGCGATACAGTAAATCGCGAGTCAACGTTTCGTAGGCGGGTCGCAACGCGCCGGGAATAAAGTGCTCCAGAAGAAAAACAGCACTGCTGTCGCCAAAGCTCTCAATGGAGAGGGCGGGGCGATGAGCAAAGGGTTCCAGCGCCGCAATGGCGTGAATGCGGGCGGCAAGCCGGCCTAACTGGAACAGGCTGTCCAGATCATCGAGTGCCGGGGCATGGCCGCCCTTGCGCGGGTAAATCGAGAAGCGAAAACCGGCGTGAGTGTGAAGCGTCTCGCCGGCCTCGTTGACGCTTGGAGGCACGACGGGAATTTCGGCCTCAAATAACTGGTGGCAGAAGCGGTGTTCTTCGAGAATCTGCTCGTCTGACCAGCGTTCGGGCCGATAGAATTTGACAATAAGTGGCTCGGCATCCTCGATACCAACCTGATAAACGCGGTTCTCGTAGCTGTTCAGCGCCAGTATGCGCAGATCACTGAGTAAGCCGGTGCTTTCAACAGCATCTACCACCAGGTCAGGCGACAGCAATTCGTAGGGGTGCTGATCAGTGGAATGCGGGTCAGTCACGCTTGTCCTCCGGGTGATATTCAGGTTTAGAAAGCGTGCGCTAGAGGTTTTCAAGGCGTTCTCGCCAGACACCAGACCGATACACGCCTTGCGCCAGCTTCGCGCAGTATAGCGGCCACGCTATTGGCTGTCGCGGCTGTTGTAACCACGTCATCGATAATGGCCACGTGTTTGCCTGCGATATCAGCGTTTTTGCGCAACGCAAACGCCGCCTGCAAATTATGCCGGCGCTGTTTGGCGCTCAGCCCTTGTTGCGGCGGATTGTAGTGCAGGCGATACAGGTCGGTGGAAACTGGAATACCCAATAGTGGAGACCAGACCCTGGCGATGATATCGGCCTGATTAAATCCGCGCTGTAATCGCCTGCGCCAGTGCATGGGGACTGGCGCCAACAAATCCGGGCGCGACGCGGCGCGGATGCGATCCAGTGCAAGTCGGGACAGCAGGCTGCCGTCAAGTTGCCGCCGCTGGTATTTAAAGCGGCTGATCAATTGGTCGACCGGGTAGCTGTATTCCCACACAGCGGCGCATTCGTCGAATTGTGGTGGCGATTTCAGGCATTGCCCGCACTGCCCATGTCGGGAAGCACTGCCTAATGGCAGGGCGCAGCGCTGGCAATGCGGGCCCAGCCAGGGCAGCTCATCGTGGCAGCCTGTGCAAATGTCGGCTGCGGCAAGGGTGTGCGCCAGACACAAGAGGCAGCGCCCGGGCAGTAGATGGAATGAAGCGCGGTGGAGAAGGCTGTTAACCATTTGCGTCCTTGCAGGTTGACAGATAAAATGCGGGCTTTCGCGCCCAATGGCGGGCGCATTGATTGAAATGACGATTCAAACAACAGGATACGCCATGAGCAGCCCGATTCGCCACGACTGGACGCCCAGTGAAGTCAACGCACTGTTTGCCTTGCCCTTTAACGACCTGCTGTTTAAGGCGCACAGCGTTCATCGCGAGTATTTTGACCCGAACGCCGTGCAAGTGAGCACCCTGCTTTCGATCAAAACCGGCGCCTGCCCGGAAGACTGCAAATACTGCCCCCAGAGCAATCGCTACGACACCGGCCTTGAGCAGGAAAAGCTGATGGAAGTGGAAAAGGTGCTGGCCGAGGCCCGTGCGGCCAAAGCCACCGGCGCCAGCCGTTTCTGCATGGGTGCTGCCTGGCGCTCACCCAAGAAAAAAGACATGCCCTACGTCACGGCAATGGTGAAAGGCGTGAAGGAAATGGGTCTGGAAACCTGCATGACTCTGGGCATGTTGACCGAAGAGCAGTCCCAGGAGCTGGCCGAGGCCGGACTGGACTACTACAACCACAATCTGGATACCTCGCCGGAGTACTACGGCGAAATCATCACCACCCGCACCTATCAGGATCGGCTGACGACGCTGTCCAACGTCCGCAAGGCCGGTTTGAAAGTCTGCAGTGGCGGCATCGTCGGCATGGGCGAAAAGGCCTCCGATCGTGCGGGGCTGTTGATTCAACTGGCGAATCTGCCCGAACACCCGGAGAGTGTCCCCATCAATATGCTGGTGCGGGTAGAAGGTACACCGCTGGCAGACGAGGCCGACCTCGATCCTTTTGATTTTATTCGTACCCTCGCCGTTGCACGCATTATGATGCCGGCCTCTCACGTGCGCCTCTCGGCCGGTCGTGAAGAGATGAATGAGCAGATGCACGCCCTGGCTTATTTTGCCGGTGCCAACTCCATTTTCTACGGCGAAAAACTGCTGACCACACCGAACCCGGAAGCCAACAAGGATCTGAAACTGTTCGAGCGCCTTGGCATCAAGCCGGAAGAGCGCGGAGTGGAACACAGCGACGAGGACGAGCAGGCGGTACTGCAGGCAAGCCTGCAACAGGCACAGAACGATCGTTTCTTTTACGACGCAACGGCGTAATCAACATCGGACGTCGGATGCGATGCCGCTGTGTAGTGAGACGCGAGTACTCTTGTGCCACATTCTCTTGAACAATCCCTTCAGGCTGCACTGGACGAGCGGACGGCAACACACCGCTATCGGGTTCGCCGCTTGCTGGAATCAGCGCAGGGGCCTGCGGTCCGTGTTGACGGTCGGGATTATCTCCAGTTTTGCTGTAACGATTACCTCGGGCTGGCCAATCACCCCCGGTTGATTGCGGCTATGCGAAGCGCCGCTGCAGACTACGGCGTGGGCAGCGGTGCATCGCATCTGGTCAGCGGTCATTCGCGCTGGCACCATGAGTTGGAAGAGCGGCTGGCAGCGCTTACCGGGCGCTCGCGTGCCCTCCTTTTTTCAACCGGCTATATGGCCAACCTCGGTATCATCAATGCCCTGCTCGGCAAGGGCGATCACATTTTTGAAGACCGGCTTAACCATGCCTCTCTGCTCGACGGCGGCCTGCTCAGCGGCGCCCGTTTTCAGCGTTTTGCCCACAACGATATTGCGGACCTGCAACGCCGTCTCGAAAAATCTGGCGGCGGAGGCCGCCGGCTGATCGCCGTCGATGCGGTGTTCAGCATGGATGGCGATCTGGCACCGCTGCCGGAACTGGCGGCCTTAGCAAAGCAGAACAATGCCTGGTTGATGGCAGACGATGCTCACGGTTTTGGTGTGCTCGGTGCTCACGGTGCAGGCTCGGCAGAACACTTCGGGCTGTCGCAAGATGAGCTTCCCGTTTTGATGGGCACACTGGGTAAGGCGCTGGGGTGCTTTGGTGCCTTTGTCGCTGGCAGCGAGGTTCTGATTGAAACGCTGATCCAATTTGCCAGACCCTATATTTACACCACTGCCATGCCGCCCGCCGTTGCGGCTGCCAATCTGGCCGCGTTGGACGTGCTGGCTGAAGAAGATTGGCGGCGCTCGCAGTTGCAGCGCAATATTCAGGCCTTTCGCGAAGGCGCGGCGCGTCTTGGTCTGCCGCTGGCGAGTTCTGACACGGCCATACAACCCTTGCTCGTTGGCGCAGACAGCGATGCGCTGGCCTTTAGCGAGCGGTTGGCAGGGCAGGGCATTCTGGTCTCGGCTATTCGCCCGCCAACGGTGCCCGAAGGTACCGCGCGTTTGCGCATCACCCTGAGTGCCGCACACAGTCGTGAGCAGATCGACAGACTGTTGAACGCGCTGGAACAGTGTGCCGGGCGCGGCGAATGAAACTCTACCGTGAGCGCCTGCCGGCAACGCACAGCGACGCCCCCGAGCTGGTGATGGTTCACGGCTGGGCGTCGTCCAGTGATTGCTGGCGCGGCGCTTTGCCGCTACTACGCAAACATTTCCATATCACGCTGCTCGATTTGCCCGGCCACGGTGCCAGTCGGGGCGATGTCGAGACATCGGACGACCTGATGGATGCGCTACTGCCGCTAGTTCCGCCGCAAGCCATCTATCTTGGCTGGTCGTTGGGCGCCATGTTGATCACACGGTTTGCCGCCTCACATCCGGATCGGGTTGTCGCCGTGATATCGCTGGCGGCTAACGCCAGCTTTGTGGCGCGAGAGCGCTGGCCCTGGGCCATGCCTGAAGCGGTTTTTGAGGATTTTTGCCAGCGCTTCGAGCGCCATGCCGAGCGCGGACTGCGCCGTTTCGATTTGCTGCAATGGCAGGGCGACGACAATTCGCCCGGTCATCTTTCGTCGTCTTCGGTTAGTTCGATAGGCAGTGCTCGCCGTTTGCTGCAGTGCTTGGGTGAGTGGGATAATCGCCCTCAGCTGAAAGCTATTCAGCGCCCCCACCTTTTTATACTGGGTGAAAACGATGCGCTAGTTCCACAACGCTGCGCTGACGAACTGGGCGGGCTGAATACAAACATTGACGTTCAGCTTGTCATGGGCGCCGGGCATATTCCTTTTCTGTCGCAGGCTGATAATGTGTGGGCGATGGTGCTGGATTTTTGCCGTCGCCATCAGTTTATTGACAACAGTTGTCCTCACAACAGTCTCAATAAACGCAATGTCGCAGACTCCTTCAGCCGCGCCGCAGAAAGCTATGACAGCGTAGCCGCCTTGCAGCGCCGGGTAGCGGATGCGCTGTTCACCAAACTGTCAGATAGCATCGGGCAAGCACAGCAGAGCCGGATGCTGGACCTTGGTTGTGGCACCGGTTACAGCCTGCCAGCACTGCGGCCTGTGGCTGAGCATCTCGTTGCTCTGGATTTGGCCGAGGGTATGCTGCGTTATACACGCGACCATCCGCAACGCCACGCCGACAGTTTTATTTGCGGCGACGCAGAAGATTTACCTTTGAATGATGAAAGTGTGGATTGCGTGTTTTCTTCGCTGTCGATTCAGTGGTGTGAAAATATTGCCGCCGTATTCAGTGAACTCTATCGTGTTTTGAAACCGGGCGGACGGGCGCTGCTCAGTACCCTTGGCCCTACAACCCTGCACGAGTTGCGGGGAGCGTGGCAGGCCGTGGATGCCCGCTCGCACGTCAATCGTTTTCTGGACGCTGATACCGTGCAGGCGGGCCTCAATGCCAGCGGTTTGCGGCTTGTCTGCTGGGATGAGCAGGAAGAAGTTTTGCACTACCACGATATTCGGGAACTGACTGCTGAGTTAAAGCAGTTGGGCGCGCACAATGTGAATGCGGGCCGCCCCGGCGGGCTAACCGGCAAGCAGGCTTTGCGCGGCTTTGTTGCGGCGTACGAATCCTATCGCAAGGCCGACGGCTTGTTGCCCGCCAGCTACCAGCTTTGGTATCTGACATTGGAAAAGCCGGAGGTTATGCGTGGCTAAGCGTTTTTTTATCGCGGGTACCGATACCGATGTGGGCAAAACGGCTATTGCCGCAGCCTTGCTGGTGGCTGCCAAACAACAGGGCTTGCGTACGCTGGCGTTAAAGCCGGTGGCGGCGGGAGCCGTGAAAACGGAAGCGGGCTTGCGCAACGACGACGCGCTGATATTGCAGTCGCAAATGACTGTGCCGCTGGGCTATGAGCAGGTGAATCCGGTGGTATTGGGGCCTGCCATTGCGCCGCACATTGCCGCCCGCCAGGCGGGTCGGCGATTAACCGTATCGCAGCTTGCCGGTGTTTGTCGGGGCGCGTTGATGACTGCCCATGATTTCGCGCTGATAGAAGGCGCTGGCGGCTGGCGTGTGCCATTGAATGAGCGCGAAACGCTTGCCGGTCTGGCGCTGGAGATGCAACTGCCGGTGATTCTGGTGGTTGGTATGAAACTGGGTTGTTTGAATCACGCGCTACTCACGGCAGAGGCCATACGTCGCGATGGCCTGATGTTGGCTGGTTGGGTTGCGAACAGTATTGATCCGTCAATGACGTGCCCGGATGAAAATTTCGACACCCTCAAAGAACTTCTGCCTGCGCCCTGTATTGGCAGGGTGCCCCATCTCGACAATGCAACGCCCGAGCAGTGCTCAACCTATCTGGATATCGCCCCGTTACTAGGTAAATAAGTCGGCAGCGCTACCTTTTTTCTGCGCCAATGTTTACCCTGTCAATTTGGCTTGGGTGAATATAGGAGCAGTGCATGAACTCGGCGAGAGAACCTTCTGTTATTGCCAGCCACGAGGCTGTCCAAGGGACCGCCCAGACCACCCACGAAGTATTCAATCAGGCGGGTGCGCTGGAGAACCACAACCTCTATCTCGGCGATCAGGCCCTGCGCGAAGCCATTCAACGGCAGGCGCCCGCTGCCGAGGCCGAGCTGGTGGATTACGGCCAGTTGTGCGGTGTTCCCGAATTTATTGAGCTGGGCTTTCAGGCCAATGCCCACAAGCCGAGCCTGCATACCCACGACCGCTTTGGCCGGCGCCTTGATGTGATTGAATTTCACCCCAGCTATCACGCCTTGATGGATCAGGCTTTTAGCGCGGGGCTGCACAGCTCGCCCTGGCGTGAAGCAGAGGCCGGGCAGGGCGAAGGTGCCCATGCCGCGCGAGCGGCAAAATATTACCTGCACGCGCAGGTTGAAGCCGCGCACGGCTGCCCGGTGACAATGACTTTTGCCTCTGCGCCGACCCTGCAACTGAACCCCGTTATCGCCAACACCTGGTTGCCTAAAGTCCTCAGCAATGCCTATGACCCGCGCAATATTCACTATCGTGAAAAAACAGCGCTGACTATTGGTATGGGTATGACGGAAAAGCAGGGCGGCTCGGACGTGCGCGCCAATACCACGCAGGCTAGCCCTATCGGCGAGGTCGAGGGCTGTGAGGCCTATTCACTGGTTGGCCACAAATGGTTTCTGTCGGCACCCATGTGCGATGCCTTTCTGGTGCTGGCCCAAACCGGGGGCGGCCTGAGTTGCTTTCTGGTGCCGCGCTGGCATCCGGATGGCCATAAAAACCCGCTGGAAATACAGCGTCTGAAAGACAAGATGGGCAATGTCGCCAACGCCTCATCCGAGGTCGAGTTTCGCGGTGCGCTGGGGTGGTTGATCGGTGCGCCCGGGCGCGGCGTGCCCTCGATTATCCAGATGGTTGCCATGACCCGCTTTGATTGCATGGTCGGTTCCAGTGCCGGTCAGCGTCAGGCGGTGATTCAGGCCGCACACCATGCGAGTCATCGAGAAGCCTTTGGCAAACGCTTGATTGACCAGCCCGTTATGCGCAATGTGATTGCCGATTTGCAGCTGGAAGTTGAAGGGTCACTGGCTATGACGATGCGCATGGCACAGGCGCTGGACAGCCAGTCGGAACAGGATCAGCTGTTACTCAGGCTGGGTACGGCCGTGGGTAAATACTGGATATGCAAACGTACTCCCCAGCACGCCTATGAGGCGATGGAATGTATCGGCGGCAACGGCGTGATGGAGAACTGCATTATGCCAAGGCTGTATCGCGAGGCTCCCATTAACGCCATCTGGGAGGGCTCGGGCAATATTCAGGCGCTCGATGTACGCCGCGCCATGTCGCGAAGCCCGGAGGTAGTCGATGCGTGGATGGCTGAACTGCTGACCACGGCCCACAGCGACCCCCGGCAGGACACTGTGGTCGAAAACCTCAAGCACGAATTGGCCGTGAGCGATGAGTGTTCGTCGCGCCGCCTGGTGGAATTATTGGCCCTCAGTTTTCAGGGTTCGCTGTTACTGCGATCGGGTAACGCGGCCATTGCCGAGGCCTTTCTGGCGGGCCGCTGTGAGGCACCGTCCCACCATTTTGGTGCCCTGCCGGCGGGTCTGAACCTGGATTTGTTGATAGATCGCGCCAATCCGCATTGTTACGATTTGTAATCTCTTTTCGTAACATATTGTTAAATATAGAGAAAGCCGCCGGATAGGGAATTTGGCGGCAAAACCCTTGCATTTTTACCGCTGATTTGCCTAATATACTCGCCGTCAACATTGGCGTGATTTGTTGCGCCTGTCATTACTATCGAGGTAAATCCCATGCCCTTATACAAAGCTCCCTTACGCGATATGCAGTTTGTGCTGAAGGATCTGCTCAAGGCTGAAGACCACTATGCCAGCCTGCAGGGCCGCGAAGAAGTGACGCCCGATTTGATGGATGCCATTCTCACCGAAGGTGCGAAATTTGCCGAGGAAGTGCTCGCCCCGCTGAACCAGGTTGGCGACCAGCAGGGTTGTACCTGGAGTGAAGACGGTGTGACCACACCCGAGGGCTTCAAAGAAGCCTACGACCAGTACCGCGAAGCGGGCTGGACGTCGATGAGCGCTCGCAGCGAATTTGGCGGCCAGGGCTTGCCGCCCTCAATGGGTCTGCTGCTCTCCGACATGATTGGCGGCGCCAACTGGTCCTGGAGCATGTATCCGGGCTTGTCTGGCAGTGCGGCGCGCGTGCTGGAAGTCTACGGTAACGAGATGCAGCAGGAGCGCTACCTGCCAAAAATGACCGAAGGCAGCTGGATGGGCACCATGTGTCTGACCGAGCCTCATGCCGGCTCCGATGTGGGTCTGTCGCGCACCAAGGCCAGCAATAATGGCGACGGCACCTACAACATTACCGGCACCAAGATTTTCATCTCCTCCGGCGACCACGATATGACGGAGAACATTATTCATCTGGTGCTGGCACGGGTTGAAGGCGCTCCGGAAGGCACCAAGGGCATTTCCCTGTTTCTGGTGCCGAAGTTTATCGCCCACGAAGATGGCAGCCTGGGTGACCGCAACGGTGTTACCTGCGGCTCCATCGAGCACAAAATGGGTATCAAGGGTTCGGCGACTGCTGTCCTGAATTTTGACGCGGCCACCGGCTATCTGATCGGTGAGGAGAATCAGGGCCTTACCTACATGTTCCTGATGATGAACACCGCGCGCATGGGCACGGCTATGCAGGGTTTGTCGCTGGGCCAGCTGGCCTATCAGGGCGGCCTGGAATATGCCCGTGAGCGCTTGCAGATGCGTTCACTGTCTGGCCCGAAAAACCCGGACGGCCCGGCCGAT
>Ga0213833_1002837_pt1 | contig 10948 bp, 12 predicted proteins | sample SWATP21_FD_160575 | JGI IMG/M metagenome (GOLD analysis project Ga0213833, IMG submission 160575) | Coastal seawater microbial communities from Marineland, Florida, United States - SWA TP2 #1 | ecosystem: Environmental > Aquatic > Marine > Coastal | place: USA: Florida | collected 2016-08-14
CTTGCTTGCACTACAGGCCTTGCTTGCACTACAGGCCTTGCTTGCACTACAGGCCTTGCTTGCACTACAGGCCTTGCTTGCACTACAGGCCTTGCTTGCACTACAGGCCTTGCTTGCACTACAGGCCCACTGCCCCGCTGCATATAGGCTGCATGCCAGGTGCACTATGGCCCCACCGCATGTAGACCCAATACCCCACCGCATGCAGATCCACTACACCGGACCAGCAGATCCGCTACAACCCCACCGCATGAGCCACCCCATTGCAGATCCACTACCCCACTGCAGATCCACGACCCCAGACTGCAGACCAGGCGGCGGCCCGATCATTAAACATGAGAGTTGCTACATGGAGCGCCTGACTTGATTGACCTCCGCGGTTGATCGATGTGCGTTTCGAACAGACTAAAACGCCCGTTCTTTTGCGTAGCGCTTTGAGCGAGAAGCTGGGAGCTTGCCAGCAACCATGCCTATGCCATAGGCTATGCCAATGCCTTTGCAGCCACATGAACGTCGTCCACGCATGTCGAAGCCAATGTTCACAGACACTTTCCCGACGTATTCCTCCTCAACAATTGGCTTCGTGACTGGCGAGACCAGGGCAGCACATGTGAGCAACATTCCCACCGCACATGGATATTGTCGAGCTGCTAGACTCAAGCAGCCCACTTGCATGCATGTTGCACATTCGCAAGACTAGCACGTCTGTTGAAGAACGCTCATAGGCCTCTCTATCTCCTGTCGGCGGTGTGTACAATTCTGGCTCACTGGGTGAAGTTCTCTAGGTTGGTGCTGCTTCAAATGGACCACCTCAGCGGCATCCCAATTTCTGACCCCGCGGGGTTTGGGTTTGAGGCGCATGGCGGGTCATTAACTGACCGTCAGTCATTGTATTTTGATGCGAGAGCGGTTTCGTGGGCGCCACCAGATGTCCGGGTTGGGGTGCTTTGAACACGCGAGGCTCGCATTGCGAGCTCTTTGTGGTTTGAACATTAAGCGCTTCCATGTGGCTCACAAGGCCTCACAGAGGTGGTGGTGGTGGTGTTGGGGGTGGAGACTCCATGGCAAGCCACGGAGAGCAGGGTGGAGGTGGCGATCGCAGGTGGTATACTTATGTATTGTACCTTGCGCATCCGACTTGTCGCTTCCCAACCTCAAAACACGTCGTATGCCACCTCTTACTGATATGTTCAAGATTGTACATGGCAGCACAGTACACACAAATACATACGCTCACCGAGGCGTGCACGAGTCACCAAACGAAACCAGCACATGCACGCAGTGCAGTCGAAACACTCAAACGGACAAACGCGCCCGCGACACACAACACTGCTACAGTCCCAACCTCTACGACTGCTGGGAAAGCTTGTCAAGGCGCGCCATAATGGCCGTCAGACCAGCAGCCAGTTCCTGTTGTTGACGCCAGAGGAGCGACAAGGAGACACCCTCCGGAGTCGCAGTCGGTGTTGACACTGCATCCGGTGCTGGAGCCGCAACAGCCATCGGTGTGGCTGTAAGTGGCCCTCGAACCACCGTCGCAACTGCGCCCGCGGCTGAAGACCGTGACGTGATACGGAACGATGGCGATCGTACTGCCTTCGAACAAGCTTCTCCGACGCTGCTACGGCGTTTAGGAACCCCCATGGCCATGCGCTGATGGACAGCCACCTGTGCGCTCCCCACCACCTCAGCAGAAGCAGTAGCAGTAGCAGTGGCAGCAGCAGTAGCAGCAGTAGCAGCAGCAATGTCAGCAGCAGTACTGTCAGCAGCAGCAGCAGCAGCAGTGCCCGCCCCAGCGTCACGATCGTTGTTTCCTCTGTCGTTGCTGGGGCTGGTTAAGGTGTCAAAGGGTGTCGGACGTGGAGTTGTGCGCCCGGATGGTTGGCCTTTGGACGTGATGCGGAAGGAGCTGATGCGGAGGCGGGTTGGGGTGGCCATGGGGTTCACATGCAACGCAGGGGTGGGGTCATCGCCATCACGATTGACTGGGTCGTCGTTTCCGCCAGTGTCAGGCAGCCCGACTGACTCAGGCTGGATGGACAGCATGGAGGCTGGTCCAGAAGCCAAGGCCTGTGCGCCGGACCGCCGGAGATGCTGTAGACCACTTTCACGTGGTGGTGTTAGAGACGAGCCTGATGGCGCACCTGCCGGACCTTGGTCCAGAGCTCGTGCAACAGCCGAAGGGTCCACGTCAATGTGTGCATTCGGAGCAGCAACAGCAGGCCGTGCAGAGTCCAAAACGGTCGACGTGACATCAGCCGCAGCACGTGGAGCCCTCGGAGCAGCAGCAGGTTGGTCTGTCGTGTGTGGTGGTGCTTCTGGTTTCGAGTTGCTTTGGTTGTCAGCGGGGCGATGTGAGCGTGACAACCGGCGACCAATCGACTTGAGGACTCGCTTGGCCGTTACACCGCGGCGCTGCCACGAGTTCTTGGGCTTTTGGGACGCGGCACTGGGGGTGGCTGCTTGAGCCAGCACCGCCAGAAGCGGTGTGTCACGGTCACGGGGTTGAAGAAGGGCTGTAGCCATACGAAACGAGGCACCACGTTGCTTGGCTTGTGTGGCCTGGAGTTTCTCCAACGCAGCAGCGTGCATGCGTTCGTAGATCTGAACACGAAAAGTCACATGCAGCACATCAGCCACCACACACCCACACACACTTGAGCGCATGTGACGACGGGTCAGAGTGTGGGGCACACACCACACCCGCACCTCCGGCACCATGCCAATCACGTGCTCAAAGTCATCCTTGGTGAGAGTGTACAACTCGCAATAGCCTCGGGAGCGAAGACTGCTGCTGCGACGCGAGACATGTGTCCCCCTGGCTAGCAGGGCAAACTCGCCAACATAGTCGCCTTTCTTCAGGGTTACAATCACATCTCGCATTGGCGGAAGTGTTTCATCCACCACATCCAATCGACCTTTTGTGATGAACCACATCTCCAACCCGATGTCACCTTTGTGACAAATCCACTGCCCAGGCGTGGCTTGCATGGGGCGAAGGTGCAACACCAGTTGGGCAACAGCATCTTTGTTGCAGTCACGGAGAAAAGGAGCCTGGGCGCCAACCACCCCAAAGGAAGAACGAAAGGTACACACATGTGTCACCGTGGCGGAGTTGTGGTGGTGATGAGAAGTGATGAGAAGTGATGAATGGGATGAGCTCACCGCTTCGATCAGCTCACGATGAAGATACATGGCAACATCGATTCTCATGCACGATGGAAGGTCCGCCAGAATGTCACTTTCTTCATACAAGGTCCCCCTTCGCCATGCATATCTGATTCCACAGGACGTGTTACAACACGAACACTCGCGACGACTTCACCGTGTCCAATGACAAGCTACAAATTCATGATGCCACCCTCGACACGCACGTAAAGTGGTCACGGATCTGCTTTCGCATTGCATCAGGCAGCTTCCGTGACTTCATGTAGTCGTTGATACCTTGTGTCTTTTGCTGCATCAGCACGCTAAAGGCGTCTTCGTTCGTGAGTACCGCGGCGACTGAACTCAAATAGCGACAACCAGATGAGATATTGGAACACGCGTGTGAAAAGGGGCAGGCAGCGCCACGATCGTACCGTTGCCAATGATGTACCCAAAGGCGCAGGTGCCAACAAACATGACACCACAAGCCCATAGCACTTCCAGGTTCGAAACCTTTTGGTCCAATACACACATGGTTTGGTTATGGTGACCAAGACCAGCATCGAGCACGGCAGCCACCACTTGTACCCACCGGAAGAACGTCACCGTAGCCGACTGTAGTCAACGTCACCAGTGACCTGCAGAGAAGCACACATAAGCTGGTGACCACACCACATGCAAGAGACGACAGGATCTTGCTCGTTCCTGAAGCTGAACGTACCAATACAAGGCTACTAGGTACAAACGCCCTCGGCTCGACGTGTCTTCTCCATGCCGAGTCGGCCAAGAGTCAATGTGAAACCTACGTGCCGAAAACCTGGTTACATCGCCAAGCAAGCACTCCACAGCACAGTGCGCCAGCCACGACACGCACTGTCCATCATCGTCCTTCTCAAGATTGGCGATGAGCATGAACACACACCCACACGCATGTGCCATGAAAAATATCGTGAGGACAAACTTGCACAGCTTCATGGTGTTTGTCAGCGTCCTGCACCAGTCCAACGGGAGTCAGCAATTACACCTGGTGAACAAGTCAGCGCGCATATTTAAACGCACTGATGAGCCCGCCCAAACTTGTTCAGAACACGCATCAACTTGAACAGTCGCAACAACTTGAACATCCGCGCGGTTCGAGCAATGCGCAACAACCGTGCTAGCCGCAACGCTTCACCGGCCCCATCATCCGCATACACGGCAGCAAGCACGTTGGAAACGGGTATGCTCGTGAGAAAATCCACGGCAAACCATCTCTGAAGGGACACAATAGCTACGGTTAGCCGCTTATCACGTCCACGCGACAACGCACGCGATGCATACCCTGAGATAGTGTCGGCGGATCACTGCCACATCAAACACCAGCTTTCCGTCCACCTTCACCGCGGTTCGAAAATTTAGGTACACTCTGCTCGTGAACAAAGAAACCAGCAAGGACAACAAGCACACGCGTGGGCAAATGAACCACGTCCCGTTCCATGCTATGCTCGGAGTGGAAGGCCGTCCAGGGTACGTACTCACACATGAAGAACGCGTCAGCAGCCAGGTTGACAAGGTCACCCGCAGAGCCGGCTGACCACGCAAACACAGCAATCCAATCAGGCACACCACATGATGCACGCCAACATGTAGCGATAGTGGGGCACCCTTACCCTCCACATCGCTCTCAAACGCCACACGAAACGGAATTTCCACCAAGCAGTACAACAACACAAGCATGGATACGATGTCCCAACGAACACGAAACGCCTGTGGAACGCGGGCAGAGGGCGGTTGGTTCCCCTAACACCCCACCCCACAACACACACACATGCACGGGCGTCTCAGGCACGGCACGGGAACGAACCGACTCTGGGTGGTGCACCTGGCAGAGCTTGAACCAGAGGGGGCGACAGCAACACCAGCGCGGAGGTGCTGGCGGCAGTGTTGTGGTGGAGGATTCACGACGAAGTGTGCCACGCGGAGCTCGAGAACGTGAGACTTGGGACGCCACGGTGCTGTGTTTCGACGCTGGCGCGGTCGCAGAGGGCACATTCACCCTCTTGGATCCACGTGACACGAGCGTAGCAGCCAGCGCAGGGCTGAGTGCGGACGGCGAGGGGAGCGGGTCCAGCTCCGGGACGTTGCTGTTGAACGCAACACCGCTGGAGCGCACTTCCTTTTGACGCCTTACAACCATCGGACGTCGACGTGCGGCGCCGAACCCGCCTGCAAACATGGTTTCCGGGCCCCACAGGCAAGACACCAAGATGCAGATCCTCCAAGTGCACAAGTGCAACTCGCAATGTGATGAATACACGTATGTGTAATTTACGCAACTGCAGCGCAGTTGGAGCAAGGGTACAAACAAGCGCAAGCACAGCAGCATGCAAACGCAACTGAAGAAGCAGCAGCTGGCCGGGTACCACGACGGCAACGCAGGCACGAACGTAGGCAGGCACAGCTCCATAAAGGAAACAAAGTTACACAGCTACGCGCGCGCGCGTGTGTGTGTGTGTGTGCGTCGGCACACATTGGTGGAGTCCACAACGCGGACCACCAACAAACAAGACGCACACACACACACAAACACGCACACACTAGCACTCAGGTTAGGAGCACCACTACAGCAGGTCACCCATGGCACCACCGTCAATCGTGGTGCTTTTTCTGCGCCCCCTTCCTCGGCCTTTCACACGACGGCGCTGCACTTGCGGTTTGGCAATGGACGGAAGCTTAGGCATGCTGGAAGTACCGCTGCCAGCACCTGCACCAGCACCCGCACCAGCGGCACTACCACCTCCTGACAGCGCGCGCACCTTCACCGACGACGCCGGCGGCAGCGTCGCCGCACTGGATTGGTGCTTCTTCGCGGCCGCGGCCGCGGCGATCTCCTCCGGTGACGGCAAGGTGGCGTTGAGGCTCTGGCGTCGCATGCGAGAACGCCGGCGCTTGGTGCGTGCTGCGGCTGCTGCAGGGTTCTTGACCGCCTGCCGGGAGACGTTTGTGGCAGCGGCGACAGCAAGCTGAAGACTGCGTCGATGGCGGGCGTTGGCTGGCGCAAGGACGTTCGAGATGTCGCCACGGACCATGAACATGCGCTCCAAGGTTTCCATCAGCAGCGGCTGGCGCGAGGCTCGCTCCTGGAACTCTTCCAAGGACACGTGGCCATCACAGTCCTTGTCGAGCTTGGACAGCATGGACAACACGTCTTTGGCATGCGCGTTGGAAGACTCACTCGCAGTGAGCAGCATATGCATGATCTCGTTGCGGTCAAGGCTGCCGCTGCCATCCAAGTCGTAGACCTCGAAAAAGAAGGAGGCGCGATCTTCAATCGTGTCTGTCAGCACCTGGCCAAATGCAGTGATGATGTCGCGCATGGTGGCCAAACCATTGTCATTCATGTCGAATTGCGAGTGCACTGTGTCGAGTCGGCGTTGAGCGCCTGAAAGACACAGGAAGAAATAAAGGAACGAGGAAAAAAAAAAAACAGGCAGCAACAACACGATGTGAGCGGTTTGTGAACGACAGAACAACTACAAGCGCACTGATGCAGCAGCGGCTGGGGAGGGCGTGGGGGGGAGGGGGTAGCGCACCTTCACCAAACCCAAAGTTGACATACATAAACTCGCGGAACTCCTCCAATGGAATGGGAACCAGCATGCGCCCGCGAGCGGTGCCCAATGACTCTACGTAGCTGCAAGAGTGACACAGCAAACCAGCAGCAACACCACCCGTGTCGTGTGAGGCGTACAACTCCAGACAGCGCCTGGCAACAGTGGACCATGACGAACTCGTGAAGGGTTTGCAGAGACAGGGTGTGGCCTTCCTCCTTTTGCAGCAGCTCGTGGCAAGAACGGGCCTTGTCTCTCTGCATGGCACACCAAAAGAGTGGCAACCGCAAGCGCGTGAGGTCACACAAGGGAATCCCGACGAACACGTCGCCCCGATACGTGCTACGCACCGGCACACTTGTGCACTGTGCGAAAATGTCCATGACAACGGGGTCACGGCTCAGAGCCTCCGCAAACTCCTCCCTGGAACACCGTTGCAGTTTGATGTGCCAACACGTGTCAGTGTTGGCGCGAAAAAGTGGGCGCGCAAACAAAGGAACACATACCGAGAAATTTCGTCGTCCCCGTTCTTGTCCAGCGACGCAACCACCTCTTCCGCAAACTCAATCATCTGCATGAAATCAGCGTCGTTCTTGCGAATCAGGGACACGAGCTCGACGATGCTGATTTCATGGTCGCCGTTGTAGTCGTAGATGTCGAACAGCATGGTCAGCTTGTCGTTCAGGCTGCCTCGCATGACGGTGGACAAGCCAAAGCACAACTCCTGGAAGTTGATAAAGCCGTCCTTGTCCATATCCACCACTTCATGCACACGGTCGATGATGCCATCTTCCGTGAGCCCCGGAGCATGCTTCATCAAGACTGTGTGAAACGTTGGCCGGTCCAAGCGCCCGGTTACCTGAGGAGGGTGGGGAACGGTCAACGAACTCACGTCACCACGCCACGCAGAGCAATGCAAGCAAAACCTACATCAGAAGCGTCCACGAAGTTTGCGAGCAATGCCTGGAGCTCAACCAGTGAAAAACTTGTCTTCTTCACAACGTCGGACAGTGTTTTCCTGCAGTGGCAGACGCAAGCGCCAAGTGCACACAGTCAGCCACGACACGGCACAGCATGCACACCGAAAAACAAACAAACAAAGAAGTGCACGCACCGTGTGGCGATGGTGATGAGCTTGCGGGCCCTCGCCTTGGTGTCTAGGCGCTTCACCTCCAAAAAATCCTTGTTGGCGAGCAGCGAAGCAGGAACATGAGAGTCACCCTTTTCTTTCACGAGTTCCTTGGATTGCTCGACCTTGGTGTGCGCCATGCGCGCCTGCAGGGAACTGCGACGATCATGCGGCATACGAGATCGCAGTACAGCACGCGTGTTGTTCGAGCTGATGGCTTTCAATCCCACATCTTCTCTGGCTGGCTGGAAGCCAAACTTCAGCCACAGGCGCTGTGACTCGATCTGGCCCTGTGCCCAAGGCTCAAACTCCCCCAGTGTAACTTGTTCATCACTGTTCACATCGGCTCCATCAAATGCCATGTGCGCGAGCTCGCGTGTTTCCTTGCCGTCTGGCTGTGACTTGGTGATGCCCACGCGGGAGGCACCCACCAACACTGCCCTCATCAGCATCATCATGTCGGGCTGCAACACCAGGACAGAGGAACAACGCCCAGCCAAACGAGAAAAAGAAAAGACAAAGAACACAACAAAGAAACGACAGCACCCACCCACCACACACGGTTACGCATGTAGACGAGGCACACAGCAAGCTGCAGCTGCGCGAGGGCACACCTGTGTGATGAATCCAGTCGCGTTGAAATCGATCAGGTGGAATATGGCTCGGATCTTCTCCCTCATCGGCGCTGCCATAAACAAACCCAGAACAGCCATAACAAGCGTTAGCATGACCACACAGAAGCGAACGACACGGCACAGGTGTTGAAGCGCAATCACTCACCATTACAGAACAGCAACATCAACACGAACACCTCCAACACAAACACGGAGTTTGTGTTGTGCGGATCAAACACTGAAAAGTGCTTCACCTGCAATCATCACCAGCCAAACAACAATGGAATGGCACGTGCAGACACGTTACTGAACGGCAGGGGCGGCAGCGCGGAGCCAGACAAAGCAGCCGCACCGGAAGGCAAAGGAAGGCCCCTCCGCGGAGCACAGTGTAGTCGGTGAAAATTTCCCAGAACTCGCGCTTGTTCACACCAAACTTTTGAAACACTCCGCAGCCAGACACCTTGGCTGCCTTGCGAGACACGTTCAGCCAGCGTTCGACGGCGGCTTGGACATCACCAAGCGTCCACTTGTGGTACTCGCTGCGGGCAGCGAACGCCACGCCGTCGCGCTTGGACGTAGCGGCACCCATGCTGTCGCGACTAGCAGCCCACTACAGGCTCTCAGCTTTCGAGAGACAACGCGGTGACAACAATCACAGCGGCGGGGGCAAGCTGGCGACAGAGATCCCACAGGTGTTGGGCGGACAGGTACTCCGGTGGAGAATGGGGTGTAACGCACAACACCACGACGCAGCGACACCAAGCGCCCGAGCGTCAGCGGCACGTCGACGATGCACACAACCACTTTACTACAAGAGGGGACACGATTGGGGGTGGGGAAACCGAGGGAGCAGAAGCGCACTGGTGTTGCGAACGCCAACGAATCCGTTCGAGCCGCAATGTGAGGGGCACACTGACTCGCAGACAAAACAAAAACACGAGCAGCTGCTGCGCTTCCAAGTTTGCTGTTGCTTTGGGGGTACTTTCCTCCACAATTTTCAATTTTCAAATTGGAATTGAAAAAGATTGTGCCGTGTCGATTCTGTTACCTCCACAGCCGTCTGCCAACCATTCTTGGGCTTGGCGGGGGAAACCGGCGGCTGGGACAGTAATCAGGCGTGTGCTTGACCTGCCCGAGTTCGTGCACTGTTCCACGTCCCTGGAGGACGTTTTCCCCGTTGTGCGTTGAGCCTCTTCCTTCGTTGAAGTCACACCATGGCCTACCGTTCGCGCCATGCCTCGTCGTCTGCACGCAGCCAGGCACGCACCACGGACATTCAGGCGTTGCTTGTTGCGGGCGGCGCCACACCTTTAGGTGGCGCTCCCAACACCTCCGCGGCAGCACCTGACGCGGCTGCTGCTCCCACCACCGGCATGTTCTCCATGGCTTTCGGTGGCGGCGGCTCCGTGTTCGGCTCGTCCTCTGACGCCTCGACGGTGCTCGGGACTGGCATCGCCACTGCCGTGCAGCCGTCCAGCAGTGACGGTCCGCGATGCAAGGCGTGGCCGGCGTGCAACGAGCGCCACAAGCGCCACTTCTGCCGCGTATGCAAGGAAAGCGATGCTGACCATCGGTCTAGTGACTGCCCCCGCACCGCACAGATCGAGGGTGGCGAGGAGCCACGCTGCCGTGCCTATCCCGACTGCACGGAGGCGCACTGGAAGCACTACTGCCGTGTGTGCAAGGGCAACGATGTTGACCACCGCAGCGCCAACTGCACGGGTGCTGGCAATTCGTCCACACCTGCCGCCGCGCAGCAGAAGGACTCGTACACGCCCGTTCGGGACTCGAGCGGCACCGATTGGCGCGCAGCAGAGGATGTGCCGGCTGGCGACGACGACGCTGGCGCCGCCGATGGCGATGATGGCACGGCTGTCCACCGCGACCGCCCCGAGCAGGTTCTTCAGGCTCACCCGTCTCTGTCTGGCCCACGCACTCGACCGAAGCTTGCCAGCGACAGCGCGCAGCCCGCACACATGAAAAAGGTGACAGGTATCTTGAACCGAATCAGTTCGAAGACGTATGCCCGCCTGCGCGATCAGCTTTTGGCCATCCCCATGCAGAGCCCCAGCGACTTGGTGGAAGTCATTGCCATCATGCACAAGAAGGCAGTGTTGGAGAAGAACTACGCGCCCATCTACACACGCCTCTGCGCGCCGGTATCACGCAACATTGCCCGGTGGTCCTTCATCCAGTTGGACATCGGCCATGGCGGCACCGTGACCGTGCGATTGAACGCCGAGGCGTCCAAATTCAAGGCTAGCGGTAGTGAGGAGAGCAAGACGGCGTCCATGACCACCATCACATACGAGAGCATGGACGACGCAGTGCTTGCCCTGAGCAAGAAGTTCTTCCTCGTGCCCTTGATCAGTGCGTGTACCCCCCCCCTGCTCCTTGTGCTCTGTGTTGTTGTGTGTTGTGGTCGGATTGCCTTCGTGTTTTTTTTTTTGTTGTGTATGTCGCGTGTG
>Ga0213833_1002839_pt1 | contig 10945 bp, 1 predicted proteins | sample SWATP21_FD_160575 | JGI IMG/M metagenome (GOLD analysis project Ga0213833, IMG submission 160575) | Coastal seawater microbial communities from Marineland, Florida, United States - SWA TP2 #1 | ecosystem: Environmental > Aquatic > Marine > Coastal | place: USA: Florida | collected 2016-08-14
CACCAGAGGCTTCGGACAGCAGGAACTCCAGCACCCAACACGCCCACTCCAGACTCGGGTTCTTGGCCACCTGCTTTTCCAGCATCCAGCGCCCCGAAATGGGCGTGACAAAGAAACGGAAGCCCCAGGAGCGCGAAGAGTTGCTGCTGCCGCCGTCGTACTTCCACCACAGTGTGTCACCTTGGACCGTGATGTTGTCAAACGTTGCCTTTGTCATGGTCCCCACCAGCACCGACATGCCCTCGTCCGTCGCAAATCGCAGCTTCTGGCCCTTGGCCAGGCACGATGAGCGGTCGAAGGTCACACGCAGCGCCGAGGCACCTGGGAACCGAACCTTGTCCCCGAACTGCATCTTTGAAGGCACAGGATGCAGGCTGTCCACGGCCACCACATCGTCCGAAGCCGTTGAGTCCACAAAGTTGTCCACACACTCTTGCACCAGCACAGCAGACAGAGACTTGGGTGGAGACGATGTTGTGTCTGCAGCACCCGCACCCGCACCCGCACCCGCACCCGCACCCGCAGCAGCACCAGCACCAGCACCAGCACCAGCACCAGCACCTGCAGCGTCACTGGAAGCCTTGCTGTCGCTGGAAGCGGCCTTGCTGTCGCTGGACGCCTTGCCTTCCTTCTCCAGCAGCGTCTTCAACAGGCCACGCAAGCTGTCCAACACCTCGTTCCTCGTGGTCACTTCCGCGTCATCACCAGACGACTCGGGAGTCAGCAGCACGCCTTCGCTGGCAGCCACGATCTTGATCAACTGCACCAGGCGCTCCGCACCACCCACTGCCTTCAGCGTCAGCGGGTAGGTGTTGATGGGCCACGCCGCAAGCAACGACTGCACGGTGCGGCGGGCGTGGTAGTGGCTCAGGTGGGAGTGTGTGGCGGCGGCGAGTGCCCGCACACCATTGGCGCCGTCAAGCTTGCACCCAAACAGACGGTTCACGCGGCGCACCGGCTCAAACGGCACATCTTGCTCCGACACCACGCCAGTTTCCTCGTTGAGGAACCGCATGCGCACCGTGCTGGCGGTCTTGGCCCCCGTGCGCACGGCACGTCCAGCGTCGGACTTGTCGAACAAGTCCATTGTCACCAGCGTGCCCATGGGGGTCGTGGCCAGGGTGCGTTGGGCTCACGGCCGGTTGGGCACTTGGCCAACAGCAACCCAGGCTGGAGAACTGCTGCGCCGCGTCCGCTGAGTCGCGGGGCCAGCCACACTCCATGGCAGCCCGTGGAGTCGCCGGTCACGTGCATCACCAACTCCAGCACGTCCACCGTGAAGACGGACACGTAGCAGCGGTCGACGTCTCGAGGCTCGAACAACGGACGGGACTTCCACAGGCTCTTGCCGTCTCCCAACACCTCGAACGTGATGCCCGAGGCGGCAGACGTGGCCGCATCCGCCAACACGGCAGACACACAGAACTGATCGAAGCGACACGACAAGTTGAAAGCGACTATCGCATCCGTATCGTCCAAGGGACGCATGGAGAGGCTGTGCTTGGGTGTTTCGCCGAACACAGTCAGCGGCTTGGTGTTCACAGAGGAAGTGGCATCACCGCTCTTGTCGGCGTCACCGCTCTTGTCAGCGTCACCGCTCTGGTCGGCGTCACCATCACTGGTCTTGGACTCCTCAGCACCAGATGCGACCCACATGCATCCGTGCAAACCGACAGAGGCGTCCTGCATGCCAAGTTTCGTGGTCTCTTGCATGTCATCCAGATACACAGCGGTGGCAGCAAGGCGGGAACTGAGTTTGGAACGCTGCTCGTGAGAGCTGCGCTCTGCGGCTTCATATTGCTTGGTGAACTCTGCGACCTGGCTTGCGTCAAAGAGCTTGGCCTGCATGGTGGATACCACCTCTGAAGGCACTGCACCCGACACACGCGCCGCCGCAAACTCCTTGAACTCCGGCGCAACCGTCACATTCGGCTTGGAAGCACCAGTGGCGACGACGACCTGCTCCTCCGCCAGCGCGATGCGTCCGCTGCTGTTGGAGCTTGACATCCGGACGGATTTCCCCTCGTCCTCGATGGTGAGGGAGCTGCCGGCCTTGGTAAACTTCCAGTTGCCGGACTCGATGGACACCTTGGACGTGTTGCACAGCGTCACCGCGGGAACAAGGTCCATGCTGCTGTCGACACACCACGGTTCGCCCACAGGTGAACCATTCTGGCAGAAGATGATCTCACCAGTTGCCTTGTTGTACGACACCTTGATGCGGTCATCAACGGCGAAGTTGTGCTGCAGAGTCACGCGCCGGTTCCAGTTGCCGTTGTGCCCACAGCGCCCGTCGTTCAGCAGACACCAACCCGAACTTGAATTGCCCAGGTACTGCGACATGATATCGCCGTACCCACGCTTGGCCAGCCCCAAACAATAGTGGTAGCTGCCACTGCTTTCTTCAATGCGGAACTCGCACCACGTGACATTGGGGTCAACGCGCTCGGCTTCGGCATCAGCATCCTCCACCGCGGACTCCAGGCTGTTCATGAACACGAACGGTGCGCCCGCACGCGCCACAGCAGCAAGCTCCTGGTCGCGCTGCTCTGCCTTCGACAGCTTCTTGGCCTTGTTCTTGGTCATACGCATCATCAGCGAGCTGGTCTTGTCCATGTTTTCCAGCGGCGCAGAGTCGTCGAGAGCATCTTCAGCACAGAAACGAGGCGTGCGCTCCAGCTCAAGCTTCACTTCCGTCATGGACGCGGAGGTGTCTTTCTCACCGCTGGCAGGGGTCTCGTCACACACGCTGAGTGTGAGTGTCGAGTACACATCGTTGAACGTGCCCTTGTACACGCCGGGCACCAGCCACGACGTGTCCGTGACCTTATAACCCTTCAGCGACACCTCACGCTTGGTTTTGTTGAACGAGCCCTTCGCCATCTCTTCGCCCTTCTTGCCCAGGAAACACTCCGCACTGCCTTCAGCAGCCAGCACCTCCCACTTGATGACGGCCTTGGTCGAGTTGGGCGTGTCTGTCAGGCGCAACTGCATGCGCGCCTTCACGCCATCATGCAAGTAGGTGCCGACAAACACGCCTCGTGGCACATGCTTTGCGTAAGCCTGGCCCGCCGAGGTGTTGAGCCATGCCAACGCCTCGTCGTGGCTGTCGCGGTGCATAGACAAAGCACGGAGGGCCACCACAATGGACACTTCGGTCTCGGGCAAGTTCCTCCGTTCGACCACCTTTGCGCGCTGTCGCCACCAATGGCGTCCTTCTTCTTCGCCGCGGCACCGCTTGCATCTGTTTCGGACTCCACAGTGCCACCCGCCTTCGCTCCCGCGCCAGCACCCGCACCCGCACCCGCACCAGCACCCACACCAGCACCCTCGCCAGCGCTTGCAGTGCTTTGGGATGTCATCGCGGTGTTGAACGCGGCTTCTGCGAAACTCGCGCCTGCCTCCTTGCTGTCTGCCTCGGCGGTGGCCTCCTGCTTGGAGTCCTCCTGGGACTCCGCACTGGCTCCGCGCAACGCAGAGCCGTCGCCCAGCATGCCAGCCCCGCCCTCCAACCCCAACTCCACGAGAAGTGCGTGCAGCGCCACCTTGCGGTACGTCAGGCGTTCCAGCGACACAAAGGTGCCCAGCTCCACCACCTCCAGCGCGGTTTGGTACAGCGGCGGAAGCAAGCCGCCTTCGAGCATGGCGGCGGCGGAGGCTGGGTGCCGGGCCATGACACCCAGGGCAGTGATGGCGGCGTCCTTGACGTGCAGTCGCCACACATCCTCCGGCGCCGTCGTCGGCACGCTTTCGTTGGCCCCCACAGACGGAGGCGTCGCGCCGGACAGGTCCGTTGCGCGCGCAGCGTCGCTTGGCAACGGCGCGCACCGTGGCGTGGAGATGAGGGTGCGGAACACGTCGCAGATGTCTGTGGAGAGGAACAGCCAGCTCGGCTTGGGCACCACCGTGTCCACCACCGTCATGGACTCCACCGGTACGTCCTTGGGCGTCGACGCAAAGCCGCCAAACGCCACCTTCGCCCGCCTGTCGCCCTGCGTGAACGCCACCACCCGCCCCAATGCGTCACGGCGACCTGGGTTGGCGACACGGACCTTGGCACCCACGCGCAGCGGCGAGTCGTGTGCACCCAGCACGGCCAAGGCAGCCACGGCACGGCCAAACACCGCCGCGCGCTCCGCCTCTGTGCCGCGAGCAGCATCCGCCATCGCCACAGAGGCGCCGGTGAGTGCGTCGTTCACGGCGCCCTTCACCGCCGTCCCCCACCGACTGCAGCCAATGAGGACACGCAGGACGTCCACAGCCTCCGCCGCCAACGCCTGGGAGATGCGTCCGGCGCCACGGCCCAGAGGTCGAGACAAACGCTCCTCACCCACCGCCGCGGCGGCAGCAAGGATGGCATCGGCGGTCCTGGATGGCTTTGTCCCTTCGGCGTCGGCGTCGGCGTCGGCGTCGGCGTCGGCGCCACTGGTGGTGGTGCCACTGCTGCCACTGGTGGTGCTGGCGGCAGCAAGGGCGCAGAGGGTGCCGCAGGCGGAGCGAGAGATGAGGTTGAACAGGAGGCGCACAAAGGCGTCACTGTCGTCGCAGCCGCCGGTCCAGGTGTCCAACGCCTCCTTCAACGAGTCGGGCATGGCGGCCTCGACGGCGGGGCGCTGGATGTTGGGCGACACGCGGCGCAGCAGGCGCAGCACCAGGCGCTGCAGGCGCGGGGAGCCCTGCTGCAGGAGACCGAACAAGCAGGCAAGGACGCGGGGCTTGGAGATCTGGATCTTGCCCGGGCGGGTGTTGGAGACGGACATGAGGAAGGTGAGCTGCGAGTACATCAGCGCCTCCACCTCCACCGCCTCCAGCGCCCGCAGCGGGTCGTCCACGGACATGACGGTCCCGGCAGTGCGCTGCAGCACGCGGGTGCCAAGCACCAGCTCTCGCTCCAGCGCGTCAAAGGTCACGCGCTGCAGCTCCAACGAAAACCGCAGCGTCTGCGCCAGCGCCACCTGGCCTGCACCAGGAGCGGTGGCGTGCGCAGAGGCGTCCACGGTGCCGGCGGGCACCGCCTCGGCACCATGCTCGTCACGAGCACCACCAGCGGCCACCAGGGTGAGGAGGCGGAAGAGGCACCACGAGGTGCGCCGGAGAAGGGACACGGGGTCGCCGCCAACCGTGTCCAGCGTGTGGGACATGTCACGGGCGATGGTGGGCTTCAGGGCCTCGGTGGTGTCCGCCACGTTGCGTGCCTCCTCCAGCATGACGGAGATGGCGAGGCCGTCGGAGCCGGAGGACCGGCACTCGGTGCCGCCAATCGTCACGACGCTGAACGCGTCCACAAACTCCTTGCTGCGGTACACGGCAAAGGTCTTGGAGTTGGACAGGTTCATGGTCAGGGGCGTCTTCTCGTACCCGGCCTCCAGCCACGCCGGCACAGGCAGGAAGTTGTGGATGGCGATGAGCACGCGCAGGGGTTTGCGGGCGACAAACGACAGCGCGTTGTCGCGCTTCGACATTTTGTCGGCCGACGGCACCTGGATGTAGGGCAGGCCGTGGAGCTGGGCCGGGACGGAGGTCCAGTACAGGTCGTCGGGCACGTACGGCCGCGCGTTGATCTCGACGCCGGAGCCGCCCACGTACACGTACGGGTTGTCGCCCTTCCACTCGATGGACGTCACCACGTCCGCGGTGACCTCCTCCACCACCACCTCGTCTCCAAACGACTCGTACGCCACCAACAGCGACGTGACGGTGTGGCGTGCGGCAGCCTCCCACGTCGTGCCGTCCAGCCGGTGCTTCTTCCACCACTTGTCGCTCACCATCCCCGCCGGCGCGCACTTCATGTGGGCGATCAACCCCCGCTTCGTCACGGCGCCGCGCGCAAACCCTGCCCGCACGTCCGCCAGCGCCACCTTCTTCCACGCCCGTGCCGCGTCCGAGATGCTCTCAAACTTGAACTCCACCGCCGCGCCCTGCCGCAGCAGCTGCGCCGCCGACCGCACGGCGCGCTTGATGTCCGTCCAGTTGCTTTGCGCCAGGGACTCGCCGGCCATGGACAGCAGGCGGTCGCCCACTCGCACACCCTCAAACTTGTCGGGGAGGGAGATGGAGGACACCGTCGCACCGACGCCACACGGGGCGGGCTTGAACATCACCCCCAGCGGCGCCGCGTCCACGACACGCACGATGGCTGCCTTCGCCTCGTCCTCCTCCACTGCCGCGTCCAGTTGCTCGGCCGCCACGCGCCCCAGCGTCTCCAAGCCCATCATGCGCTGCAGGTCCGGCAGCAGGCCGACGCGGAGCAGGAACTCGTGGTCGCGCGGCTCCACGTCGCAGCCCCAGGTCCACAGCACCACCTGGCCCAGGCATGGGTCTTGCTGCGTCGCCGCGGCGGTGAGCAGGTCCGTCAGCTTGGTGTACAGCGTGATGAACGCGTGCTGCACCGCGTCCAGCCGGTCCGAGGTGCAGCCGTCCAGGTGGTTGAGGTAGCAGTGGCGCAGCAGCCACGGCGTCCGCGCCTCCTCGTCGGCGGCGGTGCTGCCGCGAAGGGCCGGGCGAAGGCGGAGCAACGCATCCACGTGCACGCCCGGCAGCTCCACGCTCGCCAGCAGCGATGCCAGTGCCTGCAGGCCAAAGGAGCGATAGGACGCGCGCGCAGCACGGCGACGCAACAGCTGTGCCATGAGGGAGTACGGTGCCGCGGCACCCTCCGTGATGTACCGCGCGCACTCGGCAGCGGTGCGGGTGGTGGGTGACGCAGACGCCATGCCGTCCACCGGTTCGCCGGCAACGTCTTCCTCCTCGTCGTCCAACAGGCTGCGGTTGGAGCGCTGGCGCTCCCACGAGTTCTGCCGCCGCAACACGTTGATCATGCCGCCCCACTTGTTGGTGCCGGCCGCCGCGTTGGCAGCCTCTGTGGACTTCCAGCGCTGCAACAGCGGCTGCAGCGTCGGCGGCTGCAGCACATCCGCCCACTTTTCCTTCAGCTGCGACAGGGCGTGGGACTCGGAGCGCGGCGGGATGACACGCGCCGAGTGCACGCTGAGCAGGAAGTGGGCACGGCCAATCACAAAGCGGCGGAACTCCTTCATGGTGCGCGCAATCTGCATCTTGCGCTTGCGGCCCTTGCGGGCAGAGGTGGAGTCGTCACCGTTGTCCTTGCTGTCGTCCTTGTCCGTGTCCTTCTCCTCGTCCTCGCCCTTGTTGCGCTTGTACATGGCGGCCTGTGTGCGCATCATGGCCCGGATCTGCATCACCTCACGCCACACCTCTGCCAACTCTTGCGACACGGCGGGCAGCTCCTCGCCAGTGGCCACCGCTCGGAACAGCTCCTCGCCCTGCCGCCACAGGTTGGTGTGCTTCAGCATCGCCAACAACACCGGCATGGTGACGGTGGGGTACTTCTTCCCCATCGCCTGCACCTTGCCCTTGTCCAGGTGCGCAATCACCTTCTTCACAGCGCTGTCCTTGGCCTTGATCTTGGCCAATACCTTGCGGAAGAACGCGTCCCGCGCTGCGCTGGTCTCCTGGCGTTGGGTGCTCGTCACCGCCTTCGCCAAGTTCTTCAGCGACTTCTTCTTGTGCAGCGCCTCCAGCGCCGCCGACGGTGCCGAGCCGCTGGTGGTTCCGGCACCCGCGCCCGCACCAGCGCCAGCGCCAGCGCCAGCAGCTGCAGCACTTGCATCCAGCGACGCTTCGGCAGAGGCCAGTTCCTCCTTCCAGGACAGGGACATGATGTCCACGCCATCATCCACTTCGTTCTCGGCGTGCATGTACTTGTCCAGCTCCTTCGCGGGGCTCAAGTCGTTGGGGCCGCCACTCAGCAGCGACGACTTCAGCCACGGCGTGAGCTCGCGCTCGTCAAACGTGACGGTGGGACCTCGCACCAGAGTGGACGCAAGGTGGCCTGCAAGAGTGACGGCCACCTTCTCCAGTGACAGCTGCCACGGCAGCATGATCTGCGGCTCGTCCACCTGCCACACAAAGAACGGCGCGTTGGGGGTTGGAAGCTCCGCCTTCTTCTCCCCCTCAGACGCGGCGGCAGCTGCTGCGGCGACTTCCGCCGGGGTTTGCACGTGCCCACCAAAGCCCAACGTGCGGTCCTTGGACAACTTCCCAGACAGCACCACGCGGCCCTTGTCTGCAGCGGGAGCGCCTGCGGCGTCGTCGGAAGACGACGCGGACGCAGCACCTCCGGCAGGGGCACCGGCACTGGCAGACGCAGCAGGGGCAGAGGCAGAGGCAGAGGCAGGAGTCGGAGCGGGAGTGGCAGCGGGGGTGGAAGGCAGGGGAGGGCGAGCAGAGCCGTCCATCTCGCAATGAGTGGCACTGGCAGGGTTGATGAACGTGCACCCCGGGCACGCCCACGGTGTTGGCTCGGGTGCGGGTGCAGGTGCAGGTGCAGGTGCAGGCGCAGGCGCAGGAGAAGCTGCAGCATCCGCGTCTGTGGACGCTTCTTGCTTCTTTTCTTCTTCTGCCCCCTCCACCTTCTCCGCCGAGTCTTCGTCGCCCTCCATGTCCAGTGCCAGCATCCATCTGTCAGACAGGGCGTCGCCGCTCACCTTGAACGAGCGACCGTTGGCCAACAGGCCGTTGCCCGACACGGAGCCAGTGCTCAAGCCGCGCTCCACGCGCACGGCCATCGTCAAGTCCTGTCGCACGCCATTGATTGTGGCATAGCCCACAAGGTTGCGCACGCCCACAGAGGCCTGCGATGCTTCCTTGGCCACTGGCTTGAAGCCCTTGACCACGAGCTTCTTGCAGGACAGCGATGAGTAGCCAGAGCTGGAGTCGCCCACGAAGGTCAGGAGCAAGTAGCGACCCACTGCCTTGCAGCACGCCTTCGCGGTTTGGGACGAGTTGTTGCTGAGGCCACTCACACACACCACGGGTTGGAGTGGCGGCCGGCAGGGCTTGTTCATGCCCTCAGACACCATCTGCGTGAAGTTGCTCTTGGTCCACCCGTCGTAGTCTGACACAGACGTCACCCGCACACGGGACGTGGACACGAAACCCAGTACGTCCTTGATGGGCTGGCTACCCGCCCGCACGTTCAAGTTCTTCAGCCGGAACAAGCCGTCGGTGTGCTTCAGCAACACGTGGCGGTTGCAGGGCTGCTTGGACACCCACTCCTTGTCCGAGTACGGGTCCAGCATGTTGCGGACGTCGGACAGCACCTCGCCCCTGTCCACAGCCACGACCTGGAACTCCAGAGTCGACTCCGTGGTGGACCACTGGATGTCCGCGGCATCCACTGACCGCTCCATCTCCGCGGCCACAAGCGCCGCAGTGTCAGCCTCTCGCGCTGCCTTCTCCGCAGCCACCACGTGCTGCATGCTGCGGTTCAGCGCATCCAGCGCCTTGATGAATGGCACCAGCGGGCCCAACGCGGCGACGCCAAGCCATGCTTCGTCCGCAAACAGGCACAGCGCACGCGACAGTGCCGGCATGAGTGACCCCACGATCGAGTTGGACAAACTGGCATCCACACCGGCACGCACGGTCGCACGACGCGCGTCGTCTGCCACCAGGTCTGCCTCGTCCGCAGCGGCTTGGCACATGTTGACCACCCGGCTGCTTTCCGTCAGCAGTGTGCGGACGTAGTGGCGAAGCACAACACAAGCGGGGTGACGCGCGGATCCACGCCCATGGGCCAGGCACAGCAGGTGGCGCTGGTACGTTCCCAACAGCGACGCCACGCGCTGCAACAGGGTCTTGGAGCCTGACGCGTCTGACGCGTCTGACGCGCCGCTGCCGCTGCCGCTGCCATCACCGCCATTGGTGGAGGCGGCAGCCTCAGCCTCGTCACTAGCGGCGCCCGAAGCCTTGTTGGAGGTCAGCTGCCGCTGGGTCTCGCCGACGAGCAGGTCGAACAGAAGATCCAGCAGGTCTGTGATCTGCTTGGTTTGAGAGGAAGACAGAGTGCCGGAGGCGGGAGGCAGCAACGCCACTGCGCCGGTGGCGGAGGAGAAGCGCTCCAGCAACTTGATGAGCAGCAGAAATGGCGACGAGTCCGGCGCCATGGGGGTGGCACGGTGCTTGGCAATGAGGGAGCGCAGCAGGTCGGCGCGGTGGCGAGCGTTTGGATACAGCACATCCAACCCCATGTCGAGCACCAGGACAGCCTCCACCTGGAGTGCGGTGTGGAATCGACCCTGCATGATCTCCTCAAGCTTGCCTTGCACGCGCGCCAGCACGTCGTCAGTGTCGGGTTGGTCGTCGCCGCCGGCGCCGCTGGAGCCAAACCCAGCACTGGTGGGGTCGACGTGGGACATGACCAGGCGCACGAACAGGGCCTTCAGCAAGCGAAGCACACACATGACGCGCGCTTCGCACGGGGTCAGAACACGAGATGTGGGGGCATCCGGCGCCTCGTCAAGTTGAATGCCGGGCAGCGTGGCGTCCAGCAGGTTCAGGAGCGATTGCACCGCCACAGGGCTGGCTTCGATGGCAAACGGCTCCTCCAGCGCAGGCACCTGGCTTTGGTCGCCGGGCCGCATCTCCAGCAGCATCGTGCCGGACAGTGGCTTTGTGGAGGCGGGCGTGTGCTTGTCGGCCACCTCCACCAAACGAGCAAGCAGTGCGTCCGCAAACCCGTGGTGCGTCGTTGGCGTCTCATCCACCTTCACCGCAGCAAAATCAACCTTCTCGTCCTCGTCCGTCTTGCTCCCATCGTCGGCTTTGGTCTCGCCCGCATCGGCGTCGCCGTCAGCGCCAGCGTCGCCGTCTCCGCTGGCTGCTCCGTCACCCGACTCCGCAACAAGCTTGCGAGCAGCTTCATCCGCTGCACGCTTGGCGCGGCGCTCGGCACGTGCGGCGCGGCGGGATTGAACAGCACGCAGCCGTGCGGCCTCCGACTCCATGTTCGTCAGCAGCCAGTCCGCAGCAGCTTCCACGTTGTTGTCGCACCGCTGCATGGCGAAGGCACACGACTCGAGCTCGATGCCCAAAGCACCAGCCAGCCCAGACACGCCTGGGTGGGCGGCCTCCAGAGCCTCCG
>Ga0213833_1002840_pt1 | contig 10943 bp, 11 predicted proteins | sample SWATP21_FD_160575 | JGI IMG/M metagenome (GOLD analysis project Ga0213833, IMG submission 160575) | Coastal seawater microbial communities from Marineland, Florida, United States - SWA TP2 #1 | ecosystem: Environmental > Aquatic > Marine > Coastal | place: USA: Florida | collected 2016-08-14
TGTAAACTATGGTGGAGGGGGGCGATGCATCGCCGATATTTTTCTGTTGCGTTTTTAGCGGCAAATTTCTGTCAACTGGGCAATGCGGCAGAATCGTTCTTTGAAAACGTTGCCTGGGTTCCGAGCATGGCAGTGCACATGCACGATTTACAGTTTGACCAGCGTCTTTTTAAAGGAAGCAGTTCATTACCCGCGAGCGCCAGCGGTGAACTTGAGGTTAATTTGCCGGTCCTTGCGCTCGGCTTGACCGCATTTTATGACCGTTACTATGTTGCGATAGAGCGCGAAGACAGTGTCGACGATGCGCTTACCAGTACTACGGTTCCTTTTACCGGCGGCAAGTCTTCGGTGGGCTTGGAAGATTTAAGTCTGACCTTTGGAATGCGGCTCTCTGATGGATTGCGCGGCTATGTTGGCTACCGCGATGCTGAAACCGTCATCAAAAATATTACGGGTTTTCCTTCTCCGCCGCAGACGCCGCGTTATGAGCAGAACTATCAGGAAGATGGCATTGTTCTGGGTGCGCGCTACGATATGCCGGTTCTGGAACTTGGCACTTTGTCGTTTGATGCAAGCTACGCCATTCTCGATGGTGTGTATGAAGATAATTTCGCAACGGCGGGCCGGAATTTTGAATACGACGGTGACTCGGAAGGGTTCAAGATAGGGGCGCGGTGGTCGGCATTGCTCACCAAGCGTATCGCGTACCACCTGGATTTGCGCTACCAGCGCTATGAGTTTGACGGTAACGATGCGAATGGAAATTTCGCGGGCGCTGAGGTTGAGATCGATCAGCAGGTGCTCAGCTACGGCGCGGGACTGGAGTGGCTTTTCTAGCAGGCTGTTGATTTTCTATCTGCGAGGGCCCCGCGACAATCGGCGGTTACTGGGCAGCAATGACTGCAGCGCGAAGTTCGCGCTGGTCATCGAGGAGTTTGCGACTCTGGATATAGAGTGAAATCTGCGATGACTGGTTGAGAAAGTTGTTCGCCTCGTCGAATTTTCGGGAGGCAATAGCCGATTCTGCCTGACGCAAGTAAATGCGAAACAGGTTTTCAATGGCGATTTTGGCCTCGGGCAAATCAGGGCTCAGTGCGAGCAGGGCGGTGAGAAAGTATTGGGCGTTATTCGCGGGAGGCGCGTAATAGCGCCCCTCGCGAATGGCGCTCTCTGCGCTAGCAAGCAATTCCTGCTGCCTGGGGCTTAAAGTCTCCTCCGGCATTTTTGCGGAAGCGCCGCCAGCGTTAAACAGCTTGCTGATGCTTTGCGGGTAGTACCAATAGCCCACCGCTCCCAAAGACAGGACTCCGGCGACGACCAGCGCTATTACTGTTTTTGATAAGCCCCCGGATTGGGAAGCCACGCGGCGTGAGGCGGACTGCCGGTTCTGGCCGCCAGAACGACGTTGTGCTGGCTGGCGTGATGAGCGCGAGGCTTTGGGGTTTCGAGACACGTCTCTGGCTGAGCGGTTTTTGCTGTTAGCCGTGGTGCCGCCCGTTTTTGATCGTCCACGCGTCATAACGATTGCGCTGGCCAGCGCATCGCTCAGATTATTACCTATATCGTCGAGCGCATCCCTGAGTTCAGCGCCGGTTTGAAAGCGCTCTTCGCGGTCTTTGGCAAGAGCGATATCTATAAACTCCTGGAATTCCGCTCTGTCGGGCGGCAGCGGCGGCACCGGCGCGGTGATGTGCTTTATGCTGATGGATATTGCCGACTCTCCGCTGAAGGGTACCGCCCCACACAACATTTCGTAGAAGATGACACCCAGACTGTAAAGATCGCTCCGGCCATCAAGGTGTGCGGCTTCAGCCTGCTCGGGGCTCATGTAGTGTGGCGACCCGATGACAGTGCCGGTCATGGTCATGCGGGTTGCCGACTCAGTATTGCGGGCAATACCAAAATCGGAAATAACCGGGCTGCCGTCGTCTCGAAAAAGAATGTTCTCGGGCTTTATATCGCGGTGAATAAAGTTCTTTTGGTGTGCGTAATCGAGGCCGGAGGCGATGGCCTTGATGATGTTAATGCCTTCAGACAGTGGCAAGCCTCTTTTAAGTTTGGCTTTGAGGTCGCCTGAGGACAAATATTCCATGGCCATGTAGTGAAATTCTTCAAACTGGCCAAAATCGTAAACGGGAACAATGTTCGGGTGGGACAACTGGGCAACGATGCGGGCCTCGCGTAAAAACCGCTCGCCAAAACTTGAATCCGACTGCAGGTGCTTTGCCATGATCTTGAGTGCGACTTTGCGCTCAAAGTCCGCTTGCACAGCCAGATAAACGACAGCCATGCCGCCTTTACCCAATAGTTTGTGTATCTGATACCCGGGAATTTCTGGATAGTCCAAAGCGCCGTCCCCAGTGAGTTCTACTTATTGTTCTGTATCTGAAAATTATAGCATTGTGCGAACAGGTGCATAAGGCTTGGCTTCCTTGGGGCGCGGAGCAAGGATGTGCCCGAAAAGCAGAGCCGGTGGGGAAAGTAGCAGTTTCTGCGGGCTAACGTCCATTATTAAGCTGCGGTTAATCTGCCGGACGTAGACTGTGCCCAACAGCAGTGTAAGAACTGCTGAGTAGACATTGTCAAAACTGAGGAGGTACTACGTGAGAACTTGGCTTACAGGTATGCTTGTGCTGTCAACAGCCCTGCTGGCGGCTTGCGCAACGGAAACACCGTATAAGCCAGCAGAGAGCCGTGGCGAATACGGCTATACGGAAACCCCGCTGGGCGATAATCGTTACCGGATCACGTTTGTGGGGAATAGCAGCACGGAATCAGAAACCGTGCAGGATTATGCGCTGCTGCGGGCTGCTGAACTGACGCTGGCTCAAGGCTACGACTGGTTTGAAACGGCTGACCGTAACGAAGACAAGAAGGTTCGCAGTACCACGGTTGATAGCGGTTTTGGTGCCACTTACCAGCAATCGCAGACTTATTATCGCAACTGTGACTTGCTGGGTAACTGTGACACCGTTGTCACCGGCGGCACGGTAGTATCGCCTGGCTCCGGTATAGCCACGACCTCGAGTCGAACGTCTTACTCTTACAGTCTTGAGGTGCTGATGCGCAAAAATCCGATGCCGGACAATGCGCGAAGCTACGACGCCCGCCGTCTGGCAAGTGCGCTGCGAAGCCGTTTGATTAACGAAAACCAGCGCTGATTAACGTGCTGTCGAATGAAACACAATAGCCCCGCTCAGGCGGGGCTTTTTTATTTCCGTCTGTCTTTTTCTTCAGAATCCGTGTTGTTCCAGCCAGTTGCTGCAGAGGCTCACCGCTTCTTGTAACTGTTCGGGCTGGCCAAAATAATAGTGAGTGGCGCCTGCTATTTCATGCAGCTCCTTGTCAGGCCGGGTTATCGCGTTGAACAATCGGTGAGTATGGCTGGGTGTGCAGGCATCATCGGCACCATTGCCAATGACGAGAGCAGGTATTGATATGGACGCTGCGCATTTCACGCCGTCGGCGTTGGAGTCGTCATAGCTCCATTGCGATAGCCAGCTGCGCAAGGTGCAAAATCGTGCCAGCCCCACAGGACCATTATTGACTACCTGCGGGTCTCCAAGATAACACCAGCGCGGTTTGCGCCCGTTGGGGTCAATGGCTGGATCAAGCCAGCGCGGGTCGGCCATGGTGCCATGCACCACAAAAGCGAATTCGTCGTGGGGGCGGCCGTTGTCGCGCAAGTGCTGAAGCTTGTCTTTCGCCCACGCGCTGATGCGCCGATTGCGGGCAATTTGCGCCGCCCGGTATTGCTCGACAAATGCAGTACTGTAGGGTGCCTGATTGGGGTTGTCAGGATTGTAGAGATCCAGTTCCGGGTCGCGCTTGTCCGGATTGGTCTCGTCCAGAATCGACGCATCCATCCATTCAGTCAGGGTGTGGGCGCGACTGACATGGGCAGCCAGAATCATGATGCCGTCAGCGGGAATCAGTTCCTGGGCTGCCAGGTCAACGGGGTCACCTGCGGGTGTTTCGGTTATGGTGGGCTGCTCAGCCTGGCTTTGATAAAACAGCGACAGCGAACCCCCGCCACTCCAGGCCGCCAAGACGACTTTTTCATAGCCCAGCGTTTCCTTTGCATGGCGAATGCAATTGCCAAGATCAATAGCCACCTTTTCCATAATCAATGCGGAGTCGTTGCCGGGATAACGACTCTGGCAATAAATAACCGGATACCCGGCATTGGCGAGCGCTGAAACCATTGGCAAATACTCGCCGCCGCCGATGGGATGCATAAACACAATGACGCTGTTGGATTTTGGATTTACCGGCTTGAGATGATTGGCCTTCAGGGCGCCAAAATCCATCGGCCCGGCGTAGGTTTCCTTGAAGGGGCTTTTGTCCTGGAAAATAATCAGGTACGGAATGCGGTCATAGCGTTTTTCTTTTGGCATCATCTTCCCCTAACGACCGCGCGCATTCAGTTTGTCGGCGCCAAAGCGCTCCTGTTTTGCGCTGCGGGTCTTCTCAGTCCACGCTTCGAGTTGTGCCTTCGCTTCGCTTTTGTGCGCTTTCATAATATCGCTGTAGCCCTCGGCGCGGCTGGTTATTTCAACCTGTATGCCGTTAGGGTCGTACATATAAACCGATTGTACGAAGCCATGATCCACCGGGCCGAGGCAGGTCTTTCCGGATTTGTTGATGCGGGCTTGCCAGTCGAGCATGGCCTGATGACTTTCTGCTTCAAGGGCGATATGCATGTCAAAGCTGTCCTTTCTGGAAAAGTCGGCTTCCTCGGAAATAGCGGGCTCGTCAAAGAAGGCCAGATAATTGCCGTCGGCCAGTTCAAAGAATATATGCAGAAAATGACGGTTGCGGCCCAGGTTCTCGCCGAAATCAATATCTTCCTCAAAGGCGGCGGCGAGCTTCAGGCCGAGAATATCTTCATAAAACCAGCGTGTTTGTTCGGCGTCCCGGCAACGATAGGCCGCGTGATGAATATTTCCCAAAGCGGAGAGGCGGGTGGGGCTGGCCATAGGGGTTTCCTCATATGGGTGGTGTATAGGCAAGGCTGCAATTTGGCGGCAGCTATGCTCTGATGCTAAAAGCGATGCGGATTAAAAGTCAATAATCTTGACAATATATTGTATGGCTGCTGATATCGCTATATGGGTCCTGCACAACAAACGAGGGGTGGATATGCCTGCGGTAGATAATGACTGGGTGACGCTGCGCGCGGAGCTCAAGCGCTTTCTGGAAGAACGCATATACCCGGCCGAGCCGGTATTGCACGGCAGCGACAAACAGCAGTCCGAACAGTGCGTCAAGGTACTGGCTGATGAGGCCAAAACCCGGGGGCTGTGGGCCTTGGGTCACCCCAAAGACCTGGGGGGCGGCGGCATGCCCTTTATGGACTACGTTTACCTGAACGAGATTATCGGCCGCTCCGAGTATGCCCAGCGGGTATTCGGCACTTACAGCCTGCAAGACTCGTTAATGCTGCGCCAGTACGCCAGTGAGGAGCAGCGCGAGCGCTATCTGAAACCGCTGGTGGCTGGCGACATTTGCCCGAGCTTTGCGATGACGGAACCGGATATTGCCAGCTCCGACCCGACCCAACTGCAAACCGGCGCGGTGCTGGAAAACGGGGAGTGGCGTATTCAGGGACGTAAATGGTTTACCACGGGTGCAGACATCGCCACCTATACCACGGTGATGTGCCGCACCGAGCCTGATGCGCCACCCCATAAAGCCTTCAGCATGATACTTGTGCCCACCGACAATCCGGGCTATCGCATTGTGCGTGATACCCCGGTACTGGGCATTGGCGGGGGCCACTTCGAAGTTGCTTACGACGATCTTCGGGTGCCGGAGAATCATTTGCTCGGCGGTCGGGGCGAAGGCTTTCTGATTGCCCAGCGGCGTCTGGGGCCGGGCCGAATTTTTCATTGCATGCGCTGGCTGGGGCAGGCGCAACGGGCCTTTGATTTGATGTGCCAGCGCTTACACCAGCGCGAAGCCTTTGGCAGCTCGCTGGCGGACAAACAGCTGATGCAGCAACACGTTTTTGACAGCCAGGCCGAGATTCACGCCTGCCGGCAAATGACCCTGCACGCGGCGCAACGAATCGATCAGGGTGATCCTGCGCGTGTTGAAATCGGCACAATTAAAGTGACCGGCGCACGTATGCTGCACAACGTGATTGATCGGGCGTTGCAGGTTTACGGTGCGGCCGGTTTGACCGACGACACACCGCTGAGCCGAATGTACCGTCATGCCCGCGAAGCGCGTATTTATGACGGACCCGACGAGGTGCATATCCAGTCGGTAGCACGGCAATTGCTCAAGCGGTATGCAGGCGGAGGCTGCGGCTATGATTTTGCTGAAGCCGATACGACGCTTAATGCCGAGAGTTCCGGGAATACACCATGACCGAGGGGCATAAGCCACTACGCGACTTACTGACGGAACTCCTTGCGCCCGCGCTGAGTTCAACAGGCGAGCGCCTGGCCATCACCCAATTACAGCGGCTGACCGGTGGCGCAGCCGCCCAGACCTGGGCATTTGTTGCGGAGCTTGAAAGCGAATCTCATGCCCTGATTTTGCGCCTGGGGCAGGATCAACAGCAGTTTGGTGCGGCGCTTTCAAAGCGTCAGGAAGCACAATTGATCACGGCTGCCAGGCACCATGGCGTGCTTGCGCCTGAGGTCGTGGTATCGTTGCCTGAGGATAATCCACTCGGCGAGGGCTTCGTTATGCGTCGCCTTGCCGGTGAGGCCTTGCCCCAACGAATACTGCGCGATGACCGCTATGCCCGGGCGCGAGAGAACCTGACCGGACAATGCGCAGACAATCTGGCGGCTATTCACTCGATTCCGCAGGCCCGCCTGGACAATATTCCCGCAATGGACGCTGACACACAGCTGGAATTTTACCGCTCTGCGTACCTCGGTTATCCACTGCGCTCGGCGGTTTTTGAATATGCCTTTCGATGGCTGCGCCAACACCGTCCTGACACCCGGGATGAGGCGCTGGTACACGGCGATTTTCGCAATGGTAACTTGCTCGTCGATGAGCTGGGTATTAGTGCTGTGCTTGACTGGGAGTTGGCCCACATCGGCGATCCTATGGAAGATCTTGGCTGGTTGTGCGTGAACTCATGGCGCTTTGGTCGGCGAGACAAACCCGTAGGGGGTTTTGGCCAGCGCGATGACTTGTATCGCGCCTATGAGCGCGCCAGCGGTCGGGTCGTGAAGGCAGATCATGTTCATTACTGGGAAGTATTTGGCACCTTGAAATGGGGTGTGATCTGCCTCTATCAGGCTCACGTTCATTTGAGCGGAAGTGAACCTTCGCTGGAGCGGGCCGCGATCGGACGACGAGTGTCGGAGTGTGAAGTCGATGTGCTCAGTTTACTAAGAGGACAACAGCCATGACAGATTCCTATCCCGGTGCTACTGACCTGCTCAAGGCGGTAAGCGAATGTTTGCAAAGCGAGATAGTGCCGGCCCTCGACGACAGGGCTCTGCAGTTCAAGATGAAAATTGCGGTTAACGTGCTGGCGATCGTAGAGAGAGAAATTTCTCGCAAGCCTGAAAGTAACGACCGGGATAAAGAGCAGTTGGAAACCTTGCTTGGCGAAGCAGGGGAGTTATCGCAATTGCGCGAGAAGTTGAACGACAAGATAGCAGAGGGGGCGTTCGACGGCAGAGATGAGGAGCTTCTTGCCAGCCTGCAGGCGGCAAGCCTGAGACAGCTGGCGATTGATAACCCTAACTATTCGACCTATCAGTCGCTGACAAAAGACACCAGGGTTTTGTGAATGTCGAGTTGTGTATTAACGAGCTCTGCCGACAGTGGATCCACATCAAAAATCTTTTTGTGGAGCGGGGCCAGCGTGATATAGCCCAGAATCATGCTGTGAAAGGTCATAACCGACGGAATATTGATCCACGATTTATCCGTCGTTTCCGCGAGTTCCGAGATGTAGCCGAAAAAGGGTTTGTACCACTTTTCGGCCAATATGCTCAGGGTTTCGTCATTAGCCAGCGTGGCGTGCTGAATCAGCTTGGCCATATTCGGATGCTGGGCATGGCTGCCGAAAATGGTGGCGACTTGTCGAAACATGTCATCGGGTGACTCGCCATGGCTCATTGCTTTGACAACGTCGTGCAGAGGGTCAAACAATCTCGCCAGCACACATTCATAAATATGCAGCTTGTTGCGGTAATGTTTGTAGACCCCGGGCCCGCGAATGCCCACAACCTCGGCAATGTCGGTTATGGAGGTGGCTGCAAAGCCATAACGTGCGAACAGGTCTTCCGCAATATCGAGTATGCGATCGCGCGTATCGGTGGTGCGTCCCATAAGTGTTGGTTCTTCCGGCTGAACGTTCTAATTAATTATTGGGTGTCAGTCTTAACAGGCTGTAATGCAAATCGGCTTTGAATTAATTGACTTTATAAACACCGTTTGCGTATAAGTTACAGCAGCGTAACCATTGATTGTCAAGTGATTATAACAACAAGGAGTGAAACGATGACAGAGAACACATTCGCAGACGGACGCACAATGGCCCGCTCGATTGAAGCGGTTGTGTCGGCCAATGCGGCCCTCAGCGAACAGAACCGAACGCTGGCACCGGCAGTGGTGGAAGCGTTGTGGGATTCCGGCCTGATGCACTGGATGAACCCGGAAGCCGCGCAGGGCGGCGAACCTGGCCTGTTAGAGATGCTGGATGTTTGGCAGGAACTCGCGCGTCAGGATGGATCGGTGGGCTGGATCGGCATTGCCAATTTTCCCTCTGCCGCTTTTGCTGCGGCTTATTTGAACGACGAAGGCTTTGACGAAGTATTTGTTAAAAATGAGTATCGCGTCACACTGGGCGGGCAGTTCGCGCCCAACGGAATGGCTGAAAAAGTGGATGGCGGTTACACGCTCAATGGTGCCTGGAACTTCGGCAGTGGCACGGGCCATTCGCAGTATGTGGTGGCCGGGTTTATTCCCTTGGTGAACGGCGAAATGATTATGGACGATCACACGGGCCTGCCAGACATGCAGGTGGCTGTGATTCCGCGCGACCAGATTAATTTTACTGACGGTTGGCACGTGCAGGGTTTGAAGGGCACGGGTAGTTATGATTACAACGTGGCCGACCTGTTTGTGCCCGAGCACAGAATATTTCCTCTGTTTACCCGTAACCCGCAGCGCGGTGGTCATTGCTTTAAGCTGGGCGTTATGCCTTTGACGGGTGCAGGCCACGCAGCCTGGGCGCTGGGTGTTGCACGCTCACAACTGGATGACGTGCTGCAGCTCGCGAAAGATAAAACCCGTATGGGCGACCCTACAACGCTGTCGCACAAATTAACGTTCCAGAGAAATTTGGCGCACCATGAGGGCATGTGGCGTGCTGCGCGTGCGGGCGTGGTTGATGCCTTCACCCGTGTAGAAGAGGCTGTGAAGTCAGGTGAAGAGCTGAGCGTGCAAATGCGTCTGGATATGCGCTTGTCGGCGACCTACGCCACTGAAGCTTGCCGCGAAATTTGTCAGTTTGTGCACTTGGCTGCGGGCACTACCGCAATACGTGAAGGCAGCAGGCTGGAGCGGGCTTTCCGCGATATGTATACCGGCACGCAGCACGCATTTATTAACGAGCGAACCTACACGGAAGCCGCATCGGTGATGCTCGGGCTGATAGAAGACAGTACCGCATTGTAGGGTCTGATGGGGCGGCATTGTAGGCCGGCATAAGCGCAGCGTTGCCGGCACTAACCACGCCAGGCGTTGATCGTCATGGGCAGGAAGTAGAAAAAGCCCAGCGTGCAGCCGAGCGCCACAATGCCAAAGCCTATAAAGTGCCATCGGTAGCGCGTACTGAGCGCTTTGGGTTCGCTGGTTGAAATGACAAAAGGCTGGCTGCGTGCCGGGCTGTAACTCATTATATTGACGGGTGTGTGATCGTAATCGTCACGCACCTGCTTTGCCGCCTCTGACTGAGCATCTGCACGAACCTTCTCCCACTCTTGCAGGTCGATGTCGCCGCTGTCATCGCGGTCATACTTTGCCACCAGTGCGTCGTAGTCCTGCTTCCATTCGTTAATCAGTGTGTTCATTGCCGCTTTGGTTTGGGCCGCCGTGGACGGGGGGTGAACGGTTTCGAAGTGACCCAGAGCATAAATCGGTTGATCGCAATGAATGCGCTTCTCGGTATAGCGGTAACGGCGACTGAACAGCCCGCTGTTTTTACCAGAGCTTGGGTAGCGACTGCTGCCATGCCAGATTTTTTTGGTGTGTGTGCTGACGTCAGCACGGTCGGGGTGGATAAAACAGTGGCCGGTATCGTCGGTGAATAACAGTGCTTCCTTGCTGGCTCCCTTTTCAATAGTCTTCCACGAGCTGCTCTTGCCGTTGCTGGTGTACTTTTCAATTTCGAAACTGTACCAGACGCAAGGGGTTCCGGTGAGCTTTGCGCTGAGCATATCTTCCTGCGGCCTGCTTTCACTGCGGCCTATAATCTCGATATACCCTTGGGGGGCAGAGCGGATTTTCGAGGTAGGTGTATCTTCAATCAGGCGTGCGATTCGGAGCCCGCGAAAACTGCCGAACCAGCCGAAAATACCAAAACCAAGAAGAAAAATTTCGATCCAGATTAGATCGCTGAAGCTGCTCACTGCCGGTCGTCACTTAATCAGTTAAACAATGATTTTATATCAACGTCGGTCAGTTCTTCTTCGCGGAATTCGAGCAAATCAAAGGCACCAAAATTCATAAAGCGGGCGATGATGACATCGGGGAACTGCTCGATGCGAACGTTGTTGTTATTAACCGCCTCGTTATAGGACTCACGGCGATCGGCAATGCTGTTTTCCAGACCACTGATACGTTGCTGCAGATGCTGGAAAGAATCGTCAGCCTTCAGGTCCGGATAATTTTCGGCCAGCGCGAACAGATTCCCCAGGCCGGCGCGCAGGGTAGTCTCGGCTTCGCCAAGTGCTTTCATA
>Ga0213833_1002841_pt1 | contig 10936 bp, 6 predicted proteins | sample SWATP21_FD_160575 | JGI IMG/M metagenome (GOLD analysis project Ga0213833, IMG submission 160575) | Coastal seawater microbial communities from Marineland, Florida, United States - SWA TP2 #1 | ecosystem: Environmental > Aquatic > Marine > Coastal | place: USA: Florida | collected 2016-08-14
TGCAAGAGATGTTGGCTTTGTCGTTCTTTGGACTCGCTGCCTTTTAAAGAGGCCAACATCTGAGCACACATCAGGTGATGGCTTTTGAGACGGCTGCTGTCTTGTGCCCTACGTTCGAGGCTTTCCCGCATCATGCCGTGGATGAAAGACCAGCCATTTTTGGGACCGCCGTTTCCACAACTGGCAAGGCGCTGGCTGATCAAGGACTCCACAAGTTCCAGAGATGCCTGGATACCGATCTGTCCACAAAGTGTTTGCCATTCAAGGACATTGACTTCTTGACCCAGAAGAGCCGCCAATTCTAAAGAGAAGGCTTCACCTTCATTTCGATCAGATAGGAATCGTTCGATCCGCTCAAGCCAGAATTGGTGCAAGTCATCGGGCAATTGTGCTTTGGCATTGGGACGCATGGTAAAGCCATCTTCTCCAGGTTGCAAAAGACCTCTCTGGACCCAGTCTCCCACCAATTGGACGGCAAATAGAGGATTACCAGCTGTACGCTTTTCTACGGAAGCGGCCAATTCTTCTTCTAGACCTAACAGCTCCCTTACCAGGATGGAGCGGTACATGGGTTCAAGAACATCCAGTTCCATCAATTCGCTTTGTGGAAGTTCGAGCAATTCATCCAGGATCTCAGATTCCAGAAGTGCTCGGTGAAGTGCTTCATTCCGCGCTGTGGCCACCACCAGGATAGGAGAGTCGATATGACTTTGTTGCTGAAGAAGGTATTGAACGAACTCCAGACTTTCGAGACCCCAGTGGATATCATCCAACCACAAAAGGAGCGGTCTGTCCGAGCTGAATCTTTGTAATTGACGCAACAGCAGGAAGTGTTTTTCTGCTGTATTGCGAAAGCGGATCACCTTAGAAGAAGACTCTTCTGGATGTTCTGCTGCAGGCATGAGTAGCTCGGTCAGCGCGTACCATTCGTCTGGTTCGGTGATCTCTTGTGAGAGCAACTTCCGTTTGATCCGATGTGTGAGTTCTGGTCGGGGAAGATCTTGCACTCGCATGGCCCGAAGGAGCATAGGATAAAGCCCGTCACTTGGGCTGCCCTGAGGACTGTGTATGGCTTTGAGGACTGAGGCCATTCCCACTTCATGAGCGCGTTCTGTAAACCACTCTACGAGCTTGCTTTTGCCACATCCTGCAGGACCTTTGAGAAGGACAAAACGCGGTTTGCGCTGCTCTCGGACTTCCTGCAGGACTTTCCAAAGTTCGTTTCGTTGGTTTTCTCTATCGACCAATCGCAAGGAGCGAATACCGTAGAGTCCAAGTCCCACGCTGGTGAGCTTTTTGGTGGATACCACGATCTTTCTTCGCCAGGTGATGGGAAAAGGCATACTCATCGGAGCAGGCTTGAGCTGGTAATAGGGATCTTCTAGAGCCTCTACGAACCCCCGGACTTTGATTTGAGGCAGCTTTTTGAACTCATTGGTTTTTTCAGCTTCCTCACAGATAGTATCCAGGGACTGAAGTTGTTCCGAGAGTTTTTCTGCGGATGAGGGGGTGTAATGGGTGTTTTCGGAGGCCTGGACAGGTTGTGCTGGGCTTGTTGACGCCAGGTAATCCGAAGAGCTGTAGCCAGACGCTGCAGGAAGTGCTGTCCAGGAACCTGCTGAACTGAGTTTGTCTCTGAGGATAGAGCCAGAGGGGAGTTCTTGAATGGAGGGAACATTGGATGGACCCAGGGAAAAGGCCGTCTTCGGCGCTGGCATCTGTGCCAGTGTCCAGGCAGCATCTGCGGCACGTTGAAAGCGATCTACTGGATGTTTGGCCATCAAACAGTGTAACCAGGCTTCAAAATCCTCAGGGACTTTGATCTCTGGAGCCAGAGGAGGAACAGGTGCATGTCTGTGGTTTTGTAATTGTTCTTTCAGCGGTTTTGAGCGGCCAAAAGGTGGTTCTCCGCTGACCAAAGTGTAGGCCAGACAACCAAAAGAGTAGAGATCTGTCCAGGGACCGTAGTCTCTCCAGCGCGCACCAAATTGTTCAGGTGCCATGTAGGCTGGAGTTCCCACAATTCGCCTGGTATCCCAGCCTCCTTTCTCTCGCTCCATGGCGTGGGCCAATCCGAAGTCTGTTAGCATCAGAGTGCTGGGCGATTTACGAAAGAGGACATTGCCAGGTTTGATATCACGGTGAATGACACCTTTGGCATGGGCGTGGGCAAGGGCATCCAAGAGAGACAACAAGATCTTTCGAGCGGAGATCCATGGCAATCTTCCACACAAGCCAAATAGCGAACCGCGCGTGGCTCTTTCCATCACCAGGTAAGGACTGCCTGCTTTGAGACGACCTCCAGTCCTTTCTTCTGTTGCTTCTGGGATGAGTCCGTAGTCAAAAACGCGTATCACTGAAGGATGATCCAGGCGAGCAACTGCACGGACTTCATTGCGAAAAGACTGTACGTAGGCTTCATTACGGGACTTTTCTTCTGTGAGTACTTTGACAGCTACAGGTACATCTTGCTGGCTGTGCTTGCCCGACCAGACTTCACCCATGCCCCCTCGTCCTATGGGGGCTTCCAACTCAAAGAGTCCTAGAGGAATTGACCTATCCATTCCAACATCCCAAAAAGTATCCCTTATCATTTGCTCTTTCTCTCTATCATAAAGAGCTTTGCTGCATTTCACAATGCCTCGTTCTTTCTCCTTTGTTGAAGTGACAGGTTTTGTCGAATTGTGCACTTGGTTCTCCGGAATTTTCATGAATGATGTCAGGGGGAAAAGTGTAGTTGACTTTTGGTGAGGTCTTGATTATCATCACAGGCTTCTGGAAGAACACCTTTTCTGCTACCCGGAAAGCTTCCTACCCTATTGTTTCGATAGAGGTATTGTACCTTCTATGTCCGTTTTTTCCGAACGGTAAGTAGTTCTTTTTATATAGAGAAACCCTTCCATTCACGAGGAGTTCACATATGTCTTCAGTAGATCTCAGTATTACAGTCAATGGTATGAAATTCGAAAATCCCTTCGTTTTGGGTTCTGGACCTCCAGGAACCAACGCGAAAGTGATCTCCAAGAGTTTCGACATGGGCTGGGCTGGCGTCTCCATCAAAACCATCAGCCTGGATGCCAGCAAAGTCATCAATACCAATCCTCGTTATGGAAAGCTCAAGTCCCTTGGGTCCGGAGAAGTCATTGGTTTCCAAAATATCGAGTTGATCTCTGACCGTCCTTTCGATGTCTGGTTGGAAGAGATCGCGATGTTGAAAGAAAAGTACCCAACCAAAGTACTCATCGCTTCTATTATGGAAGAGTACAGCAAAGACGCATGGCAAGAGATCGTCGAGCGGGTTCAAGATGCGGGTGCTGATGGTTTCGAGTTGAACCTCTCCTGTCCTCACGGTCTTCCCGAGCGAAAAATGGGTATGGCTATGGGTGAAAACCCAGACATCGTCGAAGAAGTTTGTTCTTGGGTTATGGACGTCGCAAAGATCCCTGTCTGGGCCAAAATGACTCCAAATGTGGGCGATGTGACTGCTGCTCCACGTGCTGCTCTCAAGGCAGGCGTTGATGGTATCTCTTTGATCAACACTATCCTTTCAGTGATCGAAGTGAATCTGAAGACCTTGCGTCCAACACCTACAGTACAAGGATACTCCGTCCCTGGTGGGTACTCTGGACAAGCTGTTCGACCTATCGCTTTGCGTCAGGTCATGGACGTCGCAAGAGCATTCCCCAATGTTCCTATTTCCGGAATGGGCGGTGTTTACACAGGATACGATGCTGCACAATTTATCTTGATGGGCTCCAGCACTGTCCAGGTTTGTACTGGTGCGATGCTTCAAGGCTACAAAGTGATCGAGAAATTGAAAGCTGATTTGGTGTCTTTCATGGAAGAGCACGGCTTCACCAAGTTGGAAGACTTCATGGGTCACGCATTGCAGTACTTCTCCACTCACGCAGATCTGGTCGAGCGCCAAAAAGCTGCCAAGGACAAGAAAGCTGGACGAGCAGGTCTCGATGCTGAGACTTGGAAAGGCGATATCGCCTCCGAAACTGACGCTCTGACCTCCAACTAAGGAGGCTATTGTGCGCGGCCTGGTCATTGGTGTCTGCTTTGCTGTTCTTTGCTTGGGGGAGATGGCTTGTGTTTCGTCGAAACAGGTCAAAAAGCCTATCAGCCTCAACCAAAAGTATCTTCTGGATTTTGCCAGGACACGAATGGCACGTCAAAAGATCAAAAGTCTCAAAGGCCGTGCAGATCTAGCGATTTCTGCCAGGACACTCAATCCTTCTTCACAAGTTTCCTTCTCCATCCAAAGAGACAAACTGCTCCGGATCTATATCAACCTCTCTTTTATGCTTTACAAGACCTTTGCCATCGTCACATCCAATGGCAAGCGCATGGGTTTGTACCAAAAGAACAACCATAGATTCACAAAAGGTCCATCCAATCGCTTGATCGGCTATATCCGGGATCTTTTGCATGTTCCGATGGCTGTGGAAGAGTTGATACCGATCTTGTTGGCGGATTTGCCGCCTTTTCAGGACAAATTGATGCAGGCCCGAGCAGGGAAGGAGAAGGGGATCGTGGTGGTTCTTCGTAAGAGCGATAAAGGCATCCAGGAAGTCTGGTTGGATGTGAAAAATCGTCGCTTTGTGAAAGTGAAGATCCATCGAAAGGGGACACCGGCTCTGTGGGTGACCTACAAGAATTACAAGGGGACACCCCAGATGCCACAGGAGATTCTCTTCTCCATTCCAGACAAATCAGTACAGGTCACATGGAAGTTCACCGGGCGCGAGATCAATGCCACCATTCCCACAAGTGCATTTACTCAGGCTCCGCCTAAAGGTGCGTATATCCACACACTCTATTAACAGGAGAATGTCATGACATGGGAACAGGCCTGGCAAGAGGGCCGTACTCGATGGGATACGGGTCAGGCAGCTCCTGCACTGGTGCATCTACTTGAGGAGGACCTTTTGCCCAAGGGGCGGGCATTGGTTCCAGGTGCCGGTGCAGGCTATGATGTTTGTGCGATTGCAGCTTACGGTTATCAAGTTCTGGCTTTGGACCTCGCGCCCACTGCCGGAAAGCGTTTTGAGGAGGTCCGTTCTTTGTCGGGATTGACTGCCGAACAGGCTTCCCTACAGATCGGTGACTTCTTCTCTTTTGAGACAGATGAACCATTCGATGTGATCTGGGATTATACCTTCCTTTGCGCCATCCCACCCGAGCTACGCGAAGCCTGGGTCAATAAGATGAAAGAACTCCTACACGATGATGGCGAGTTGGTGACACTGATCTTCCCTGTTCGAGAAGATGATGGAGAGGGCCCACCTTTTGCCATGTCACCGGACCTGGTCCGCGACCTGGTCACGCCTGATTTTGAACAGGTTTATCTTGAGCCTGTGACGTGTAGTCACCCAGCTCGTATGGGAAAGGAGTGGTTGGCACGCTGGAAGAAAGCCAGATAGAACGGCTTTCCGTTGGCGGGGAAATGTCTGGAGAGAGACTTATTTGATCTCGAAGGGGATGGCTACCACATTGTTTTTCTCATTGCTTTCCACAACATCGTTGCCTGGGTCGATAACGAAGAGGATGTAGTATTTTCCAGCCGCTTTGCCTCTTGGAATCCGAAGATTTGCATTCTCGAAGCTTTGGTGATTTGTGCCCAATGCTTGTACGTGGTCGTAGTTGAGGTACTTGTCATTGGAGTCGAATTGTTTGTCTTCGGAGAGGTAGTACTTCAATCGGCTGAAGTGAACGGTCTCTTTACCTTTATTCCGCACGATGCAGTTGACTGCAAACTGCTGGTTTGGACTGGCTGACGAGACACTTGTGCTCACTTTCTCAATGATGAGGTCCTTTCCTTTTGCGGAGCCTGGCTCACTGATCTCTACATCACCCACTGTTACCTGGATGGCTACCACATTGTTGTCTTCTCGAAGTTCATCGATTTCCCCATTGGGGTCGGCGACGATGAGAATGTAGTAAGCACCACGTGATTGGTTTGCTGGGATGCGCAAGTTGGCTTCTTCTTCGCTGGTGGCGCCTTTTTGCAAGCTGTAGAATCGGTCGTAATTGAGGTAGATGTCACCTTCGTTGTAGTACTTGTCTTTAGAAAGGTAGTACTTGATCTTTCCTGACTTGGTGTTGAGTGTCCCGCTGTTTTTGACGGTGACACTTGCAACGATGACTTGACCCGCTTGCAATTTTTGCTTTTGGCTGAGAGCCACTTCTTCCAGAACCAGGTCGCCTTTGGATGTGGTCTTTGGAGGATTGCTGCTTCCACCTGTCTGACCACCTGTCCACCCTTTGGGCTGCATGCCGACGAGGATGAGAGCATTGTCATTAAAGGTGTAGCGGCTTCCGGTGGGCTGCAATTTGTCCAGGCTGTAGTAGCCATTGCTTTTACCGCCCCAACCCCAGTTGACGTGATACAAGCCATTGCCTTTGAATCCATCGATGATGAAGGCGTGTCCGACTTTTTTGTCGGTGGCCAGGTGAAGGACTGGGCGTCCTGCGCGTAGCTCATCTTGGATCAACTTGTGCCATTCTTTGCTGGTGTAGGCTGCGCGTGCTGCCATGTACATCTTGCGGTCGTAACCAAAGTGGTTGATGAGTGCTCGTTCGATGAACATCCCGCCTGCAGAAGAACCTGCATCCAGACCAAATTGCAGATTCAGAGAAGCTGCGATGTTGTAAAGGAGACCGGCTACATCGTTTTGTTGGCTTGTGTTGGCTTTGCTCAAACTGTTGGGAATGTTTTTCCAATTGTAGCTGAGCTTGCTGAAATCCAAAGAGATCTCGCGTTGGCCTCTATCCCAGTAGTAGCTCTTTTGACCTGTGCCACGAGCAGGGTAGTTGTAGTACTTCATCAATTGACCCAAAGCGATGGTCACACATCCTGTGTAGGTGCGTTTGCCATTGAGCTGGGGCATCTTTTTATTATATGGAAAACCTTGATCCCAACTTACCTTAAGAAGAGGTGGCACGATGTCTTTAAGACCGGATTGGGTTTTCTTAATTTTGGGGATTGGTTGAATGTCTGGTGGATTGCCACAGCCTGTGAGAAAGAGGTGGGCTGTCGCTAGCAAAATAAGGACTTTTACAATATTCATTCGGTACAACATTCTTTTCCTCGCTTTTGAATAGAATTCATTTCTGCACACTTACAAGTGCACTTCGCGAACATATCTACAAAAATCTTCACAGGGAAAAAGAACGTCGTTCATCAACAAACATCCAAAAAACCGATGAATCTGGTGTTTACAAGCTGTTTTCATGCACTTTGTGCACAACTGCGATGTGATACTCCCGAATCTATCGGGGTAAACACCAGTTCACAGATCTTTCAAGTCAGAACGTACAGCACACCACTGATTGGGATGGATGTACAAAACGTCCCTTTTCTTGGTCTTTCTAAACGCAATACGGGATATGTTTAGAAAAACGCTGTGAATTGTTTTGTTGATCTGATTTCATCGAGGGGAAAGATTAGGATCCTCGTGGGGTATGATGACTGGCTTACATGGCAGCAAATCATAGCAGATACCCAGAATACTGACTTGATCAAGAAAAAATCTTGAAAACCAGAGCTCTGGTGGCGTGTAGGGTCAGACTACACACAGACGGTCGGTACGAAGTGTTTTTCGGAGTCACTTCACACTTTACGTTCATTCCTTGGATGGCAAATGATGAAAAAGGTTTCAAGCTTTTTCGGTCGCTCTCAAAGAGAACGGCCGTTTTTTCTTTCAAATCAGTCTATTCACCCTTTGCTTTTCAAGGCGGCCAAAATATATATCAGAGTGCAAAACCAAAGTCAACACTTTTTTTTGAGATCACTTCTCCACGCTGTGCCAGATAGTGGATTCGTAGGAGTTCCTTGAAATTGGGCTTCTTGGTATCCACTGGGAGCTTGTGGAGACGAGGATCGTCTTTTTCAAAGGGCGGAGCGCACTTGGACGTGAAGAGCAGACTCCAAAGGCGTGGTGTGCAAGCGTACAAGAGTTTGTCCATTTCATCTACAATGTCCCACTCATCGAGCTTTTGGTTGATCTCTTCAAAGAAATGGACGGTATTCTGTAGACGGATCCTGGAACCTGCTCTGGATTTTCCCTTGGTGTTTAAGTGGGTGAGCTGCGCTTTGCCTTGCTTTTTTCGGACCATGTACTTCTGGATCACTTTGTGGTGGACATTCTCACCATCTACAAAAGTGCCCAGGGCACTGTGTCCTGCTTGCATTAACAAGATCAAATAGCTGGGTACAGAAGGAGAGAGTCGAGAAAAGTAGGATTCTACGGATTCTTCTGTGGGGACTGGATGATAAACACCATGTGCATCAACGCCTGATTCTTGTTGCCGAATGGCCGGAAATATCGAAGGGAGCCGAAAGCGCAGGATCTCTTCTCCATTTGTTTCAGACAAGGAGAGGGTGTGCCTGGTACTGTCTAAAGACAGCTGTTGCTCTGGTTGAACTGAGCTGCTGGAAAGCAATTGTTCCAAGAGCTGATAAGACGATTGATAATCCAATAGCTGCTTGTCCGATGAATTGGTCATGGTGTTGTTCCTTTTGGAAGCGAAGAGAGTGTCGTGTCAGAGCTATCCTTTGGATCACTTGGACAGCAGTCGGCGACGTATCTTTTGACCCAGCATATCCACGATGAGTACACTTGCGAATAACACCAACAAGAGCGTTGCAAGATCGCCAAAGTGGAAGAGGCTTAGAGCGGTATGGATAGCATCTCCGATGCCACCTGCACCCACGAATCCGATCATTGCGGTCATTCGGATATTGACTTCAAATCTGAACAAGGCATACGACAAGATGGGAGAGGTTACCTGTGGCAAGATACCGTAGAGCCAACGTCCCAGGATACCCGTCCCATTGGCTTCCAAAGCCCGAAGTGGAGCTGAATTGGCTTCTTCATAAACCTCACTGAACAATCTGCCCAGTACCCCAACATTGTGGAGCATAATGGCCAAAATGCCTGCAAAGATACCTGGACCCACCCAGATGATGAAAAGCAGTGCCCAAACCAATTCTGGAAGTGTTCGGGTAAGCTGCATCATCAAACGTGAACCCAGATACAGTACCCTACGGCCTAACTTGAGCAGAGGGTTCGAAACATTTTGTTCGAGCACACCAGAAAGAGCCAGAGTCTTGGCAGCCAAAGGAGCCAGAAAAAAGGCGATGAGCGCTGCCAAAAAAGTTGCACACCACGCCATGGCCAGCGTTTCTACCATCAGGGAGATGGCTTTCCATAACCACGCACTTTGTATATTGGGATGTATAAAGCCAGCCACAAAGCGTCCACACTGTTCCCAGGTTTGACTTGAGAGGAGATCTGACCAGGGGATAGACAAGAAAAACAGACCAAACAGAGAACCAGCGCAAAGTAACAATGCACTCCAGCCGATGTGAATTCTTTTGAGGAAGTGACTCAGCAATTCAAAGAAGATCACACACACCAAAACAGCCAGTAGCGCCGTGGACAATCGGTCGTACTGGTAGTAGCGAATGCTGAGAGCGATTTCTGCTCCGATCCCGCCGGCACCTACCACACCTAAGATGGATGCGCTTCTGATACTGCACTCCAATCGAAAAAGCGCATAGCCAAGCCATTGGTTTTTGATTTGTGGAAGGATACCATAAAGGAGGATACCCAATTTTCCACATCCGCTGGCTTGCAAGGCCTGGATGGGAGCTGCTGGACAGGCTTCGATAAGCTCTGCATAAAGCTTGCCGATGATCCCGCCAAAGGTCAAGGCGATGGCCAGGACGGCAGGACCGGGTCCCAACCCCAGCATTCGCACAAAAAGAAAGGCCCAGATGATTTCCGGTATGGCACGAAAGAAAGAAAGCAGAGCTCGGATACACCATCGGATTATGTTGAAGAAGATCTTTTGCCAGGTGGGCTGTTTTGGTGGGTCTTCAAGTCCTGGAAAATTCGCTGCAAAGATCGCCATGGGTGTTGCCAGGAGCAAAGCCAGTAAAAGCCCCAGGAATCCAATTCCCAGACTCTCCAGGAGCAAGCGTCCCACGCGTTGGAGAAAGTCCATCTGGCTGTTGGGTTGACCGAGACCCTTGAGTAGACCTGCTGCGTGTCCCAGACTTTGACTGTTCAAAAGATGCCCTGGGCGAACACCCATCCATTGACCCAATAGAACCACAGAAAGACCCAGTCCTGCCATAAGCACAAGTCTGTACAAAGCTGTCCTGGTGCTATCTGCGTTCATCACTGCCTGCGTACAATGCTTGAAGAGCCACTTCATCGACATCTTCTGCTGGGGCATCGATGAGGATCTTGCCTTCACGAATGCCCAAAACGCGATCTACTCGGGGCTGAACAAGACTGAACCAATGGGTGCAGATCACCAGGGTCGCACCGTGTTCTTGGCCATGTGTCAAGAGAAGATCAGTGACTTCAGCAGCTGTTGTTGGGTCCAAAGAAGCTGTGGGTTCATCGGCCAGGACGACATCTGGCTGACCTATCAGAGCACGGGCAATGGCCACACGCTGTTGTTGACCTCCACTGAGCTGAGAGACACTGTCCCACTGGCGTTCCTCCAGTCCCACTTGCTTCAGGTACTTTGCCACAAGCTTTCCCTCTATGGGCCACAGCATGGAAAGCAAGATACGCATCCAAGACCAGTGAGGGAGCAGACCCGCCAGGACATTTCGATGAACAGATAGCTGAGAAATCAACAAAAGGCTTTGTTCTACAATACCGCATCTTCGTCGATGCTTTTGTAATTCTCGACGTGAAAGCGATTGGAGAGAGTGGTCATCCACCAACACTTGCCCGCTGCTCGGTCGCAAAGCGCCTGCAAGAAGTCGGATAAAGGTCGATTTTCCTCCTCCGCTAGGGCCAATGATGGCGATACGTTCACCTGGTTGGATCTCCAATGAGATATCCTGAAGGGCGATTCTTGTCCCCCAGCTCCGACCTGCGGATTGCAAAGAGAAGTGGGGCGGTGT
>Ga0213833_1002843_pt1 | contig 10934 bp, 7 predicted proteins | sample SWATP21_FD_160575 | JGI IMG/M metagenome (GOLD analysis project Ga0213833, IMG submission 160575) | Coastal seawater microbial communities from Marineland, Florida, United States - SWA TP2 #1 | ecosystem: Environmental > Aquatic > Marine > Coastal | place: USA: Florida | collected 2016-08-14
TGCCCACGATGCGCTGCAGCGAGTCCCCGAACCGCTCCTCGAGGGCGTGCGCCGATCGCCGGTAGCTCAGGCCGCCGATGACGGACGTCGACAGCACGAGGAGCAGCGAGGCGTAGATCCCGAGGCGGACGGCGAGCCGGCGGTGCGCCGGCAGCGGGAGGGACGGCTCGTTCACCCTCGGATCTTGGGGGATCACGGAGGATCCATGTAGCCGGCGCCTGTCAGGCTCGGATCCGTGGCGTCCGGCGGGACCGGCAGGCCTGCAGCCCGCCGCTCGCTCGGCAGCAGCTGCCGCCCCGCCCGGACGGCGACCTCGGCGGCGACGTTGCGCGCGGTCGCCACCAGCACCGTGGCTCCGGGCACGACCGCCGCGAGGTGACTCCCGGCGTCGTTCGGGACGAGGTGCCGAATGGGCCCGCGGCCCAGGTGCGCCAGCGGGATCCCCAGCTGGTGCAGCCCTCCGGCGAGGCGCCAGACCCAGATCCCGCCGTCCCCGTCGCCCGCCACCAGGTCATCTCCCACGAACGCCACCGCGGTGATCGGCGCCGATCCTGCGCGCAGCACCGTCCAGGCGCTCGTCCGCAGATCCCACAGCTCCAGCGTGCCGAAGTCGTTCGAGTTCCCCATGGAGACGATGCGCGCCGCGTGGTCGCCGTTGTCGCGGATGGCGGCCAGGGCGCCCCGGCTGTTCACGAAGCGCTCTTCGAGCGCGGGCGGGTTCGTCGCGAGGTTCATCGTGCAGACGTAGGCGCCTGGCTGCCGCCCCCAGTCCTGGACCTTGATCTGGATCCCCGCGGTCCCGTCCCGGCTCACCAGCAGGGTCGAGGCGCCGCCGGCCATCGTCCCCTCCGTCGGACACGCCTCGCCCTTCAGGTCCTGCCCGTCGGAGCCCCAGAGGGCGAACAGCATCGGGATCCCCGAGCCACAGAGGAAGCGCCCGCCCGGCAGCGCGCGCGCCACCTCGCAGCCGTGGTAGCTGCCGCCGGACAGCCGGCGCTGGACCCGGCCGGAGAGATCGCGCAGCTCGAGCCCGGCGTCCGTGCGCGCCCACACGCCAGAGCCGTCGTCGAGCAGCCCGCCGCCCTCCGGAATCGCCGACTGGTGCTCGTCGAACGGGCCCGGGAGGCTGCTCCCCGGCACCACGCCGAGTTCGCGTCCGTGCAGGTCGCTGCGCACGATCCGGCCGTCGGCGGCCTCCCGCAGGAGCACGTCTCCGTCCCACCGCACCGGAGCAGGCGTGTTCTCCTTGGCGGCCGCCTGCTGGTCGGCGTCGGCTGGCTCCGGCGTCCGCGTGGCCAGCTCGGGGCGCGGCACGTCGCCGCCGGTCAGCCGGGTGACGCGCACCTCCCACCGACCGAACGACACCAGGGCCGCGCCGTCGGGCGACACGGACCCACCGACGACCTGCGTCTCGTGCCCCACGGCCTGGGAGAGCGGCGGCGCCCCGGTCGCCTCGACGGGCTCGAAGGGGTGGATCCAGGGAACCCAGCGCCCGCTCATGCATACCTCGGCGAGCCCCGGCGCGTCGGGTGGCGCGGCCTCGAAGCCGTCGCGCAACCAGCCCGACCCGAAGTCGATGCGCTCCCGGGAGCCGGTGCACACGGCGCTGCCGTCGGCGGCGAGCCAATACCCGGCCCCGACCGGCAGGTCCGTCACCTTCTGGAGGTCCGGGAGCCGATAGAGGGTCGGCATCCCGACCCCGCCCTCGCCGCGCTCCGCGCGTGTCCCGTCGAGCAGCACGTACTGGCCGGTGGGGTCGAAGTGGGCGCGCACTCCGTCGTAGCGGGTGCAGTCGTCCACGCTCAGCACCGGGCGCCGGCAGACCCACTGGAGCCCCCAGCGCGGGAGCGAGCTCGTGCCGGGGTAAAGGGCCCCGCCGAACGCGACCCACTCCCCGTCCTCGCTCCAGGAGACCGAGGTCGCGCTCACGCTCATGTGCTCGGAGTACCAGCTGTGTACGGCCACCGAAGGCAGCGCGACGAGCTGGCTCGTCAGGGCGCGCTCCACGTCCGGCAGGACCGGGAGGCCCGCGTCGTCGAGCGTCCGCCAGGCCTCCTCAGCCAGGAGGAGTCCAGCCTGGGGCCGGCCCTGCGCGCGCGTCTCGTCCGCCAGCGCGGCCAGGCGGCTGGCGCTGGACTCGATCCGCACCCGCTCGGCGTCCTTCAGGGCCTGGGCGCGCAGGCGGAACGCCTCGTCCATCGCCGAGCGCGCCTTCGCCTCCTCCACGAGGGCGCGGGTTGCCTGCTCCTGCGCGTCCGCCGCGGCGGTCTGGGCCGCGCGGGCGTTCTCGAGCGCGCGAGCGGCCTCCTCGGACCGCTTCAGCGCGATGCTCTGCTCGACGCGGGCGTCCTCCTCCGCTCGCCCCGCCGCGGCAATGTTGAGCGCCGCCTCCTGCGAGGCGTCCATGGCCTTGAAGAGCCAGAAGACGAGCCCCGCCGCCGCTGCGCCGGCGAGCCCGATCCCGATCCACTCGATGATCCGGCGCCGCCTGAGCGCGGCCCGCTCGCGCCGCTGGCTCGCCCCCACGAAGGCGGACTCGATGCCGTTGAGCCAGTCGGGAGCGTGCTCCCCGACCAGTCCTGGCAGGCGCGGGTCGAAGTCCCAGAGCTGCTCGCCGGGGCGGCCGTCGGCGTCCCACCCCCGGGCCACCGTCCACAGGAGCCGCTGGAGCGGGAGGAGGCCGGCCGCCGAGTCCATCCACTGGTGCATGCGGTCCCAGCTCAGCACGAGCGTGTCGTGCGCCGGCTCCACGAAGGCCTCACCACCGTCGGCGCTCGAGGAGCGCGAGAGCAGGCGCGCGTCCGTGAACGCCGTGATCAGGTGGTCGACGCGGGCTGCCTCCGCAGGGTCGGCCGGGGCCATCTCCGCGTCGGACACGCGCCGACGGGCGAGCTTGCCGCCGTCGGTCGCGACCATCCGCAGGAACACCCGACGGGCGGTGTCCATCATCGCCGGCTCCCGCTCCACGAGCCCGCCCAGCAGGCTCGCCGCGCGATCCTGGAGGGCGCCGGCGACCCCGCCCATGGCGGCGTAGTCGGCCTGCCGCAGGGATCGGTCCGGCGCTCCGTCCGCGATGGCCCGGCGATAGAGCTCGCTCAGGGCGAACGACAGCATCGGCAGCCCGCCGGGCATGGCGTGCACCTCGTTGACGATGTCGTCCACCAACTCCGGGGGCTCGAAGTAGAGCGCGCGCTCCCGGGCGGGACCCTCGATCACCTCCCGCAGCTCGTCCTGGCTCAGCGCCGGCACGACATAGCGACCGGCCGTCACGCGCTCCGCCATGGGGCTGCTCGCCAGGCGCGGCTCGAAGTCGGATCGGCAGGTCACGAGCAGGCGGCAGGTGCCTGCCCGGGCGTGGCGCTCCAGGGCATCGAAGAAGCGGGCGCGCTCGGCGTCGTCGCGACAGACCGTCCAGATCTCCTCGAGCTGATCGATGACCGCGAGGCCACCCCGCGCGGCCGCCGCCAGGGCGTCGAGCCGCGCGGTCGGTTCGGTCCCCGGCCGCATGGGATCGGGCACGGTCCAGCCATCAGCGCGCAGGCGCGGGATGAGGCCGGCGCGGACGGCCGAGGACTTGCCGGTCCCGGAGGCGCCGAGCACGGCGATCAGCCCCGTATCCGCATCGAGCCGCGCCCGCAGCGCGTCGAGCACCCGCTGCCGCCCGAAGAAGAGTCGGCTGTGCTCCGGGTCGTAGGCCTGCAGGCCGCGCCAGGGGTTCGCCGCCACGTCCAGGCGCGGATCGTCCTTCAGGACGAGGTCCGCGCCCGGCACGTGGAACAGGAACTCTCCCCGTCCGTGCTTGCGCAACGGCCAGAGCCCCGGTGTCTGCGCGGTGGCGTGCTCCGCGGTCTCCACCTCCACGTGGTCGCGCAGATACAGGTACAGCTCGGTGGCGGTGATGACGCCGTCGGGCTCGCCGCCCGCGCCGGAGCTGTCCGCGGCGCCGCCCAGAGCGTCCATGAGCGCCAGGGCGAACGGGGAGTGGGCCTGCCCCTCCACGCGCCGCCCGAGCCCGCCCGCGCGGATCGAGTCCGCGGCGGTCTGGTCGTCGGAGGCGGACGTGATCACCTGCCAGGCGGGGTGCCCGACGAACCGCTCGTAGCGGTTGCGATAGACCGTCGGCGGCGCGGGGATGAAGTTGCGGGACCCGGACCAGCGGAAGGACCCGGCGAAGCAGCAGTCCAGCACCAGCAGCAGGTGGCGGCAGGCCATCCCCTCGAGCGCCGCGTTGAGCTCGGCCATGGGGAGCAGGGTGTCGGGCTGGCCCTGGACTCCGTCGCACGGCACCAGGTAGCCCTGCGGGCCGTCGTCGCCGTCCTGGGCGAGGCCATGCCCGGCGAAGTAGAGGACGACGCGGTCGTCGGGGCCCACCTCCGCTGCGAACGCGGCCAGGGCGGAGCGAAGCCCCGCGAGGCTGGCGTCAGCATCGACGAGGGTCTGGACGTGGAACCCGTGGGCCTCCCGCAGCGTCCTGGCGACGGCCTCGGCGTCCGGGACGGGGGTCGTCAGCCGGGCCGCGCCGGCATAGGCGCCGATGCCGACGACGAACGCGCGATGGGAGGTGAAGGCCCGCACGGGGGGCGGTCTACGCGTCCTTCGACCAGAAGCCGACGTACACCGTCCCGTCCTTCCGGCCGACGGGGAAGCGCTTCAGGGGGAAGTTCGGATCCTCGAGGCAGGCGCCGGTGCGGACGTTGAACTCCCACCGGTGCGCGCCGCAGGTGACGATCTCGCCGTCCAGCTTGCCGCCGTCCCCGAGCGACACCCGCTCGTGGGGGCAGTAGTCGCCGGACGCGTACAGGGTCCCGTCGACGTTGTAGATGGCCACTGGGTAGCCCTCGACCTCCACCCGCGCCTTGGTCCCGGGGGGCACGTCCGCCACCGCGCACGCCTCGTAGTACAGCCAGCCCATGGCGCGAGAGTAGTTCAGGGGCGAGGACGTGGCTCCCGGGATTTTGCGCCTAATTCGGCGTCGAACATCAGTGCGCTCCCACAAGGATCCGTGAATCTGCTACCAATTCACCGTACTGATGCTCGCAGAGAAGCTCGTCGACGAAAGCAGCACCCCCGATCGGCCGCCGCGGCGCAGCAGCCGGCCGATCCCGCGCCCGTTCGTGAAGTGGGTGGGGGGCAAGACGCAGCTGATCAAGCGCTACGGCAGCCTGGTCCCGAAGTCCTGGAATCGCTACTACGAGCCGTTCATCGGTGGCGGCGCGCTGTTCTTCCACTTCAAGCCGCAGCAGGCGGTCCTGAACGACGTCAACGCGGAGCTCGCGAACGCGTACACCACGGTGCGCGATGACGTGGACGCGCTGATCAAGGTCCTCCGCACGCACGTCTACGACAAGGACCACTACTACGCGGTCCGCGAGCAGGATCCCGACGATCTGCCGCCCGTGCACCGCGCCGCGCGCACCATCTATCTGAACCGCACGGGCTTCAACGGCCTGTACCGCGTCAACAAGAAGGGCCTCTTCAATGTGCCCTTCGGCCGGTACACGAACCCGACGATCTGCGACGAGCCGAACCTGCGCGCGTGCAGCGCCCAGCTCGCTGGGACCGAGTTCCGCAGCACCGACTTCGAGCGGGCCTGCCGGGACGCCCGCAAGGGCGACTTCGTCTACCTGGACCCGCCCTACGCGCCCGTGTCGCCCACGTCCGACTTCACGTCGTACGTCGCGGGTGGGTTCGGGTTCGAAGAGCAGGCCCGGCTGCGCGACATGCTCGTGAAGCTGGACCGGCGCGGCGCGAAGTTCATGCTGAGCAACAGCGACGCCCAGGGGCTGCGCAAGCTCTACGAGCGCGCCGGCTGGGACGTGATCCGCGTGCGCGCGGGGCGGGCCATCAACAGCAAGACCAGCCGCCGCGGCAAGGTCTACGAGCTGGTCGTCCGCAACTACTGATCGAGCAGCGTCTGCAGCGCCTCGGGCGGGATGCCCATGGAGGCGGCGGCCGCATCCAGATCCTTGTCGTGCGCCTCGTACGCCTTCCAGGCGGCGGCGAGGCGCGTGGCCTCCTCGGCGGTCATCTGCGCGGTGGTGTTCCGCACGCCGGCGCCGGCGGCCTTCGGCTCCCAGGCGGCGTTGGGACCGAAGTCCCCCTCGGCCCGGAAGATGAAGGCGGTGGCCCCGAGCTGGAGCATGTCGCCGTCCTTCAGCACGGCGCGGTTCACACCCTCGCCGTTCACCAGCATGGCGTTCGTGCTGGTCATGTCGATGACCTCGAAGCCGTCCGCGTGCGGCTTCACCTGGCACTGCTGGCGCGACACCTTAGGGTCGTTCACCTGGATGAAGTTCGACGGGGCGCGGCCGATCGTGGCGCTGCGCTGGGCGAGGTGGAACGCCTTGCCGTCCAGCTCGCCGCCCTTGCCGATGAGCCAGTTCTGCTTGACCTTCGGCGTGGGCGGAGCCGACGCGGAGGCGCCGGACTGGATCTGCACCTTGGTGGGCGCGCCGGACTGGCTCTTGACGTAGAGGACGCCAACCACGACCACGGCGACGATGACGATGATGACGACTGTGCTCATGGGGCCTCCTCGTTCATCGTACTCCCTGGCCGGAACCGAAGCATGGGGACGGGGGCATCGAAGCCCTTGGCCGCGCCGTCGAACGGCTCGGCGGTCCAGCCCTGGGCACCCAGCAGCTCCTCGGCGTCGATCGAGTCCGCGGTCTCCAGGCTCACGACGATGTCGCCGCCGGCGCTCTGCCCTTCGACCCGCGCGGCGAGGTTCACGGTGGTGCCGAAGTAGTCCAGGCGGTCGTTCAGCGTGACGGCGATGGCCGGACCCGCGTGCATCCCGATCTTGAGCTGGGCCGGGTACTCGTGCCCGCTCTCCTGCAGGTGGGGCGCCACGCGATCGTGGAGCTCCGCGGCGGCCAGCAGCGCCTTCGCCGGGTCCGTCCAGCAGGCCATGATCGCGTCGCCGATCGTCTTGATGATCGCGCCCTCGTGCTTCGCCACGACCTCGGTCAGCACGGTGAAGTGGCTCCACACCAGGTTGAAGGCCCGCGCATCCCCGAGCGCGCCGTACATCGCCGTGCTGCCGACGAGATCCGTGAACAGGATGGCCACGCGCTCGACCTCGAGGCGCACCCCCGGCGCGAGCATCTCGTTGGCGAACAGATCGCGGAACCGCTGGTCCGCCACGAGCCGCCCGGCGGGCAGCGCGTTGTCCGCCCAGCGCACGTCCTCGAGCACGACGAGCACCGGCCGCTTCGATTCGTTGTGCAGGGCGAGCCGGACTTCTCCGCTGGGCTGCTCGGGATCGGGCCCCTGCAGCCCCGCGTCGGTGATGACGAAGGGCTCCTGGGTGCTGCCATCGACTCCGGGCGCCACGCGCACCCAGCGGTACTCGTCGGTGCCGGTGAAGCGGAGGCGATAGGAGCCCGTCTCCAGCGGGAGCGTGAAGTCCCAGTCCTCCCCCGGGTCGAGCTGGCGCTGGGCCCGGATGTGGCGGGTCATCCCAGGGCCGCCCAGGCAGTAGCGGACGATCTCGATGGGCCGCGCCTGCGGGTGCGGTGAGAACACGGCCTCCAGGCTGCGATCCAGGTCGACGTCGAAGTCGATGTTGCACGCCGAGCAGAACGAGCGTTCGCGGACGAGCCCCAGGTTCGCGAGGTTCTGCTTGTCGCCCCGGCAGTGCGGGCAGATGACGTCCCAGCGCAGCCGCGTCAGCCCCGCGTACGTGCAGGCGAGGAACGCGTCGAGCACCTGCTGCGGCGGCAGGCTCCAGGCGTTGGCCAGCGCGATGGGCTGCATGCGCTGCAGGTCCAGGTCCGGCGCGTCACGGACCGTGCGGGCGATGCGGTCGATGACCGGCGAGTCGAGCACCGTGCGCGCGTCCGCGGCGAGACGGTCGATGACGGCGCGCTGCTTCGCGGTGGCGCGGGGCCTTCCGACCTCCACCTGATCGCGGATCGTGTCGCCCAGCTCGGCGTCGTCGGCCACGCGGGCGTCCATCTCCTCGAAGAATGCGCGCATGAGGGGGAGCACTTCGCGGCCGAACCCGAACGTGAAGACCGCACCGGCGACGCCGCGGCCCTCGAACTGGAACAGGTGGACGCAGCGCGAGCCGGCGGACGGGTCGTCTGGATCGACGGCCTCGATGGTGCACTCGTGCACCGTGCGCTTGAAGGGACCGCGGGAGTAGTCGCGATCGACCCGGAAGTAGCGGGGCTCTTCCCAGTGGAAGGGATGCTCGATTCCCTCGACGGGCAGGCCCTTGAGCTTGTAGTCGAAGTGGCGGACGGAGGTGCCGTCCTCCTGGGGCTCATCGCGGTAGGTGATGGACGGCAGGCCCGCTGCCTCATCGGCGCGGTTGGTGTCCGCGAGAAACGCCCAGGCCGCCGCCGGAGGGCAGCGCAGCGTCAGCTCGAGCCGATGCTCCTTGAGCGTCACGTCCCCAGTCTACTGGCTACGTCGGCTTCCAGTTCTCGGCGACGGCGTTGAGGTCGGCCTTCGCGCCCGTGCCATCCAGGTCCAGGAAGTCGTGCATGAACTTCTTGAGCATCTGCCGGTGCTCGCGCTCGAGCATGTTCAGCCGGTACTCGTTGATGATCTTGACCTCCATGTCCTTCCACTCGGCCCAGCAGCGCTGGCAGGTGACGGCCATCACCTTGTTCCAGTACTTGTTGGCGACGGGCGGGTTGGACATCTGGACGCAGGCCGCGCCGTCAGCACAGGAAGCGCCGCCGCAGCGGTTGCAGTGGAAGCCGTCAGACATGGTGTGGAGTCCCCGGAGGTGGTGGACGCGGATGGTAGCCACGAGGGCAGGTGCCTGCCACCGGTTGACCGGGAGCGAACCGGACACGCGGGGAAGCGGGGGTCCGCGAGCGAAACCGGGGGGAGACGCCCTGTCTCACCCCCGCGGTGAACCACATCGAGGCGAATGGTGGAGCGAAACCGGGGGGAGACACCCTGTCTCACCCCCGCGGTGAACCACTAGCGCGCGAGACGTGGAGCGAAACCGGGGGGAGACACCCTGTCTCACCCCCGCGGTGAACCACCAGCGCGCGAAACGTGGAGCGAAACCGGCGGGAGACACCCTGTCTCACCCCCGCGGTGAACCACATCGAGGCGAACCGTGGAGCCAAACCGGGGGGAGACACCCTGTCTCACCCCCGCGGTGAACCACCAGCGCGCGAAACGTGGAGCGAAGCCGGGGGGAGACACCCTGTCTCACCCCCGCGGTGAACCACCAGCGCGCGAAACGTGGAGCGAAACCGGGGGGAGACGCCCTGTCTCACCCCCGCGGTGAACCACATCGAGGCGAACGGTGGAGCGAAACCGGCGGGAGACACCCCGTCTCACCCCGTTTCGCTCAGCTCAACCCGTGACCGCGGGTCGCCCAGACCCCTTGTGGTGGCGCGTCGGCCGTCCCAGACTGCCCACATGCGTGCCTTCCTCTTGTTGGTCGTCCTCAGCCTGCTCGCCGGCTGCTTCCCTCCGCTCCCGGAGGTCCCCCAGATCGAGCGCACCGACGCCTTCTGCGACACAGACGACAACTGGAATCTCTTCCTCGAGGTCACGCACCCCGAGGGCCCCGACTTCATCCAGGCGAGCTGGGTGGAGGTGGGCCTGGCGTTCTACGACGAGAACGACGAGCCCTACACCGACGCAGCCATCGGCGATCCCGTCGACCTGACCCGCCTCGACGGCACCGACGACGAGTGGAGCGCGCAGGTCGCGAGCGACCCATCGTTCCTCGATTGCGACTACGAGTTCGAGTACTTCTTCCTCTTCATCGCCGAAGACGAGGACGGGGACCAGAGCGGCCGCTCCATGGTCAATTAGCTGGGGGCGGACACGACCGCGACCCCCGCGGCCAACTTGGCCCACCAGCTGCAGCTCCCCCGCGGTCCTGGCCGCGAGAGGACGCATGCGAGCCCTCGCGCGGCCAACTTCACCCGCCAGCTGACAGCTCACCCCTGGTTCTGGCCGCGAGCAGACGCATGCGAGCCCTCGCGCGGCCAACTTCACCCACCAGCTGACAGCTCCCCCGCGGTCCTGGCCGCGAGAGGACGCATGCGAGTCCCCGCGCGGCCAACTTGGCCGATGAACAGTCAGTTCGTGGGCTGATCTGTCCGCATTCGGCCTCGAACGGGTCCCCGCGCGGCCAACTTGGCCGATGAACAGTCAGTTCGTGGGCTGATCTGTCCGCATTCGGCCTCGAACGAGTCCTCACGCGGCCAACTTGGCCGATGAACAGTCAGTTCGTGGGCTGATCTGTCCGCATTCGGCCTCGAGCGGGTCCTCGCGCGGCCAACTTGGCCGATGAACAGTCAGTTCGTGGGCTGATCTGTCCGCATTCGGCCTCGAGCGGGTCCTCGCGCGGCCAACTTGGTCCATGAACAGTCAGTTCGTGGGCTGATCTGTCCGAATTCGGCCTCGAACGAGTCCTCACGCGGCCAACTTGGCCGATGAACAGTCAGTTCGTGGGCCAATCTGACCGATGTTGGCCTCGACAGAGCCCTCGCGCGGCCAACTTGGCCGACGAGCTGACAGCTCCCCCCCGGTTCTGGCCGCAGTCGGGCGCACGCGGGCCCTCGCGCGGCCAACTTGGCCGACGAGCTGACAGCTCCCCCCCGGTCCTGGCCGCACACCGTGCCTCGCGGTCCCCCCGGTCCTGGCCGCACACCGTGCCTCGCGGTCGCCCCGGCTCTGGCCGCAGGCCGCGGCTCGCCGTCACCCCGGTCTTGGCCGCAACCGCGCGCCCTACTCGCTGCAGGCCCAGGCGGGCGCGGATCGCGTGAGGCGGTGCCCCACCGAGAACAGGATCTCCAGCTCGCGATCGCTGTCGCTGCCCTCGGCGTCCTCGAAGCCCGCGATCTCCTTCACGTTCGCCGGCACCAGCGCGCGCACGCACTCGCGGTAGCCGTCGGGGCAGACGATCGGCGCGCTCAGGACGACGCCGTCGTGCCCCAACGGGTTTGGGC
>Ga0213833_1002844_pt1 | contig 10932 bp, 9 predicted proteins | sample SWATP21_FD_160575 | JGI IMG/M metagenome (GOLD analysis project Ga0213833, IMG submission 160575) | Coastal seawater microbial communities from Marineland, Florida, United States - SWA TP2 #1 | ecosystem: Environmental > Aquatic > Marine > Coastal | place: USA: Florida | collected 2016-08-14
GCGCTGCCAGATGTACACCCTTGCTTGCCAGTGGAATCGCGTAGGATGTCACGAGATCAACAAGCACAGCGTTGCCGGCACGATCCGTTGTTCCATCCTCGCCGACATCCACGAGGAACACAGGCTCTATGGACCCCAGCGTCGCGAACCTAGCGTTTGCAGCCGCCATGTACGCATGCAACAGTGATAGACGCACTGCACTCTTGCCATGCCCACAGTTTTGTGAGTCCAAGCCCTCCTCCAAGTCCTCAAGGTACGCTAGCTGCACGCTTTCGCACGCGATTGTGGCCAAGGCTCTTGTCCGCACCGTGTCGTTCGCGGTTGCGATGGCTGCTCGTGCTACGATCCACGTCAGCCGTATGCAAGGGTTTGATTTTCGTAGCTGCAGCGATAGGAAACATGAGATCACCAGTGCGTGTTGGCCCAAAGGCAACAAACGTCGCCTGTGTACGAACCTGTGCAAGCGTGGTCAAGAATACCATATCGTTTGGCTGGCTTGTCAAGGGTCGAACGCTTTGGCGCAGCACCACTGCCGTTGCCACCCGCACACAGTCTCCCCAGTCACCGTATCGATGAATGACGTCGTTGTTTGGCATCTGATCAAACGACGCGGCGAAACTGCCACACATTCGCAAGCTGCGTGTGTGGGACGTGAGTGCGGCCTCTCTGACATCGCCACCCGTGCCATCCACACGCCGCAGAAGCGATTGGCGACTACCCCGGCCTCCCACGCTGCAAAAGGGATTGAAGGCAGTGATCCCAAGCACCACCAGCAGTGTGACAGCCAGTAGTGCCCATGTCAGATCACGGCGGGTGGGAGCCATTGCCGGCCGCACATCACTAGCACTGGCGTTGACCTTGTGTTACTATGATTGAAACAATTGGATGTCAATTTGACATCCAAATCACTCTTGACACACACGCGCTAAAACCCCAGCTGTCGGGCAGCGAGGTCCTTCATGATCTCCGTTGCCCCGCCCCCAATGGCAAGGACTTTCACTTCTCGAAACACGCGCTCGTTCACACATCCCCTCATGTAGCCTGTTCCACCAAGGATTTGCATACCCTCGTTCGACACAAACTGGACACAGTCGACTGCTTGGTTCTTCAGGACACAGATTGTAGGCACGGGCGGAGGGCCGCCACTCTCAACCTCCGCAATGACGCTTTTCGCAAGAGCTGCCGTGGATTCTATGGCCGCGAACCTGACAGGCAACAAACAGAACCAGCGGCGCGTCACCCCGGTGTCCAGCCCAACACGACCGCAGCAACGTTGCTCCTACATGTCCACCAACTTGTGCCGAATGACCTGCGAGCAGGGGGTTCACTGCAGCGTCAGTGTCCGCCAGGCAAGTCCTCAAGCCTCACACCTACGCCAACATGACACACACCTGTCGCTCAATGAGAGGCTTTCCAAACGTCGTCCGCTCCCGTGCCCACGCCAGAGCTTCATCATAGCACGCTCGGGCCAAACCCAGCGCTTGAACCGCCAAGAGAATGCGCTGCGGCCAAACACACAACGCGCAACCCTGAACCCTTAACCCTCAACAGATGCATCCATCGTGGCATGTCGAGAACACCAACATGTCCTCCCCCCCTCCCTACCTCTGAGTTGAAGTTGCACATGATCCCCTTGAAGCCGTGCCCCCAGTCCCCAATGAGGTTACCGCGGGGAACGCGCACGTCATCAAAGAACCTGCACGCCAAAGGAGGGAAGCAACATACGCACCAGATGATGCATGGCGACACTGGTTCATGAGGTTGTACGCACGTACAAACTTGCTGTGTCAGAGCACCACCATCCTTGCTTTGACAGTCGTTGCTGTGAAAACCCTGGAGTGCCTTTCTCAACGAGCACCAGCGCAAGTTCAGCACGCCTGCATGACCACAACAAGCGACACCCATGCTTTGAGCACGCCACGATGTGATCCAGCCAGGCACGTGCGTAACCCACTGCGCGAATACGTACGCTCCCACGCGAGCGGCAACGGTGTAAAAGTCTGCATTCACTCCTGACGTGATGAAGGTCTTGGAGCCATTGAGCACGATGTCATCTCCCTCAAGCCTGCCACACCACACAAAACAAAACAAGACCATAAGCCTGTGTCATGCGGTGCAAGGAGACCTACTGCACATAGCAAGGCAGCATCCCAATCCGGAACAGCATCCACGTACTGAGCACGGGTTTGCATCGCAGCAACGTCGCTGCCACCACATGGCTCAGTGATGGCAAGAGCAGCAACCTTTTCACCACGCAGGACAGGTGGTACCACGCGCTCTTGCAACGCTGTACTCCCCAGAGCAAGGATGGGGGGCATTGCAATGCTGTGGGAGCCTAACGCAGCACATACGCCACCGGAGCCAGTGCGGTGGGCGATGCGTTCCCAGATGTCCGACTGCCACACGCCGGTGTGAGTTACTTGCGCAAGGCAGGGCAGGGCAGGCCGCACAAAGCGTGGTCATGACCTTGTGCAGCGCAGGTGCATCAATTTGGTTGGAGGGGTACTCACCGTGAGAGAAAGTGGCATGGGGGTGCCGCCAAGTGGCTCGGGGTAACCCGCTCCAAGCAGCCCGACGCTGCCGGCGCTCTGGTACACACCTCTTGGGATCTCCCCCGCTTCCTCCCACCCTGCCAACCCTGGCACTACTGTCGCCCGTGTCCACTCATCCATGGCATTTATTACAGCTGTGCGGGCCTCTGGTGTCCATTCTGTTGTGGTGCTCAACGCCCGCGCCCATGTGGGCACACGGAAGCGTGGGTTCGCTCCGGATGGGCGGGTCGCGAGGATGTTGCAAGAGCGGAAAGAGCGCGGTCTAGCCCCTCTCGCCAGGCATCGCAACCCATGTGTATGAACATGTCGCGGGACAACGGGCAGAAACATACTTTGCTCCGCAAGGGTAAGTCAGCAGCCGCAATCACTGACGCAGGGGACGAGACAACAAAGATCGTGAGCTCGGGCCAGTCGGATGATTCGTGTGACATGTAGCGCTGGGCGTCCACAATCTGACGGTGGAACTGACGTGAAACTACCAGTTTTGCTGAGCCGTTGCGGCAGTGTGGAGCCAGTGCACGAGGAAGGGTGTCAGTTGTCGCCCCTTGCACGCGGGAGCTGTCATCGCGCCAGCCAGCGGTGCTAAGGACTTTGTGGTTGGTTCGGTTGGCGACGGGGTTGGTTCCGTGTGCTCCTTGCACGGGTTGCGTGGGCATCAAGCCTTCTCCAGGTGGGTGGTTTCGCTATTGCTTCGGATGCTTGATCCGGTGAAGCTAGGTCGACCCATCACACCCCTCCCCCTTCGCGGTTGTGCGGGACGGCTGCCATGATCCCCTTTCAGTGCTGTTTTCACCACTGGGGAGACACTCACTGATGGCACGTGTGTGATGTGATTGCGCGTGGTGTGGTGGTCGGCGGTGTTTGCTTGTCAGCTGATCGTCAGTCACCATGGCGGAAGAGCACAAAACGGCACCGGAGCACCCGTTTGATGTGACGCAAGATGACCTCGAGAAGATGAATGTGGACCAGATGCGTGATGCGAACAAGGAAGCGCTGATCAAGTTTGGTGGCGTTCAGGCCCTTGCACGGGCCTTGAAAGTTGACACCGAAAACGGCCTTTCTGGCGATGCCACGGATGTTGCAGCTCGCCAAGAAGCGTACGTGGACCCTGGGTCATTGCAGGTGTCATTGCAGGAGTTTTGGTTTTGCGCACCGTGGTGGTGGCGTGTTGGTGGTGTGCACTCCGTGCCGTGCTGTGGGCTGTGCTGTGCTGTGCTGTGCTGTGCTGTGCTGTGCTGTGCTGTGCTGTGCTGTGCTGTGCTGTGCTGTGCTGGGGTTGCTGCGATTTACCTGTCCGTTGTTCGCAATCTGCTGTGTACAATGTACTGCACAAATGCGTGCCTCGCCACCCTTCTCACCTCAGGTTTGGCAAGAACTGGTATCCCGAGCCGCCCATGTCTGGCTGGTGGGAGCTGTTCTTCGAGTCCTTCAAAGACTTGACGCTCATCATCCTGTGTATTGCTGCGGTGGTGTCCTTCACCGTGGGCATTTCCAAGGAGCCAGACCACGGCTGGATTGATGGCGTTGCCATCTTGATCGCCGTCTTGATCGTCGCAGTGGTGACTGCCACCAACGACTACCAGAAGGAGCGCCAGTTCCGTGCCTTGTCCGCGGCATCTGACAACGTCGAGATCAAGGTCGTCCGTAACGGCATCAACGACTCGATCAACGTCCACGACCTGTGCGTGGGTGATGTCGTCATCCTGGAGGGAGGCGACAAGATCCCGGCTGACGGCATCTACATCGAGGGCGACGCCTGCGAGGCCAACGAAGCCAGCCTGACGGGTGAGCCGGAGGACATGAAGAAGAACACGGAGCGGGACCCGTTCCTGCTGTCCGGGTGCAACATCTCCGCCGGCACGTGCCACATGCTCACCATCGCGGTCGGTCCCAACAGTCGCTGGGGTCGCATCAAGAGCCGCCTCGCGACGGAGGCGGAGAACACGCCGCTGCAGGACAAGTTGGACACCATGGCCATGCACATCGGCTACGTGGGCGGCGGCGCTGCGCTGTTCACGCTGCTCGCCATGCTGATCCAGTTCTTTGTGTCGGGCTCCGACAAGGACACTGCGACGTTCATCATCGACGCCTTCATCATCGCCGTCACCATCGTGGTGGTGGCGGTGCCAGAGGGCCTGCCACTGGCAGTGACCATCTCCCTGGCGTTCTCCACGAAGAAGATGCTGGCGGACCAGAACCTCATCCGCGTGCTGGCGGCCTGCGAAACCATGGGCAACGCCACCACCATCTGCAGTGACAAGACCGGCACCCTGACGTTGAACCGCATGACCGTCGTCCAGTGCTTCCTGAACGACAAGCTGTACCGCGACAACATGCCAGCCGCCCATGACCTGCCCGACGCCCTGGTGGAGCTCCTCAAGAACGGTCTGTCCCTGAACTCCACCGCCTTCATCCTGCGCCACCCCGGCCAGCCGCTGGCGGTCAAGGGCTCCAAAACCGAGGGCGCCCTCATCATGTTCGCCGAGAGCCTCGGCGCCGACTACGAGCAGCTGCGCCACAAGTACAAGCACGACGTCGCCAAGCAGTACCCGTTTTCCTCCGCGAAGAAGATGATGAGCACGCTGGTGAAGCTGCCCAACGGCTCCTTCCGCGTCTACGTCAAGGGCGCCTCCGAGTACGTCCTCGGTCGCTCCACGCGCTACAGCGTGAACGGCACCGACGAGCCGCTCACGGACGCCAAGGTGCAGGAGCTGCAGGCCAACATCCTGTCCATGGCGCGGTCCGCGCTGCGCACCATTTCGGTGGCGCACCGCGACTACTCGGCGGACGAGCTGCCCAACGACTGGCACGACAACCCCCCGGACTCGGGCGAGCTGGTGCTGGACGCGCTGTGCGGCATCCAGGACCCGCTGCGCCCGGACGTGGTGGAGGCGGTGAAGTCGTGCCAGCGCGCCGGCATCATGGTGCGCATGGTGACGGGCGACAACATCGAGACGGCCAAGGCCATCGCGCGCCAGTGCGGTATCCTCACCGAGGGCGGCATCGCGTTGGAGGGCCCCACCTTCCGCGACATGACGCCGGAGCAGCTGGACCGGGTGCTGCCGCGACTGCAGGTGCTGGCGCGCTCCTCGCCGACGGACAAGCACACGCTGGTGGTGCGCCTGAACGGCGTGAAGCTGCCCGACGGCCAGGCGGAGTGGAGCGAGGACCACCCCAACTCGGACTGGGCGTCGCTGAAGGACCGCGTGCTGCCGGGGTACCTGGAGGAGTGGCAGAACGCGCGCGGCGGCGCGGACAAGGCGCACGGCGAGGTGGTGGGCGTGACGGGCGACGGCACGAACGATGCGCCGGCGCTCAAGGCGGCGGACGTAGGGTTGGCGATGGGCACGGGCACGGACGTGGCCAAGTCGGCGTCGGACATTGTGATTCTGGACGACAAGTTTTCCTCCATCAAGCAGGCGGTGCTGTGGGGGCGCTCCGTGTACGACAACATCCGCAAGTTCCTGCAGTTCCAGCTGACGGTGAACGTGGTGGCGCTGGTGATCACGTTCCTGGCCGCGGTGCTGGGCTTTGACCCGCCGCTGAACGCGGTGATGATGCTGTGGGTGAACCTGATCATGGACACGATGGGCGCGCTGGCGCTGGGGACGGAGCCGCCGACGCTGGACCTGCTGGAGCGCCGCCCGTACAAGCGCAGCGCGCACCTGGTGTCCATCCCCATGTGGCGCAACATCTTTGCGCAGTCGGCGTACCAGCTGGCGCTGCTGCTGGTGCTGCTGCTGGCGGGCGCCGCGGACCAGACCATCACCAAGGTGGGCTCCACCTGCGTCATCACGCACGACGAGGGCGGCTTGTTCGGGTCGCTGGGTGTGGTGGACGGCCGCGAGGCGTGCACCAGCGCTCTGGTGAACGACGACGGCGAGTGCAAGTGCGAGGACACCGCGCACGACTACACGCACTACACCTTCATCTTCAACGCCTTCGTGTTCTGCCAGCTGTTCAACGAGTTCAACGCCCGCCGCATCAACCACGACTGGAACGTGTTCAAGGGCCTGCTGAACAACTACCTGTTCCTGGGCGTGATCGTCGTGACCATCGCCCTGCAAGTCTTCATCGTCGAGGTCGGCGGCGCCTTCACGAAGACCGAGCCCCTCAGCCTGAAGCTGTGGCTGTGGTCCATGGCCTTCGGCTTCGTGGCACTGCCCGTGGGCGTGCTCATGCGCTTCATCCCTGCAGAGGAAAGCGAGGCGTCGTTCGCCGGCACGGTGCATGGCGGCTCCGTCGCCACCTCCGCAGTTGTGTCGATCCAGTCCGGCGCCGGTGCCGGCTCCGGCGCGGGTTCGGGCAAGGGCTCTGGCAAGCGCGGGTCGTCCATTGTTGTGGCGCCCGCGGACAACGTGCCACAGCCCAGTGCCGCGGGCTCGGGCAGCACGTGATGGGAGTTTTGTCGTGGTCCATGATGCATGCATGCATGCATGCATGCATATGCACATGGAACATTGGCAGTCGTAATGGCTTTGTCGTGGGTGGGGAGGAGTGGCTGGTGCGCAACACAAAGCATCAGATCAGCCACCGCCCCCAGTTCACTTGACAGGTGGTGGGGTGGTGGGTTGTAGGTTAGTTAGTTCTTCTTGTAGCAAGTTATTGCGTATGTGTGTAGCTGCTGGTGCGTTCCTTTTGCGTGAGCCACTCCCACACCACTGTCGACATCATGGTCGTGTCTGGTGCAGATGCTGCTTGCCTGTGCTTTGCCTGATTGGTGTGGCCATGGCAGGTTGAAGAGAGGGGGGGTGTGGTGCTGGTTATGTTTTAGTGCAGCGTCCACGCGGTGCCCTGATGCCACCGGTGCCACCACCAAGAAACACATCGATATCGTACAACTAGCGTGCAACCGAGACGTCATGTCCTCCCCGTGCCCATTCACACGGGCGATAATTACGCTCCCAGCGTCCAGTAACACTGCAGGCCAAGGAGGGTGACTAGACACGCGGCGTTGACCGTTCACTCACAAACAACCCAACGGACATGGGCGGTGGGCATGAGGCGTTGCCACAACCATCGCTACCTCTCGCCTATGCTGGCATGCTGAAACGACGCGAGTGCTCGGGAAACAGAACAATGATGTCATTCTCACCAACGCGCTCCGCCTTGCGCTATGCGCAGGCTGCGCATGCTGCGCAGCGCAGCCGAGCTGGAGTCACTTCGCTTCTCTTGCTCCGTTTTCAACCATGCAACACCAGCACAAAACAAAACCGCGGCAGCAATCACAGCCGTGACCACGGAAGTGTCGTTGCCATTACAGCCTGTTGAACCACACTGGGGGAGGCACAAATTGCCGCACAATGTGAACAACAAGCGACAGCACAGAACAGTGCACATGGACCAGTGCACGGACCTCTGCTTCGTTGCAATTGGCGGTGCCGTCGCCATTATCGTCGATGTCGATGACGTTGCAGCCACATTGACCCGGCACAACATTGCCGGGATCGCCGGGACACTCAATCGTTGCAACTTGCAGTTCACAGCGCCATAACTGTCATCATCGTCATCAACATCCACGACATACCCACATAGACCCGGCGCATGCTTAGCAGGGTCAATGGGGGACCCACTATCGGGCATGTATCGGTGCCATCCGTAATACCGATAACGTCATAGTCCGAGCATGCACGGTGCGCGACTGAAACGGCAGTCTCCTCAAAGCCAGGGTGGTGCAGGGCACGAAGCCGGGGGAAAGCAAACCGCTGCATCATCCACCGACAGATGAACCATCAGTGATGGTCCATCACCACACAACAAGGCAAGCACGCAGGCGAAACGCGAAGCGCACAAGTGTGTCAGGGTCACGTTCGTTGCGTTGCGAAAAATGCAAGTGGGCAGAAACAACTGAAACGACCAAGGTTTTTCAGAACAACCTGCAACAAATGCCTCACTGTCACAAGATGGATCATAGCTTTCGATGCGGGAACCTATCACCACCATGAAGTTAAAACACCTCAAACAGAAGCGGTGGCCAGTCGGGCAGTACAGATAAAGTACGCTCGTCAGCTTGTTGAAGCGATGTCAAAGCATTGTTGTGCAAGAACCTACACCAGAATCACAGGCTATATGACGCCAGCCAACACCCCAAAGAGGTTGCAGCGGGAGGAGATCCGGTAGACTCTGCTGGATATGAACGGCAACACGTAAACGTACGTGTACACTTGTAACTTGATAACTGTAGTCTGGGTCGGCATATGCTTTAGAGATCAGACTGATAGAGATGGTGGACAAGCCTGTGTTGGGGGTTACGATTCGTGACGTACACAACTCTAACGACGGTGCAAGCGCAGCAAAAAGGGGAAAGGACAAATGCACATGGATCATTTGACCTGCTCGAGCACAGGTCATCACATACGTACAACGCCACGCCCGGACATGCGAATCGTGTCCCTGTTCGCGCGTGGTTGCATCTCCAAAACAGTATCACAACCCACGAATCCGTGGCCCTGAGGAGTGGGACTCAATGAGGACTAAGCAAAACAGCATGAAACGAGCAACAACGGAACGATCGAGCAATAGCTGTCAGCCACACCCACATGTGTCGAATCGGCCGCCGTGGGAGAGACAATGTCCTTGATGAACAACGCTGGAAGCTGTTCAACAAATCCGGGAAGTGGCCGGAACAAACAATGCGCCATGATTAATGGGCCATGAATCATGGCCCACGAACTACGCACCCAGCCAGAGGTGTGTTGACTTCTGTGTGAGCTAGAAACGGGTGTGCTCAGGCTGAGCAGCTCAGCACACGGTGCTGATTGCTGTGTAAGAAAATAATAGGTGTGTTGACGACAGTGTGTGGTGCGGTGGCCCTGGTGGGCACATACCCAGGCACATGAATCATTCGCAACTGCAACATGCATGAATCAAAAGTGACGTGATCATACCGCATCGCCGGTCATGGCAGGATCGTTGGGACTCGTGGTTGCAGTGCGCAGTCGCCGTCGTCATCGATTTCAGGCACGTCGTCGCGGCTCACTCTTTACATGACACGAAAAACAAAACATTTCTGTTCCTGTCCGACTGTTCACGGAGCGTCACGCATCTAGCTAATGACAAGGGAACCTTTTGGTTCGCACTTGCTCGGCCATGTGCCGGCATGACCACTCAACAATGCTCAGAACACACGCGTTGCTACAAACACTCTGTCATGCTCCGAACAAACCGCACCACTTCCCATGCGGCATCTGTTCCCGCACCAATGGTCGGGAAAGAGAAGAATCCGTGGGTGGAGCGCCGATAGTGAATGTGTTCGCACTGCACCTTTGCTGCACAGAGCTTGCGAACATAGGCCAGTCCATCGTCACGCAACACGTCCCACTCTGCCGTGATGATTTGGGTAGGCGGCATGAGTCTGACATTTGATTCACGCAACACAGACACACGCGGGTCGTCGAATGGAACTCTGGATGGGAGGGCGAGAGCAGCATAGGCAACAGCAAAGCGGGGTGAGGAAGGATGTTCGCAACAGGTCAGTGCGAAGTGAGCTACGCACTCAGTGCCAGAGGTGTACATGGAAAACATCCAGTCACCGATATTCTGCGGCAAGCAACAACGCCGGAACACACAACACACATCGCAGGAAGGGTAAGATGCAGCCAACACGGATGGGGTATCCAGGCGCGATGTACGTTGACAGACTGCCACATGGTTTCGTTGGTGTGTGTGCATAACGCACAGGTAATGGGAACCCAACTGCATACCGCTGGTAGGAGGGCGTGTCAAAGTTGCAATCTGTGATGGGATACACAGAGGTCTGCGAAAACGAAGCTCACGCAGCCGCAACCAGGCACGAAACACGCACATTCAATACAATGTGGCAAGCAAACGCAAGGGAGCGTCAATACTGAAGCCATTACCACACAACCGGGGGTGGAAGCAGCGCACCTGACATCGAACTGGGACAGAATGCTGGCGTTGTAGGTTCATCATGGAGGCAGCCAGAACCAGGTTGCCACCAGCACTGTCGCCGAGCAATGCAATCTTGCCTGCATCACCGCCATACTTCTTGGCATGCACAGACACCCAGTCCAGGGCATCTACACAATCATGCACAGGTGTTGGGAACTTCACTTCGGGGGCAAGGCGATAGTCGACCGAAAACACGACGAAAGGGCCGTCGTGAGATACAACCTGGCACAGTGTTGTGGAGGTGTCTACGCTGCCAGCGACCCAGGCCCCACCATGGACTGTCACACAGCACACGTATTACCCAACGAAAAGGCGGAGCCATCAGTCAGCACACAGGCGAGATGCTGGCAGCAGCAGCAGCAGCAGCAGCAGCAGCAGCAGCAGCAGCAGCAGCAGCAGCAGCAGCAGCAGCAGCAGCAGCAGCAGCAGCAGCAGCAGCAGCAGCAGCAGCAGCAGCAGCAGCAGCAGC
>Ga0213833_1002847_pt1 | contig 10928 bp, 8 predicted proteins | sample SWATP21_FD_160575 | JGI IMG/M metagenome (GOLD analysis project Ga0213833, IMG submission 160575) | Coastal seawater microbial communities from Marineland, Florida, United States - SWA TP2 #1 | ecosystem: Environmental > Aquatic > Marine > Coastal | place: USA: Florida | collected 2016-08-14
GCTCGTCAGGTTAGATCAATATGCCCGGCGGAAAATGCAATGAACGTAATGAATGGTGACTATCAGCAGCGTCGATTGTTATATAAGCAGTTTGCGAACCTTGGATACACATCAATTGCATTTCCAGAAGAATATGGTGGCTACGGCATGGGCTACTTAGAGCTATGCATCTTGGCTAAGGAGTTAGGGCGCAACGTAGTTCCGGCACCGATATTTTCGAGTATTTATATGGCCGCCGAAGCAATCCTACTTTACGGTAGTGCCGGACAAAAGGAAAAGTATCTTCCTAAAATTGCGTCAGGCGAGCTAATTGCCACGCTGGCATGGTCTGAAAAGCAAATAAATAAAGGTATTGCTTCGACAGCATGCTCATATTCTGGTGGTGTTCTAAATGGTGTGAAGATTCCTGTACCGGACATTGATTTGGCCGATTTGATCGTTGTATTGGCTAAGTCAGAGTTTGGGGAGCTTGTGTGGACATTGTTTGATTGTACTGAGGCGGGTATGAAGTCGGCGCCTATTAGAATGGTGGATGACGCGTGGCCGCACTGCGAGGTCCAGTTTACAAATGCCTCGGCCGAGCTAATGCCAGAAACGTCATCAGAAATAGATGAAGTATTTTATAGATCAGCAATTCCATTGGCCTTTGAGCAGGTCGGGGGTGCAGAACAATGCCTGGATATGGCGCTGGAGTATGCGCTAGAGCGTAAATCATTCGGTCACTTGATAGGGTCATACCAGGCTATTAAACACAAGTTGGCTGATATATATGCGAGTAATGAGCTCGCACTTTCACATGCGTATTACGCAGGATGGGCGTTGTCCAGCAATAATTCCGAAATTAGGCGGGCCGCTTCGGGCGTTCGAATTGCGGCCACTCGAGCATATGAAAGCGCTAGTTCCGAAAATATACACATCCATGGTGGGATGGGATTTACGTGGGAAAGCATTTGTCATCTTTACTATAAACGTTCGCGAATGTACGCATTGAGCTTGGGAAGCGAAAGGCAGTGGAATAGTCGTCTTATAGAATCGCTAAAATAGACTGAATGGATGTTGAGCCTTATGCTATTTTCCCGAAAATTATGCCGACTCCAGTATTGTTAAATTGTTTTTGGAGTCGAAAGTTGGGCGGCGAAAAATGCGGTTTTTCCAGTTTCATTTCTATGTTGCTAGCAAGAAACGCGAATGGCCTATTTTGAATTACCATTCTTGATAAATTTAAGGAGATAAGTGTGGATTTTAGTGATGGCTTAGAAGAGGCAGCGTTCAGGCATAAAGTGAAACGTTGGCTGTCCGATAGCACTAAGGAATTTAGAGAAGTAAATTATTCGTCCTTAACGGACGAAGAAGAACTTGTCTACTCTCGACGTTGGATTGCTAAAAAGGCCGACGCTGGTTTCGCTGCTATGAGGCTACCAAGAGAGTATGGTGGCATGGATGCTACATCGGTACAATGTGCCGTTTATGCTCAGGAGGAATCAGAATATAACCTTCCTACCGACTATTTTGACATTTCTTTGGGTATGGCCATACCTACATTAGTAGAATACGCAAAGCCGGAACAGAATAGGGTGTTGATACCGAAAGTTCTAAAAGGTGAGCATATTTGGTGTCAGCTTTTTTCAGAGCCATCAGCTGGATCAGATCTTGCTGGAATTAGCTGTAGTGCCGAAGTGGATGGAGACGGCTGGAAAATTAACGGTCAGAAGGTTTGGACAACTCATGCGCAGCACGCCGATTACGGAATACTGTTGGCGCGATCAAATCCTGAATTGCCGAAGCATCGAGGGCTAACCTACTTTTTCGTCGATATGAAATCTCCAGGTGTAGAAGTGAAGCCAATTAGGCAAATCGACGGTAGCTCAGAGTTTAATGAGGTTTTTTTTACGGATGTACATATTCCGGATTCACAGAGATTGGGTGCGGTAGGGGAGGGGTTTCGAGTTGCATTACATACTCTTTCATTTGAGCGGCAAGCGGCCGGTGAACTGTCGTTGGGTCTTCTTGAGTTTGAGGACATGTTTGAGTTAGCGATTTCCACTGAGCTGGAACATGGCGTAGCTGTAGATGACCCTCTCGTAGGTGAAAAGATCGTGGATTGGTATTTGATTAAGGAAGGCCTTCGATTTTTTGGGTATAGACAATTAAGTAAAATGGCTTCAGGCGAGCCGCCTGGTCCTGAAGCGGCAATAGGGAAACTGTTGGAGGCGCGTGGAGCGCAAGTTGCATCAAAATTTTCGATGGATTTACTTGAGCTTATGGGAGCTGCATACGAACCTGCTTTGCTCCCACGAAATGCAGTACATCAGAAATCTGCTTTGCGTTCTCCTGGTATTCGCATCGCAGGTGGGACCGATGAGATTTTGCGAAATACGATAGCGGAGCAAGTTTTAAAGTTACCCAGAGTATCGAACGCTAATAATAAGATTCCATTTAATCAGATATAGAAACATAGATAGCCACAGAAAAATATTTTATAAACGTGAAGAGGTAGTGAAATGTCGGATGTATTTGATGGATACAAAGATAAGCGGGTGGTGGTAACGGGAGCTGCCTCTGGAATGGGTGCCGCGGTAGCCGGCATGCTCGTCGACTTGGGGGCAGATGTAATAGGTGCAGATGTAAAGCCTATAGAGCGGAAAGGTGTCTCCAGCAATTCTCTAAATTTAATTGATGAAGGCAGCATTACAAGATTTGTAAATACAGTAGAAGATGGTTCGGTATACGCCCTATTTTGTTGTGCAGGTTTACCCCAGACATTTTCCGCCGATGATGTAGTCGCAGTAAATTTTCTAGGTACACGAAAACTGTGTGAGCTGATGTTGCCAAAATTTACTCAAATTTCGGCGATTTCCGTAGTAGCTTCAATGACGCTGGCGTGGCCACAACACATCGGAGCATTGACGGCATTAATAGAGACCCAATCTGTAGAAGAGGGCCGAGATTGGGTAAATAGAAACTTGGAGACAGTCGGTGATTCGTATATGTTTTCGAAGGAGGCTCTAACTGCATGGTCTACTATGACTTCCACGCGATGGATACAGAGGGGCGTTCGTCTTAATTGTCTTTGTCCTGGCGTTACCGAGACGCCGATGCTATCAGCTTTTCACGAAGTCGTTCCAGGCGAGTTAGAACAGCTTCCGCAACCATTGAACAGGCCGTGCACTGCAGAAGAGCAAGCTTTCGCAATGCTTTTTTTGAATCATCCCAAGAGTCAGGCTCTAGTCGGCGCAAGTCTATACAACGATGGCGGATCTTCCGCTGCGATAATGGGCGCAGTAGCCGCCGGATTATTTCCAATGTAGATTTTTCCAGTAAGCGATACGTTTGTATGGCGACGGGTAAGTGAGGAAGGGATTAGTGGATAGTTTAATTCGTAGGAATTTTGAAACTCTTTTTGTGGGTGGGGACTGGATTTCGTGCCCAAAAGGAAAAATAATCGATATTGTTAATCCCGCTACCGAGGTTGGTATAGGGTCCGCCGCCGTCGGAACGGTAGAGGAGTGTGAGCAAGCCATCGCTGCAGCACGAAAGGCATTTGATATTGGGCCTTGGCGGCATTCATCAATTAAGCAGCGTGTTACAAAACTCAGTTCTTTTTTAGACGTATTAGAGAATAACTCAGTCGATATTGTGAAACTTATTGTTTCTGAAACCGGTCATTCATACATGGTTTCACATGAAGTACATTTCAAGTCGGCTATTAGAATTGTTCGATACCAGTTGGAATTATGCTCGCGTGACCTTACAGCAAACGGAAACGTTTTTATTACCCCGAATCCGATGGAGGGCTCTGGCGACCTGGCGAATTCCAGTAGAGTGATTAGAAAACCTCTTGGTGTAGTTGCTGCAATTGTTCCATTTAACGCGTCGTTCATGCTGAGTTTACTTAAAATTATTCCAGCCCTCGCGATGGGCAATACGGTTATATTGAAGGCCTCGGAATTAACTCCGTTGCAAAGCTTAATTCTTGGCGACGTTGCTTTGAATGAAGGGTTTCCGCCAGGAGCTATCAATATAATCACTGGCGATAAGTCTGTTGGCGAATTATTATCGCGGGATAGTCGTGTAGATTGCATCAGTTTTACTGGCTCAGATTCAGTGGGTGCTTTTGTGATGGAGCAGTCCGCTCCAACTTTGAAGCGATTAGTCTTAGAGCTGGGTGGAAAATCGGCATCGCTGGTAATGCACGACGCTGATATTGCATCAGCGGCGATTTTCGGTGCCGGTATGGCCGTAACAATGTCGGGTCAGGGCTGCGCTTTATGTACAAGACATATCGTACATAATTCTATTATTACTGAATATTTAGACTTTTTGAGAAGGGCCCTTTGGGGTATGCCGCTTGGGAACACCGCTAATCCCTATAACCTTATGGGTCCTTTGATAAATGCTAAACAATTGGAGCGCGTAGAGCGGTATGTCGATTTGGCTAAGTCTGAGGGTGGTTCAGTAATATGTGGTGGTCGAAGGCCTGTTTATCTTGATCAAGGATATTTCTACGAACCGACCGTGATAGTAGGGTTGAAGTCTGATAGTAAAGTTTGTCAGGAAGAAATATTTGGTCCGGTAGTTGTTGTTTTGGGGTTTGACAACGAAGAGGAGGGGCTTCGAATCGCGAATGATTCTGCGTATGGACTTGGGGGTGCGGTATTTACTTCAGATCGAGGCAATGCATTTAAACTTGCGTCGAAAATTGAGACCGGACAAGTATCGATTAATCCCTCAGGCATAGCCATTGATATAACGGCGCCCTTCGGCGGGATAAAGCGTTCTGGATTTGGACGGGAGTGGGGGCTTGAGGGGCTCAATGAATTCAGCTATCAACAAACAACAATATTTCCCGTCGGTTAGAATCTAAGTTGATTCCTATGGCGCGATATTACCCGGGTTCTGACGAGATTTAGTCGCCGGTAGGTCTGAATTCTTGCGTCAGCCATGAATATGTTTAGGAGGCTGATAGGAGAATCAGAGAGGCTATTCGGCCACACATCCCTTGCCTTTTGTAAGTGTATTGATGGAGCGCAGATTTGTTAATGACGTCTGTAACTAAGTTTGTTAGATGTAATGGCCTCGTAGTTGTGTCACGTTTTGGCTATTTACAAAGCCTATTTGATTACGAGGCTGTCGATTGTAAGTCGTCAAATGATCTGGGACACGCTGCCTATGTTTTTAAAGGAGACATTGTCAGTATAGTTTCCGATTAATGTAATGAACAAGCTCTTTGGTTTTCCTCCTTCCTGCGCTGCAGGGTCTGTTGTTTTATTTGTGCTCGGCGATCCATGATTTCTTCATGACGGCCGTGGTACATATCGGCTGGTGTCACGTTGCTTAATGCCTCGTGGTACCGCTCGTGATTGTAGTAATCCACAAACTGCCGGATCGCCTTTTCTAAATCCCACGGGTAATAGTAGTTCTCCAGCTTCACCACGTTCTTCATAGAACGATGGTAGCGTTCGATCTTGCCCTGGGTCTGGGGGTGATACGGAGCGCCACGTGTATGCGTCATGCTCTGCCCATTGAGATAGTCCTTTAGCTCTTGAGAGACGTAGCAAGGCCCATTGTCACTGAGCAGCCGGGGTTTGTGTTTAACAACAACCTGATCCACGCCCGTTTTGGCGATGGCATCATCCAGCGTTAACTTCACATCGTCAGCCGCCATCGTTGTCGTCAGCTTCCAGCTAATGATGTAGCGGCTGTAGTCATCGAGCACCGTAGACAGGAAGTACCAACCCCAACCGACGATCTTGAAGTAGGTAAAATCGGTCTGCCACAGCTCATTCACCCGCCGAGTCGGAGTATGGAACTTGTCACCCGCCTGCATCAGGATGTAAGCCGGACTGGTGATCAGGTCATACCGCTTCAAAAGCCGGTAAACACTGGACTCCGAGATAAAGTACTCGTGTTTATCCGTGATGTACCAGGCAAGCTCACGAGGCGATAGCGCCGGATGTTCGAGTGCCACTTCGATGCATTGCTCCTTCACACTTTCGGGTAACTTGTTCCAGAACTGTCTCGGTGATTTACTCTTAGCCACCAAGCCCTCATAGCCGTCCTCCTGATAGGCTTTGTACCAGCGGTAGAACGTACTCCGGTTGATCGCCAATTCTTCCAGTGTACGTTTCACCGACAGCTCTGAGCTTTCAACTAACCGAATCACCTCGTATTTCTCCGAGGCGGATAAGGTCATTCGTCGTCCCAGATCGACCCCGAGCCAAGCACACTTTTTTTGAGTACATTGTTCTTCAACATTGTCTCAGCAAGCATCTGCTTCAAGTGGTTGTTTTGCTTCTTGAGATCGGAGACTTCGCGGCTATTGGCCTGGCGCTTCGTATCGCCCGCAAGACGCTGCTTGCCTGCTTCCAGGAATTCCTTGCTCCAGCTGTAATACTGGCTTGGCGCGATTCCCTCACGTCGACATAACTCAGCAATGGATTCTTCTCCGCGCAAACCTTCCAGTACGATGCGGATTTTCTCTTCAGGTTCGTGCTTTTTGCGGGTCTTACGGCGTATAGTCTTAACAAGCTGCTCTGGTGTCTCAGTCATAATCGACTCCTGTCATTAGTAAAATGTAGCAGAAGTCTCCCTTAAGATTCAGGGCAAATATGTCTCAGATGTTCTGACGGGATACAGCTGTCGATGGAAATGCGAATATCCATTCAAACTTATAGTCTGTATGGTTTGTTAAGAGAAGTTTGATGGTTAGGTTGGTGGAATATTTTTAAACTGAAGTACCCGTTTGGGTTCTTAAATTAGAGATTTGGCGAGCAGATAATGAGAATTGATGATTTGATTTTGGTCAGTGTAGATGATCACGTAGTTGAACCGCCGGATATGTTCAAGCAGCATCTAAGTAAGGAGCATCTAGCGACAGCGCCTCGATTTACCACCGAAGAAGATGGTACAGATTGCTGGATATATGAAGATAGAAAGATAGCTAACATTGGTCTGAATGCAGTTGTAGGTAGGCCGAAAGACGAATTTGGTGTCGAGCCAACTTCGTTTAATCAGATGCGCCCCGCAATCTATGATATCGATAAACGCATATCTGATATGAATGCAGGTGGCGTTCTAGGGAGCATGTGTTTTGGTACCTTTGTAGGTTTCGATGGAGGGCTGTTTCTAACGTCAAATGATAAGACGAACGCTCTCAGAGTCGTACGTGCGTACAACGATTGGCATATTGATGAGTGGTGTGGTGCATACCCAGGGCGAATGATACCGTTAGCTATTCTTCCGTTGTGGGACATGAGTGCAACAGTAGCGGAAGTTAAACGGGTTGTGCGCAAGGGCTGTCACGCTATTTCCTTTCCGGATAATCCAACTGTAAAGGGTTTACCTTCAATACATAACGATTATTGGGTTCCTTTGTGGGATTTATGTGAAGAGTTGAGAGTTGTCGTAAATTGTCATATCGGCAGTGGCTATCAACCGCCGCACCCCTCTATGGAATCACCAATAAATTGCTGGATAACCAGTATGCCCATTTCGATTGCGAATGCGGCGTCTGACTGGATGCATTTGCGGGCTCTACTGGATCGCCCAAATTTGAAAATTGCGTTGACGGAAGGCGGAATTGGTTGGATTCCGTATCTCATGGAGCGCGCCGATTTTACTTATGATCATCACAAAGAGTGGACCCGAGTAGATTTTGGCGGGAAGCGGCCGAGTGATGTGTTTCGTGAACATTTTCTTACGTGTTTTATCGACGATGCATTTGGCCTGAAAAATTACGATGCGATTGGTGAGAATAATATTATGTTCGAGACAGACTACCCGCACTCGGATTGTGTCTGGCCGCATGCTCCTGAGAAATTGTGGGAAAGCGTGAAGGGTATGAACCGCGAGGTAGTAGATAAAATCACGCATCAAAATGCAATGCGAGAGTATTCCTATGATCCGTTTTCCTTTATTAAGCGAGAAGATTGTACTGTCGCTAAGCTACGTTCTCAGGCCAGTTCTGTAGATACTTCGCCCATCTCCTATGGTGGGAAAGCATCCTCCTTAACAGATGGACGTCCCGTTACCTCGGGCGATGTGGTCAAGCTCTTTCAGAGTCAATTTGAGGGAGATGAGGTTTAGTGTCTGATATCAATAGGCTCGAAGTTATATTTAATATATTTGGAGATACATTATGTTTTCTGAGGAATTAAGGCTGCAATTTGAAGAAATTGTCGCGAATACAGTAGTTCCGGATCACGTTCCTGAAAATCTTGTCAATGCATTTAATCTATATCTGTCACCCGGAATGGATGTGAATCCTCATGATGTCCTGGCGAATTTTCATAGTGGTGATGGGATATTTTATAATCCATGCGATCACAATATGCGTGGTTGTTGGTATCTGACAAAAATGGAAGATATTAAGTGGGCGCTGCGTAATCCAGAAATATTTTCGAGTAAAGGAAATGCGGGGTTTTCCCAGCTTGTCGGGGAAAACTGGGATCTCATTCCGTTAGAAATTGACGGTACTATGCATAAAAAATACCGAGATCTTATTGGGCCAATATTTTCCCCCTCGAAGATAGAAGACCTAAAAGATAAGGTGAATAGCGGAGCCGAGGAACTAGTAAGGTCTATTTCCGCAGGCAACGAGTGTGAGTTTGTTGAGGCGTTTTCAAAGCCATTCCCCGTCCGCATTATGCTGGACTTTTTGGGGCTTCCAATTGATAGTTTTGATAAGTTTATGGAGTGGGAAGAGAACCTTCTTCATAAGCCAGATTTAGAATGTAAGATGGAAGCTGCGAACAATATTCTTCATTACATTAGAGAATTGATATCGCTGCGTAGGGAGGAAAAAGCTAATGATTTCATGACGATGCTCGTAGAATCAGAGATTGATGGGCGGCCATTATCCGACGATGAAATTGTTGGAATTTTCTACCTGTTGTTTGTGGCGGGTCTAGATACCGTTACTGCGTCGCTAGGATTTTTCTTTAAGTATCTTGCCGAGAACAATGACGCGCAAATGATGTTACGAGAAAACCGGGAAATGATACCGAAGGCAATTGAAGAGCTATATCGAAGGTTTGCTGTGGTTTGTAATAATCGACAAGTAATTAAGGATGTCGAGCTGGGCGGCGTTACGATGAAGGCGGGAGATTGGGTCGTTATTCTCACGCCGGCTGCGAATTATGACCCTGATGCATTTGATAAACCGCTTGAGGTCGACTTCTTGCGTTCACCAAATCATCATATGGCCTTTAATTTTGGTGTTCATCGTTGTTTGGGGTCTCACCTGGCTCGGCGCGAAATTCAGGCGGCATTTGAGACGTGGTTTGACGAGATCCCGCCTTTTCGAATTAAGTCTGGGTCGAAGACAGTGTTGCATGGTGGGAACGTTTTTGGGGTAGATGAATTACACTTGGAGTGGGATTGATTGGTCTCTTTCGCATCCAGTCTTTCTCCCGCCGGCTATAAGCGGCGGGAGGTTTTTTTCTCGATATGATAATAGCGCCTCCCATTTGAGGCGTCTCCCGCAGCCTTGGTAGGTTCCATCTCTATTTATAGCTAGATAAATTGTACAGAAGTATTTTCGCATTTCGATCGCAGATAGAATTTGCCAGCTAAAACAGCTTCCTAGTAGATCCTGGTAGACCTAAAGCTATGTTATCTATAACAAGCTATCCCCAATGCATTCCGGCGTTGTGGACTTTTCCGCTTTTTAATTTCATATGAATAGTAAGTTGACCTAATAAGGTAGAGCGTGCCGAATGCGAGTAGATGTCAAGAAGTTAAGTAACTAAAGTTGTTAACTACAAATTAAATGTAGCCATGCCGCGCGTTTGCGAATAGAAACCATAAGGCAGATATCGATCTATAACAATACGGAGATTTTAAATGTCGCACTCTATATATATTTATACTATTCGTGATTACGCCCGACTACTTCAGACTGCCGTCCTCGGATATCTTATAGCTTCGACTGCCTTGGCTGAAGAGAGCGAGTCAGAAGTGAAATCAAGGAAGTACAACTCCGCATTTCTTGAAGAGGTTGTTGTGACTGCTCAGAAGAGAGCGGAGTCTGCGCAAGATGTTGGTATAGCAATGGCAACTTTTTCAGAAGATGCGTTACAGGCACTTGATTTGCGCGACCCCATTGATCTAGTCGCATTGGTTCCTGGTTTTACAGTTCTTGAAAGTGGATATTCAACGCCGATATATACTCTCAGAGGGGTGGGGTTTAACGACGCGAGTCCCGCAGCTACATCCGCCGTGGGCGTATATTTCGATGAAGTTAATTTGCCGTTCCCGACAATGACGCGGGGGGGAACGGTTGATTTACAGCGTATTGAGGTTTTGAAGGGGCCTCAAGGCACACTTTACGGCCGAAACACCACCGGTGGTGCGATCAACTATATTGCGAAGAAACCTACACAAGAATTTAGTGCTGGAATTGACTTGACATATTCCAGCTATGATACGCTGGATACAAAAGGGTTTGTTAGCGGTGCTTTAACCGAGAAAATATCTGGTCGGATTGCCATTCGCAATATAACTTCCGGAGAAGGATGGCAGTACGATTATACGGGGACGAACAGTGAAAAAAACGGGGAAATTGATAAAACGTTTGCACGCGCCATTGTCGAATCACAAATAACTGATGTTCTTTTTCTAAGCCTTAGGTTTGACGGATTTACAGACAAGTCTCAGCCACAATCGCCGCAGTTTTTTCAAGTTAGGGAGTTTTCGCCTCTTCCTGGTTCAGAAGCAAGCGATGAGTTCCAGAATCATCCTACAGCACCCGACGACGACGCTGCTGCGACCGCATGGACGCCTAGGGACGAACATAAATTACAGCTGAATCAAAAGTTTAAGGCGGCTTCAGTACGACTTGATTGGGATTTGGGCGAAAGGACTACGTTTACAGCGCTTCTGGGCGCTCAAGACTATGAGGGGGAGGACTTCTACAATAACGATGGTGT
>Ga0213833_1002848_pt1 | contig 10927 bp, 14 predicted proteins | sample SWATP21_FD_160575 | JGI IMG/M metagenome (GOLD analysis project Ga0213833, IMG submission 160575) | Coastal seawater microbial communities from Marineland, Florida, United States - SWA TP2 #1 | ecosystem: Environmental > Aquatic > Marine > Coastal | place: USA: Florida | collected 2016-08-14
GATGGCGTATGACAACGTTTGGCCAGCGTCGTTGGCGTTGGACACCAGCGTGTACGACACCGAAGCACCGTCAGCTGCATCCTCAGCCACAGACGCAGACGCATCCGACATCGTGGGAGCGTCGTTCTCGTCAACAATGGTGACTGTGACGTCAGTAGAAGCGCTCTGTGGAGATAATCCATCGTCTGTAGCTGTGATGGTGAGCGTGTATGAGCTCTTCGTCTCATAGTCCAAGGCAGCTACAGCCACTGACAGCTGGCCGGAAGAAGAATCAAGCGCGAACACGGTACCAGTATTCCCGCCTGTAATCGCGTAGGAGATGGACTGGCCGCTGTCTTCGTCCGTTGCAGTGATGTCGCCACCACTTACAACGGTCGACACAGCCGAGTTTTCGGTGACAGACCATGACGGCAGAGTCCCGAACACTGGCACATCATTCACGTCAGTGATCGACACGGTGAGTGTTGCAGTTCCTGTCTTCACTGGTGACCCATCGTCAGTCACTGTGATCTCGAGGCTGTACGAGCTCTTTGTTTCATAATCCAAAATGGGCGGGTCTGCAACAGACAATGCACCGGTGTCAGCGTCAATCTCGAACGCTGTGCCGGTGTTGCCGCCGGTGATGGAGTAAGAAAGGGTCTGGCCGGCATCGTTTGCGTCGGAAACGAGCGTGTATGGAACGCTTGTGCCAGCACTCGCCATTTCTGCAACACTGGCAGAAGCGTCGGACATCGTAGGGGCGTCATTCACGTCTGTAACCTCCACTTCCACATATCCTGTGAACGTGTTCGAAGCAGCGTCCTCCACAACGATGGTCAGGTTGTACGACTCCACTGTCTCGAAATCCAGAGCGGCGGCAACAGTGATTTGGCCAGACGAGGATACTGAAAACTTGCCAGCATCGTTGCCCGCAGTGATTGTGAAGCTGCTGATGTCGCCATCGTCATCGGACGCCACAATCACGGCGCCCACGTTGTCGCTCACCGAAGCGTCTTCCGCAATACTGCGGCGCTGCACAGCAGGGTCCATTGAAGGGTCAGCGGCAGATGCTGTAGACATGAACAAAGCGAGCATTGTGACGACTGTGAGCAGCCATGACGGCGCTCGTCGCCGAGAACACAATGCCATCGTTCTGAGTTATGCGGCGCAATCCATGGTGCGACACAGGAATGATCGCCCTGGAGCCCGCGGGTCAGGCCAGGTGGCTTCCAGCCTTGGACCCAGATAAGTCCTTACGAAATCGCAATAGCTCGACCGAGGTTTCAGCCAGACTTGGTGCCGATCTGCTCTGTCGGCCTCGAGCACGCGGGACAGGAGAACTCGGCACGGCGGCGTGCTCAACCAAGCTGCACGTGCTCATGGAAGTATGCTTCCAACATAAAACTGTCATAAAATTGATGCGCGCGAGACTCTCGGTTGTCTCGCCTTTTTTTGACACGATCGGCACCCAGACCCACCACGCCATGTGAGGTCCAGTTCGAGACAACTCATGATTTAACAACATCCACACTTAACAGCGATGGTGGGAACCCGTATTCCCGCCACAAACATTGTTGTTGACAATTTCCAGCATGTTGGGGGGTCAGTGCAGCCCTTGTTCTTTTTGACCCATGCACATGCAGGTTCGTGCATTTGCATTGTCATCGCGAAATGCGGCACTGATCAGGTCGCCATGTTGAGTACGCGCAGATCATACTGTTGGATTGTCTCCCACGTGGAATCTTGGCAAAATCTACTGTTCATCCATCACTCGCAGCTTGGTGCTTCGGAAGTTCAACTTGAACCCAGACCTTGTGGTACGGGCGGCATTGGTCGCTTTGGTATGGATGGATGCCCATGGCTCGGTATGCACGAGCTGATAATTGAGTGTTTCCAGATTGCACTTTCCTTTGATTGCGAGCATCAAGTGTCACTTGCGTACTGGCACAGTTCACGAGACACGGACGCGTCGCTGCCGACCGTCTCAGTCACTCTCATCGATGCGAACCACTGCCCCGGTGCAGCCATGTTTTTGTTTCGCGGGTACTTTGGAACTGTTTTACACACCGGTGACTTTCGGTGGGTACTTCTTTGCGCGGCACCTCTGCCAGCGCTTAGCACGGATTGTTGTTCTTGTGATCCAGATTTTGCAAGGCGATGGCAACACACCCTGCGCTCACAGGCATCAGCATCGACCACTTGTACATCGACAACACGTATGGGTTTCCAAGATTTGAGTCGTTACCTTCTCGGACGGCAGCCGCTGATGCCGTTGTCAATTTGATCCGGGCCCATCCCACGAAGCGTGTGGTCATCGCGGTTGACAGCCTTGGCAAGGAAGAGCTGTTGCATTACATTGCGCAGGCCATGGGCATGCCGGTACGAGGACCATTGAGAACACAGCAACGTGCCAAGCTTGTGACTGTCTTGCTGACTTTCACAGATACTTTTGTCGAAAGAGCGGCTTTCAACGATCCGCTTGTGTGGTGTGGAGGAGTTTCTTCGCCCTGGTGTGTTCACAAGCGACGCGGCTGCCCAAGAGCTGGGCACGACGCGTCTGTCGGTGTTTCCTCGGCACACAGTGACTGCGGCTTGGATCCAACGACTGAACGAATCAGATTGTTTGTGTGATGGCTACATTGCCGTTATCCCATCTGGTTGGGGAGCACGATATGCTCAGGCTGGCAAGTGTTTGTGCACCACGAAGGACGGAGTTGTGTTCCGTGTGCCGTATTCATTGCATTCGTCATACGGCGAACTTGTTGACGCGGTGCGTGGGCGCAGCTCCGGTTCTGTGAAAGTTATGCGCATGGATGTTTTGTTTGTGTGCACACGTGCCAAGGTGCTGCCCACGTGTGTCACCGACCGCCGTGCGCAGGTGAAAGCGTGGCGACCGCGAGCAGTGTCGGCCACCTCCATGCAAACGCCGGAAGCATGCTCCGCCTTGGCCTTGTTGGCGTCTGGGCTTCTTGACCCATCCCCCCCACCAAGACAGTCACCGTTGTCTCTTCCCGCCAGCCTTCGCAACGTATCTCATCAGATGCACTGGGCGCAGGCCCAGCAGGTACGATGCGTGCGCAGAGAGATCACCACCACCCCCTTCTCACATGCTGTCCCCAGAGGGCATCAGCACGCTCCATCACTGCCTCTGTTCGGCGAGTTGTGAAGCAACAACACAAATTCCTTCGTCAACGGCGATCAGCGTTGTTGCGGCGCCGTTTGAGCCAACAGCAACAACGTGAAGCTCGGCTCAGCGGACAACCTGCTGCCAGGCCAAAAAAGGATATGTGCAAGCTGCCTGTTCGCGAAACTGCCCACACAACGGCGCAGACCATAGAGGCGGGGCAAGGCAGCACATGTTTCAAACGACGGCATAACTCCCACAATGGTGTCTCGCCGGTGAGTGCCCTGGCTCAGCTGCTGCGTAGCAAGCGTCCGCGCCTACGCCTCCCATTGTCGAAACAGCTGGATAGGTTGCTCGCTTGGAAGTAACAAAAATATTTAGAAAATGCGTGACTCAGCAAAAACAAAACGAGATGTCGGAGTATTTGGCGGTGAGTTCTTTGCTGGTTGATGCACCAACACATTTGCACGACCAAGCACTGTGACGCCCCCTCGTGGTGCCAGTATCAACGCAACCGTGGCTACGATCGGTAGTCTGTCGTCGGGTGCGAACCTGGGCCGTATTCCAGGGATGGAGGAAGCATGAACCATCCACCAAACCACTTGTCCGTGCTGGCTAGGGAACAATCCGGAGCTGGGGTCTACCACATTCCCACGATGGCTGGCGCACGAGTTGAGAATGGCAAGCATGTTTCGCCTAGTGCTCCCCATGCCCATGGTATGATGAACTTTAGTGCGGCACAGTCCGTTGGTCCGCCCCACTTTCACCCAGCAGACGTTTGGGATGGGGCGCCGCCACCTACGTCGCTTCAGGCAAGGTCCGCCACCACTGACTCGTCAGGTGACTGGCGCGCCGCGGCACTCCATCCTGTGCTGACAACAGGGTCTGACCCCGAGTTTTCAACCTTGGCACCCGGCTCGAGCGCTCTCCTACACCGAGTCCCGCAAGTAGTGGCCTCGAGTGCTGCGGGAACAACAGCCACACCTTTTTTTGCATCAACTGCTGTGGCAACGGCGCGAGAGGTCGTGGTCGTCGGTGATCACCTTCCCGGTTCCCGGAGTGCGTTACCCGAGCCAGCTGCGATTCCCACGTGGACAACTCCATCCACTAGCGGCGTGGCGTCGGCATCGGCCCGCTTTGGGGCCGGTGCCTTACCTCCTGCGCCCCAACCAGCAGCTGTCGCCGGTAGGCACTTCTTGCCCACACGCCCCATCACAACGCACTCGGTTCACAGAAGCCCACCTGCCCCCATCGCCCCTGCCATGCCGGCACCGCCGATGGCCGTCCTCGATTTGGGGATATCTCGTGCTGGGGACGCGTTTAGTGCAGCCCCGTCAGCACGTGCCGCGACCGCGCACACCAACGGGCGCGGGTCGCCTGCTGGTTTGAGTTTCGAAGATTTCGCCCCTCACCCTGCTCCACCGGAGCCGCCATCAGCATGGAACTACTCTCCTCCTTCCTATGTTCTGCCGCAAACCCATCCTACTGATACCCCAGACCTCCCAGGCACCACCGTTGGCCAGGGCGTGGGTCCCGTAGTCGCATCAGTGATCGGCTCCGCACACCAAATGCCACGTGTCTCCCATGTCACGCTGGCCCCCCCTGCACCTCCTTCCCTTCCCGCTCGTGGGCCAGCGGATTCCAACAGCTATTGGGAGGCGGGGTTTGGGACGCACGTTGCGGCTCCGGCTGGCGACGTAGCCCCGTCGCAGTTGTGGGACACCGCGCGGCACGGTGCGCAACCGAAAGGTCTGCCGGAAGCCCCCGCGGAGCTTGTCCTGTCCCGTGCCCCTCCACAGTCTTCCAGCGGCGTGCAGCGCAAGCCAAACTTGATCGTGAACTACCTTGGGGCCATGACATCCGCTGAACTCCAGGTGCGTCACGTTACGGAGTTGGGAGCATTTGCCCTCCGCCCCATAGCGTGCGCCCTTGCGCGGGTGCAGACCTCACGTGCGACATTGTCTGTTTTTTGTTCCGTGTTTGTGCACATGTTGGCGCGGCTGGTGGCCGGTGGGGCTCTCCGTGTTCGCACAGGCGCTGTGTGAGCGTTACGGCAAAGTGATGCGGTGTCGCGTCGTTTTTGATCCTCGGACGCGGCAATCACGCGGGTATGCTTTTGTGCGGATGGCCACGATAGAAGAAGCCGACAGCGTCATTCGCAACCTTCAAGGGTTCAAGTTTTACTCGTGTGGTGTAGAGAAGACGTTGAAGGTGGGAACTGTGGTCTTATGTGGTGTCATGCGGGCCCTCACCCTTCGTGCGTTCCCAGGTTGGCTACGCGCGCCCCCGGACGAAATCTCGGACGAATACCAATTGTTTCTTTGCCAACCTGAGCCCATGGGTGACGGGGGAGGACCTGAGGGACGTGGCACAGAACTACGGTTCCGTGTTGGACTACAAGCTGTTGCAAGGTGGGAGTTCTGGTGATCGTGTTCGCCCCGACGCGTGTCAGCTACTCACATTGACATGCGGTCGCTGGTTGCTATTGCGCGCTGTTTTTTCGTCGTATCAGATGCCCGTGGAGTGTCACGGCGTTGTGGGTTTGTTCGATTCGCGTTTCGCTCCGAAACCGAGGCTGTATTGAAGCATTTGCATGGCAAGGTGCGCTGCGCACGAGCGGGGCTTGATTGTTGTTACTCTCTACTGTGTGACTCACACGTGTTCCGTGTGATGCTTGCCTGTGCAGTTTGTCATTCTGGAAGAAACTGATGGTGCGTCGTGTTGGTTGGGTGGGTAGGCGCGGAGCTTGTTCTAATCGTCGTCTGCGAGCAGGATCGCGACGAGTGTTTTCTCCGAAGATCCGCACCACGTTATCACAGCATTCAAAGCGGGAGTCTGGGCGTGGCAGACATCACGGTCGCTCGTAGACAGCACTGCAACTTCATCTCTGTGTTTTCCTTCGTCACGTATGCGCTGCTCATGCAGGACAGCGACGATTTCATATGGTTGTTGCGGTGGTAGATTCGTGTCAAACGCGTGTGGGTGCTGTACCGCCGCGTGCGAGATTTCGTCAAGTTCATGTGGTGAGATCAGATGATGTCAAGTAGCCTTCATGTTATTTTATGCCCTCCAAGTAATAACTCATGCTGTTGCACAAATGGCGACGCTCCCACACATTGCAACTGAAACGAAACGAACCAAGTTTGACGCAAGCAGGACTGCGACAAAGCCGCTGGGCCACGGCACACCTACGCGATGCTTTTGCAACACTTGGGTTGCTTTCAAGCCCACACAACAATCACACACGTTACAGTGCTATCATCACATCATGATGTGAGGAGTAGGGGCACCGAGCTCTGGCAGGTAGGCATCAACACCCTCAGTCACTGCACTCGACGAAACCAGCAGGGTTGCCACGGTCGCCAACGCGTCACACTCCACATGCACTTTGAGGACCACAGGACACTGATTGCAGCTTGTCATATTGTGTCCGACCAGTCCGAATCAGAGATGAAATGTGAACAGTGCCCTGAACGGTGCCCTGCAGCACCGGTTGCGCAACACATCTTACCCGACCGCAGACCAGTGAAGGCACGTCACCACAGCACCACAGTCGGCAGCAGCGGGGTCGTTTCAGTGGTGCTTGTGCCAACAGCGTAAACACGGTTGCACGAGGTGGTGGCAATGGACGTTGCTGCTTGGGATCGGCGACAGGCTTCATGGCTTCCAGCAAACAGGCTGTCCCAGCCGCGTCTGCGACGAAGCAGGCACGTTTCAACAGGCGAGCGGAGAGGTTACGCAGCTACTGAGTGTTTCGCAGGCTTCTGTTGCCTGTACCTCGCCGTCAGGTGAGCGGTGGTCTGACGGTGGCCCTTTGCACGAGGAGGGGTGATGCACGTGTGCGTGCTGCCGCAGCGCCACCCACGGAATCCGTTGCTCGGATCGGACTCCCGTATCATGTCTCACCCAGCGGCGCAGCACACGGCGAGGTTTCGCGATGAGCGCACGCGTAACGAGGATGGCCAAGAAAGTCTGGTGGAAAGACCGTGACGCTCAGGCTGTCCTGTGCCAAGCATGTCACATTGTGACTCACACAACCAACCCCCACATGAAGAGGGCCGCGCGGTCTGCGGTTTCCGCAAGCACCTCGGCCCGGACCCCGGGCTGGTCACAAGGGAGCTGCTGCTGCGGGTCATAGAGTCGTCTTGCCAACACTTGCGTCAGTATCGCAGCGTGGGTGGTAGACATGGGGGCCTGTGGGTGGGGGAGGGATGGGGGACGGCATGACCAGGCCGAGCAGCAGAGCGTGATGAGCAACGTGCGCCGCGTGCTGACTATGTTGCGTCACCGATGGTTGACTCTAAATTTCCGATATTGCAAATGTGAGTCATAAACTCGTGGTAAAACATAAGTCCAGCTGATTCTTCGCGAAGCATCAACGTTGTGAACACGCAACTGAACACACGCATTCCCGTTTCACACCGGACTCACTCCACGGAGATAGACTCCACTCCCCCCCACAGTCCATCCCCTCCCACCACCCTCATAGAACATAACACGTTCTATCATGGCTTCAATGAATGCCAGCGTCCCATCCCTCGCGTACCTCGATCAGCACGTGCACGTGCACAATGGCAAGCCCGTGGCCGGTCAGACTGCAGCATTTGCCCCAACCAAAGTTGTGGAGATCCGTGCTGAGGCAGCCACCACGACGCCCCCTAAGCGCCCCAACTTGATTGTAAACTACCTAGGCGACATGACAAGCGTGCAACTGCGGGTACGCGGAGAGTGTCGGGTGTGCTGTGTGTCTGGCTGTTGGGTGACGTCACACTTGCTCGCAGGCGTTGTGTGAGCAGTACGCCTCCGTGGTTCGGTGCCGCGTCGTTGTGGATGAGGTTACCAAGCGAACGCGCGGGTACGGCTTCGTTCGTACGGCTACACAAGAAGGAGCTGAGCGCGTTGTGGAGGCGCTGAACGGCATGCGCCACCGGTGCGGCTCCGTAGAGAAGCGGCTCAAGGTAGGTTCCGTGTTGCGTTCACTCGCACCCGACTCCACTTCTCACGTCGCGATGTTGTACAGGTTGCATTTGCTCGCCCGCGAAGCAAGTCACGCAAGGCAGCGAACGTATTCGTGGCGCACCTTCAGCCATGGGTTGGACCTGATGAGCTCCGCCTGCTGGGCAGGTCGTACGGCCTGGTGCTGGACACCAAGGTGTTGAGGGATGCACGTGGCAAGTCGAAGGGGTGCGGTTTCATGCGCTTCGCCTTCCGCCGTGAAGCTGAAGCTGCCATTGCGGGCCTCAACGACCAGCGCGTGGTGATGCGCAACCCCTCCGGGTCAACGGTGGTGATTGCCAAGCGCATGCTGGTGAGTGCTGCCGCGCACAACCGCAAGGCAGGCAACAACGTGGCGACGTCCCACCGGCGTAAGTTCCAGTCCCCACCCCGCACACCTCCCCGCACCTCTCAACCCCCCATGGTCGACCCCTTTGGCCCAGGCGCCCGTGTGGATGTTGTGGCGTCCGCGACACCCGCACCCCTCGCGCAGCGTCTGGCGTTCAACGTTGCCACCCCCGCCACCCAGTTCCCCACCACTTCCATGGTGACACAGGCCACGCCCTCGTCCTTCGTTGCGTCCTCCCCGTCCGATCAGTTTATGTCTCCCTCTTTTGCGCTGGCACCAACTCACACCGCCGCGGCGGCGGCGGCAGTGCCCCCCGTGGTGCCTGCGCCTTCCTTTCTTGCCGGGACGGCGACCATGCCGCCCGCTGCGCCCGCCGTCCCCTACGCGCCGGCGGTGGATTGGGGCGCCCCCCGCGGCCTCGCGGCACAGGCCAAGCCGTGGTTCCCGTCCCGCGCTTCCGCTGTGGACGCGGCGACGTTGTTGCAGAAGCCCGTGGCCATGTTGGGCGCAGCAGCCGTATCGGGCCCCCCCGCAGCCGCCTCGTTCGGTGGTGCGTTCGGCTCCCACTTCCGGGCGCCGCTCGTGTCGGCGCCTGTGTCCACGCCCGCCGCGCCCGCGCCTTCTCCTTCCCCTACTCCTACTCATACTCATACTCCCACGCCGGCGGATGCTCTTGCGACCATGGCGTCTGCCGCCGTGTCGGGGCCCCGTGTTCGGTCTCCCACGCTGTCCACCACCCCGCCACCCTACCTGCCCAGCGCGATGGGTGGCGTGGAGTGGGGCTTTCAGCCTAATGTTCTCCTCCCTGGGACTTGCTAGACCCAGCTTCTTTGGAGCTTCTTTGGAGCTTCTTTGGAGCATCCTCGAGTGCTCCACCTTCGCGGCGCGCCGGGGTGCTCTGCAGCAGCCAACGTGTTTTGACAGCCCTTTCCATCAGCTGACAGTTCCCTTTCCCGTCAAACGTGTCGCGAACCTGTCGAGCTGTTTTGTGTGATATCGCCGGCGACGGTGTGTCGGCCCTGCCTATCTTATCTGTTGTTAGTTTGCCGTTTTCTTGTCGAGCAACTAGGGTTGGTGACGTTTGCCAGGCACGTGCTATGATGCACACCTGGTGCTTTTGTCCCCTTGCCCAGCTTTTGTTGCTCCTTGTTTAGTTTGTACTTTCTGTTCCTCTTGTGTACTTCATGCTTGAGGCTTTTGTAAGTTTGGTTTCAATATCATCACACTCGTACACACACACTCCAGTCCCTCGTCACACGAACGCACACGACACACACACACACCATCGCGCATGGCTGCAGTGGGCACGCATGACATGGTAGCTTCAAGTTTCCAACCCAACAAACACCAACACAAGGCTGGCCAAGACAACGTTGCTGTGCTTGCAACAACACACAACCTGCTGCAGAGCACAGGCGCATGACACAGACACTACCCCACGGCACAGTGGGCACATGTCTCCCAGCACGCTTTTAACGACGGCGCGGGGGGCTGCGACTGCGGCTGCGGCGACGTGGTGGGCTCCGGCTCCGAGTGCGTCGCCGCGGCGGGCTACGGCTACGCCGCGGACTGCGGCTTCGGCCACGGCGGCGCACGGGGCTGCGGCTGCGGCTGCGGCGGGCGGGTGCCGGCTCTGCCGGCGGCGCCGCGGCCTCGGCAGGAGCCGGGTACCCGGTGGCCAGGGTCACGGACAGCGTCACGTTCGTGCGAGAGCCGAGGCCGCCTCCGTTGAAAAACTCGGGAGCGGAGGCCGCAGCGCTGGGGTCTTCGTACTTGAGGGTCGCGTCGCCCTTGCACTTGCCCGTCTCGTCCGTGTACAGCTTCACGGCGTACGGCCACTGGTCCGGGTACCCACGGCGCTGCTTCACACGCGCAACACGGCCGATCTGCCCAAAGTGAGACACCAGCTCGTCTTCTCGGACGTCTGCCGGGAGGCCAGTGATGTAGATCTTCGACGTTTCCGGGGCAGCTGGCGCGGGCGCCGGCGCCCGGTCGTCGCGCCGCGAGCTGCCGCGGTAGTCGCGGCTGCCGGAGTCACGAGGGGCGCCACGATCGTAGTCGCGCGGCGCACCACGGTCGTAACCGCGTGAGCTGGAGGGCGGTGGGGCACCACTGCTGTCACGGGGAGGGGCGCCACCTGGACCGCCCGAGTGCGAGAAGCGGCACCGGTCGCCGCGTGTGCACATGCCCTTCTGGAAGTCGAAGCACACGCCACCGCCGCCACCACCGCCACCGCCGCCATACGACGGCGGTGGGGGTGGAGCACCAGAGGCCGCTGCGTCACCGTGGGAGAACCGGCAGCGGTCACCACGCGTGCAGGTGCCGCGTTGGAAATCGAAGCACACCGGGCGGGGTGCGGACAGGTCGTGGGAGAACCGGCAGGAGTCACCACGAGTGCACGAGCCGCGCTGGTGGTCAAAGCAGATGCCACGACTCCCGCCGCCGCCGCCGCCGTAGCCGCCTCCACCACCACCGTAGCC
>Ga0213833_1002850_pt1 | contig 10924 bp, 15 predicted proteins | sample SWATP21_FD_160575 | JGI IMG/M metagenome (GOLD analysis project Ga0213833, IMG submission 160575) | Coastal seawater microbial communities from Marineland, Florida, United States - SWA TP2 #1 | ecosystem: Environmental > Aquatic > Marine > Coastal | place: USA: Florida | collected 2016-08-14
GCACGAGGCGCTGCACAGGGCAACAGCTGCAGCGGCAGCCGCCTGTGATCCTGGACCGGAGGAGGAGGAGGAGGAGGAAGGACGCAACAACAATGCGGATGAACCTGGTTTCGTGCCGTCCACACCTTCTCCTGCCCCAGTTCCTGCAGCAGCTCCTGCTCCTGCCCCAGCACGCCCTCCTGCCCTGCCAAGTGCTGGAGGGCCTGTGGCAACGGAGGAATCGCTCCGGCTTGCAGAACTGGAGCGAACCATGGAAACAGAGCGGCGCATGTACCAAAACGAAATCATTGCGTTGCGTGAGCGACTGGTACGCACCATAGAGCAGTTGGGCGCGTCCAAGCAAGAGATGCGCAGTCTGCAATCCGAGTTCATGCGCATTGCAGAAGCACAGCACGCGCGTACCAGCCTTGCCATGCCCCACCAAGGCAGATCTGGAGCCAGCAGCGCCAAAGTGGAGGCTGTGGTAGCCGCGGAAGAGCAGCAGCGAGAACAAGAAGCCATGCGTGAGCTGCTGGTGGAGGAGTTGAAGCAAGCTCGTGAAGCCATACACGCTCTTGAAGACAAGCTACGTTTGCAACAGCGTGAGCGCGCGGCAGTCACGGCGGCACTTGGCGAAGCGATTCGTTTCACCGACGAAAGCAGCGGCGCCGAGTCGACAGCGGCGCAGAACGAGCTGCATGCACACAACGAGGTCGTGGTCAACAAACTGAAGCGGGCGTTGAGAGAAGGGGAAGCTCGAAGCGCGGAGGTACAAGCACAGCTCCGTGCGTTGTTGGAGCAGGAAACAGCTCTGCGTGAGAAGCTTCGCGAGGTGTTTGCTCGGCAGCAGGAATCGTCAAGCATCCTCACAAGGAGGACGCACACATGACGGTGACACGAAGAGAGGCAGCCATGCTCAGATCTCCTGTTGTCCCCTTTGTCGCCACGACCACCGGCGGGTGTTCAAATGGCAACCTCGAAACTAAGAAACGTTGAAACAGAAACACTGAACACTGGAACATGGGACACGGAACATGGAACAGCACATGTGCTTGCCAAAAGTAGGCACACACATTTCGTTTGACACGGGTTTCGTTCAATGCACCACCAAAACAAAACAACACAGAACAAACAAAAAGCATGTGCCAGCGTTCATTTTGCCTCACAGAGACCGCCTGCACTACAGGTGCGACAGTGTGCCGCAGTGTGCTACATGGCAACGCGTTTGGCTGCCTACACTGCCTCTGTTTCGAAGAACTGCTCGTATCTGGCGACAAGATCCTTCGTAGACGCCTCCTCGAGCGCAGTCATCATGGCTCGAGCGAGACTCCACTCGGCGGGATCTATGGGTTCCCATGCCGGCATCCCACTAGCTGTGCCGGTGTCGGTGTCGGTGCCAGTGCCGGGCTTCCTAAACGCAACCGGGTGGGCTTTCCAGTTGCACTTCACCCTCTGTGCGACGGCGGCGAACACAGACTCGACCGGGTTGAGCTGCGGGCTGTGTGCCGGAATCATGTGGTAGTCCAGGTCCGCGGCTTCCAGGTACTCTACCACCTGCTTCTTGCGATGCAGCGGTGTGTCGTCCATGATGACGACCCACCTCCGGACGTTCTTCGCGCCGTCCCGCCCCACAACGGCCTTCGTGTGCTCACCCAGCACCTTGTGCACCTGTTTCAAGAAGTCCACACAGTCACCGGCCTGCATGGCGCCGAACGTCAGAAACTTGGTGGCCACCGACCCCAGTTCGGGGGACACAGCGCCCGTCAACGTTGCCGTTCTGTGTTCTACCGGCTCTCCCATGGGCCGCCAGACCCCACAGCGTGCCGGACCCAGCGCCCATGGCTGCTCGCCGATGTACACGCGCCACCGACTTGCAGCGTCAGGTGACTCGAGCCACTGGACGTAGGCACGCCGTGCTTCGAGCGTTGCCTGTGCACGCACCAAGGGGAAGGACAACACACCACACACCACACACCACACACCACGCGGCACAGTGGATGTGAGTAGGCGTGACACGCAACTGGAAGCAACGTGCTCGAGGGTTTTCACCGCAGCGTACGTTGTCGTTTCGTCGAGGTCGTGGCACACGCATATGCGTCAGTTCCACTTGCATGCTCGGGTGCTTCAGCATCGTCAGCCCCGCCATGGTGGCTGTCGACATGTACCTGCCAAACTTGTCTTCCATGGCTTGGCACAGCGTCTTCAGCGTGACGCTGGCGCCTAACATCCCACTGTAGTATGAGCGATTGCCGTCGCCCATGACAGCCTCGGCGGTGATGGCCGTGGCGTGCTCCGGTGGCAGTGTCGGGAACACAAGCTGGAACACGTGCGCACGCATTTCGTCGGTGGCGTTCAGGTGAGCACCGCCGTCCCTGTCGCCAGTCTCACGATACCGCTGGACCAGCAAGCGTACTGTGGAGGTGGCGATGTTCCACCTGAACGCCGCGTGCGCCGGGGTGAGGCCCTCGATGACGACGGAGTCGATGACCTTGCTGAGAACCTCCTCCTCCGACAAGTGGCGGGTAGACACGGCGGGCGGCCGCGGCGGTTGTTTCAAGCCACGATGCGCAAAACATCTCTTGCTGGGATGTGATGTGACGCGCCGACAAGGGAAAAACGGAACTAGTGGGTGTGCAGTCGATGCTGTCGCCGGGATGAGGAACGTGCATCGTCGCGGGGGAGTCCAAGAATCACGGCGCGCTGAGGCATCATCACCATCACCATCGACGCCATCGACTGCACTCTCACTACTCTCACTCTTCCTCTTGCCTCGCCTACGCACGTGGCCGTCATGACGCCCGCAATACAGCGCGTCACCACGTACTCTGGTCATGCAGCGTTGGCCTTTTCTCGCCCCCGACTTCATGCGCGCGCGGCACGTCCCGGTGGGAACATCATCAGCACCATCGACGCCATCGACTGTGTACTCTCTATTCCTCTTCCTTCGGCCGTCATGACTCCCGCAATACATCGCGTCGCCACGTACTCTGTGCGTGCAGCGTTTGCCTTTCCTCGCCCCCGACTTCCAGCGCGCACGGCACGTGCCCGTGGTGACGTCTCCTCCGCGTGCGACTGCGGGGCCCTCTTGCGTCGTCGCGAACAGTTGCCGCTGCATGGTAGAAGCAGCGAGAGACATGGATGGCGGCGTGACGGCGGCACCACCTGCAGCGTCGTCACAGCTCTTGGCACGCACCGCTGGCGCTGGGCTGGCTTGCAGCGACGACACCGGCGTCGGGTGGACCACCGTGTCCCTTGCGCTGCGTGCTGCTGTGCCAGAGGCTCCCGAGCCTCCAAGTGGCGTCGTTGTGTCACGTGGCGACGCCATCGCGCGGTGCGGTGGCAAGGCTTTGGCAACTCAGACGGTGTTGAAACACGAAGATCGCGCGCGAAACCAATCAACGCGCGCGTGCTGGCGAATGAAACGTTGGAGGTTCTGGCCGAATGTGCCACGGCTGGTTGAATGGCAAGCGAGTTGTCCTGCTTTGTGATACCCAAAGCCGCGTTAAAGCAGCTCACGCTGGTGCCGTTTGTACGTCACCAAGTTGGTGATGATGAGCAGTGTTTGACAAACTTTTGAGTCGACAAAAAGCGCGCGCACTCTTGATGAACATCGCTTTTGCCCCATCGTACAAGGTATTCTCGACTCCTGTGCTGCTGCGGGATATTGTAAATGAGACTTGGAACTTGCTAAAATCGGCGCTTCGATTGACGGGGTTTTGGGTGATCCAGAAATAAGATCTTCGTCTCGGACCCAGCGACTGGACCCCAGTCGTATGCTACGAGTTGTAGGGTCCGAGGCGTTCCTGTGGACACGTGAGCCTGTAGTTGGACGGAGCACTACCACCTGATGAGTTCGAACAGTTCATAGTTCACTCATCTTCATCGCCCCGCCCACCTTGCAGCATTTTTTGCCCATCCAAGATTGTGGGGCTAGGTGCCCCAGCTATCGAGCAGCTGGAGAAGTACTAATCCTGATTCCTGTTTCAGGAGGTTGTGGGGAGGAGTGACTCAGGAGTCACATGTTGGTGATGCTATCATCGTGTGTACTATACAGTCCTGCCACGCAAAACCGCAAGTGCTCAACCAACAGAGGTTCAGTTTGAGCATGAAGGACTTGGACTCCCCCCTACACAGGGGCTCCAATCGTTGGGTCTGATTGACTGCTGGGTCAGCAACAACAACAACACCAGTGGAAGTTGCACAACACCATGGCGATGTAGGACTCCGTCTCCAACCGAGGTTGCGCCTCGAGCCGGCGCCAACGCGGCTAGTGAGGAAGGGCGGGTCTTCGTCTCCGACCCAGCGACTGGACCCCAGTCGTACGCTACCAGTTGTAGGGTCCGACTCGGGACCGTCCGAGGCGTGCCTGTGGATACTTGCGCCTGCAGTTGGACGGATCACGAAACGTACCACAGTGGTAGTACCACTCGATGAGTCGAAGAGTGCACAGTTCACTCAACTTCATCGCCCCGCACAACTTGCTGAACGTCACTCGTCTTCAGTGAGAGGCATATGCTGCCGCAGACATCAGCCGCAAGAGCATTCAATGGTTCGGGCTGTGCAAACAACACATGCATGAAGCAGCTGGACAAACTACGGACTCGCCCATGTGCCAAGGACAACCCCCATCTCTGCAATGTCGCTGTTGCTGTTTCACTGAGCCGAATGCATTTGCCCACACACAGTTGAGTGTCCAACCTCGGCTTGATCCGCCACGCGTACACCGCATGCCCACGCACGATCCTATGTGACCGTGGCGAACTTGTACTACAGTATCCCAGGTGCGTAAGCGACGGTGAAAGTCACGCACGTGCAATGCCTATGGAAAAAGCATTGGTTTGAATGTGTTTGTTCACAAGGAGGGTGTCAACGGTGGTGCAATGCATGTTTATTTCGCTTTCAGCATGGACGGTCTACACAGCCATGGTGCAATGAGTGAAATTCCGTTGTAAAAAGCACATGTTCAAGGAAGCAGCACTAGCAGCAGGCTTACGAGTGCGCACGGACAGGAGGAGGGTGCCGAATCACACCCTCATCACCCCGCTCCACAAGCGGCATCAGTGTGAGTTGCATCAGCACTGCTTCGGGTCCCACAGCACACGACGGCTTGGACTCTTCGCCATCATCCACATCCTCCTCCACAGCCGTGTCCACCCTCATCACAGGTTCTGCGTGCGGGCCCGTGTTCGTGTTCAGAGTTTCCACAAACTGATGCGGGTGGGCAGGCATGGGAACCGGCATCTTGTCTGCCAGGGGCGAGTCCATCGCCACTGACGCCATGTCGAGCGGTGATGCGGTGTTCACGCTGCGGCTGGTGCCACTGGTGGCGTTCTCATCAGGGTGGCCGACGTCATGGCTGCGCATGAGTTCTGTGGTCATGCGACTCACTTGAGGGTATCGAATGGTGTTGTCTTGGAGCGACCGCAGGGCCGACACCCCCGACAGCAGCTCCAACCGCGCCAGCAGATGCTGTTGGGGGTTGGTGGATGCCGTCTCCGCAAGCTTCGCGGCCGCGAGAACAGAGGCCTGGAGGGGAGGACGAGTACAAGCCCGCACACAAACCACCCGCCGAACGACGTCATGCACAGGTGCCGTGCACCACGCGACACAATGCGATCAGCACGCTACCTTCTCCAATGTTGTCACGGGACCAGAAAGTGCCGCGCTGTGCCACCATACATGCACAGCGCGGCACAACATATCACACGGATCACGGAAGCGTGCGGTGAGGCAAAAACAAGCAACTCAGGGGCCTCAAACCACTGCAACCACACAAACAGCCGGACGCAACCAACACACGACCAGCGCCACGAGCACACGTACGTTGCGCCAACCTGTGCAACCACATCACCCCATGCCTCATGGTCCAGTGCGTGTCCAAGCGCCGAACACGCTTCCAGCACGCGGTGCACAACAGCGGGGTCGCCGGTGGCAGCGTAGTGACCCCACAGCCCACCCACGATGCCCGCCGATACTTCGTTGGCCAGAAACCCAATCAACAGGTCGGTGTTGTGCAGGGGAGGCGCCGCGGTAGCGTGGTCACGCAACGGGATCGGTGTGCCTCGCACACTGATGGCCATGCACCACAGCCAAAAAACAACAACAACACAAAACAAGAAAAAACAAAAGTACAAAGCCAAGAGTTCAAGCACACGGTGAGGGTCATGGGACAGCACAAAACCAAGGTCGAAAACAACGCAAGGGAAGCACATGCAACGCACTCCATCGGCAAGTTCACCACGAGCTCATCCATGAAGTTACTGGATGGTGCTTCACTGTTTGGTTGAGGCTGCGTGCCGTCAAGAACAGGCGCATGCTCGCCAGCGTATCTGCGCATCGGAGTGGTGAGTGCATGCGTGGCCAGGCACGTGCATTCAGGACGCTGCAGCGCATCACGCACGCTTCAGCCACCATGCCAGCATGCTGATCCGCGCGTGCGGCGTCTGCTGCACGCTTCGCGGCCTCTTGAAGTCGCTCATGCCCAGGCAGCATCACGCGTGGGCCAAGCTTTTGGTGGGACAACCACCTGGACAGCTTCTCGGCAGGGCTACCTTGGATATCCTCTGGCAGCGGCGGCGGCGGCGGCACACCTGTGGCAAGCTTGCGGTGTTGATGGTGCACCACACATCGGGCGGCACGAATCGACCACACCGTGTCCATCACCTGGTGGGGGGTGTGACGAGTCGTGTGAACAGCAGCCCCACAGCACATCAGCACACACACGCACAGGCACACAGACACACAGAGACACACCACGCGCGCATGCACATGCGCAGATGGCAGACGACATCCACATGGGGTCAACTTGCACACCGCCGCATACTAGGCTCTTGGAGGAAAACACAAACACAAAGAAACCACTGCGCCAACGTACCGAGGGCACCAGCAGTTGCATGTTGTGTTCGAACTGGCTGTAGCACTCTTGAGAGTGAGCAGGGATCTGCCAGTTCAAGATGCTAACACCACGCGGCGCGTTGGCAATGGCAACAACTTCGTCATGCAAGTGCGTCAACTGGGGCACACGAGGATGGCGCAAGCCCACCAATAACCGCAAGGGCGTTAGTACGGCAATTTTGCGCAGAGAATCACACGCAGCCGTGTCTCACCCTTTGCAGTTGCTGTTGAACAAAAACGGCATCATCGTGGCGGTCGGTTTCAAGCTGACACGACACAGGTGCACAATCCAACCGAAGGGGGACATGCACACGTGAACAGCGATGCCGTGGCGCCACTGCTGTGGTCGAAACCAAGCACATACCATGGCTCGGCACTCACCCACCCACCCACCCAGGGCACACACATACCTGCTCCCGTCGTTGCATCAGGATTTCATAGGCTGCCGTCACAAGGCCGTCCATGATTTCGTCGCACACTGGCGTGCCCGCCATGGCAAGGATGCGCATGACAAACAGTGTGGTGGCTACAGTGGGTGGTCCACCGTCTTTGAGGAAACTGGAGGAGTAGTACTGCAGCTGCTGCGGCGACCCGAGCACAGCTCGAACGTCCTGCCACACACCACAGCGTGACCATGCCACAAACCGTCATGGGGATGGACACTACAAAGCGACTACACAAGGACGATTGGAGACGCCATGCACGGCACACACAAACGCAAAACAGCAGCGGCTTCATCGTACATCTGGGTAGTCTCGACAGATGGCGGCGATGAAGGCCATGCGTTGGAGTTCTTGCCCAGTGCTTTGGAGTCGTTGGGGTGTGCAGTGCGCCGCCGCATTCACAAGCAAGCGGCGCAACTCCTGTGGAAACGGGTTCTCGAAGAAGTGCTGCAACGCAACCGCCGAGACAACGTCCACTGGCGGCGACTGCCTCGGCTTGGCAGACGCTGATGCGCCCGTGGCGTCCTTGTCCGAACCGTCTTCTTCTGTAGGTGTCACTGATGCTGCCCTTTCTTTGACAGGTATTCCAGCACGTGGGGCTACGGTGTCCAAATCCATGCCCTTGGAGTCCTTCTTGCCTGCAGCTTGTTTCCGAAGTGCCCGCCGCGCACGGCGCTGCCTTTGCTTCCGCCGCCGCCGCCCACCGCTCTTCACGTGCGTGGAGGTTGCAGTGGTTCCAGTGGAACCTGGCGACGACGCACCCACATCGTCCGTGGCGTCATCGCCACCTGCAGCCGCCGCGGCGCTGGAGTGAACACTGCGACGGATGCGGTTGGGCACCAACATTGTGCTGGTGTGGGGCAGCGGCGCCAGTGCACACCTGTGGAGACAGGGCCGACCCTTGTGTTGTACGTAACGCGTACATAGCGGCCGCACTATACCACAGCGGGACGCACGCCGGAGAAGCATCATGACACACCCTGCACGCAAGCGCTGGCGCACAACATCAAACTGCCCTTCTTGAGAAGACCGTGCTTTGATGAATACACATACACGCACTTTACGAGGTTTCGCGCGGTTCAAGCTGCTTGTTCGCGCGGCAGCAGGGGCCGACGAGAGAACGTTTTGTTGTCCACATCTCCCACGGTCGTAGCGCGCGGGGCCCCATTGCAGACGGCACCCGTCACGACCCACGCCACAGCGTATGCACATTGGTTGTTGGCTTTAGGGTATCGCTGCAAGAGAAACAACGTCCTGCCGGAGCTGGAGGTGCTGGCAGAAGACCACATGTGATCGATCCTGTTGCACTGGTTGTTCGTGGGTGACTGCTCGAGTCCTACCTCGTCGGCACCATGTCCAAGCGGACAAGTGGCAGACCTGTGGGCAAAGTGTCTGTCACAGTCGAGGTGCATCGTGGGCGCTCCCTACCTGTACTCGGTACGTGCTCCTGGTGGTGCTGTGCAACTCGCGCGTGCGTGGTGCTGACGGCGACTGGCACGGGGCAACAGACCCACTTTTCATCCAGGCTGAGTACATCGTCCCAGGGTCTCAAGCTCCACCACAGAAATGTTCAGCCCAGCGCGTGCGGGGTGGGGAAGCAGAATGGAGGGACGCATCGTTTACATTGTGCGTGGCGGTGGTTGTGGTTGTGGTTGTGGGTGCGGTGTGGAGAGGCTCGGACGTTGCCCCTTGCGTGCTGCGGAAAAAAACTGACCACTCACCTGTCTCTGTTCCCTTCCCAGTAACATCAAACCACCCGCATCACGTGGTGGTTCCACGCAGTGGTCCCGCTTGAAAGGTGATGTTCTAGTTCGACTGTGTGCGGAAGACAGCGGTTCGCTTCGCGCCAGTACACGAGTGCTTGGTGAGGTACGCCACACAGCCTCGGCTGTGGGGTTGCAGCTGCTCCCACTGCAGAACATGACTTGGCACTGACACGGTGTGATGGTATTGCATTCAATTCAATGTTGGCTGTGCCGCGACCGCGACTGCTACCGAAAATGTATGCCGTCCGGTCGCATGGCCTTCTTTTCTTTTTGTTTTGTTTTGTTTTGTTGTTGTTGTTTTGCGGTGGGCGAACAGGTTGGGCCCTTCCCAGTGCACCGGTTCGTGGATGACCCACCCCACTTGGGCATCCAAGACGGCGTGGGCTTGTCCCAGCGGTGGAAAGCCGTCGTCGGCTCCCGCGACCGTGCCGAGCTGTGTGTTTCGCTCCACGTTAAGCTCCCCATGGCAGCGGGGCAGCGGCAGCGCAAACCCCGCACCGCCGCCACATCCACACCACTGTCGAGCGTGGACATGGGGGAATCGGAAATGGGGCAGATGGCCCGGGATCTCATTGCTGCAGGCACAGGTTTGGACAGGTACGCGTGTGTGCATGTGTGGTGCGTGTGGTGTGTGGAGGGAGTGCGCGCGGCAGTGCTGCAGTGCTTGGGATGCACACGCACATGCAACACGATCGACCCGGCAGTCGCGTGTGTGTGTGTGTATGTGTATTTTCCATTTGTTCTGGTTGCTGCCATCGTTTTCTTCACCACTTGCTGATATGTGTCTACGCGCTCTGCTCGTGCCTGTGTGTATGTCTGGTCTGTCAGCGACGAGCCTGGGCCAAGTGCCACCCGCGCTGAAAAGCCACCACTTCACTTCCGCAAACTCAATGCCGCGTGCGTTTGTTGTTCTTGTTGTTGGTGTTGTTGTTGTTGTTGTTGTTGTTGTCGTCGCCAACTGGGCATGGTGGCTTGTGAAAGGTAGTGAGTTGACTGACTGGTCGCCGTGTTACAGGTACAAGAAGGCTGCCAAACGCCGAGCTCCGTTGCCGGTGCAAGCAAAGGCCGTGATGTCGATCATGAAGGCCGCTCTCAGTCTTTCATTCCGGCAAAACGCTGCCGTGCGTATGCATGCAATGTGTCGCGATGGTGTGCGCTTGTGGCTGTTTTGAGTGGTCGCGCGCGCATATGTGCCCTGCTCACACAATGCACTGCGACACCCAGGTTCGCGATGCAATAAAGAAGCAGGGTCTGGCGTTGAATGATGAACTTACTTTCAAGGACTTGTTAGACATGTGCGTGGGGTTGAGTGCGGCGCTTTGTATGCCATGGCACTCACACACACACACCCGACTCCGTGCAACGGTCTGCACTTGCCACAGTCACAAACATATGAGCGGTGAAGACTTGACTTCTTATGCCGCCGATAGCCCAAGGCGCACAGGCGCAGGAGGCTCAGGGGACAGCAAGTCAGATGCGCCGTCGCAGCCATCATCGGGGGAGTCCAAGTCGAGCACAACCGCATCATCTCGTCCAAGTGGCTCATTCCAGGTCGGAGACCGTGTTGAAGCAAAGTACAAGGGCAAGGGCACGAAGTGGTACAAGGGGAAGGTGACTCGGGTGAACTTTGACGGCACCTTCAACGTCGAGTATGATGATGGCGACAAGGAGTTGGGTGCCAAGCCCGAGAACATTCGAAAGCTCGGTGGCTCTACTGCACGAAGCCGAAGTCCTGCACGTGGCGGAGAACCCAGCAGTGGAGGCGGTGGTTCATTCACTGTGGGAGACCGCGTAGAAGCGAAGTACAAGGGCAAGGGCACGAAGTGGTACAAGGGGAAGGTG
>Ga0213833_1002852_pt1 | contig 10910 bp, 16 predicted proteins | sample SWATP21_FD_160575 | JGI IMG/M metagenome (GOLD analysis project Ga0213833, IMG submission 160575) | Coastal seawater microbial communities from Marineland, Florida, United States - SWA TP2 #1 | ecosystem: Environmental > Aquatic > Marine > Coastal | place: USA: Florida | collected 2016-08-14
CCCCCACACACACACACGCACTCTTGCTGTGCAACTCGCCGGCGCTTCTTGTCACGAAAGGCGGCACGCCGTAACATGCGCAGCTTGTGCATGCGACGGCGCAGTTCCTTCTTGCTGCTCGTGGCGCGCAAACCCGAGAACGCAGTGTCGATGGACGCCAAGTCGTCCTCCGGTGGCGCAGGCGAGGGCGGTGCATTCGCTGCGGCCTTTGACTCTAGCAACTGCGTGGCGGCCCATCCGGGTCGCGGGAAAGGGGGGTTGACGCGACCGCGGCTGCCAAAGGGAAACCTCACGGGCGAGCGTGACGGTGATGACGACGACGGATACGGCGGTCGGCTGGGAGAACGACTAGAGCTTTCGCCTTGGCAAGGCAAGGTGCCGGACGCTGATGCTGACACTGGTGCTGATGCGGATGCGGATGCGGATGCCGGTGCCGCTGCTGCGGTGCCATCCCGTTCACGTTGCAACTTCTCCAGGTGCCGCATCATGTCACCGTCTCGTGGCCGAGGTGTGCGCTTTCGTCGTGTGCGCCTACCCCTGCGCCTACGTTGGCGGTGGGGTGTGTCTGACTCTGAGCCGGAGTCATGACTGCGGCTCCCCACCTCCCGTCCGTGGTGTTGTGTGGTGGTTTTGCCACCTGGGCGCATCCCTTTCTGGCGCAAACGCTTGTTTCGGCGACGGCGACGGCGGCGACGACGATGGTGATGTCCATGCCCGTGGTTGGTGCTTGACGCCGATGACACCCCGGGTGAAGAGTCGCCCCCAGAATGCGTCTCTGGCACCTCGCGCACAATTTGAATCTTTCGCGGAAGGGAAGCGCCCGAGGTGCCCACGTCAGCGTGATCGCTGCGGGCGTGGCGGCCACTGTCTTGCTCCTCTCGAGCAACCTCACGTGTCCAATGGTCAGGCGGTGGTGATGCTGGCGACGGCGGACTGTCGGGAGCGTTGCTCTCACCGTCCGCAGGCTTGTGGTGTTGCTGTGGAGTACGCCAGGCCTGCATGGGTGCCAGCACATTGCGACTGGGCTTGGCAAACCGCCGTTTCATCGCCGTGGAATCCAGTGTGGCTGCCAATCCCGCAGCACCGCAATCGGATCGGGGCGTGGTTTGCATGATGAAGGGCGCCGACATGGAGCGTGATGCGGCAGCTGCGGCTGCGCCAGGCGGCAAGGGTGGCACAACACGCGGCCCAGCTCCAAGCACAACCCTCGTTGGGGGCTTGTCGCTGCGTGAGATGGACTGCGACTGCGAAAAGAAGGCCATGCGCTGTTGCTCATGTTCCCACGACGGTGTCGGCGGAGAGGACTGGCGAGGTTGCATGGCAATACAGCACACACAAACACACACACACACACAAGTTAGGGAATCGGGGTTGCATCAGGTGTCGTGACAACAGCACAACTCACCAATCGGGCGCTGGCAGGTGAATCAGGCAACAATGGGGCTCTCAGCACACGCGCTGAAGAGGATGCCAGCGGCAATTTCGGCAGACCGTGGACCTTCTTTCTTCTTGTCGGTGACGCGCTCCTACTCCTGCTTCTGCTCCGACTTGCACTTCGACTGCGGCTCCGGCTGCTCCGGCTGCTCCGGCTGCGGCGATGTCGACGACGAGTGCGTTTGTGTTGTCGGCGTCTGCGTCGCGAACGTGTCCGCTGTTTGGTTCCCTCCCCTACGCTTGGCACATCCCGGTCGCCCCGGTGTCGGCGGTGACGCAAGAAACGCTCTGGTGTCACTGCTGCGGCCCGTGAGCGCTCGTCATCACTCCCGAGTTGGGGGAGGTTGCCGCTGTAGTCTCCGGTCACAAAGGCAAACACATCCTCCTGGTACGCGTGTTCCGGATGGCCTTCGGTCTGCCCAACCTCAGCACCCAGGGTGACTGGGGTGGTGCTTCGGTCTGGAGGAGCCTGGTGCGCGTCATCGTCGATCAAGCCAAGCGCGGAGGGTTGTCTTTCGTGTGTGCCATCCATGTTGGAACCACTGTCGGCAGGCTCCATGCCTTCTGGCTACCCTGCCGGCGCTATGTCGACATGTGCAGACGGTGCTACTGAGCGAACTAACAACAGATGGGTAACGCAGACGGTACAACGAATGATAACTCACTCGTGCATTCAAATGAGAGCGACGCGGCTGGCACTTTTGATCGACTACGTGGATCGCGCGAGCACCAGCAGTGCCAACACGTGCAAGGACTGATTCGGTTGCACCATGCTTTGCCAGACGAATTTGCAGGATCAAATCAATCAATCAATCTCAATGCAAGATGCCCGTGCACCACTAGCACTGCATCCTCCGGCGTGCAAGCACCACAACTTGTGACACAAGCTCTACTCACAACTCGTCATGGAGGCCACGTGGCCGGCGGTTCAACCGCACCGTGCGGGACGGATCGAAAGGGAAGTACTCCCGGCACGACTTGGATCGGTCACAGAGTACGTGCCTGCGCACAGACCAACATGAGAAGAGGGGGCACAGACACAACACTCACCAAGCACACAGGTGTGACGCACGCTTGTCCTGGGAGCAAGAACTCTGCCATTTTATCCCCAGGTCGCGACCTGTGACCACCAGGGACGGGTGTGGTCAAATACCACTGCTGGATCGCGTACTTCACCCCCCGCTGGACACGTTCTCCCACGTGGCTGGAAAGAGGGTCACAGAACCTGTATGTACCACAACACGTGCCACCGCATTCCTCATCAGACTCGCACTATACACGCACACAACACAAACGCCACACACCCCTCCGCAGTCAGTCCTGTGAAAATCGCGACTCGACCTTTCACGGCCGGGACAGTGAGGTTCAGCGCGGGAAACGAGGTGCCACCCCCCTCCTCCACTGTGGAAAGGTACACCAGAGCAGTCACTGCTCGCTGGTTTGGCTGTGTCGCCCCCACACCGACACCAGAGTGGTTGTGAGATGAAACAAACCCAACGCGCGCGCACGGAGTGCCCCTATACCACACCACACCACGGCGCAGCCGCGACCTACCTGCAGCGACAAGGAGCAGTCTGTGTGTGCAAGGTAGGACTCTCCAGGGGCATACTTCAACAACTGTGTTGCAAGCGCGTGCGTCCTGGGCAACCCAAACACGTCCTCGAGACGCTGCTGAACACTGTCAATCAGTGAACTTTCGCCAGGGAAAACGAACGTCGATGTGCTCCAAGTCAGTTCCGCCGCAAGCGTTTGACCCACTCTGGATGTGTCGAAGCACACGCGCTCCCGATCGCCCGCGGCACCCCCATCACGCCTACTGGAGTCTGACACCAACACCACGGGCGAAGACGCGGCGACATCACCATCACTGCCCTTCTCCTCCGGGTTGAAAACCTTGCCACCATTATGTATGTCTTCATGCAGGCCTTCCACCAGCGACACAAACGGAGATCCCCGGGAGAAGCACACCAGTGGAGGTACCAGACGTGAGGGCGCATGCTTGTCATCGAAGAGCGACCGGACGCTGTTCGCCTCAGACGATGAAAGGAAGTCATCCGCCATGTAGACGCGCGGTGAGGGAGCATAAGACAGTTGGACTACATCCAACGATACGTTGTGGGTGCGAAGAGATGGCTCCAAAGAGGGTGCTTTCGGACCATACCTGGAGCCGATCAAAGGGGGTCAGCTTGGCACGCACCGTTCCGGGGCACAACGCGCACGCACATCGAAGACAGTTTACGGCCGCCGAGCTGCAAGGCACCAATGTAGTGACGCCTCGCTGCTTTCATGTCTCCACTTGCAGCCAGGGCGGCGGCTGCAGCGTTGTAGCAGTCAAACCCAGCTCTGTGAAGTTCACACGAAGCTATCAGGTCAACATGGCAGCAGCACGACACAAGAGCACTACAACACCACTGTACCGAAGATCACAGGCACGGCGAAACGACTTGGCAGCAGCTCCATGATTATTCAACCCTTCCATGCTGCGGCCCAGTCCCATTGCAGCTTGTCTGACTTGCTCCTTGCGCTCTTCAGGCACCTTGTAAGAGGTGCTCATCGATCCGCGTTGGAGCCACTTTATCAGTCTCTGGAACCTGCCTCACAAGAGACGACGGCACACATGTCACGAACTCCTCCCAAAGCCCGGCTTCACAACACCAAAACGAACTGCTTCTTTCCGCCTTCGTAGTCAGCTTTTTCGTTCAGCGAGGTCCCCAGCATCTCGATCACGTACGGTTTCCGCGCACGCTTCAAGTCGCGCATGGACAACGCGATCCGGAACTGCTCCGCTGCCTGGCTGAATTTGTGGACCTGGGGGCAGCCCACGTGTGAGGACCAGCATGCATGTGGAAACGAAACGCCACATCTTCAATTCAAAGATGAATGGGAAACCGACCAGCATCAGAGAAATACCGAGCGAGGTTCGGATCTCGGCGGAGTCCGTTCCGTGCTTGGCGCTTAGTTGCACCGCTGCTTGCAACTCTCGGGAAGCACCCAGGCCATCACGCAGGCGCAAGAGCACTGTGCCCAGTTCATACCGAACGTGTGGATCGCTAGGCGATAGTCTGACCGCCTCCCGGAGTGCATCCCGAGCTTCCGCAAAGTGAGACTGCTTGAGGAACTGGGCGGCGCGAGATCGCAGTGCCTGCACCACCACGTGTCACGATCGACACCCACACTCGCACAGCTGCGCCCGTACCATAGCCTGATCGGAGGAAGCAGCTTTAGTGCAACGACTTGACATAATAACGAGTATCATCAGCCCCATGATGCCCCATTGGAGCCGCATGATTGCCTTGCAAGGACAACACAAGCTTGTCGTCGCCCTGTCATGATCTAAATTTCTGGTGTATGTATTTTACTTGAATACTCGATTCGAAACGGCACTCCTTGTCCTGCTTCTGCGTGCGCACTCGCTCTCAGACCCAGACTAGTGCTCCTACAACGAGTCATGGCGTGAGAATGGGGTGGTGGCAAGCTAGGCGTGCGTCATATTTACCGTAGGCAAGAAGCTGGGGAAGAGAACAGCGCAGCAATGCCTCGCAATCGCAGAAAGGCGAAGAACAAGTCACCGCGCAAGCGAAGTCCGAAGAGGCATGGCACCTCGGACTCCACCGAAGACCTGCCGGAGTGGATGACGGGGCAAACGTCAATCCCTCAGCCTGTGTTGCGGGGCAAACTAAGTGAGCAGGTAAAGTTCTCTGACCTTCCGATACCAGTGCAGCAGCGGTTGTACGAGGAGCAACTGGCAACGTTCAAAGCAGAAGAGGCAGCCGCGGCTCGGCTCAACAAGCAACTGAAAGCGAGCAAAGCACAACGCAAAACTGACCAGGTGCGAAAACCAAAAGTCATAACCGCATGCGGGCGGAACACAGTCTCGTTTGTCTGATCCTCACATCCCATCTGCTTGCAGAAAGACATCATGGAAACGATGCTGGCCAAGTTGCGACGAAACAAGGCGCACTTGGACAAACTGGAAGACACACTTGCAAGCGTAAGACGCAATTCGAACGCAGCCCAATGTATTGCTTTGTCGTTATTTCACAGCGGGGTGCGTACGTTGCAGTTGCGCGCGGAAGGGGCCCAGAAGCAAGAACAGTGCTCAAAGGAGCTGAGAAACCAGGAGGATGTTGCGAGTGCCGCGGAAGAGTGCGCGGCAAAGCCTGTGGCTCTGTGAGAGCTGTCGCTTGTACTGACGCGTTGCTTGCATGGCGGGCGTGTTTCGTGCTACTGCCTCAGGCATGGCAAGGTGTTGCAAACGGAGCTGAGATTTCGCGAAAAGGCGTTGAAGAAGACGGAAATGCAGCTGGACGAGTTTGGGAAGGCGACTGCATCTCGAGAAACACTGATGGATCAGGTGGGTTGCGGTTGCACAACCGTAGACTTCGTTCGCCAACCAAACAACTGTGCAATGGCCCGGCCCGACAGCTTACTGAGCTGGAGCACCGAGTGGACCTACGAAAGCGTCTGACCCGCACGATGAACACGGTGGATTTCGACGTGGGCATCACTCCCATGCTGCTTGAGTTTGCTCGTGCCTTTCCGCACAGCGTTGCAGCTCAAGCTGAAGCACTTACAGCCACGCAGCACACGCTGTTTTGGGATAGTGTAGGGAAGCAACGGTCACGAGCACACCTTGCCATCCAACAGCAAATTGGACCACTGATGCAGGCAGCCATGGAGGTTCGTCTCACCATCAAAGTTGTGTAGCTACATCCATGTCTCACTGCATGTGCATTCACCAGCGGCACCCTGAGAACCTGCACATTCAAATTGTCAGTTGTCGAATGCTGTGGCGCACAGCATCCTTTTTTCCGCACCTTGTTGTGGGGTTCCGATCAAGTGGCTGTGTCATGAACATTCTAGCAGGGCTGCGTCAGTACCACGACCGAAAGCGGTACGCGCCCCTCTCCACTTGTGTGTCTCCACCATGCATCCCTTGCCCCCTCACGAGCTTCTTGTTGCCATCCAGCTACTTGTACAATGCGTCGGGCGCGCTGCGTGCTTTGGTTCCTCAGTCAGACCGACTCGACTCGTATGCATGCAGCGATGCGGCACTGCGTGACCCGGTTGCAGTGTTCACGTCTGGGTACGACCAACCTCTGGGAGCAACGGCTCCACGTGGCTTCACGAAGCACTTGGAAGATCACATGCCATGGCTGAACAAGACTCAATCCCGAAACGACATGGACGCTGTGACGCAGTCACATGGTGAACGCGGCAAGCGCGCCCACACCCCTGGCAAAGGGGCAAACCGTCGCAGCAGCATGCCTGGCCAAGTCGATCGGCTTCAAGTGCAGCCAGATTCAACGGGGGAAGAAACCGAGAAGCAACGCAAGGCGCGCCTGGCGAAGCGCACTCTAAGTGGAGGGTTCGGCAGTAGCACCAGTTTGGGGAGCGTGAACCCGTCGGGTACGGGCGGCAAAGTAGTCGGCAGTGGCAAACGACAGTCTGTCGGGAGCACAACATCTGCACGGAGACCAGGCCGGGTTCGTGCGATGCTGCACAACTCTCGTTTTTTTCGTGTTCATGAATGACCGTGGTTGCGTCTGTTGTATGATTTGCGTTGTTGGGTCTGCAGATTCGCACCCGTGGGATGGGACATGTGGGACTGTCGCGGGCAGTATCGCCCATTCGACGTGACAACCGCAGGTACGTTTACATGATCTGGTGCAATGTACTGAGAGTGCACAGAAATGGTCACACGCCACAACTACGTCATGGGGCTTCAGTCCTTCACACAGAAGAAAAGCCCACTCGCCATCTCATGGCGGGGGCAGGCTGCTGCGATCTGCTATGCGCCGCACAGGGTCGAAACAGAGCGGAACTGCAAAGAAAACCATGCACCACAGTGTTGGCATCAACGTGGACGACTCCACACCACTACCGTCCGTGTGCATGGAGCTGCGAGTGATAGATCCGGCAGAAATTCGTTTCTGGGCACGCAATTGCCTGCCTCGGCTCTTTGCATGTGTTGACTCCTTTCCCAAGGTTTGGTGCTTCGTTGAAAGGTATGACTGGTGACAACACACGCCCCCTCGCCCTTCCCCCCTCCACACTGTGCAACAAGTTTGCCGCCCTCACCGTTGGTGTTGGTGTTGCAGTGCAATGATTGTGATGGTAACGGCTGTGGAGTCACGACCATGGCGAGCACGCTTCTTTCTTCACGACGATTTGCTGCACGTTATGCTCCGCTCGCTGACCATCCATCTTATGCGCCCATTGGTACAAGCATGTGGGTTGTATCTTCTGCTCAAAGCGATCCCGAAAGCTGGGCCCGAGCGGGAGGCAGTTCTGAAGAGGTACGTTGCCTTTCACAACGGCTGTGCGACACCATCAGGGCTAAACACGGCTGGCAGGTACCGACACCATGAACTCGTTGAGCACCTGTTGGGGGTGTCCGTAGTGTATGCCCAGAGTCGAGACCTCCCCCTGCCTTCGCGTACGTACCGATGCATACCGGTTACAACGCCACGAAACGCGGTTGACCCACCCTCCCTGCTTGTTCAGGTCGTCATTCTCTTCCTAACAAAAAGTTGCAGAGCCCTCGGCCTGTGTCTGGTCGAGTCGATGATGAAGCCACCGGCGATGCCACGGTGGAGGAAACACAGTCGAAGACCGAGGGCCACGATCTCACTGTCAGTTCACAGGGGCTGAAGAAACAGCAAAGAGACTGGGAGGCGTGTAAATGGAGTGTCATCAGCAGCGTGCTACACCCATCCAGCATGAAGTTGCCCCTGCTGTCAGCAACGGCCACAACCCTGCGTGTACTCGATGGTCCGCCACCACCGCCCACACCAGACCGAAGGCGACGCCATCATGCTTCCAAATCCCGCCGCCATCACCCACACCAACATCAGCACCAGCGCCAGCCTCAACGCCAGCGCCAGCACTCCCCACCTCCAGTGCCCTCTAGCAAGAATCATCACGGGGGAGCACGCAGACGTGACGGCAAAGGCAATGGAGCAGGAGGGAACTTGGATTCCATGTCCCAGACTGACCTGGTGAATGTTGTCGTTCGGCTCACCGATGCTGCCATGTCTCTGTTCTCTGTTGATGTTCCACGCAAGTCGAAGAAAGGTGCGTCGTGCCTGTTCGACCTTCTGTTGTCATGTTTCACGAGCTCTCCTGTTGTCACAACGCTCGCACGCACGCACGCCCAACCACTGGGATTTGGCAACACAGTGAAGCTAACACCAGCTCAGGAACGGCGACGTCGGCGCAAACTTCGACGCGCAGCGAGTCAGCGTGCGCGATGCAAAGCTACGAACGCAATGCGACTCATGTCCCCGCAAACATCCGATGCGATTGATATGAAAGTGACCATGGTGCGGTCTCATGAATGAGCAAGCGGGGGGGGTTGTGTAGCTTGAGCATGCTGGCGCACTCACTACATGTGCCGTGCCATGTGTGTGTGTGTGTGTGTGTATGGGTTGGGGTGTTGCCAATGGCACGACAGACGGCCACCGTGGAAACGACCACGGTTCCCATCCTGCGGTCTGCATCTGGCCGGTCCCTTCCTCACACGCCACTCCGCGGATCACAGTCCTCTGGCAGCCTCGTGCGGTTGCCTGCCGTTTCTACAGCAGCTCCTGTCGCGGCAGCCGGCCAAGGCGGCGACATCGTCAGCAGCGCCTCTGGACCAGCGACTGACGCACGCGCACCACCACCCCCGCTGGTGCGCGCAGACACTGAGCGCACGGTGAACTTCGACATGTTGCCCACGGTCGTCTCGTCAGCACCTGCGGAGCGACCGGGGTCTGGCGTCGGAGTCAGTCGGCGCGGTGGGTTGTCTCGGGGAGGGTCTTTCCGTGGAACAGGTGGCACGCCATCGTCACGACACGGTCCGCGTCGCAACAGCAACGGCAGCGTGGGCACCGCCACGTCTTCCTCCTCCGACTTTGACAGCATGGTACCAGGAACGCGGCTGATGTCTGCCGCTCATCGTGCGCGTCGCTCCAGCGTGAACCGACGCGAACTGATGAGTGTACTAGGATCGCCTCGGTCCTGGTGGTCGTCGTCATCAGGTGAAGACACGCAGCGACGTGCGCGCGAGGGCCCACAGCTAGGTGCAAGTGCAGTCGCGGGTGATCCCGGCGCAGGTGAAGCCCAGCGTCAAGGTGTCGGGGCTGGTGAGCATGAGGGCCAGATCTGGGACGAGCAACCGCACAACATGCTTGCTGACGGTGGTACGGGGGTGGATGAAGTCGCTTCATCACCTGGTGGTGGTGGTGGTGGTGGTGGTGGTGGTAGTGGTGCTGCGGCTGTTGCCGAGGCTGATGCTCGCGGCGTGGGCAGCAGCGGTGGAAAGGGTGACGGTTGGGTGAGTGGCGGTGGCAGCACCGGGGTGGTTGGAACGGGGGCAGACCCACTCCGTACCACTGTTGGGTTGCAAATTTCCACACTGGGACTGGATAGTGATGAAGCCAATCGCCAGGTCACGAAAGTCGCTGGGAAGCTTCCGAGTCGCACCCCGCACACTGTGGTGTCGTTGTTTAGTGACACGTCGGAAGACATGGCGTTGTTTCGATCCGAGCCGCCCACCCCGGCACCGATTCCAGAGGATGGCAATGGGATGCAGTGGTGACCCCTGTCGATTGGTTGAGAACTAGCTAGCACATGTGATACCTTCAAGCACCCAACAATCGTAGCCATGTATCAACCAAATCGTGTCTTGGGTGCAGCTAAATTCAACACTAGCAACGTCACGAAAGCTGCCACCAGCGCTGAGACAAGGGCACAACTACTCTACGCGCGACCAGCTTGTTGCTGCATCTGAGTTGCGCCCGCGCTAGCAGCCTTCCTATCCTCACCCGACACATCATCACGTGACAACACCGCACTGTACACCTTCAACGCCTCCTCTGCGTCACCCTGAGCGGCCAGCGCATCTCCAAGCAGTCGTTGGGCGTGGGCTCCTGCAGATGAGGAGACGGCACGCCGAAGCACTCCTTCCGCCAACTTGTTGCGGCCCAAGGCGACATACTTTTCACCAATCTCCTCGAGCAGCCCACCAGAGGCCAGGCCCAGCTTCAACGCTTGGTTCAAAGCCTGGGCAGCCTCGGTCTCCCGCACAGGCTGCGCCATGATACAAAGAAGGCAAAGCCAGCCCCACACCTCGGCGTTCTGCACAAAAGCACACCGCGTGTTGCGCACACACAACATTCCGTTTGCATCGTGAGGATGAGCCAGCCATGCTTTTGTTGGCACGCCAACACACCCACACACCCATACGCGACACGCACGTAGTTGTCTCGTGTGTTGGCTTCGCAGAGCGCAGCTTCAGCTTCATCGGCGTCGCCAATACGCAGTGCGGCTTCACCCGCGCCACACCAAGCGGATGCCCAGTGCGAGGCGCGAGCAGCACGTAGGAACACCTCCTTGCCTGAGTCGCCCAAGGAGACCTGGTCGGTGGGGCCAGGAGCCTGGGGACAGCAGAATACACCACCACGCACCACGCACCACGCACCACGCACCAC
>Ga0213833_1002853_pt1 | contig 10909 bp, 14 predicted proteins | sample SWATP21_FD_160575 | JGI IMG/M metagenome (GOLD analysis project Ga0213833, IMG submission 160575) | Coastal seawater microbial communities from Marineland, Florida, United States - SWA TP2 #1 | ecosystem: Environmental > Aquatic > Marine > Coastal | place: USA: Florida | collected 2016-08-14
AAGGGGCTGGGGCTGGGGCTGGGGAAGGGGTCGGGGAAGGTCGGGGTGGCAGAGGCGGTGGAGGTTCGTCATCACCCCCCTCGCTGTCAGAGTGCAGAGCTGCGCCATCTGCGTCATCAGTGGTGGGGCGGGGTGGAAGTGGGGGTGGTTCAGAGGACGACAGCGGCGACACTACGGCGGAATACGACTCGAAAGGGCGGTCAGCGTCCTTGTGAAACAGGTCGTGCAACACGGATGGTGTGAGCGCGTCCGATACGAGCACGCCTGCCCCCGATAGGAGGTTAGGGCCACCAGACGAGGCCAGGTGAGGCGCCTGCGGTGCATCAGGGGTCACATGGGCCTTCGTGTTCTCCTGCTGACGAATCGGTCGCGGCGGGAATGGCGGCGGTGGGCCAGGGTCATCATCAGAGTCGGACGCTGAGGCCACGGTGTCGACAGCCGGACCGTGCGTGGAGGTGGTGCGCGCAGGCTCCGTAGTTGCAGCCATGGGGCTGGCGGCTTCCTCGTTGTCAAACAAAGGCACCTCACCACGTCGGCGGCGAGCAGCGGCAGAGGAAGAGCGGCGTGTATGCGTGAATGCCACATCGCGCCCCTCCGACCGGGAAAACGGCCCACCCTGCTGCTGTCCCTGCTCTGAACCCCCACCAGCCACAGAACGGCCCAACACGGAGGGCACCACAGCTGTTCCACTGGATGCTGCCACACGGTGGTCAATGGTGGGCGTGGTTGAGGAGGTTGTTGGGCTTGTGTGAGGAGCTGGCGCTGGCGCTGGCACTAGTGGTGTGGGCACACAAGCGCGGTCTGTACTGGGTTCAGCCCCAAACAACCCATCCCCACCGTCGTCAGAACCAAAGAGAAGCGCGCGAGCGGCTGCGGACGGAATGCTTCGCTTGGGTGGAACGGGTGGCGCCCGAGCTGCGCTGGAAGAACGCTGTCGAGGTGCCGTGCTAGCAGTGACAGCGGCCGCGCGAGCCACCCCAGCTGAGTTCACTGGATGCGATGGGGAAGCAGAAGCCGTTGGTTTGAGGTCGCCAATATCATGCGAGCTGGGGATAGGTGAGAGTGTGGGAAAATCTCCCTGGAGGGGACAGTATGTATGTACGGGACGTCCAGTTGCACAAAACAGGACACGCACATGCGTCACATGTCAAGCAAGCACCGTCCCCGCACACAGACAGCGCAACTGGACGCACCAAATCGTCCAATGTGTTCGTTTTCGCAAGCACATTGCGCCGACTACGCCGGTTGCGTCTCACAGTGGGTCTTCGGAAGGGTATCTGAGGGGGTTGCTGTACACGTACGGACACCCACATTAATGGGTCACCAGTCCGCCCGACTGGCATGGCCACGTCCATTCGGACCACGAAACCGCTTACCACATCTGTCACATCATTTTCCACTTGAGCAGCACAGGACTGTGGATCGGAGCCCTCGTCAGTGACGGGTGTACGCCGTTTTCTGGTGCTGGTGAAGGGAAGTGCACCACCACATCCATTGCGCAGTCACATGTGAGCGCAGGGCGAGCGCCAATGCAGTACCTACGCAGTCTCCGTACCGCCCAGCCTTGGGATTACGTAAAGAGGCGCCAATTTGGCCCGCCAGCCTGGCCCGCAGATCCGCGACACTCATGCTTGTCCACACGCACGCACACTTTTCGAGGGGGCACGCACCTGCACGGCTGCAAGGGTTAGACTGGCGTGACGATATGTCAGACGCTCAGGCTGAGCCAGACGAGTCTCAGTGAGTCTCAGCCGACTCTGCCCAGAGTCTGTACACCGTTACTCACGCGTGACACCCGAGTCAGTCCCTAAAAGTTGTGGTGCAACTTCTTCGTTCACTCTGTAGAATAAACGTTCAAGACCAGGGTCGAGCAGGTGGAGAACTTGGTAATCCCAAGACACCGACACGTCAGAGGCAACGAGCGACTCGCAAGCCTCACGGCCGTCCGGACCGCACGGTCAAGGACCGCTCGTGTCGATGGTCTGTTATCTCCTACGTAGCCACACCCTCGAGTCACTCAGGTTGCATCGGTGATCCTTTCTTGAGTCAAGCTTGCGGAGTGGAACAGCTGGCACCTCGATCGAGTTGTCCCTCCCACCCATCAAAATCTGCTGAAGGCGAAGCGGCCGGGGCATGTGCTGGGGTCAAAGCCCGTGGCACCTCGAGCCCCGGCCGCCGACAGCACATAGAAGCAGTTGAGGGTTGCCGGGTACTCTTGAAGGCCTTACGTGCTGGGATTCTACACACTGCACGTCCCACTACGAGTGTTGGAATGCAAGCACACACACGTCAGCAGGCATGTTTGTGTCGTCGAACTGGCACTGCTTGGGTCAAACGGCAGTGCCAGTGTCTGCAGCTGCAAGCCCCAGGGCGGCCACGTGGTGTAAGCGCCCTGGTTCAATTTTGGTATCACGGGAAGAGCCTGGAGCGGAACTCCACCATGCTCTGCGTGTGGGCAACCGAGCACGTGACACGACTGCACAAACACGCTCTGCTGGTGCAGAACTCGCACACATTGAGCCGATAGTTCGTCAAACGATCGATTGATGTTGAGTTACAATGACACTGCTTCACAACAAATGCAGTGACGATCCAACAACATCCCGACGAGTCATTAACCAGTTCGAACGACGCTCTGACCCCCCACACACAGGCGACACTGCGACAAAAACACCGGCAGTGGCGCAAGGGTTTGGCAGACCAGAACAAAACACAGCAACGACACTTCACTCAGTGCGCTGTTTAGTTCAGGGCGGCGGCGCCGGGGTTGTTGCAGCGCATCAGAGCAGCGTCACGAGCGCGGTCGATGGCAGTCTTGAGCTCCTGGACGTTGTTGAGGTTCGTCAGGATTGTGTACGTGCGGCAGCAGCAGCAGCCGACAAGACCGGGCAGCTGCGTCAGGTTGCGAGAGCAGCACGTCTGGCCGTACAGGATCAAACCCTCACCGCAGCTGCACAATGACACAGGACGGAAACGAAGGCAGGCATACAGTCAGTGTCTGCACATCCACACTTTTCGCAATGGTGCCCTGCACACGTACATGTCGCAGCAGGTGGGGCATGGGCTGTTGTGAGTGCAGCAAGGCTTGCAGAACCCGGCCTTGTCAACCTTGGACATGATGTCCCGATCGTAGTAGATGATACCAACATTGTCGATCTGCAATGCAAACACGGGTGTCGTCAGTCGCTGCGTCATTGCAGGCCACACCACCTGCTGGCGGCACTCACCAGGCAGCAGCACAGGTAGTCAGGGTAGTTGAACTCCAGCTTGTTCTCCCAAGCTGTCACGTAGGTGGAATCCCACAGGTTCTTGGCCTGAAGGCACAAGCAGATGTCGCAGCGCAGGCAAGCGACGATCTTCAAGCAGCACAGGTAGCTCTCAGCAGCACCGGAGTGGTACTCCTGGGTGACAACACCAGCCTTGACAAGGGCCTTGTGGATAGGACGGGACATGTTGGCGGGTGGTGGAGCAACTGCGGTGTCCAAATGGCAGTGAGGATGTCCTGGCAGGAGTTGGCCGTAAGGATGTCCCCCTCAACGCAGCAAGTGTCGAAGCACACGAGTATTTTCGCGAACTGTGACAGGCAAACTTTTGCTCGTCGCCACGCTAAAGCGTCGTTCGACAGTTGGTGTTTGTCATGTAAATGTATGGGATGGGAAGGAATCATTGTGTCGTCTTATTTTGCCGACATTGACACAGCGTGGTGAAGTTCCTCTGACCTGGCCACGGTAATGTGTGTGAGAACCGCTCCTGTCTGTCACTATTTTCGCGCGTTAGATATCCAGTTTGCGATTGGAATAAGTGCAACCGTCAGAAACGATGTTGAAGGCCGCGTGGAAGATCACCACCATATTATCTTGCTGTCGGGAAAAGACGCCAACCCCGTTTCCAGTTTGTATTGCAATAACGGGGAACAGACAGGCCTTTTACCCCTGCAGCGCAGTATCCTGCTTGTCTACCCCGGCCGAACGACCGTGTTGAGTTGTCTGGTACCCTTTGGTTCACATCTCCTGTAACCATGTCTCGTCCCATTCACATGATCCTGAAGACGAACGCGGAGGGCAAGAAGATCTGCAACGTGCAGTTCCACTCCGGTGCCGCCGACAGCTACAAGACATGCCTGAAGGTTGTCGCTTGCTTGCGCTGCGACATCTGCATGTGCCTGCAGGTTGATGCCCTGTGGCGCTCTACCTACGTGACCGCGTGGGAGAACAAGCTGGAGTACAACTACCCCACTTTCTTCTGCTGCTGCTTGGTGCGTTAGGTGGCACCGTTTGGCTGCCACGTGCGTGCGGAGTGCAGACGGCTCCTCGCCAAAGCGCCCGCTTTGTGTTTCGTTTTTCGAGTCTTTCTTGCTCGTTGGTTTCTTGTGCTCCCCGTGCCGAGCTGACCTTGCTGCTTGCCCACAGATCGACCGCGTTGGTGTGATCTACTACGACCGGGACATCCTGAGCCAGACCGCCAAGGCCGGCTGCTGCTCGCCTTGCTGCACACACATGTCTCTGTGCCCGACTTGCTTCGACATGTACGATGGCTCGAGCTCGCAAACACGAAGTACCAGTGGCTTACGCTTTGCGTGTTCTTGTTGTGGGTGTTCTTGTTGTGGGTGTTATTTGTGTTCCAGGTGCGGCGAGGCTCTTGTGCTGTACGGTGCCAACGTGTGCTCCACCAACCTGGCGGCCGTCCCCGGCCTCATGTGCACGTGCTGCCGCTGCTGGACCATGCTCGGCAACCTTGATGATGTGTCTCAGCTGTCCAACGCCATCAACACCGCCCGCGAGCAGGCCATGCAGAACGTTCGTACGTTACTGGTTTGTTTGGGTGCTGGGTGCTTGCGCAGGTGGTGGTGCGTCGTTGGGCATGTTACTGACGTGGGTGCCGATACTTTTCCCTCTTTGCAGAGCGCTACAAGCAGGCCCCAGGTGCTGTCCCCGTCAACTAAACCATGTGTCTGTCGTGGTTCTCGTCAGTGGTTAGCCCATGTGGTGCCGGTGACGATCCGTTTCGATCGAACGTTTCAGATGATATGTTGTAGCGCTTCGGCTGCTGTGTGTTGTGTGTCCAGCAAGCTGGTGGTGGTGGGGGCGCGCAGTGTGCGCCTGCGTTTTGCATGTGGGAGGGGTTATGTCCCTCACATGCTTCGATCCAACCAACACTTGCGTACGGCGCAGCTGTCAGTTGCGTTCGTCGATCATTGTCATTCAATTGCTTGTTTTCATTGTCGCACGCGCCACGGTTGTTTGTGGTGGGACATCACTTGTGTTAGTTGGGAGTCGCAGCTGCTGCGGCAGCACCACCCCACACAAAGTTCAGCAAGCTTTGAATCATATCTGACAGCCCGCTTTGGTGCTGGAATGCTGTCGCTAGAACGGAAGAGCTCATGACGAAAGCTATGACCTGCCGACAACGCATGATCAACCGTCTGCACGACAACAAACCACGCACGCCAACGGACATTCGCATGCTTGGCTTCCATCAGTTGGGGTGCGCAACCAGTCTGCCTGAGCACATTGGTGGCGGCTTCGAGGGCCCGAGGTGCAATGGTGTTGAGGGCTGTGCCCATGCGAGAGTCCTTCTCTTCAACCGCCAGACCCAATCCCGACAAGCTGGTGGTGGCCATGGTAATGGCTCGCCAATGCCGGCGCCATGTCTCCACCGATAACCTGGGTCGAACCTGTGCATCACCATCACAACCAAGGCATGTGTGAAAGAAGTGGAAGGATGCGAGCCATGGTCAACACCCCACCACCAACCTGCTGGTGCAAAAAGCACTGACTGAGATGTGCAAGCACGCTGCACGCGCTAATGTAGCTCGCAGACCGCGCAGCAGAGTGACACGCGTTCAGCAACCCGCCGACAATATCCAATGGCTGGCCTGCTTTCGCAGCTGCACGGAGCTTCACCAATGCCATGACAGCCGTGAACGGAATGTAGACTTTGAAACCAACCTTGAACACCGACCTGTGTACACGGAAAGCGCATGCGCCCACACACACACAGCAACGTCACAACAACGCTTGCTCTTTTTCAACAACACCAGCGTGGCTGTCGTATCACGTGCAGTGCAGTGACACCAAACGCGTTGGCAAGGCAGCCACTCTTGGGGTGCGTGAGAGCACAGTAGGAAAGGCACTGGGGTGGGAGCAGCTCGTTCGCCGCAGCAGGGGAAGGCAAGTCATCCGCAGCAGACGGCGGGCTTGGAGGAGCAGAACCGGGCTCACCACCCTCGCGCATGCTACTACCGGCCCCAGCGACGACAGAACCACTGGCGCCACCCTCGAGGCCCGTATCACCGTCATTGGAGGTGGGCACTGCCCCAGCGCCCGCACCGCCATCCACGCCGTCGGAACCGTCTGCAGATCCAGTGGAGCCATCCTCCTCCTCCTCCTCCTCTTCAATGCGGGCATCCAACACACCAGAAGTTTCAAGGAGGAGAGGGTGGACCGGCGAGTCCGGCAGTTTCGACAGGAACGCGGCGACGGCAGATCGCGATGCTCCGTCACCCACGGTGTCGGCGGCAACCAGCGTACGAGACAGCGGCGTGACATGGGCTCCAACAAGTTTCCTTCCATAACTCAAGTAGGAACTAGGAACACACTCTGATGTAGGGAGGAAGGGACTCCGTTTCAGGCATGAGGGATGGAAGCCGCGCAGCCCACCGCGTACGCGACATGCCCCAGGCGCCCCAGTCAGCTACGCCCACACACCGCATTGCGCACCTGGGTTGTAGAGCAGTGAATGCATCAAAAATGCGCTAATAACCATCATGACTAACACAGCGGGGCTGCGAGATGTGGGAATAAGACCATGGTGGGCAAGGGCACGCACGGCAGTGGTGATCCCACGCAGGCCAACCCAAAACGCCATCGTCCGGCGATCAGCAGGCTCCGCAACCAGCACAGCCAAGCCGGCGACTGCCCCAGCGGTAGCACTAGACACTACATGTCGTCCGAAGATGCGGCGCCATAGCAACAGCAGCGCCCGCGTGCCACCACTCCATAGAGACATGAACAGTGCAAACCGCAGAGTGGAGACGAAGTTCGCGGCGGTGGGAAGCTGCCGCGAGAACAGGGGTGCCACCACCGCAAAGAGCCCCTTTCCAAGAAGCCCAGCAAGGAGTCCATTCTTGAAGGCAGCTTGCACGACACGCGGCTTGCTGGCGACGGCTGGCATCGTGTGAGTGCTGCGTGGATTGACACACACGCACACCTTGCCCACACCGCACAGATTCAGGGCACATAATTTGGATAATTTTGATTGTTTTGTATGTTTGTTTGCTACCTGCGCGGTGTGGCCCGCTCGATACCCTCACGACAGACAAGACCTGCGTTGTTGCGAATGGTGCAGTCTGCACCCTTCGAAATCAAGTACTCTCCCAAACTGTCGCCGTACCCGTAGGCAAAGCAGAAGTGGAGCGGCGTGTTGCCCTTTTTCTGAAAGCAGCAAAAAACCAATGCCAGGTGAAACGCGGTTGCGACAGGACGCACCACACTGCACACAGCACTTGCACTGCGCACACAGCACTTGCACTGCGCACACCACACGCACTGCGCACACCACACGCACATTTCTGGCATTGATATCGGCACCACACCGCAGCGCTATTTTTGCAATGCGCTTCAGCCCGTTCTGGCAGGCAGTCGCGAGAATCGTGTTCCCGTACTTGTCGCGCACGTTCACGGGCAAGCCCTTGTCCAACAGGGCTTGTACCTCCTTGTAGCGGTTGTGCCGCGTCAAGCTCCACACATCATGAATTTCACGTCCCGATAATCCGGTCGTGGTTGCCGCCGCGGCGTGTTCGTGGGCCTCCGCGGACTTTCCTCCATGGCTGAAGTCATGGTGGTGGTGGTAGTCTTCGCTGTTCTTCCCTCCGTAGGACCCCTCTCCAGACCCCGGATGCACGACGTGGTACCCTTCTGGGGCAGCTACAGAGTACTCCTTGTGTTCCGCAATCGCGGCTGGCGCCGCCGCCATCGGTGCACCGTAGCTGTTGGTGCCCACTCCCGAGGAGTACCCCGCTGATGTGTAGCCCTCCGCGCCACCGTACCCACCCCCTTGTGGGTACCCACCGTGCGAAGCAGCAGCATACATTGAACCACCACCACCACCGCCACCGCCACCGCCACCACTACTGGCGTCACCGCCATGGGAAAGCGGTGTGATGGACGGCCGTTTTGCAGCAGCGTAGGGCGATGCACCCGTGGGAGCGCCTCCTGCAGCCGGGTACGTGAAGGCTGGGCCCGGCGGGCCACCTGGTGACTGGTCCGGTGCCGCGCGGGGCGATGGAACGGTGAATGTGGCCACCCGTGTGGAGGACGGGGTGGGGCGCATGGGTCCACCATGTGTGGGCGGCATACCACCGGCAGCACCGAAGCCGCTGCTGCCGCTCCGCGAGCGGTGATGGTGGGCATACGGCATGGGCATGACTGGGAAGGAGCCATCCGCGGTCTGGTCACGGCTGGAGTAAAACTCCTCGTTGTCTGACGACGAGGAGTTGTCGTAGAAGTCGCCGCGTGGCGTGTAGTAGTCAGCCTCTGACCGTGCCGTGGTTACGGCCGTACGTGGAGTGCGAAACGATCCATCTTCGCCGCTACTATAGTCACCGGTGCGTGCAGAGGCACGCGGTGTGTAGAATCGGTCGTCACTCGAGCGAGGGGACTCATCAGCCATGATGAGAAACCGGTTTGCAGCTGCTCCGCACTGCGCGGCTGTTGTGCGGCTTGTCCACACAACTGCAGCCACACACCAGCTTCACCGCGAAGCACAACCTCACATTCACAGTGGGATCACCATGGCAGCTCCTTTTGGGGACCGTGCGGGCGTGTGCTTGTTGTCAGCCGAAGGTGGAGGAGATTTGGCAGAGATTGGTCGGCGCACCGCACATGCGCGGAACATGTTGGTTCGTCCTTAAAAACAAAATTGGGTAGTAAATTACTACTCGTAATAAACGAGTAGTTCTCGTCGGCAGACAGCTTGCCGAGGCAAGACGACCATCCAAGCAGCGCCTGTCGAAAGAACCTTTGTTAAAACATCGCCAAGGCGTTCCTAGATACTCAGCGCATCTACTTGAAAGCAAAACAGGGCCCACAATCCATCCATTGGGGCAGGACGTACCGACTGCAGTGCGGTCACACAGAGCAGAGACGACCAAGCCCGAACGACACACACAGACTCAACACGCAGACTGCTCGTGCACCAGCGCTGCTGAGGCGCTCGAGCCCATGGAGGGCGGTGTGGCGACGGATCCACCAGCACCAGCACCAGCACCGCTGCCACCACCGGCCAGGGTGGGCTGCAAACGAATTGGGACACCATGTGCTTTCGCGTCCATGTGGGCAAGTCGGCGCTTGTTCAGCGTGGCACACCGCACCTTAATGGCCGCTGTGGTGCGACCAGGACACTGCACGTCCATGACGCGCACCTTCATGTCCAACTGGCGCAGAATCTTGTTGTCCTCCTCCTTCGTCCATCGCCGCCGCTGCACGCGCCCGTGCCGTGCCTTGGCGCTGCGCGTGGGAACCGCAGGCCCTGCGCGCCCCGCGGGGTGCTGGCCAGGCAGGTGGTGCGCCGCCAACCCAGGTGGTGGTGCGATGGTGCGGAAGAAGGCGAACACTTGGCCCAGGGTTGGCCGCACACAGTACGGGAACATCGCGCAGCGGTCCTCCTTCAGGTCGGCCAGCTGCTTCACGGCCTCGACACACATGGGCAGCAGGCGCCACCCGACCACGAACATGCGGCGCTGGAGCAGCCGGGCAGCGTCATCGGCGATCACACCCATCACCGCATCCTCCGTCCATTCGCTTGTTCCGGTCACCCAGGCCGCCTTGCGCTGTGCAACACCCCCACCGCGGCGGTCGAACACGCTCGCCATGATGGTGGGTGCGGCAAGCACCGCCGCACGCACAGCGTACTCGGCCGCCGTGAGCGTCACGCCGCTCGCCGTTCGTGCAGACGACACGTCGACGCGCGTCGAACACCCGGCGCGCGCCAGGTGGTTTCGCATCACGGCTGCAGACGAGAACCAGGCCTTGCACCGCGGGCACTGCTCGCACGGCACGGCTTGGTGCAAACGCAGCCGGCTCTCTGACACCCAGAACTTGCCACAGCGCTCACACCGGAACATGCGGTCACAGGCACTCTCCACCGAGGTGACACCCGCCGTGGTGGTGCCATCCTCCGGCTGGGCGAGCATCGTGGCGCCCACCACGACTTGGCCTTGGGCCCCACCAGCGGACGCCACGGCGTCAACGCGGGGCTGGTCGGCCGACACGTACAGTGCGGAGCTGAACGACAGTGGGATGACCGTCGCACGCGTGAGGTGCAACACGACCGACGTACCAGGGGCGGGCATGCGCGCCGCAAGGGCATCGACGAGGGAGAGCACCGCCACGCGCCCGCCGCACGCCCGCGCGTCGGCGTCCATGTGGACGCTCGCGCAGCTCGTCCCCACCGGCGGCCCGAACTCATTCTCGGTGTCGTCACCGCGCAGGCGCAGCAGCGACTCCAGCTCCCGCCGCCGCAGGTGGTATCCAAGGGCAGGGGACGCTCCATCGGTCGGCCCATGGGGGACGCTCAGCTCCGCCACGGCGCCCGCACGACCAGGCGCGCCACCAGAGGAGGACGTGACCATGGCGGAGGCAGGCACAGCGGTGGACGAGGGCGGGTCATCGTCGTCGTCGGCGACGCTCTGCCGGACAGCAACACACACCGTGGCACCCATCGCGGCAGTGACTGCAGCCGTGGCGGCGGCGGTGGTCACAGCCGCTGCGGATGCAACCACGGAGCCCTCAGCGCCGGAAGCGGCAGTTGTGGTGGGGATCGGCACAGCGGCTGCGCTCCTCGCATTGGCGCTGGTGCTGGTGCTGGTGCTGGTGCTGGTGCTGGTGCTGGTGCTGGTGCTGGTATTGGT
>Ga0213833_1002854_pt1 | contig 10908 bp, 8 predicted proteins | sample SWATP21_FD_160575 | JGI IMG/M metagenome (GOLD analysis project Ga0213833, IMG submission 160575) | Coastal seawater microbial communities from Marineland, Florida, United States - SWA TP2 #1 | ecosystem: Environmental > Aquatic > Marine > Coastal | place: USA: Florida | collected 2016-08-14
GCGCCTGTCGGCTATGTATAACCCGCCGTTGGCCTAGATATTGTGTTGTTCGCGCAGCTCGCGCAGTTTTTCGCGGCGCTCTTCTAGGCTCAGCGGGGTGCTGCTCTCTTCGGGCAGTGCCGGTACCGATGGCGCGGCGAGGTGTTCGCCGTCGAGCACGCGGGCGCAGATGCGCTGATAATGGTCCCGGAATACGGGGAAAGCCGTGCGTTCAGGGTTGGTTGCCAGAAAATACCAGTCTGCGGCGCGGCCGGCGTGATATACGGCTATGTGACTCCAGTGGCTCTCGGCTTTGGGTGAGCTGGCGCGACAGGCTTCAAGGTAGGCGCTGTGGGCATCAGGCAAGCCGAGCGAGCCGAGGTCGGGTTTGCTTAGCTCGCGAATCGTGTGCAGGGTTGGCAGGTAGGCGGATTCTCGGATACTGCGCCTGCCGCCACGAATAATTTCTTCGGGGCTGAGGTCGTTGAGGTTGTGAAGCCAGAGCTGTTTGGCGACATTCGCCTTGTCGCCGGGAAAGGCCTTGTGAAACTGGTTGTGGTAGGCCAGCTCCAGCTCTGTGAACAGTTGGTTGATTGCATCAATGTGCTGTTCGGTGATCCTGGGTTCTGCTTTGCTATTCGCCGACGATGCCTGAGGCCCAGCTGCGGTCGGTGAGCTTGCTGAAGAGCTTTTCAGCTTCTGTTTGACGCTTTCCGTCAGCGTTTTGCTGTCCCGCATAACTGTCTCCCATTCGGTGGCGTTGCGCCCATTGGTACTTTATATGCTGTAGGAACTTGCTGTTCCAGGAGCGTTGCAATTGGCGGCTGTCCAGCCAGTAGAGGCGAAATTCAGGCAGCAGCTGGCGCGCAAAGTCAGCATCTATATTGGCCATTCGCAGAATATCAAAAACGGCGTCGTCCGGCTGCCAGTTCTCTGGAATTTGCCGGGGTTCGGTGTCGAAATTGATGGCGTTGGTGTAATGCGCCCACTGGCGGCGAACGTGCTCAATAAACCGTGTGTTCCACTGCCGGTCCTTTTTGCCGTTTTCGCGCCAGTAGAGCACAAACTCCGGCACGGCATCTTCGATAAAGCTGCGGTCGATACCGCTGCGTTCAAGTATATCCTGTGCATCGCTGCTGGGCTGCCAGTCCGGAGTAACGGCCTGGGTGTGGGCCTGTTCGACTTGTTGGTAGCGATGCTCTTTCCAGCGCCGGGCAACATGCTGGGTAAAGGTGCTGTTCCAGGATGAGCGCGCGTCGCCCTTGTCGCGCCAGAACACAATAAACTCGGGAATCAGCGCTTCGATAAAGTCGGGTTCGACCTGATGGAACTGGGTCAGGTAGTTGGTGCTCTCGCGATCCGGTCGCCAGTTGGCGTCTATCGGGGTTGCGCTACCGTCGCTCGGGAGCCGGCGCGGGCTTGATTCAGCGGGCTTGCTCGCCGGTGCGGCTTGTGGAGCGGGGCTGGCTTGCTGTTGCAGTGAAAAACGAATGTTGCGCGCGCTGGCGTTAAGGGCGCTGCCGAGCGTGAGCACGCCCTGACTTTGTAATTGGCGCAAGGTGTTTTCAATTTCCGGCAGTTGCCAGAAGGGAAGCAATTGTTGCAATTGCTGTTTGTCGATAAGCTGCCAGCTGCTCTCGCCTTTGCCAGACAGCTGCGCCCATTCGGTGAGAAGCTGGTACAGCAGCGCCTCGTGCAGTCCGAGCGTGGCAGCAAGCGTAGGCGACACAATAAGCGGGCGTTCAATCACAGCAGCAACGGCCTGTCAGTGGAAAATTCCGAAGCCGCCATTGTACGGCTCAGCCTCTACCGGGCCAACAGCGATTTCAGTAAGAGGACTATTTGCCAATGGCAAAACAGAAAACAGCCTTTGTTTGCAATGATTGCGGCAGTGAATACAGCCGCTGGCAAGGGCAGTGTCACGATTGCGGGGCCTGGAATACGCTGGCGGAGTTCAAGCTGGGGCCGACCGCCAGTGCATCGCCCGTGCAGCAGATCGGCTATGCCGGTGCAGCGGCGGGTGAGATCCAGACTCTGGCCAGCATTGATTTAGCCGAATTGCCGCGTATTCACAGCGGTTCCTCGGAATTCGATCGGGTGCTGGGCGGTGGTCTGGTGCCGGGTTCTGCGGTACTGATTGGCGGCCACCCCGGTGCAGGCAAAAGTACACTGTTGCTGCAAACGCTGTGCAAGTTGGCCGAGACAGTGTCCGCTCTCTACGTTACGGGTGAAGAATCGCTGCAACAGGTTGCGATGCGAGCAAGGCGCCTGGAGTTGCCTACGGGGCAGCTTAAAATGCTGTCAGAAACCCGGTTGGAATCGATTTGCGCGCAGGCCGCCAAGCAGCGCCCCAAGGTGATGGTGGTCGACTCGGTGCAGGTACTGCATTCCGATCACATCAGCTCGGCGCCGGGCAGTGTGTCGCAGGTGCGTGAATGTGCTGCGGCCCTGACCCGCTTCGCCAAACAGACCGACACGGTGGTGTTGCTGGTGGGGCACGTGACCAAAGAGGGCTCGCTGGCCGGCCCCAAGGTGCTGGAGCATATGATTGACTGCTCAATTATGCTCGAAGGCAGCAGTGATACCCGTTTCCGTACACTTCGCGGCCAGAAAAACCGCTTTGGTGCGGTCAACGAACTGGGTGTCTTTGCGATGACGGAGCAAGGCTTGAAAGAAGTGAAAAATCCGTCAGCGATATTCCTGAACCGCCAGGCCAATCCGGCCTCCGGCAGTGTGGTCATGGTGGTGTGGGAAGGTACCCGGCCCTTGTTGGTCGAAATTCAGGCGCTGGTCGACGGCAGCAGTTTGGGCAATCCGCGGCGGGTGGCTGTTGGCCTGGAGCAAAACCGGCTGGCCATGTTGCTGGCAGTGCTGCACCGCCACGGGGGGCTGCAGGTGGGCGACCAGGATGTGTTCGTGAACGTGGTCGGTGGAGTAAAGGTGCTGGAGACCAGCGCGGATCTGGCGCTGCTGTTCGCAATTGTTTCGAGCTTTCGTGACAAACCCCTGCCCGAGGACCTGGTGGTGTTTGGCGAGGTCGGGTTGTCGGGTGAGATCCGCCCGGTTCCCAGTGGTCAGGAACGACTGCAGGAGGCAGCCAAGCACGGCTTTAAGCGGGCAATTGTTCCTACGGCCAACCGCCCGCGACGGGCAATTGAGGGAATGACCGTGGTGGCTGTCGACAGCCTTGCGCAGGCACTCGATGCGATATAGCCCCGACGCTGCGTTGCCGGGGCCAGTGGGAACCCGTCCTGTCGGCGGTCCTGCTGATGTTTCTGTCAGGCCTAGAAGATCTCTTCCAGTGAGGTGTCGCGCGGATCACCACCGTTGCCGCCGGGCTGAAAATCGCTTCCCCCGCCTGCGGGCACATTTTCGGTCCTGAATATTTCGAAGATCGCGTTGGCCTGCCCGGGGGCAGCGAGCTTGCCGGTGTCGGGGTCAATGCGCACGCTGGATATTCCCGGCGGCTGCTTCATCGGGCGCTCGGGTTTGCCCTCCAGTGCCGAAGTCATATATTCCATCCAGATCGGCAGGGCGACGGACCCGCCGTACTCCTTGCGGCCGAGATACTGGTTGTCGTCAAAGCCAACCCAGGCGGTGGTGACAATGCCTGAGCCGTAGCCGGAGAACCAGGCATCGGTCGGGCCGTTGGTGGTGCCGGTTTTGCCGGCAAGGTCGGAGCGGCCCAATTTGCGGGCACGGCGACCGGTGCCGTAGCGAATGACGTCTTTGAGGATGCTGTCCATGATGTAGGCAACACGTTCTTCTACGATGCGCTCAGCATTCGGGTGGCTTGGTTCCGGCGGCAGTTCCTTGGCGCTCAGTATCGCCTCGAGATTGCTGGCTTCCTGGAAGAAGGGTTCGTCGCCGGTATACATTTCTTCCGGTTGGAAGCCGATCTCGGACTCGGCGTCGCAATCCTTGCAAACGACCGGATGCTCGGCCTGGTAGAGAATCTGGCCATCGCGATCCTCAATGCGGGCAACCACGTGGGGTTTTACCCGAAAACCGCCATTGGCGAAGGCGGAGTAGCCGACGACAACATCCAGCGGTGTGGCCGACAGGCTGCCTAGCGCGAGCGAAAGGTCGCGCGGTAGCTGCGATTCGCGAAAGCCGAAGCGGGTGACGTAATCAATGGTGTTGCCGATGCCGGTGGAGCGTAGCAAGCGAATTGAAACCAGGTTGCGCGAATTGTACAGGGCCTTACGCAGGCGGGTTGGCCCGTAAAATTTGCCGCTGTCATTCGTGGGTCGCCATGTGCTTTCCAGCATCTGGTCGTCAAACACAATGGGAGCATCGTTGATAACGGTTGCCGCGGTCGATCCGTGCTCGAGTGCCGCGCTGTAGACGAAAGGTTTGAAGTTTGAGCCGGGCTGGCGATTGGCCTGGGTTACGCGGTTAAAGCTGCTGTGCTGATAATCGTAGCCACCGACCAGGCTGAGAATTTCGCCGGTATCTGCATCCATTGATACCAGTGAGGCCTGAATTTTGGGGAGTTGGGACAGTTGCCAGCCCTCGCCATTGGCCGTAACACGAACAAGATCGCCGACGGCCACCACATCAGCGGCTTCTTGGGGGGCTTCTCCGCGACTGTCTTCGTTGATAAAGCGGCGTGCTTCTGACAGGCCATCCTGCCATTCCAGCGTGATCTCGGTGCCGTCGCGCATCAGAACCCGGGCCGACTTTTCAGCAACGGTGATAACGAGAGCCGGTTCCCAGCGACCGACCGGGTTGACCCTGCGCAGCTGTGAATGCCAGCGGTCACGGTCAAATTCTTTGGATTCCAGTGACCACTGCGCTTCAGGCCCCCGGTAACCATGGCGCAGCTCGTACTCACTCACGCCGTTGAGCACGGCATTGTTGGCAACCTTCTGAAGGGTGCTGTCAACGGTGGTGTAGGCCCGGTAACCTTCGGTATAGGCTTCTGCACCGTAGCGGCGGATCATGTCGCGGCGAACCATTTCCGCCACATAGGCGGCGTCAGCTTGCAGCTTGCTGCCGTAATAGGCCGATTTGAGCTCGGTTTCACGGGCTGTCTTGTAGTCTTCCTGAGAGATGTACCCCAGACTGAGCATGCGGCTCAAAATCCAGTCACGACGTGATTTCGCGCGCGCGGCGTTAGCGAGCGGATTGTAAGCGGAGGGCGCTTTGGGCAGGCCGGCAATCATGGCCATTTCCGCGAGATTCAGTTCGCCAACATGCTTGTCGTAGTAAACGCCGGCGGCGGCCTCTATGCCGTAGGCATGGTTGCCGAGGAAAATTTTGTTGAGGTAGAGCTCCAGAATTTCAGCTTTGCTCAAGGCGCGTTCTATTTTGATCGCTAGGAATATTTCGTTGAATTTGCGGGAAAAGGTGCGTTCCTGTGACAGGAAATAGTTTTTCGCGACCTGCATGGTGATGGTGCTGCCGCCGGTCTGGATTTCGCCGCTAATGATCAATTGTGACGCCGCTCGCAGCAAGCCCCCGATATCTACGCCATGATGCTCGTAAAATCGGTCGTCCTCTGCAGCGAGGAAGGCTTGGATAAAAATAGGCGGTATATCCTCGAAGTCGAGAGGTGTTCTCTTCTTTTCTCCGAATTCACCAATCAACTGTAAGTCTCGGCTATAGATGCGCAAGGGGGTTTGCAGGCGAATATCGCGCAGGGTATCCACATCTGGCAGTTTTGGCGTGAGATAGATGAAAATAGCAGCAAAACCGGCTATAGCACTGGCGACAAACACTAGGGAAAGTTGTGTAACTGCCCGCCGTATAACGATAAATTTCGACATTCTAATCCTGTTGGGGGGTGCCTGATAATGCGCGAATCGCTGCTTATATTAACGAAATGAGACCCGCTCTACTCAAATATCATTATAACTATTTGCGAAAATGGGTTCTCTGGTATTTAATCTAATTATAAAAAGTGTGTTCTAAGTCTCGGATGCAGATAGGAAAACTTCAGTGTTGCAGGAACTTTTTGGCGGTTGGCGCCCAAGCGCAGTAGTAGGTGTGGATATTAGCTCCAGCACGGTCAAGGTGCTGGAGTTGAGCCGCAATGATGGCCGATATAGGGTCGAAAGCTTTGCTGTAGCCGCGTTGCCGCAGAATGCTGTGGTGGAAAAAAATATCACCGACACCGAGGTGGTGGCCGAAACGCTGCGCCTGGCCTATACACGCTCTCGCTCCAAACAAAAGAATGCTGCCGTTGCGGTGTCGGGCGCTGCGGTGATCACCAAGGTGATCGAGATGTCCGCTGACCTCAAGGAAGAGGTGATGGAAACGCAGATTACCATGGAGGCCGATCAGTACATCCCCTACCCCTTGGACGAAGTTGCACTGGATTTCGAAGTTTTGGGGCCCTCCGAGCGCAATGAAGAGATGGTTGAAGTGCTGCTGGCGGCGTCGCGGCAGGACAATATTGACAGCCGGGTGGAGGCACTTGAACTGGCTGACCTTGAAGCAAAGGTCGTTGATATCGAAGCCTTCGCCATGGAGCGCACCTTCACGCTGATTGCCCAGCAGTTTGAATTGAATGAGAACTCCGTGGTCGCCATCGTTGATATCGGCGCTACGGTTACCACGCTCAGCGTTATTGTGAACGAAGAAACGATTTATACCCGCGAGCAGCTGTTTGGTGGTCGTCAACTCACAGAAGAGATTCAGCGCCGCTATGGCATTTCTTACGAAGAGGCGGGGCAGGCGAAGAAAGAGGGCGGGATATCCGACGACTACGAAGAAGAAGTGCTCGATCCCTACAAAGATGCTGTTGTTCAGCAAATTTCACGGGCGCTTCAGTTTTTCTTTTCTGCGAGCCAGTACAACATGGTTGATCTGATTGTTCTGGCCGGAGGAGTTGCCTCAACAACGGGCCTGGCCGACAGGGTGAGTGACGAGATTGGCACGACAACGGTGGTGGCGAACCCCTTTGCCAATATGGAAGTGGCTCCCGGCGTCGATGTGCTGGCGCTGAACAGTGACGCACCGGCAATGATGATTGCGTGTGGTCTGGCTTTGAGGAGTTTTGATTAATGGCGCAGATCAACCTACTTCCCTGGCGGGCGGAGCGACGCGCCGCGCTGCAGAGGCAGTTTCTGGTCGTGCTGGCAGGTATGGCCATTTTGGGTGGCTTGATAGTGCTGCTGGCTGATCGCTATGTTTCCGCGCAGGTGGCACACCAGAATGGTCGCAATGATTACCTGAAGCAGCACATCGCCGAGCTGGACCGGCAAGTGAAAGAGATAAGTGAGCTGGAAAAACGTCGGGCTGAGCTGCTGGAGCGCATGGAGATTATCCAGGGTTTGCAGGGTACTCGGCCGGTTATTGTCAGGATCTTTGATGAAACGGTAAGAACCTTGCCGGACGGCGCTTTCTTTCAGTCGATGACGCGCAACGACAAACTTGTGCAGGTAAAAGGCAAGGCTGAGTCCAATAATCGTGTTTCCAGTTTGATGCGGCGGCTCGACAGCTCGCAATGGTTTACCGAGCCGAATTTGACCTCGGTTAGCGCAGCGCCGGACTTTGGTGAGCAGGGCAGTAATTTCGAGCTCTCCTTCAAGATCACTACGCCGGACGAGGATAAGGAGAAATAGCCGTGGCTTTTCAGGATGCATTAAAAGACCTGCAAGAGCTGGATATCAATAATCTGGATCTTGAGGCAATTGGTACCTGGCCGATTCTCGCCAAATCCATTCTCTGGGCCATCGTGTTAATCGGCTGCCTGGTAGCCGGTTTTATCTATGATATTTCGCCTCTGCGGGAGAAGCTGGCAACAGTAACCGCAACGGAACAGACGCTACGGGAAGATTACAAGCGTAAAGCCTTTAAAGCGGCGAATCTGGCGGCCTATCGCAAGCAGATGATTGAAATGGAGGAAACCTTCGGTGCGTTGCTCAGTCAGTTGCCGACGGATACCGAGGTGCCGGGCTTGCTGGAAGATATCACCGAGGAGGGCGTTTCCAACGGTCTGGAGATCAGCTCGATTAAATTGCAACCGGAAGTCAAAAAGGAGTTTTACGTAGAACTCCCGATCAGTATCGAGGTAAAAGGCCCGTATCATGATCTGGCGGCCTTTGTGAGTGGCATTGCCGGTTTGCCCCGCATTGTGACGCTGCATGACTTTTCGATTAGTAATACCAAGGGTGGCATTGACCTGAGCATGTCCATCACGGCTAAAACCTATCGCTATCGCGATCCGGAGGCCGGATGATGTTGTCAGTCGTTAATAAGCTCACAGTGGTTATAACCGCCAGCATATTTCTCAGTGCTTGTGGCGGTGGCTCCGCTTATCGGGATATCGATCTGTTTATGGATGAAACCAAGGCGCGCCCGGTCGGCCAGATTCCGCCAATCCCGCCCTTTAAAGCTTACAAGGCCTTTAACTATAGCGCATCGGGTTTGCGCAGCCCTTTTGTGCGGCCGGTAGAGGCCAAGCAGGTGGCACGGTTGTCGGGTTCCGCATCGGTTAAGCCGGACTTTAATCGCAAGCAGGAATATCTGGAGCAATTCAGTCTGGATTCGATGCGGATGGTGGGATCACTGGAGATCGATGGTGTGCGTTGGGCGCTGATTCGCGATAGCGAGAATAGTGTGCACCGTGTTCGCCGCGGTAATTTTCTCGGGCGTAATCACGGGAGAATTATTGAGTCCAATGAAAACCATATCGTAATTATCGAAATTGTGTCAGATGGCGCTGAGGGCTGGGTTGAACGGCCACGAACGCTCGAAATAAAAACAAGTGACGGTTAAGTAAGTGGAGATGTCATGAATACCTTGAAGCCACGTAATCTACAGCGGTACCTGCTATGGGTGGCCTGCGTGATTCTCTGCCCGACAGCTCTGGCTGCAGAATTAAAAGATGTGCAGTTCTCGTCTCTTGAAGGCGGACGATTTGAAGCGCGGCTCAGTTTCGATAGCGCGCCTCCCGAACCCAAGGGTTACACAATTGAAAAGCCGGCGCGCATCGCACTTGATTTGCCTGGCGTTAGCAGTGCCCTGCAGCAGAAAAAATTTCCGCTGGCCTATGGTAACGCCAGCAGCGCTGTGGTGCTTGAGGGTAATGGTCGCACCAGACTGGTGCTTAACCTGCTTGAATTGGTTCCGTACCTGACCCGTGTAGACGGGAATGATCTCATTGTGGAGGTTGGTCAGGTTTCATCGGATTATTTGAAGAAAACCGCCAGCACGATCCAGCAGGTGTCCAGCCCCTCGCAGAAAGTTGAAACGGTAGCGGGCAATCGCATCACCGACATGGATTTCAAGCGCGGTGAGAACGGCGAGGGCATGTTGATTCTCAGTCTGAAAGACCCCAAGGCTGATATCAATGTTTATGAGCAGGGTGCGAAGGTTTATGTTCAGTTCGCGGATGTGTCGCTGCCGGAGAATCTGCGTCGGCGCTACGATGTTGGCGATTTCGCTACGCCGGTGCAAGCGGTTGATGCCATCGCCGACCGCACGGGTACCCGCTTTGAAATCAAGTCCGCCGGTGACTATGACTATCTTGCCTATCAAACGGACAACCAGTATGTGGTCAGCGTAAAGCCGCTGAGCCAGGCTGAAGTTGAAGAGCGTCGCAAGGAATTTGCCTATGTCGGCGAAAAACTGTCGCTGAATTTTCAGGATATTGAAGTGCGGGCCGTACTTCAGCTGATTGCCGATTTTACCGAATTGAACCTTGTGGCAAGTGATACGGTGAGCGGGAATATCACCCTGCGCCTGAAAAACGTGCCTTGGGATCAGGCGCTGGAGCTGGTGCTGAAGACCAAAGGTCTGGATAAACGCCTGGTTGGCAATGTCTTGATGGTGGCACCGGCGGCTGAGATAGCCGAGCGCGAGAGACAGGAAATTGAGGCTCAGAAGCAGGTGCAGGAACTTGCGCCGTTGCGTAGTGAGTTTATTCGTATCCGTTACGCAGACGCCAGAGACTTGATGGTGCTGTTTGTACGGCGGTCGGGCCCTCAAACTGGGGCGGCCGCTGATGGTGCAGATGATATACTGAGTGAGCGCGGGCGGGTTGTATTGGAGTCGCGTACAAATTCGCTATTAATCACCGAAACCAATGCAAAGCTGGAGGAGATACGTCGCCTCATAAAACAAATTGACGTTCCGATTCGGCAGGTTCAGATTGAGGCGCGCATAGTACGGGCAAACTCTGATTTTGATAAAAGTCTGGGTGTGCGTTGGGGTGGATCATACATAAACCCAAGTTCAGATAGAATCTTGTCGGCGAACGCATCGATTGAGCAAAACAACGAATCGACTAATAACCTTATCGAAGCTGCCAATAATGGCGATAACTCATTTGAAGTTATTCCCGGCATGATTTCTGATTTGGGTGTCGCTGGGGCGTCGGGGTCGTTTGCTCTCGGGTATATTGGGCCGGAAGTGTTCCTGAATCTGGAATTGTCCGCACTTGAGTCAAAAGGGCGCGGAGAAATTGTATCGCAGCCAAAAGTGATAACCGGTGATAAAGAGCCGGCAATCATAAAGGCAGGCACGGAGATACCTTACCCTCAGTCTTCTGCCAATGGTGAAACCACTATCACCTTTAAAGAAGCAGTGTTGAGTCTGGATGTAACGCCAATCATCACCCCGGACGATCGCATTTTGCTTGATCTGCTGATTAACCAGGACACAGTGGGTCAGCTGGTTATCGCCACGGGTCTGGGCGGGCAAATTCCTACTATCGACACTACGGAATTGAAAACCAAAGTGTTAGTCGGAAATGGAGAGACTGTAGTGCTGGGTGGTGTCTATGAGACCGTTGATGTTGAATCGACGACCAAAGTACCGTTCTTTGGTGATCTGCCCTATATCGGTCGGCTATTCCGTCGAACGCAGGTAGAAAAAGATAAATCCGAGTTGCTGATATTTATTACTCCCCGCATTTTGGCGGATACTCTCGTCGAATAAGCCTTATGACTCATCAACTTGTGTTTCTGGTCGGCCCCA